>SXGS01091222.1_pt1 | contig 49426 bp, 49 predicted proteins | sample 3174681 | NCBI WGS metagenome assembly SXGS01 (sample SAMN11356861, study PRJNA531348) | freshwater metagenome | isolation source: freshwater sample F1-80 | place: China: Fuxian Lake, Yuxi | collected 2017-12-25
GGAGCAGAACATTCTCGCCATTCTGGAGACGCTGGACCTGGATGCCGCGGCGCGCCGCCGCCGTCTGCGCGAGTTGCTCGCTGAGCTTGGGCTGACGCCGCTGGCCAACTCCCCGGCCTACACCTTGTCTGGCGGCGAGCGGCGGCGCGCCGAGATCACCCGGGCGCTGGTGATGAACCCGCGTTTCATCCTCCTGGACGAGCCGTTCGCCGGTATCGATCCCATCGCCGTCACCGAGATTCAGAAAATCATCTTCCACCTGCGCGACCGCGGCATCGGCATTCTGATCACCGACCACAACGTTCTGCAGACCCTGAAGATCACCGACCGCGCCTACATCGTTACTGACGGGGCCATTTTCCGCAGCGGCACGCCGGCGGTGCTCGCCGCCGACGAAGAAGTCCGGCGGATTTACCTCGGGACCGATTTCCGGCTGGACTAAGATTGCACGAGCCGGATATGGGCATTCAGCAGAAGTTACAAACCAGGCTCGCGCAGAAGCTGATCCTGACGCCGTCACTGCAACAGGCGATTAAGCTGCTGCCGATGTCAACCTTGGAGCTGGCCGATCTCCTGAACCAGGAAGTCGTTGAGAACCCGCTCCTCGAAGAAGTGCCGACCGAAGACCTGCAGCCTGTGGATGCGCCGCCGGCGGCTGAGAAGGATGCGGAAGCCAAGGCCCAGGCCGACAAGACCGATTCCTGGGACGACGCCGACTACGAGTACTTCTTCGGCGACTACCTGGACGACAGCTATCGTCCGCGCGTGCCGCAAGAGGTCAAGGAACTCCCGCCGATCGAGAACACCCTCTCCACCAGTTCATCGCTCACCGATCACCTCGAGTGGCAGCTGTCGCTGCAGACTGAGGCCGAAGCCATTCGCGAGATCGGCGAAGCCATCATCGGCAACCTCGACGACCATGGCTACCTGGTGGCGTCGGTGGACGAAATCGCGTCGATGGGACCGTGGCCCGCTGATGATGTCGAGGCCGCGCTGCGTCTGATCCAGAGCTTCGACCCAATCGGGGTGGCAGCGCGAGACCTGCAGGAGTGCCTCACGCTGCAGATCAGGCACTTACGGCTCGAGGGCACACCGACCGAGAAGATCGTCTCCGAACACTTACGCCTGCTGCATAACCACCAGATGCCGGAGCTGGCGCGCAAGCTCGGGCTGACCATCGAAGAGCTCAAGGGCCACGTCGAGATCATCCAACACCTCGACCCCAAGCCCGGTAGCCGCTTCAACCCACAGCCGTCGCAGTACGTCATTCCTGACGTTTATATCGTCAAGGTCGAGGATCAGTACGTCGCGGTCCTGAATGACGACGGCTTGCCGCAGCTCAGGATCAGCCCCTCCTACCGGCGTCTCTTGAGCAAGGAGAACGCCGATCCCGAGACAAACGCCTACGTCAAAGAGCGGCTCAATTCGGCGAAATGGTTGCTCAAGTCGGTGGAACAGCGCCAGAGTACCGTGCGCAAGGTCGCCACCAGTCTGTGTACCTTCCAGCGCGACTTCCTCGAACACGGCATCGAGTACTTGCGCCCGCTGGTGCTGCGCGACGTCGCCAACGACATCGGGATGCATGAGTCAACCGTCAGCCGCGTCGTCACCAACAAGTACATGCATACGCCCCAGGGCGTGTTCGAGATGAAATACTTTTTCCACAGCGGCATCAGCAGTTCATACGGCGACGCCGTGTCATCAGTGACGATCAAGAACCGGATCAAGAAGATCATTGACAGCGAAGATCACAAGAAGCCGCTCAGCGACTCGAAGATCGTCAACATCCTGCAGCGTGAGGGGCTGATGCTGGCCCGACGAACCATTGCGAAGTACCGGGAAGAGCTGAAAATTCCCACCTCGAACCAGCGGAAGGTCATGTTCTAGCAGTCAATGAGGCGGGCCAGTCGCCCGCCGGGACTTTGCCCGAGACGATGACGATCACCCCGGCCATCACCGTCCGCGGTCTGCTCGATGCGCAGCCAGAGTCGATGGGCCTGACCATTGACTTGCTGGCCGGCGCCAACGGACTTGGGCGCCGCATCACCAGCCCCTACATCCAGAAGACCGGCCTCGCGCTGGCCGGCTTTCACCAGTACCTGCAAGCCGGCCGCATCCTGTTGTTCGGTGACAGCGAAGTGCGGTTTCTGGAGAGCCTGGCTCCAGCCGCGCGTGCCCTGGCGCTGGCCAAGTGCTTCAACGAGGCGTTGCCCTGCCTGCTCGTCACCGGTGGTGCCGAGTTGCCGCCTGAAGTGGTACAGGAAGGCGAGCGCGCTGACCTGCCGATCCTGCGGACGCCGGTGCCAACGGCGACGGCGATCGGCAAGCTCACGGCCATTCTCGAAGACCGGCTGGCCGTACGCGAGATCATTCATGGCGTGCTGCTCGACATTCTCGGGTTGGGGGTACTGATCGTTGGCGACAGCGGCATCGGCAAGAGCGAATGTGCCCTTGACCTGGTCGTTCGCGGCCATCGTCTTGTCGCCGACGACACGGTTGAGGTGCGGCGCCGCGGTGATTCGATCGTCATCGGCACCTGTCCAGAGATGACCCGACACCACATGGAACTACGCGGCCTTGGGTTGATCAACATTCGCGACCTGTTCGGAGTGGCGTCGACCCGGACTTCGAAGCGGGTCGAACTGGTGGTGCAACTGGATCGCTGGATCCCTGACCGTGAGTACGATCGCCTCGGTCTCGATGATGCCTCCTACAACCTGATTGGCCTCATGACACCGCTGATCCGCATGCCAGTCGCACCGGGCCGCAACCTCGCGATCCTGGTGGAAGTGGCCGCCCGCAACCAGCTGCTGCGGATGCGCGGCATCAACGCCGCGCGCGAACTGGTCAACAAGCTTGATGCCAGCTTGCTCAGCGCCACGGCCCTTCAGCACCCCTTCACTTCAACACCGAAGCATTTGGAAGAAGACGAGGAGTTGTGACCAAGGCGCGTACCACGCCCATGACCTGGGCTCGTTTCATCGTCTTGACCGGGCTGTCTGGTTCGGGGAAATCGCAGGCCATCCGGGCGCTCGAGGACCTCGGCTACTACTGCGTCGACAACCTGCCGGTGTCGCTGCTGCCGGTACTGGCGGAGCTCAGCGAGCGCCAGATCGAACACCACCGTGTCGCCGTGGTGATGGATGTCCGCGAGTCACGATTCGTCAGCGACTTCCCGCGCGTGTATCGCCAACTGAAGACCAACAAGCACCTGCGGACCAAGCTGATCTTCCTGGAGGCCGGTCACGCCGAACTGGTGCGCCGGTTCAGCGAGACCCGCCGGCCACATCCGCTGGCGCCCGACCGGCCCATCACCGAGGGGCTCTCGGAAGAGCGCGCGTCACTGCGTATTATTCGGACCATGGCCGACAAGGTCGTCGACACCTCGAAGCTGAACGTTCACGAACTGCGACAGCAGTTGCGCGAACTGGTGTCGGGGCAGAAGCAGGCATCGCAGTTGGTGCTGACCTTTCTCAGCTTTGGGTTCCAGAACGGACCCCCGGCGGAGGCGGACGTGATGTTCGACGTGCGCTTCCTCAAGAACCCGCACTGGGTGCCGGCGCTGCGGCCGCAGTCCGGTCGCGAGCCGGCGGTCGCGGCCTACATTCGGCGGCAGCCGACCGCGCGCGCGCTGATCAAGCGGCTCAACTCGCTGCTGCGCTGGATGGTGCCGTTCTACGTGCAGGAAGGCAAGTCGTACCTGACGGTAGCGATCGGCTGCACCGGCGGGCGTCATCGCTCGGTCTACGTGGCCGAGGCGCTAAAGCGTGAACTGTCGGATCTTAAGGGCGTCTCAGCGCGCGTGGCGCACCGCGACCTGGCGAAAGGGACCCGATGATTGGAGTAGTCGTAGTTACGCACGGGCAGTTGGCGATCGAACTGGTCAACGCCGCCGAGACGATTGTTGGCGATCTCCCGCACTTCGCGGCGGTCTCGATCGGCTGGCACGAAGACGTGCAGGATGCCCGCGACGCGATCGCCGCGGCGATTGAACGGGTCCAACAGCCTGGCGGAGTGCTTTTGGCCACCGACATGTTCGGCGGTACGCCGTCGAACCTCGGCCTGACGTTTCTCAAGGAAGACGCCGTCGAGATCGTCACTGGCGTGAACCTGCCGATGTTGATCAAGGCCGCCAACCTGCCCGATGGTCCGCGCTTGGCCGACGTTGCGCGAATGCTGCGCGAGCACGGGCGTAACGCCATCTGGGTAGCGTCTGACTTGCTGACTGGTGCATCGGGTACATCAGGTGCCGAGGCGACCAGTGACCGCGGTACTACTGAATGACGACTCGCGAATGCGTGATTCGCAATCGGCTGGGTCTACATGCTCGGGCGGCCGCGAAGTTCGTGCACTTCGCGGCCCGGTTCTCGTCGCATATTCACGTCTCGCGTGATGGCAAGACCATGGACGGCAAGAGCATCATGGGCATTTTGCTGCTGGCCGCCGGAGCGGGGATGAGCATCGTGATCACGGCCGAAGGCAGCGACGAAACCGACGCCGTCGACGCGCTCGGCCGGCTGGTCGAAAGCGGATTTGGAGAAGAGCCGTGGAGCGCCTGATCGGTATCGGCGTTTCGCCGGGGGTGGTGCTCGGCCGCGCCGTCGTCCTGACCCAGCGCACCGAAGTGATGCGCTTTCCGATTCCACCTGAGCGGGTGGAACAGGAGGTCGCCGCGCTGCTTCGGTCACAGGCGGCGTCGCGGCAGCAACTCCAGGACATCAAGGCACGCGTCGAACACGGGCCGGGCAGTGAACTGGCGGCGCTCTTCGACGCGCAGTTGCTGATGCTCGACGACCCGATGCTGGTCGGCCGCGCCGAGAGCATTGTCCGCGCCGAGCGAGTCAACGCCGCGTGGGCCGTGCATCGCGCCTACGAAGAGCTGTATCACGTGTTCCGGTCGATGGAGGACCCGTACCTGCGTGAACGCGAGACCGACGTAGCCGATGTGGCCGGCCGGCTCAGGCTCAACCTGCGGCATGGCGCCAAGGGTCCGAAGGAGCTGCTGAGCGAGGTGGACGGACCGTCCGTGTTGATCGCCGACGAGTTAACGGCCTCGGTCGCCGCACAGCTCGACTGGTCGCGGGTGCAGGCGTTTGCCACCGATGCCGGCAGCCGCACGTATCACACTGCTATTCTCGCACGCTCACTCAAGGTGCCGGCCATCGTCGGATTGCACGACGCGTCGCTGCGTATCGCGGCCGGTATTCCGGTGGTCCTCGATGGCACGACCGGCGAGTTGACCGTCGCGCCGACGCCCGCGCAGATCGACGAAGCGCATCGGCGAGCGACGCCGCCGCGCCGGCGGCGGGCCGCAACGATCGCGGCAGGCCCGGTCTCGACCACAGATGGCATGCGCATCCGTCTGGAGGCCAACATCGAGCTGCTCGAAGACCTGCCGTTTCTAAATGAGCATGGCGCCGAGGGGGTCGGCCTCTACCGATCGGAGTTCATGCTGTCGGGACGCCCGATTGAAAGCGTCACCGAAGATGACCAGTACGCGCTGTATCGCAGCCTGATTGAACAGGTGGCACCGCGGCCGGTCACTATTCGGACCTTCGACGTCGACGAGCGACACTTCGCCGGTCCCGGTCGCGGTCCGGAACGGCGCCGCACTCGACCGGGCTTGCGCGGTCTGCGCTTGGGACTCGCCAACCCGGCGGTGCTGAGGACCCAGTTGCGCGCCCTGGTCCGCGCCTCGGCACACGGTCCATTGCGCATCATGTTCCCGTTCGTGACCGCGGTGGAGGAAGTGCGCGACGCCCGCAAGATGCTGGCGGAGGTTGTTTCCAGCTCCAGTGGAATTGATCCGACGCAGCTCAAGATTGGCGCAATGATCGAGGTGCCGTCGGCGGCACTCGCCGCTGATTTGCTGGCACCTGAAGTGGACTTCTTCACCATCGGCACCAACGACCTGATCCAGTTTTGCCTCGCCGTCGATCGCACTGACGATCGCGTCTCCGATCTCTACGAACCCCTGCATCCGGCCGTGCTGCGATTGATTCGCATCGTCCGCCGCGCCGCCGCGCGCCATCATATTCCAGTGTCGTTATGCGGCGAGATGGCATCGGACCCGGCGCTGGTGGGACTACTGGTGGGACTCGGTCTGACGGAGTTCAGCATGACCCCCGGCGCCATTCCGATCATCCGGCACGTCGTTGAGGAATTGAGTGCCACCGAGGCGCGACGGCTGGCCAGCCACGCACTGCGGCTGGCCACGGCTGCCGAGATCGAGCAATATCTGTTCGACGCGCTGGCCGCGTCGCCCTTTCAAAGGAGTCCGTTTCGTGAGTGAACCGTTGCATCGCGTCGAAAAGCCGTGGGGATACGAGTTGTGGTGGGCCCGCACCGATCGCTACGTCGGCAAGCAGATCCACATCAACAAGGGCCACGCCCTCAGCCTGCAATACCACAACAAAAAAGACGAAACGATCTTCGTGTGGTCGGGCCGGATCCTGTTCGAGCGGGAAGTGGACGGCCAGCTCGTCGGCACCGAGATGGGCCCGGGCGAGGCCGTGCACGTGACGCCACCGACCGTGCATCGCATGACGGCCATCGAAGACTCAGATGTGCTCGAAGTCTCGACCCCCGAGACAGACGACGTCGTCCGGCTCGAGGATCGGTATGGACGGAAGGGAACGTGACCTAGGTCACGCCGAACTGCGTGACCTAGAAGGGGATGTCGTCGTCGGTGACGGGAGCGGGATCGCGCATCGGGTCCTGGTAGCCGCCGTCGCCGCTGCGTTCCACCTGGCGATCGCCGCCGCGGCTGCCGCCGCCGGCACCGCCGCCGCCGAGCAGCACGATTTTGTCGGCCTTCACCTCGGTGGTGTAGTGCTTCTGGCCTTCTTTCTCCCACTGTCGCGTCTGGAGGCGGCCTTCAAGATAAATTTGCTTGCCCTTGACCAAATACGGCTGCAGCGAATCGGCCGTCTTGCCCCACAGCACGATGCGATGCCACTCGGTCTGTTCCTTCTTCTCGCCTTCCTTCGACGTCCAGTTTTCCGTGGTGGCAATGCTGAAGCTCGCCACCGTCTGGCCGCCAGGTGTCACGCGCACTTCGGCATCCTTGCCGAGGTTGCCCACCAGAATCACTTTATTCACGCTGCCCATGTCTAGTCGCCTTTCTACCGTGCTATCGCTCTTCGATCGCTGTCGTTGTATTGCGGTGTTGCGGTGTTGTGGTGCTCAGAGTCAGTCCGCCGGTGGCTTCGCCCGCGCCATCGAGTCGAGCCGCTGCCTGGCCAGTCGTGACAGGTCCGAGTCCGGGAACAATTTGATCAACGTCTCGTACGCTTCGCGGGCGCGGTCCGGCTGCCTGGTCGCCGCCAGCGCCAGGCCCATCTTGTAGTAGGCATCCGGCACGCGGTCGCCCTTCGGGTAGCCGGTGACCACGCGATTATAGGCGTCGATCGCCTCCGTGAATTTGCCATCCGAAAAATAACAATCACCGATGTACCACTGCGCGTCGTCGGCATTATCAGTGCGGGCAAAGCTCTTGAGATAGGTGTTGAACCCATCGATGCACAGCGTCCACTGGCCGGCGGTGAAATCGGCCAGCGCGGTGCTGAACAATCGCTGGGGCGACATCCCCGGTGACATCGTCACGGGCGGCGCCGGTGTCAGGGCGGCCTGCACCTCGCTAGGTGGCGCATTCGGATCCACCGGTAACGCTGGGGCTGCGGACATCTCGGGAATCGCGAGGCGCAACGCCTCAACTTCCTGCGACAGGCTGGTGATGCGCACGTTGCTCTCGTCGATGCGTTCACGGACGATCCGCAGATCTGAGCCAAACTGATCGACGGCCAGCTTCTGATCGGCAAACGACTTGCGGGTGGCGCCGGCCTGGTCGTCGACGCGAGTTGAAATTGCCTTCAGCTGCGCGCTGATGGCGTCGAGCGCGGCTTGCAGTTGCTGCTGCATCTGCTGGGTCTGTTCCTGCAGCATGCGGATGTCGGCCATCATTTGCATTTCGCGGCGTGACTGTGCCGCCGCCGGGGCGGCCAACAGCACCGCCGCCGTCAGCACCAAAAGAGTCGCCGGCAGCCGTCGAGTCATGCGACCCATCTTACTTTGCTGTGATCACGAAATGCGCCCGCCGGTTCTTATCCCAGGCGGCATTGTCGTGGCCGGCAGCGAACGGAAATTCCTTGCCGTAGCTGACGATCTTGACCTTGTCGGCCGGGATGCCAAGCGAGACCATATAGGTCCGCGCGGCCAGCGCGCGGCGTTCACCCAAGGCCAGGTTGTATTCGGCCGTGCCGCGCTCGTCACAGTGGCCTTCAATCGTGACCTGCCACGCGGAGTACTTTTTCATCACGGCCGCGTTGGCCTGCAGCACGACCTGGCCGGCGACGCTGACCTCGGAGCTGTCGAGCTCGAAGAACAGCGGCTGCAACGGCGAGTCGCGGTTCAGGTCGTCCAGCGACTTCGAGCCAATGGTGTCTTCGACCGGCATCGGCGGCATGGGCACCGGGACGGGTTCGGACACCGGCGTCGGCGGCGGCGGAGGCGCCGGAGGTGCGGTCATCGCCGCCGGGGGCGGCGGCATGGGCCGCGCGACTGGCGGCGCCTTCTTCGAACACGCGCCCACCACCACTGAAAGCAGAACCACCATCACCATCAACGCATGTGCTTGTCTGTTCATATCTGACCTCAACTCAATCCCTGTCGCACTTGTGCAGGTCGTGGCACCGTAGGCACCCTAATCTTTCTACTGTGACCAATTCGGCGTCGTGTTATTGCCATCCTTAGTGAGCTGCCGCAAGTTGCGGCCGTCTCGGTCGACGGTGAAGATCTGGCTGCGGCCGGCACGCGTCGACATGAAGGCCAGGTGGCGACCGTTGGGCGCCCACGCCGGGCTCTCGTTGCTGCCTTCGCCAAACGTGATCTGCCGGGTCTCGCCCGAGGCAATCCCCAGGATCTTGATGTCGAATCCGGGGCCCGTGCGCGCGGTAAAGGCGATTTCGTTGTACGGCGCCGGTGACCAGGTGGCGCGATCGGCATACGACTCGAACGAAATCTGCCGCAGACCGGTGCCATCGACGTTGATCACAAAGATCTGCGGCTGGCCACGCCGTTCCGACGTGAACGCGATCTGCGTGCCGGTCGGCGACCAGGTCGGCGTCGAATCGATCGCCGGGCTGTTGGTGAGCCGGACCAGGTTCGAGCCGTCACGATTGATCACATAAATCTCAGAGTTGCCATCCCGGCTCGAGGTGAAGGCGAGCCGCGAGCCGTCAGGCGAGAACGCCGGCAGCCAGTTCTGGCCCACGCCCCTGGTCGGCGACTCCATCGTCCCGGCGAAGATGTTCGAGATTAGCAGGTCGGGCGCACCCGATCGGTACGACGTGTAGGCGATCGACCGGCCATCGGGTGACCAACTGGGCGTCAGATTCATGGTGCGGTTGATCGTGATCCGGCGCGGATTGGCGCCGTCATAGTCGGCGATAAACACTTCCTTGACGTCGCGCTTCTCAACCGTCGCCAGCACCGCCTCGCGATTGCGGTCGGAAATAAACGTCAGCTTGGTCTTGGCAACGCCGCGCAGCTGCCGCTGCGAGTCGTGCAGTTCGTCGGACATGGTGTGCGCGTAGACGCGGGGGTTGGCGCCAGAGCCCGTGTACTCGCGGCCGTACGCCGACTGCCGCGCGCGGACGTTATACAGGCGCATCTCGACCCGCACACCGGTCGGCGTCTTTTGCACCGTGCCAATCAGCACCCCGTCGGCGCCCAGTTCGCGCCAGCGATCGAACGGTACGGCATCGATCGAACTGGCCACTGGAATCGACTTGTAGGTGTCCCGCGGGATCAACGCAAACTCCCGCTCGAAGTCGAGGTCGGCATAGAGCACCTCGCTGATGACGCGGGCCGCGTCCTGCGTTTCGCGATCGGGCGACAGCGCCAACAAATCGGGAACCGCCAGGCGCGGCGGCGAGCCGGGTTCGCCAGTCAGGCGCAGTTCAACGCTGGTCGGTTGCGGTGGCGTTGCGGCTTGCTGCTTGCCCGACGTAGCCGTTGCCGAGGTGGGCTGGGCCGTCAGCACCACGGAGGCTGCCAGCACCGTCACACCCAGGAGCTTTGTCGCAATGGATTTCGTCATACTCACGTTCTCTGCTCTTTACCGAACGTACTCAAACCACAAATAGACGGGAAGCGCTCGTTCGGTGAACTCGGCCGGCAGCGGGGGCAACTTGGCCAGCTGCAGGGCCCGCGAGGCCAGATAATCCAGGTCGGCCCGGCCGCTCGACTTGGCCACCGAGATGTCGACGATGCGTCCGTCGCGCTGGACCACGAATCGCATTTGAGTTTCGGCAACCGTACCTTGCTTCGAACTCCAGTTCATCGTGACCTGGTCCTTCAGCGTCGCGAGATAGCCGGGGCAGCAGAAGTTGACCACATCGACGTAGCCGCCCTTGCCGCCGGCACCAGACGACAGGCCAAAGCCCTGTCCCTTCGCGCCGGTTTCGGCAATCGCGGTACCTTTCTGGATCTCGGCACCCTTCGTCGGCGTGGCGCCGCGCGGATCCTTAACGTTGGCCTTGGCCGGCGTCGTCTTGCGCGGCGGCGCCTTGGTCGGTTCGATCATCGCCGGCGTCTGCGCGGCGGGCGGGCGGACTTGCTCGACGGCCTTCTTGGTCTCGACCACTTGCTGGATGGTCCGCCCACCAAGGGTGGCCAGGCCGCCGTCAGCCGGCCCGATGGGACCGCCGAGGCTGATCTGCATGACCACCTCGGGTTCCTGTTCGAACGCGCCGAACCAGGCGCCCGGCACAAAGGCCACGGCTGCCACCAGCACCAGGTGAGCCATTGCCGACCATCCCACCATCGACGTCAGGCCGTCCGACTTGGCCGACCGTCCGATGAGGACCTCCGAGACGGCGTCCATGCCTAGCGGGCCACCCTGGGCTGGGCGGTCACGCCGACGTTCTGCACGCCGCCCGCCTTGAGGTGGTCGATTACCTCGTAGAGTTCCTGCAAGGTCACCCCGGCATCGCCACGCAGGAAGACGTCCTTGTCGGTTCGCGTTTCCATCATCTGGCGCATTCGTTCCGCGAGCACCTCGGCCCTGATTGGCTCATCATCGAGCCACACCCGGCGGTCGGTGCGATAGGACATCGGCACGCTGATATAAGGACGCACCGACGTCAGCTTGTCGGCCCGCCGTGATACGGGCAGCTTCACCTCGATGCCCTTCTGCATCATCGGTGCCGCCACCATGAAGATGATCAGCCACACCAGCATGACGTCCACCAGCGGGACGACGTTGATCTCCGACAACGACGAGGTCACGCGGCGGCCGCGGCGGCGGCCGGTGTTGGCGTCGGGTGGGGCCGAAATCTTCGGCACTAGGTGAAGTTCCTTTCCGAAATATTCAGGAACTCCAGTGCGAAGTCGTCCATTTCCGACGCGTAGTTCTTCACCTTCGAGGTGAAGTGGTTGTAGAAGTAGACGGCGGGAATGGCGGCGAACAAGCCCAGCGCCGTGGCGATCAGCGCCTCGGCAATGGGACCACTGACCACGGCGAGATCGGTGGAGCCTTGCGCGCCGATGTTCATGAACGCCGTCATGATTCCCCACACGGTTCCGAACAGGCCGATGAAGGGCGTGATACTCGCGGTGGTGGCCAGAAACGTCATCCGCTTCTCGAGTTTGGCCACTTCAACCGACGAAGCCCGCAATAGCGCGCGATCGACCGCCGTGATGCTCTTCAAGATTGGCCGCACCGCAGGCGTTCCGGGACTGGCCGTCCCTTGCGATTGCCGCAACTGGGCGGTCAGTTCGGCATACCCGGCCTGGAACATCCCGACGAGCGGACTCAGCGTGAGCGAAGGGCAGACCGCCTGCACCTCGGAGAACTTGGCGCTCTTGCGGAAGACCTCGAGGAACGTGGCGGACTGCTTCTCAAGGCCACGGAACGCCCAGAACTTGTGGAGGACGATGCCAAGGGAAATGATGGAAAAAATGAGCAGGGTTGCCATCACCACCAGGACAATAGGGCTGGCAGCGAAGATTAGGTCGGCGAAATCCCCGGCAGCCGCTCGAGCGGGCGGAAGACCGCCCTCGAGTTGCAATGCCAGAACGAACGTTCCAGGCGTCGGCAACAAAGCCTCCGAATCAGGTCGATTGGGAAAATGCGCGCTGGGACGCGCCGTACCGGGCAACCGTAGCACGGCATGCGAAATTCTGTCAAACCCATGATACGATGGCAGTTCCGCTCGCCAAAGGGATTCCCGCACACGAGGCGCCACCCGCATGATCCGCTACCTCGCCATCCGCAATCTAGCGGTCATCGAGTCGGTCGAGGTCGACTTTGAACACTCGTTCAATATCCTGACTGGTGAGACCGGCGCCGGCAAATCTATCCTCGTTGAGGCGGTCGGCCTGCTTCTGGGTGGCCGAGCGGCCCAGGACCTCATTCGCACCGGTGAAGACCTGGCCAGCGTTGAGGCGTTGTTCGAGACCGCCGAAGGCGAAGAGTTGATCGTGCGTCGCGAGATCACGTCACAGGGTCGCAGCCGTGCCTTCATCAACGGCACGCTCGCCACGGCCACAGCTCTCAAGGACCTCTCGAACCGTCTCGTCGAGTTGCACGGCCAGCACGAGCATCAGCAGTTGCTGGACCCGTCGCAACACCTCGCCCTGCTCGACACCTGGGGCGGACTCGAGGCCCCCCGGACCCGCGTCGCCGCGGCGTTCGCCACCGTCCGCGATTACCGGGAACAGCTCGACCGCTTGCGGATGGACGACCGGGAACGGTCCGTCAGGCTTGAGCTCGTCGAGTTTCAGTTGGGCGAATTGCAGAAGGCCAGTTTACAGGCCGGCGAGGATGAAACGCTCGCGGCCGATCGGCAACTGCTGCGCAGTGCCGACACGATCCAGCGACTCTGCAACGAGGGCTATGCCGAGCTGTACGATACGGAGGCAGCGGCCCTCGGCGCGCTCGGCCGGGTCTGGAAGCGGGTCGGAGAGTTGGCCGCCATCGACCCCAGATTCGCACCCTATCTGGACACCCGCGACGGCATCAAGGCTCAGCTCGAAGACCTCGCCTTCACGCTCCGCGACTTTGCCGACGGCATTGACGCGTCGCCCGGCCGGTTGCAGCAAGTCGAGGACCGGCTGGCGCTGATTGAGCGTTTGAAGCGGAAGCACGGCGGCACTCTTGAAGAGGCGATTGCCCGTCGCGACCGGTTGGCGTCGGAGCACCAGGCCCTGACCGGCGGACAGTCCACACTGGCCGACATCGAGCAGCGGCTGGCCGCGGCCGGCCGTCTGTTTCTGGTTGAGGCGGGCGCCTTGTCCACCGCGCGACGTTCGGCCGCGACGCGGTTCGCCAAGAGTATCGAATCTGAGCTAGCCGACCTGGCCATGGCCAAGACCCGGTTCGAGGTCCGCCTGCAGAGCGCCCGGTCGGAAGACCAGTGGACCGAGGCCGGCATTGATGCCGGTGAGTTCTTTCTGTCCCCGAACGTCGGCGAGGAACTGCGGCCACTGGCCCGCATTGTCTCGGGCGGCGAGTTGTCGCGGGTGATGCTGGCGCTCAAGACCCTGGGCGCCAAGGACGGCATGCCGGGCAAGACCCTGATCTTCGACGAGGTCGATGCCGGCATCGGTGGGCGAGTGGCCAGTGTGGTCGGCGACAAGCTGTCGGCCCTCGGCCGGCGATTCCAGGTGCTGTGCATCACCCATCTACCGCAGATCGCGGCGTGCGGTGGCACCCACTTCCTGATCGAGAAGCGGGTGCAGGGAAGTCGCACGGTGACCAGCGTGACTCGACTGGAAGATGAGGATCGGGTGACCGAAGTGGCGCGCATGATGGGTGGCGCAGCGGTGGGCGAGAAAGCGCTCGATAGCGCTCGCGAGCTACTGGGAACCCTGAGGGCGAAAGGTGAAGCCACGGCGAAAGCGAAAGGCGAAAGCCCGCGACGGGCGAAAGCAAAGCTGACATGAAGTATTTCATCGAGACCTACGGCTGCCAGATGAACGTGCATGACACGGAGCGGATGGCCGGCCTGCTCGAGCAATCGGGATATGATCCCGCGGAGTCTGACCGCGACGCCGACATCGTGATCGTCAACACCTGCAGCGTCCGCGAGCGCGCCGAGGAAAAGCTCTACACGCGGCTCGGTGAGATCAAGGAAATGAGCCGCGAGATTGGCCGCAACCCGCTGGTCGTGGTGGCCGGTTGTGTCGCGCAGCAGGAAGGCGGCCGGCTGATCAAGCGCTCGAAGGGCGTGGTGGACCTGGTCGTCGGTACGCAGCAGGTCAAGATGCTACCGATGCTGGTCAAGGAAACGGCCGCGTCGCGGAGCGAGCTGTTCATGGTCGACGGCCGGCCCTGGCGTCCCGAGGGGCGCATCGCGATCGAGAACCCCTACGAAGATCCGTCGTTCCCATTGGGTATCGTCCGCCGCGGCGACCCGGTCCGCGCCTACGTGACCATTATCGAGGGCTGCAATGATTTTTGCAGTTTTTGTGTCGTGCCGTATACCCGCGGGCACGAGCGAATGCGGTCCAAAGCCGAGGTTTTGGCTGAGGTGCGTGAGGCGGCCGACAGCGGCCGGCGCGAGGTGCAGCTGCTCGGACAGATTGTGAACCATTACCAGGCTCCAGACGACCCGTCATGCGACTTCCCGGCGCTGCTCGAAGCGGTGCACGAGGTGCCGGGCATCGACCGCATCCGCTTTGCGAGTCCGCATCCGCGGCACACGAGCGACCGCGTGATTGCGGCCGTGCGCGATCTGCCCAAGGTCTGCAAGCATCTTCACCTGCCGGTGCAGTCGGGGTCGTCGCGGGTGCTGGCGATGATGCGGCGGCGGCACACACGCGAGGAGTACCTGGACCTGGTTGCACGCATTCGCGCGGCTATCCCGAACCTGCAGCTATCGACCGATATTATTGTTGGCTTCCCCGGTGAGACGGAAGCAGACTTCGACGAGACGCTGAGCCTGACCGATGGCGTCGGTTACCACAGCATCTATTCGTTCAAGTACTCGGAGCGTCCCAACACGCTGGCGTCGAAGCGGATGCCTGATGAGGTAACGGACGAAGAGAAGACACGGCGGATCGTGGCGTTGCAAACGTTGCAGCGGTCGGTCCAATCGAACCTCTTCCAGCGGTCGATTGGCACGACCCACCAGGTGTTGGTGGACGCGACGAGCCGGCGCCACGAGTGGGAACTGACGGGACGAACGAGCGGCAACACGGTGGTCAATTTTCCAGGACCACCGGAGTGGCTGGGCAAGATGGTTGACGTGACGATAGAACGAACCGGACCAAACTCGGTCTGGGGACAGGCGGTAGGGGACCCACGCTAATGATCGAGATGAATATCAAGGGGCTGATGGTCGATCCCATCACCAACATGCCCATCATCATTCTGCGCGACTCGGACGGGCAGAAAGTGCTGCCGATCTGGGTGGGCGTGTTCGAGGCCAACGCCATCGCGTTGCAGATCGAGAACATCCAGACGCCGCGGCCGATGACGCACGACCTGCTGCGCAACATCATCCAGGACCTGCAGGCCACCGTCGACAAAATCGTGGTGTGCGACCTGAAGGAGAACACGTTCTACGCGATGATCCACCTCAAGACGCCGCTCGGTCCGGTCGCGATTGACGCGCGCCCGAGTGACGCGATCGCACTGGCACTACGCACGCGGGCGCCGATTCTGGTCGATGAGAAGGTTATCGATCACGCCAAGACGGTCGACCTGTCGAACGAGAAGCAGGACAGCGATCGCCTGCAGCAGTGGCTCGAGCAACTGGATCCGGACGATATGGGCAAGTATAAGATGTAAGCAGGCTGGCATTGAGCGAGGGTCAGGCGGCCGGAAACGACCGGCTGGCCCGAGTCGAAATGTCGGCACGCCGACAATTTCGCTAAACCACACATTCGCATGGCTTTAACTCAGGCAATTCCCGGTAATCACCACCTCGCTCGATCGTCAGGTCACCAAATTCGCATTCGTGCGCTAGAATGCAGGCACTCGCACGAATGATCCTAAGTATCGCCAATCAGAAAGGCGGGGTGGGGAAGACCACCACCGCCATCAACCTCGCGGCAGCTCTCGCCATGCGAGGCCAGCCGACGCTACTGATCGATCTCGATCCACAAGGCAACAGCAGCATGTCGTTCATCGACATCCGCACCGCCACGAAAAGCATGTACGACGTGTTCGTGGACAACACCGTCCACCTCGCCGATGTGATCGTGCCGGCATCGTTGCCGAACCTGTCGATTGCGCCGGCCCGAATCGCCCTCGCCAAGCTCGAGTCGCGGCTGGTCGGTGAACTGGATGCGCCGTTTCGATTGAAGGACGAGATCGCCGCGCTCAAAGGGCAGTTCGCCAACGTCGTGATTGACTGTCCGCCGGCACTGGGCCTCTTGACCATCAACGCGCTGGTGGCTTCAACCCACCTGCTGATCCCGATTCAGTCCTCGTACTTCGCGCTCGAGGGCACGGACGACTTGCTCGAAACCATCGAGAAGGTGCGCCAGCGGCCCAATCCCGAACTGCAAATCCTCGGCGTGGTCATCACCATGCACGACAAGCGCACGGCACTGGCGCGCGACATCCAGGAACAGATTCGCAAGGTCTTTGGCGACAAGGTCTTCCGCACCGTGATCAGCAAGAGCGTGCGGCTCGAAGAAAGCCCGGCCTACCGGGAATCGATTTTTACGTTCGCGCCGGAATCATCCGGTGCCACCGAATATTACCGTTTGTGTGAGGAGGTGATCGACCGTGCCTAAGCCTCGCGGATTACCCGACAACCTGCGGATGCGCCACGACGCGCATTACGTCGAGACCCTGGCGGCCTCGGCCGGCGCCCCGGTCGGGCGCATGGTGCCAATCGACCAGATCGACCCCAACCCGGACCAACCGCGCCAGGCCATGGGCGACCTGGCCGAGTTGATTTCGTCGGTCACCGAAAAGGGGATTATCGAGCCCCTCGTGGTGCGCCAACGCGGCCCGCGCTACCAGATCATCGCTGGCGAACGGCGGTATCACGCCTCGGTCCAGGCCGGCTTGACCGAGCTGCCGGTCGTCATCCGCGACGTCGACGACCGTGAAATGCTGGAACTGGCCCTGGTCGAGAACATCCAGCGCAAGGATCTGACGCCCTTTGAAGAATCTGAAGCCATGCAGGCCCTGGCGCAACGCTGCGGCTACACGCATGAAGACCTGGCCAAGCGGCTGGGCAAGTCGCGGACGTCGATTACCGAAGTTCTGTCGATCAACGGGATTCCGCCCGAGGTCCGCAAGGTCTGCCGCCTGGCCGGGATTACCAGCCGGTCGTTGTTGCTGCAGGTCGTCCGCCAGGGCGACCCGCAAAAGATGCTGGCCCTGGTGGAGAAGATTGCCACCCAGGGGGCGACGCGCGAGCAGCTCCGCAAGGATACGCAGAAGGTGAAACCGGGGCGCCCGAAGGCGTTCGTGTTTGCGTTCCGCCCGCCCAGCAAAGCGTTTAACTTGCGCCTGAGCTTCAACAAGAAAAACGCAAGCAAGGACGAAGTAATTGCCGCGCTTGAGAACATTCTTCAGGAACTGAAGCACATTAGGTAGGCTTACTTCGTTGGTTTTTTGTGGCTCAGGTTATTAAGTTAACATAACATGTATTATCAGACTTAATGTAAATCAATAGATAGTAAGGCCTGTGGATGGTTTGTTGTGGCCGCATGCGTGTTTCTGGGCGACTGCCCTAGACTTGCCAGCCAGGGGCCGCCGGGCCTGCCGCCAATGTCCACGAACCACCGTGCGGCAAGGTCTCAAGGACGATGCCCGTGCCGTCGCAAACCTGGATCTGAAACGCGAATGGCCGACCCGAAACCGAGCCAAAAGCGACGGCCGGAACAACCACCTCAACCACCTCGTCGACCGCCAACCAACTTGCGCGGACCGGGAGGCTCAGAACTTCTGGCGCCGTCACCAGGATAACCACGGTCACCGATCCTGCAGCGATCAAGTCGACGATGGCCGGGCCGGACAATCGAAGGCAAAGACCACCGGCGGTGTCGACGGCGACCAGGAGATCGGTGACGCGGGAAGCCAGGGCCACCTCATGCATGGCGCCAGCCGGTCGACCCAGGTGGGCCCGGGCCGCACCCACCCATTCCAGGAAGCTGGTGTCGCGGCCGTCACGGATGACCGACACGGGGCCGGCGGGCTCGAGCCGATCGGGCGTTGGACCGGTCGAGATGTTCGAGGCATGCAGCTCGTCCGGCATCGGCTCACCAAGGGCCACGTACGCGTTACGGACGTGGCGCCGAAACAGCTCATCAAAGTCGCGATCGTGGTCGGACGAGTGGTCATCGCCGTACCACCAGAACCAATCGCTGCCTTCCGCGATCAGCAGTTCCTCAAACGCGCGGTTCCGCTGGCCGGCCGACACCTGATCGGCGCGGCGATCGAATATCGCACGGGCCTCGGCCAATTGCGACCAGGCCCTGCGGTCGTCGCGGTGGCCAATCCAGATGTCGAAGTCAGCGTTGATCCAAGACCCGGCATGGACCGAGGCCAGTGGAACCGCCGGTGCCATCGCCGCCTCGGCCATGGTCACGGTGCGGATGTCGGTCGCCTCGCCGAGTGCCTGATACAGGGCGCGCAGGAATGGGCGGCCCCCGCCGGGGTAATGCTCCCAGGCGTTCTCGCCGTCGAGGATCACGCTGACGGTGCCGACTTCCCCGCCGGTGGCCGCGCCGAATCGGCGGCCGGCTTCGCGGACCCGCTCGACGAAATCCGCGGCCGCCGCGACGGCGTCCCACGATTGATAGTGGAAGCCGATGCGGTCCGACAGCGCGTGGTCCCGAAACAATGCGACCGGGCCACCAGGCCCGAGGCGATACGGACGGTATAGCAGGTCCGGCCGCACCGAGTGCCCGTACTCATCGCGCGGCAGGGCCACGCCGAGTGACCGTGACAGAATATCCTCGTCGGTGGCGATCCAGGCCACGCCGGCTGCCGCCATCAAGGCAACCGCCTCGTCTGAGACCGACCCTTCCGATGGCCACATGCCGGCAGGCCGGCGGCCGAACGTCTGCTCGTGAAACGACAGGGCCCGCGAGACCTGCTCCCGCGCGTCGCCGGGGCGGGCAAACCGGGTGCGCGGACGCTCTGACTGAGGAAAGCTCCGCAGCACGGTATCGGTGTCGTAGAGCAACGGCAGAATCGGATGATAGAAGGGCGAGCACGAGAGCTCAACGTTCCCGCGGTCGCCGGCGGCGCGGTAGGCCGGCACGACCAGGCGGAGCAACTCGAGCTCGATGCCACGCAGCATGGATTTGTCCGCTTCGGTGTAGCCGCGGTCCGTGGCGAGCAGTGCTTGCAGTCTCGAATCCCGCGCCAGCCAGTCCGGATCGATCCACGCCAGCTTGTGCCACACTTGCAGGTCGCGCAGGTCGCCCGCTGAAAAATCCCGGCCGGCCATGCGGGCTGCATGGAGTTCCGCGTAGCGCGGGTACGGCGCGATCATCCGTTCATACGGCGCGTGAAAGCCATTCGCCATCAACCACTGCGCCTCGTCCTCAGTCAGCTCATCCGCCGCCTTAAGGCCCACCGCCAGGTGCCGGTCGCGAGCCCGGTCCTCGGCGAAGGCCTGAACCTGCACAATCAGCGACGGGACGAGGTTGAAGGTGAGCCGGACGCCGGGGAATTCCTCCAGCAGGGCGACCATGCCCCAGTAGTCCTTGATGGCGTGGAGCCGGACCCACGGCAGGATGTGCTCGCCGGTCGCCAAATCTTCGTAATAGGGCTGGTGCATGTGCCATAGCAGGGCCAGGTTCACCATGGGCAATAATGGGGGGAGACCAGCCACATGCGAATGCGAATGCGCATCCTCGACCGGTACGTGATTCGGGAAATCCTCCCGCCGTTCTTGATCGCCTTGCTGGTGTTCACGTTCATCCTGATTATCCCCTTCATCATCGAGTTAGCCGAACAGATGATCGCGAAGGGCGTGCCGTGGACCACCCTGCTGCAACTGATGGCCACCCTCGTACCGGGCGTCGCCGCGCTGACCATCCCGATGGCGCTGCTGATCGGCATCCTGGTCGCCATGGGCCGGCTCTCGGCCGATCGCGAGGTCGTGGTCCTGATGGCATGCGGCGTCAGCCCGTACCGGCTACTGCAACCGGTCTTGTTCCTCGGTGTGATCTGCTGGGGCGTGGCGTCGTGGGTCATGCTCGAGGCGATGCCCAACGCGAACCAGACCTTTCGTGAGATCTCCAACAAGATCGTGATGGATCGGGCCGAGGGCGAAGTACGGCCGCGGATCTTCTTCGAGGATTTCCCCAACCTCGTGCTGTACGTCAACGAAGTGCCCATGGTCGGCACCGGCTGGAACGACGTGCTCGCGGCGGATTCGCGGGATCCGGCGCGGCAGGTGATCTACCTGGCCACCCATGGCCGGATGGTCATTGACCGCACCGCCCGGACGATCCAGATGGTGCTCGAAGACGGCACGCGGCACCGGACCGATCTCAACAATCCCACCAACTATGAAGTGGCGCGCTTCAAAAGCACGATCCTGACCCTCGATCCGGAAAGCGTGTTTCCCCGCCAGGGACCGGCGCGTGGCGACCGCGAGTTGCCGATCGAAGAGCTGACCGCCAGGGCCGAGGCAATGCGTGCGCAGGGCCTGTCGCCGCATAACCAGGTCATGGAGATCCACAAGAAGTTCTCCATTCCGGTGGCGTGCTTCGTGTTCGCGTTGCTCGGCCTCGCGCTTGGCGCCAGCAGCCGCAAGGACGGCAAGCTGGCTGCGTTCGTCCTCGGCATCGGCGTCATCTTCGCCTACTACGTCGTCATGTATGGCGGCGAGGCGCTCGCCAAGGGCCACTGGATGCCAGCGTGGCTGGCCATGTGGCTGCCGAACTTCCTGCTGGGTTTCGCTGGCCTCGTGTTGCTGGCGTTGCGCTCGCGCTCGGCTGGCTCCCCGATCAGAATCACGCTGCCCGGCTGGCTGAGCCGACGCGCATCGGCCACCGACGCCGCGATTACCCGGACCGGTGCCGCCGTAAGCACACGCATCGACCGCGTGGTGATCGTGGTCAAAGTGCCTCAGTTCTCGCTGCCGGGTCCACGCCTGCTTGACGTCTACCTGGCCAAGCAGTACTCCCGCATTCTCGGGATGACCACGGTTGGCATGCTCGGCCTGTTCTACATTTCGACGTTTGTCGATTTGTCGGACAAGTGGTTCAAGGGCCAGACCTCCCTTGGCATGCTCGCCCAGTTTCTGCTCTGGTCGACGCCCGAGTGGCTCACCTACATCCTGGCGCTGGCGGTACTGCTGTCGTCGCTTGTGACCATTGGCCTGCTCACCAAGAACAGCGAGCTTGTCGTGATGCGCGCGTGCGGCATCAGCCTGTATCGCACAGCGCTGCCACTGGTGCTGTTCGCCTGTGCGGCCAGCGCGGTCCTGTTCGCGATGGAAGAGCGCCTGCTGGCCACGGCCAATCGCAACGCCGACCGGTTGAAACACATCATCCGCACCGGGTCGCCGCAGACCTTTGGCGTCATGAACCGCAAGTGGATCGTCGGGCGCAACGGCGAGGTCTACCACTACCAGTTTTACGATCCGCGCCAGCGCGAGCTGAACAGTCTGTCGGTGTTTAACTTCGATGAGGCCGCGCACACCATCAGGTCGCGGGTGTTCGCCGCCAGGGCGGTCTATGCGCCGGCGGCCGGGCCGACCGGCCAGGTTCCGCAGTGGCGACTGGAACAGGGGTGGTCGCGAGAGTTCGGGCCGCGCAGCCAGGTCAAGGAGTTCTCGCAATTCACCGACCGCCTGGCGCCGCTCGAGGCCGCCGACTACTTTGTCACCGAGACGCGCGAGCCCGACCTGATGAACTTCGGCCAACTGCGGACTTACATCGGAGAGTTGCGCGCCAGCGGCTACAACGTGCTTGAACATGAGGTCGGGTTGAACCGCAAGGTCGCGTTCCCCTTCGTCACGGTCGTGATGACCTTGCTCGCCATCCCGTTCGCCGTCTCCACCGGCAAGCGCGGGGCGATGTACGGCATCGGCATCGGCATCGTCCTCGCGCTGGTCTACTGGGTGATGATCAGCATTTTTGCGGCCTTTGGCATCGGCGGTTTGCTCGACCCGGTGCTGGCGGCCTGGGCGCCCAACCTGATCTTCGGCGCGGCCGCGGCGTTCCTGTTACTGACCGTACGGACATGAGCAACGGTCCACAGCAACCGTCGGCGACTCGCTATGTCACGGCTGGCGTCTGCCTGATCGGCGCCATGGTGTGCCTGCCAGCCGGGTTCATCCAGATGGTGCTGGTGCTGCAGCGCGGCGGCTACGGCAGCGACAGCCTGGGCTACGCCATTGCCTGGCTCGGACTGGGCGGCGGCCTGCTCGGCCTCGGCATGGCGGTGCTGATCTGGGAGCTCAGCGTCCGCCACGGAATCAGACATTAATCCGGCTCAAGCCGGATGCTACGCCGACTGGTGTGACGTCCGCCTTTAGGCAGACCTAACGCACGAACGCGATCTCTGAGATCGTCATCGCGCCTGACGTGCCGGGGCGACTGTTCAGCGTATCGATCACCAACAGCAACGAGTCGATTCGATCGAGCGGCGCTGTCGCACTCGAGGTCGTGCCGATCGGCCTGAAACTCGTGAGAGCCAGGTCGACGAGGCGGGACTCGCGGTCGGCGTAGAACGTTCGGCCCCACCGCTCCGTCGCGGTTCCGGCGCGCACCTGCACCCAGGCGCGTACCGGCGCTGCCGCCGTGACGCGGAATCGCACTCGCTCAAAGGCCGCGAGCCCGCCAGCGACCGGCAACCGGACCGCGGCAAATTGTCCCGCCGCGACGCCCGATGACAGGGCAAATCGCCAACCGATCGGCGGCTCAGCGGCCAACCGGCGCTCACGCGCATCGGCCAGGTTCGCGTCGACCAGCTCGCTGACGTCCGCACGGCCCTGCTCCACGGCCGCCTCTTCGGATCGCGCAGGAATCCGGGCGACGGGTGTCGCAATGATCGGCGCCGTCATCCGGTCGCGGGGCAAGCCGAGATAGATCGGATTCGAGACGAGCCACGGGACCGGCGGCGTCCCCGGGCCTCCCGGGGTGTAGACCTCGACTCGATACACACCGGCGTCGCGGACGCCCACCAGGGTCAGTTCAGCCTCGGTCGTTGCCCGCACTGGAGATCCGTTCCGCAGCATCACCAATCGTGTTCCCGCAGGGCCATTCGTGCGCGCTTGCAACGTGACCTCAATACCGGCGGGAACGGCATCGCCCATTGGGATGATTCGCTCGAGCGCCTTCGCCGTGAACGTCAACCCGCCAGGCGTAGCGAGCGCATCAATCACCGAGAACACGCGGCCGCGGGTGATGGCTGTCACTACCGCTGCCGCATCGTCTACGGCATTCCCCGTCAGTGGCGATTCGAGTAACACCTGATTTGAGAACGTCCGAAACACCGATTCGTATCCTGGCAGCGGCACCTGCCAGGATGAGGGTGCAGGATCGTCGGCGCCGACGCGCGCGTGCGCATCCGCAGCGGCCAGGGCCGGTAGCGAGCGCGTCACGCCCAACCGATCCCAGGTCGCCATCACGTCAGCGGGTCGGTCCAGCAGCGATGCCAACGCACCGGGAGCCCGCAGGCCGTAGCCCAGAATCGCGCGCGCCAGCGACGCCCTTGACTCATCGCGCCAACCACTGTCGGCGTTGATCCATTCGAGACTATCGACGGGAGCGTCCCAGGCGGTCCACCGCAAGGCGGGCCGCGGTGAATCGGGGTGCGCCGCAATGCCGAATCCTCCCAAGCGATGCACGTCTTCGATTACGTCGGCAGCCTCACCGGCAAATGGATACGGTGTGGCCGGCAGGCCGAGTGCCACCAGGTGACCACCGGTGGTGTTGAGCTCGACAGCGTCGATGACGAGAACCCCGGATCGGTAGTGCGGCTGATCAGGCGGTCGCGTGCCGTCGCCATGGTCGGTGACGATGATGAAATGCAGCCCGGCGCGCGCCGCCGCCGCGGCGATCTCACCGACGGTGCCGCTGCCATCGGAGCGGTCCGAGTGGATGTGATACGCGCCGCGTGCTGTCGGGCCGACACCGGGCAATGCCGGCGTCATGACCGGCGCGGAGGGCAGCAGCGCCAACATCGCGAGCGCGGTCACGCCGGCGCCGAGCACCAGCGCGCGCGCTCCTTTGTGGCCGAATCTCCGCACCATTTCGTTAAGACCGCGGGTGAAACTTGTCGTACACCGTCCGTAGCCGTGCTTCAAGGATATGCGTATAGATCTGTGTCGTCGACAGATCACTGTGCCCCAGCATCATCTGGATCGCGCGCAGGTCGGCGCCACGCTCGAGCAGATGGGTCGCGAACGAGTGCCGCAGCACGTGAGGACTGAGTGACGCCGCCAACCCGCCCTGCCGGCCGTACGCCTTCAGAATCTTCCAGAAGCCGACGCGTGTCAGGCTCGTGCCACCCCGCGCGTTGACGAACAGCCGGGTGGCCGAGCGCTTCTTGAGCAAGGCCGGTCGTGATTCCTGGAGGTAACGAATCACCCACGAGGCCGCCTCATCGCCAAGCGGCACCAGTCGCTGCTTGCGTCCCTTGCCGGTCGTGGTCAGGTAGCCACTCTCGAGGTTCACGTCGGGCGCCTTCAAGTTGATGAGTTCCGAGACGCGCAGGCCCGTGGCATAGAGCACTTCGATCAGCGCGCGGTCGCGCAGCCCGCGCGGCGTCGTGATGTCAGGGGCGGCCAGCAGCGTGTCGACCTCTTCACTCGACAGAAACTTCGGTAGCGTCTTCCAGGCGTGAGGCGCTTGCAGGTCGTCGGCCGGATTGACGATGCGATGCCCGGCGACCACGAGAAAGCGATAGAACCCGCGGAAGCAGGCCACCGCGCGCGCTACCGAGGTGGGCGAGCGCCCCTCCCCCATCAGTTGCCGGACGAGGGCTTCGAGACTGCGACGATCGAGGTCTGCCACCGGCCGGTCCAGACCGGCGGCAAACCGCGCGAGCTGGACCAGGTCACGGCCGTAGCTTTCGACCGTATTGGGCGACAGCCGGCGCTCCACCACCAGATGGGTCAGATAAGTATCGACCAACGCGCTCACCGCACAAGGATAGTCCGGCTGACGCCGGACGCCACATCCCAAGAACGATGCGTCATTGACAGCAGCGACACCGAGGACTAGCATCAGCATTTCCCGTGATCGAAATAGAGACCCGCTAGTGCCCGTCCCACGTTCGCGATGGCAGTCGCTCCCGACCGAAGCCATTAACCCCGCTTCGCTGAACATCGACAAACTCGACGCCGGTGGCATTGTCGACCTCATGCTGGCCGAAGACCGCCGCATGCTGGCCGCCGTGCACAAGGAACGCGATCGCATTGCCCTCGGTGCGGACATATGCTCGAAGGCCCTGCGCAAGGGCGGCCGGCTGGTCTTCGTCGGTGCCGGCACCAGCGGCCGCCTGGGCGTCGTCGAATCAGCCGAGATGCCACCGACCTTTGGCACCAACCCGCTGCTGGTGCAGGGCATCATGGCGGGCGGCAAGAACGCCATCATTCGCGCCAAGGAAGGCTCGGAAGACAATTACGAGGAAGGCGCACGCGCCATCACCCGGCTCGACCCGACCAAGCAGGACGTGGTCATCGGGGTCTCGGCCAGTGGCATGACGCCGTTCGTGCGCGGCGCGCTGACCAGTGCGCGCAAGGCCGGCTCACGGGTGGTCTTCGTCACCTGTGATCCGCGCAACGAACTCCAAGCCTTTGTCGACCTGACCATTGCGCCGGCAGTCGGGCCGGAGATCATCGCCGGTTCAACGCGCCTCAAGGCCGGCACCGCCACCAAGATCGTCCTCAACATGCTGACGACGTCGGCGATGATCCTGATCGGGAAGACTTACGGCAACTTGATGGTGGACGTCAACGCGCTCGGGTCGGAGAAGCTCCGCGACCGCGCCCGCCGCATCGTGCACATCGTCACCGACCTCGACTACGACGAAGCCGAGAAGCTGTTGAAAAAAGCGAAGTGGAATGTCAAGGTTGCGATTGTGATGCAGAAGACCGGTCTCACCCACGCCAAGTCGATTGCCCGCCTGCGCAAGTCAGACGACCTGATCCGCGAGGCGATCGGCGAGGACATCGAGCCCCGCCTGAAAGCGCTGATCGCCGGCGCACTCTAAGCCAGTCTTTGTGCAGCGCCGCGGTCGAGCATGGCCGTGACCCGCGGATGCAGTTGCAAGAACGACGCGGGTAGCCGCGGGGTCAGCTGCCCGTTCACCAGGCCGGCGACGGCATCCTGCTTCCCGGCTCCCGTCGCCATCAGCACGATCTCTCGGGCGCGAAGAATGGTGGCGAGCCCCATCGACAACGCGTGGCTCGGCACCCGGGTGGTGTCCCCGCCGAACCATCCCGCGTTGGCCCGCCGCGTCTCGGCGCGCAGCTCGGCCACGTGCGTCTCGGCCTCCAGCGTGTCGCCCGGCTCGTTAAACCCGATGTGACCGTTGGCGCCAATTCCCAGAATCTGAAGATCGATCCCACCGGCCTGGGCAATCGCGCGCTCGTAGCGTGCGCACTCGGCCGCCAGGTTGGGAGCGCGGCCATCAAGCATGCCGATCTGTTCTGGTGTCATGCGCACGTGATCGAACAGCGCCGCCTGCATGTACGAGCGATAGCTGCCAGGGTCGCCGGCGCCAAGCCCGACGAACTCGTCGAGATTGAACGTGCGCACCTGCGACCAATCGGCATGGCCACGCTGGCTGTGCCATCGGAGCTCGCGATAGAGCGCCACCGGCGTCCGCCCGGTCGGCAGGCCGAGGACCAGGCGCGGGTTGAGGAAGATGGCGTCGATTAGGCGAGTGGCGAGCGTCGAGGCCAGGACCTCGTCGTTGTCAAAGCGTTCAATCTTCACTGAGGTGTCGCACCGACGGCAGCAAGATACGGTGGAATGCGGATGCCGCCCCGGGCCTCCGCCAGGGCCAGGCGAACCGCGCCAATGGCCGGTTCAACCTCGAGGGAGCCGACCGCGCTACGCGGCGCTACTTCCGCTAACCGGTTGGTCACTGCGGTGGCCAGCCACTGCGCGCCGCGAATCATGCCGCCTGACAGCAGGATTGGGAACTGTTCGCCGCGCATCTCGAGTCGCGCGACCACCGACGCCGCCGCGAGCGTCAATTCGTCAGCGGCCTTCCGCATGATTTCAGTCGCCACGACATCCCCCTCGGCACGTGCCTGGTCGACGGTCTGCCCAAGTGAGGCGATGGCACGCTTGCCCTGAGCGTGGTCGTAGATCTCCGACACCAGCTGTTCGGGCCGCGACACAGAGAAATGCGCGAGCACCAGCGGCGTGAGACGCGTGCGCGGCCCGCGGCCGTCGGCATCGCGCGCCACCGCCTTCAGTGCCCGGCGACCAATCCAGTAGCCGGAACCCTCATCGCCAAGTGAGCTGCCCCAGCCGCCTGCCCGGGCGGCCTGGCCGCGGCTGTTCACGCCATAGGCAATCGAGCCGGTGCCTGAAATCAGCACCACCCCCTGGCCGACGGTGTCGTCGCCCTGTCCGAGCGGCACACCAGCCACGAGGGCGATCAGGGCGTCGTTGACGATCAGCGTGCGCTCGCGGAATCCCAGGCGCCGCATGATGCCGCGAATGACCTCGCCATCGCCGTCGCGGTCGACGCCCGCCAGGCCGAGACACACCGCCACGGGCGAGGCGCCGTACCCGTTAAGGGCCAGGTCGATGACGTGATGCAGGACTTTCTCGACCTCAAGTTCGCCGTGCGCCTGGAGGTTGGCGCCGCTGGCACGGCCTTCGCCCACGACCTGCCCATCCGCATCCGCGAGGAGCGCCACCGTCTTGGTGCCGCCAGCGTCGATGCCCAACACATGCATTTTGCTAGCTTACAACCCGGGCGCCGCGGCTGCCGGCATGCTAAGTTGATGTGTTGTTCATGCTTCGTACCATTCCCCCCGTAGTCGTGCGCGCGGCCTATTGGCTGGTGCTCGCCAGTCTCTGCGTCACGATGACGTTTCGCGCCACGGCTGCCGCTCCACCGTCCCCGGTGGCCCTGTCGACCGCAGCGCAACGCGCGCCGGTGGCCACGCGCGCCCTGTGGGTGACGCGCACCACCATGGCGTCTCCCGAGAGCATTCGCCAATTGGTGAGCGCCGCCGCGGCCGGCGGCTTCAACACCCTGGTCGTGCAGGTTCGCGGACGCGGCGACTCCTATTACAACGGGACCGTTGAACCGCGCGCCTCGGAACTGGCGGCCAAGCCGGCGTTTGATCCGCTCGCCACCGTGCTGCAGGACGCCCATGCCGCAGGCCTCACGGTGCATGCCTGGGTCGCCGTCAACCTGGTCTCCAGCTCCGTCAGCCTGCCGGCGGCACGCCATCACGTGATCTACCGCGCACCCGAGTGGCTGATGGTTCCGCTCGAGCTGGCCGCGGAAATGAAGAAGGTCGACGTGCGCAGCCCCGCCTATATTGGCCGGCTGGCCCGGTGGACGCGCGCCCACTCGGACGAGGTCGAGGGGCTGTATTCCTCGCCCGTGCATCCCGGCGCGCAGGCGCACGCGGCGGCAGTCATCGGCGAACTGGTCCAGAACTACGCCGTCGACGGCGTCCACCTGGACTACGTCCGGTTTCCAAACGAACAGTTCGACTACAGCCCGGCGGCGATCGAACTCTTCAAGACCACAATTCTCCCCGACCTCACCAATCAGGAGCGGCGCGCGGCCGCCGCCCGCGAACCGTTGGATCCGGCCGCCTATCCCAACCTGTTTCCAGAGCGTTGGAACGAGTTCCGCCGGTCGGGCCTGACCGAGCTCGTCGTCAAGGTGCGGGCAGCCGTCAAGGCGGCTCGGCCGGGGACCATTATCAGCGCGGCGGTCGTCCCGGACGCTCGCCAAGCGACCGAATCGCGGTTGCAGGACTGGCGCGACTGGCTGGACCAGTCGCTGCTCGACGCGCTGTGCCCCATGGCGTACACGACTGACCCGTCGGTATTTTCCCAGCAGATCGCGGCCGCACGTAACTACGCGGGCAACGTGCCGGTGTGGGCCGGCATTGGCGCCTACCGCCTCACGCCCCCACAGACGCTGCAGCACATGGCCGCCGCGCGCACGCTCGGCGTGAGCGGCGTGATCCTGTTTTCATACGACGCCCTGATTGCGGCTCCCAATAACGCCGGCTCCCTCAGCGAGCTGGGTCGGGCGGCATTCGGAGCCAGTTCGCACTAGACTGCGGGCTGCCATGTCGCTGTCCGCAGCCGACTACGCCGTCATCGGCGTTTACCTGCTCGCCATCACCGCTTTTGGATCGTGGTTCGCGCGACACCAGAAGACCACCCGCGACTATTTCCTGACCGACCGCAGCGTGCCCTGGTGGGCGATCTGTTTCACGATTGTCGCCACTGAGACCAGCACCTTGACGTTCATCGGTATTCCTGCGCAGGCGTATGGCGGGAACATGACGTTCCTGCAGCTGGCCATCGGCTACATCATCGGCCGCGTCCTGGTCAGCATCATCTTCATCCCCGCCTACTTTCGCGGCGAGCTGTTCACGTCGTACCAGCTGCTGCAGCGACGCTTCGGCACCAGGGTCAAGACAATGGCCGCCGTGATCTTTCTTATTACCCGAGCGCTGGCGGATGGCATTCGCCTGTTCACCACGGCCCTGGTCATCTCGATCGTCACGCAGGTGCCGGTGACCGGCGTCGTCCTGGTCCTCGGCGCCGCCATGATCGTTTACACCATGCACGGCGGCCTATCGGCGGTGATCTGGACCGACGTCGTGCAGATGTTTGTCTACATCGCCGGTGCCGTCGCGGTGGCCTGGTCGCTGCTCGACCGCATCCCGGGTGGCTGGCCCGAGGTCGTTCGCGCCGGACAAGAGACGGGCCGATTCGTCTTCTTCGATCCGGCCTTCGACCTGACGAGGGCCTACACGATTTGGGCCGGAGTACTGGGCGGTGTTGCGCTGACGCTGTCGACGCATGGCACCGATCAGTTCCTGGTGCAGCGGCTGCTGTCAGCCCGCAGCGCCAAGGAAGCCTCGCGCGGACTGATCCTGAGCGGCTTCATCGTGTTCGCGCAGTTCATCCTGTTCCTGCTGATCGGTGTCATGCTGTTCACTTACTACCAGCATGTCCCGCTGCCGCAGACACTGTTGCGCGCTGATCAGATCTTGCCAATCTTCGTCGTCAGTGAGCTGCACCACGGTCTGGCGGGCTTCATTGTTGCGGCGATCGTGGCGGCGGCCCTGTCACCGTCACTGAATGCGATGGCGGCCACGACCGTGAGCGATTTTTACCTGCCGTACTTCAACCCGGCTGCCGATCAGGCAACGCAGATGCGAATCTCGAAGCTGGCGACCGTCGGCTGGGGCGTGGTGCAGTTGGCCGTAGCGATCGGCGCGCAGTGGATGGAGCGCTCGGTGCTCGATGCCGGTCTGGCGGTGTTGTCGTTCGCGTCAGGGCCGGTGCTGGGTGCGTTCCTCCTGGGCACGCTGGCGCCAGGTGTCCGCGAGCGCGACACCTTCTGGGGCATGGTTGCCGGACTCGTCGTCATGACGGCCGTGTGGTGGAGCACGCCGGTGGCCTTCACGTGGTACGTGCTGGTCGGCACAGTCGCGACCTGCGGCGTTGCCGGAGCCTTGTCAATGATCTGGCCGCGCGCGGTCGTCTCGCGGTGATGATCATGTCCGCGCCGTTCCCGACCGTTGCCAGCGTTCTCAATCGCGCCATCGAGCACCGTGTGTTCCCGGGTGCGGTCGTCGAGGTCGGCCGCGCCGGTGGCGCCCTGGCGACGATCGTTCGAGGCGCCCAGACCTACGCATCGGACGCGTCGGCAGTCGCGCTCGACACGGTCTACGATCTCGCGTCACTCACCAAGGTGCTGGCGACCACCGCGCTGATGGTCGGAGAAGTGGACCGCGGACGCGTGCGGCTCACTGACCGCGTACGGCACTGGATCCCGTCGTGGACCGGTGACGAGCGCCAGCCCGTGACGATCCAGGATTTACTCGAGCACTGCTCCGGCCTGCCGGCGCATCGCTCGTACTGGGAACAGCGGCGGGGCCGCGCATCCTTTGAGCTGGCCATTTGCGAAGAGCCGCTCGCCTGCCAGCCGCGCACCCAAGCCATCTACAGCGATCCGGGCTTCATGTTGCTGGGGTTTGCGATCGAGCACGCCGCTTCGCAAGCGCTCGACCAGCAGTTTGATGCGTGGCGTTCGCGTGAGCTGGGACCGTTGGTCGAGGTCGGGTTCCGTCCAGCCTCGGCGTGGCTCGAAAGAATCGCTCCCACCGAAGACACCCCTCGCAGCGAAGAACGCCGCGGCGAGGTGCACGATGAGAATTGTGCGGCGCTTGATGACGTTGCCGGTCACGCGGGGCTATTCGGGACCGCCGCCGCGGTCGGCGCATGCGCGCGCTGGTGGCTGGCCTCTCCCGCGCGTCCGCTCTTCGCCCGCAAGAGCAACACCCCTGGCAGTTCTCGCGCGCTTGGCTGGGACACGATGCTGCCGACCTCGTCGTGTGGCACACGTCTGTCACCAAGCGCGATCGGCCACACCGGGTTTACGGGCACGTCGTTGTGGATCGATCCTGAGCAGGATCTCTACGTGGTGTTTCTTTCGAATCGCGTCCACCCCACGCGAGCGGGGGAGGGCATTCAGGAAGCGCGTCGAGCACTGCACGATGCCGTCGTGCACGACCTGGCGTTCGCCGGCTAGTGGCTATTGTCCGAACGGTCGCTGGCCTGGTTGAGTCACTGGCGGCCGGCTGGGCTGCGAACCACCCGGCGAAAACGGATTCTGCCCAGGCCCCCCGCCGGCCCCTGGCTGAACACCTTGCCCCGGCCCCTGGAGTCGCTGCGTCGTTTGGACATAGACAAACGCCCATTCGTTGTACTTGCTGCGACCGTTGTAGATCCGGAGCGAGGCGTCCGTGCTCTTCGAAGTCACACCGATGATGCCGCCGACTCCCGCGGCACCGGTGGTGCCAACGCCGGACTGCACGGCTTGGCGGACTGGAGTACCAGGGGTTGCGCTGCCCTTCTCGCCCGGACGGGCGGCACCGGTGGGCGAGGTGACCGCCTGGGCGGCCTGATTGGCGTAAATCGGCTGGAATTCGCCGTCGGTCATCGGGTCTTTATATTTTTTGCGGAGGAAGCGTTGCTCGACCAGCACATCGATGGACGGCGGTGCCGTATTGGCGAATTTTCTCTGGAACAGGCCGATGGCGCGGGCATATTGGTTACCGCGGAAAATGAGCTCCTGCTCCTTTTCGCGCTGGCCGAGCGTGTTCCAGTGCGGCATCAGGGCCCCGAGCAAGACGGCCATCACGCTCATACCGACGAGCAAGGCCGCCATTGCATAGCCTCCTTGACCCGCTAACTTCATCATTCTATTATCTTTGTTAGGTCTTTCACTGTCACGTTCCAACCGCCTTCATCTTTGGCTCCATCGCTCGGTTCGCTCCCTTCGGGTAATGGCGCCGTGCCTACCTCCACGGCTGCTTTTATCGTGGTCGCCGCCGTGGTCGCCGTGTCGTGCACCATGGTCGCATCAGCGATAGACTTGAACCCACAGCGTGGCACGGCCGCCTTCTCGTTCGTCCTAACGCGCGTCAATCCCACTGTCGCCATAACGGCATCAGCCTCAACTGGTTCGGTTGGCGTGCCCATTTCGTTCATGGTGACCCCGGCGTTAACCCCACTGCAGCCGATGACCGATGTTACCGTCGACTTCGGTGACGATGGGACCCGAAGCCTAGGCGTGATCTCGGGCGCCGCCACCGGCCTCACCATCCAATCAGTGGTAATCACTTCGATCACTAATACCCCCTCGACGGTCTAGAGCGGAACGAGCGGCGGCACGATTACGTTTTCAACGTCCGGCGTGTCGGTGGACTCGATCCTGACCGCGACCGTCACGAACTCTGCTGGCAGTGTCACCACCAGCCAACTGGTCATTCAGAGCTGACCCCGGCGCTCGCACAACACACAAAGGGCCAGAGTGCGATTCGCGCTCTGGCCCTTTGTGTTTGCTTGGGGTGGTCCGGCTGACCACCTTCGCCGAGGCGACAGCGGTCAAGAAGCCGGACACCACATCTGAAGGCTGACGCTACATTGACTAATGCCAGTCGGCGTAGCGCGTGCCGTCCAGCGCCGTGCGGTCGGAGCCACTCTTCACATCGTAGATGCCGACTTGCGACGCCGGGTTGTTCGCATCCGGCTCGGCCTGCGTAGTCGTCCACGTGTCCTTTGACTTGGTCATCGGATCAATGGGCACCTCACGAATGTAGCTCTCCGACGACAGCTCCGCGAGGTCGGTCGGGTAATTGTTCTTGTCGGCGTAGAACTGGTCGATGGCGTCTCGCATCCGGAACAGATTTTCCTTCAACACCGCCTCTTCCGCGCGGGTGACGCTGTTGCGGTACTGGGTCATGCCCACGGTGGCGAGAATCACGATCAGCGTGATGACTACCAGTAGTTCGATCATCGTGAACCCGTCCGCGCGCGCCGATGCAAGTCGTGATTGCTTCATGTCCGTCCTGCCTCAGTTCCAGTCGCGGTACTTCGTGCCGTCCAGCGCCGTGCCTTGGTTCTTTGAGTACACGTCGTAGACATTCTGCCCGCTCCAACTGGACGAGTCAGGCTTGTCCTGATACGCGCGCAGCCCCCACTCGTCATCGCCCATGGTCGGGTCAACCGGAACACTGCGCAGGAACTTCAGTTTACGGCCGGCCGCGTCGTTGGCCACCGACACGCCATCCACCAACGTCTGCAAGTCGGGCGGATAGCCCTCGCTATTGGCCTTGAGCGCGGTGGTCGGAATCTGGCCGAGATCGGCCGCGTCCTTGAACTTGTCGATTGCGGTCCGCATGTCGCGTAACACCCGCCGCAGTTCGGCTTCACGGGTCCGCTGGATCGTCACCCTGGCGAGCGGCTGAATCGCTGACGCGAGAATCAGCACGATGCTGGTTACGACCAGCAACTCGATGAAGGTGAAGCCCCGTTGCGCCATTACCGCACCGTCGTGCCGGCCGGCAGGAACTGCGGCGGCTCGAGCAGCAACGCCGCCAGCAAGCCCGCACTCGACGCGCCGGTCTGATCGCCGGGCCGCGTGATCACGATGTCGACGCGACCACTCCTCTCGTCACTCTGGCTGGTGAATGCCGGCGTGGCACCACCTTGCCGCATGAAGATACCTTGCTGCATGCTCCGAACCCGCACGAGATCCGGATTGTAGGTCAACGAGAGTGCGAGGGTCGAAAAGCGCGTGGCGCCGGGCACCGCCGGCGGGCCACCGAGCGTCATGTTGCTCTGCATCCCGATGTAAATCGGGCTCAGGTCCGACGCCTTCAGGCAGCGATCAGCGAACATCGCTCCTCGCGCGGTAGTACGTCGATACCGCCAAGCTCAACGCCAACCCACCAGTGTCAGAACTGCCTTCCGATAACGCCAAGTTGTCGATCACGACAAACTCAGTCAGGGTCTCGATGGCGTGAATCAACTGCTGCACATCGTCCCATTGGCCACTCAACGAGTAATTCACGACCAGCCGTTCCAGCGACGAGTCCCGCAACACCTCCGGCGTGGTCGAACTCTGCTGGAACACGACATCATGCGACCGGGCCAGCAGGCTCAGTCGCGAGTGCGTGAGGCGCTGCGCTGCACTGATATTAGCCGGCAGCACCTCGCGGTAGAACCGTTCGAGGTCCCGGGTCGCCTGCGCCTGGCCAGCGTGGGCCGTTTCAGCCGCCGTCCATTCAGTGCGCGCGTCGCTCAAGGCCTGGCTCGACACGCCTGCCCGCACGCCGCCACGCTCCACCGAGACCCGAAGCGGCAGCACCAACAGCACCAGCACGGCGATGTTGACGGCGAGTGACGCCGCCAGCGGCAGCAGGACACGCCGGTGATCCGAGACCATTCGCGCCAGTGGCACGTCGCCGCCGAATGCCAACAGCAGGTTCATGGCCGCTCTCCTGCCACCACGTTGGCTGCCGAGCGGTTCGCCGTGGTGTCCTTGCCTGGTTTAGACGCTGCTGGCGGAATGGCTGCCGGCGCCGTCGGCGCCGACGTCGGGGCGCCGTAGTAAGCCTGCAGTACCGACATCAGGGCGCCGTCCTCAACGCTTGAATCGGACCGTGACAGGACGTCGCGGAAGACCCCCGTCTTCTCGAGGGCCTCGATAAAGCTGTCCAGATCTTCCTGTTGCTTCGACAGCACGGTGATGGCGACCAGCAGGCGGCCGTCGCTGTCGACCTGAGGCTGCACCGACGACACCCGCACGGTGGGCGGCAACGTCGCTTGGAAGTGGTTGAGCAGTTCCGTCCAGGAGAACGCACGACGATTGATGAGCTCGTTGGCTTCACGCGCCGCCGCCGCCACTTGCGACAGCGCGGTCTTATCGAGTGACTGCTGCACGGTGCGCGCCTTCTGCCGTAATTCGCGCGCCGTATTCTCGTTCTCGGTCACGACTTGGCCGAGCTCACGAGTGGCGCGCTGCAACCGCCACAGTTCGAGCGAGTTGAACACCGTCAGCGCCGCGGCGATCACCGCGAACCCGATCAGCCCGGCCCGCACGGCGCGGGTGTTGTAAAACGGCTGCGTCGACAGGTTGGCGCGCAGCATAGCTAGGCCACCCGTCTTTCGCGCACCAGCATGCCCGCGAGCGGCGCCAGCAGATCCAGCAGTTCAGGAGTGGCGCCAATGCGGTCGACCAGCGTCGCCGCCGGCCGCGGATCGACCGACTCGACGCCGACGCGCAGGCGCTCTTCGAGCCCCCGACGCACGCTCTCGGCGCCGCCGGGCAGGCGCGCGCCGCCGGCAATCAGCACGCGCCCAAAACCGCCGCCGTGCAGGCGATCTTCGTAGTACATGGCCGTCTGGTGAATCAAATCCGCGAGCGTCCCCTCGGCCTCTTCGCCGCGATGGCGGAAGAACAACAGCGCCTGCTCGCGCATCACCGCGAGCGTGAGGTAAGCGCTGGTGATGTGCACGAGCAGCCAGTCGCCAGTCGGACGCGCGGGCGCCGCGACAATGGCGTTGATGACACTGAACGACGCGATGTCGACCAGGCCGGCATGAGCGCCGGCCAGCCGGCAGGCTTGCTCGTACTGCTGAATCACGTCGGCGCGCGCCAACGACACCAGCAGCTCGTGGCTGCCGTCGACGGCCGCCGTGCCCGGCGAGATGCTCAGGACCGCCTGCTCGACCGGGAACGGCGCGGTCTTGCGCACCTGCCAGCGAACAATTTCCCGCAGGTCGGCCGCCTTGACCGGCACCTTCTCGAGCCGCAGCAATGACACCTTGGCGACGGTGTCGGGCACGACCAACGCGACGCGCGACGTCTTCTGACCCAATTGCGCCAGCACGCGAGCCACCACCGTCGCCACGGCAGGGACGTCGGTCAGGTTCAGCACCGACAACGACGGCACCACCAGCCCGGGTGGCAGCGCCTCGTGCACATGCGCCGCGATCACGGCCTGGCCGCTGCGCCATTCCAGCCGGGCGGCGCCGACGTGCGCGTGATCAATCTCGATGGCCACGTCGGGGGGTGGCGTTTGGAAGAAGGCGCGGACGGTCATTCGACGAACGTCACCTTGTTGATCTCGCGCAGCGTCGTCTCGCCGTTCAGCACCCGCTCGACGGCCGACTCGCGCAGCAGCCGCATGCCTTGCTCCCGGGCCGCCCGCTTCACTTCCGAGATCGGGCGCTTGTCGAGAATAATCTCGCGGATGTGGTCGGTCAGATCGAGCAACTCGCAGATGGCCATGCGGCCCTTGAAGCCAGTACCGCTGCAGTCGATGCAGCCGGCACCTTCGTAAAAGGTGTGCTTCGCGGCGACCCCCGCGTCGATGGCCGATTCGGCCAGCAACTCCGGGGCGATCAGCACCGGCTGCTTGCAGGCCGCGCAAATCTTGCGGACCAGGCGCTGCGCCATCACGCAGTTGAGCGCGGAGATGAACTGGTAGGGCTCGACGCCCATGTTCAGGAAGCGGCCGAGCACGTCAAAGACGTTGTTGGCGTGCACCGTGGTAAACACCAGGTGACCGGTCAGGGCCGACTGGATGGCAATCTGCGCGGTCTCCGGATCGCGGATTTCTCCGACCATCACCTTGTCGGGGTCGTGGCGCAAAATCGAGCGCAGCCCGCGCGCGAAGGTCAGTCCCTTCTTCTCGTTGATGGGAATCTGCGTGATGCCCTTCAACTGATATTCGACCGGGTCTTCGATGGTGATGATCTTGTCTTCGCTGGTGCGAATCTCGGCCAGCGCCGCATAGAGCGTGGTGGTCTTGCCGCTACCGGTGGGACCGGTGACCAGCACCATGCCGTACGGCTCACGGATGTACTTTCGGAACCGCCTCAGCTCCTCCTCGGGAAAGCCGAGGATGTCGAGCCGGAGTTCGGTGAACTGCTCGCTCATCGACTGCTTGTCGAGAATACGGATCACGGCGTCCTCGCCGTGTACGCTCGGCATCACCGAGACCCGGAAGTCGATGGTCTTGCCGGCCGCGCGCAAGCGGAAGCGGCCATCCTGCGGCACACGCTTCTCGGCGATAGCGAGCTCGGCCATCACCTTGATGCGCGACAGGATCGAACTGTGAAACCGCTTGGCGATCGGTCGCATCGCCGACTGCAGCACACCGTCGATGCGGTACTTCACGTAGACCCCATCGTCCTGCGTCTCGATGTGAATGTCACTGGCGCGACGCTGGATGGCCGTGTAGATGGTGGAGTCAACCAGCCGAATAATTGGACTGCTGTCACTGGTCAGCCGCTCGACGGTCAGGTTGTCATCACCGCGGTCATCGTCTTTGAGGACCTGGATCTGGAATTCCTCGGTCGCATCGTCGAGCACGCGCTGCGAGCTCTCGCTCTTCTTCAGCATGCCCTCGATCGCCGAACGGGCGCCGACCATCACTCGCACCGGAGTGCCCAGAATGACGCCGAGCTCGTCGATCATCGGCAGGTCGGTCGGATCCGACACGACAATCACCAGCGACCGGCCGTCCCGGCGATATGGCACGAAGCCATACCGCAGCATCAGGTCCGCCGGAATCGAACGGAACAGTTTCTGATCGATCCGGAAGTCATGCATGTTCAGAAAGTCAAGCCGGTAGCGCTCGGCCAGGCGACGGGCCGCGGCCTCCTCGGCGCTGCGCTCGGCGGCCGAGACCTCCGGCGCCGTGGCCGGCTCATCGATCAGCGCCGCCGGGTCGAGCGGCTGGTCCGGAGTCATATCCATGAGACGCGGCCCTTCGTCATCAGCGGTTTCCCATCACCGAGGTGAGCTCGAACAACGGCATGTAGAGGGCCAACACAATGCCCGCGATCACGACGCCCATGAACACCAGCATCGCGGGCTCAATCACCGTCACGAACCGGGCGACGTCGGTCTCGATCTCGTCGTCGTAGAAGTCGGCCAGGCTGTTCAGCATCTCCGTCAGTGCGCCGGTGGACTCGCCCACCTCAATCATCTTGATGGCCACGTCCGGCACGGTCTTGCGCTCGAGCATGGTGGCCGATAAACTTTGTCCTTCGCGCACCCTGGTGGCCGCGATCGCCAGTTCCTGGCCCAGGTGGCGGTTGCCGGTCGACCGGGCCGCAATCTCGAGCGCGTTGACCAGCGGAATGCCGCCGCCGAGCAACGTCGCCAGCGTGCGGGCCAGTTGCGTGGTCGCGAATTTGTGAAAGCTCGTCCCCACGAACGGCAGCTTCAACAGCAGCGAATCGAACTTCGGTCCGTGCCCCGGCTGCCGCACCCAGCTCCAGAACGCGACACCGCCGACACCGAGTGCAATCACGATCGGCAAAAACTGCTGCCGGATGACGTCCGAGACCGCGACGATGACGCGCGTGGACAGCGGCAGATCGGAACCAAAGCTCAGGTAGAACTCCGAGAAAGTCGGCACCACCTTCACCATGATGATCGCGACCAGCACCACCGCGAGCCCGATCAGGATGACCGGATAAATCATTGCGGAAATAGTCTTCGAGCGGACCGCATCGACCGTCTTCGAATACGACACGTAGCGCCGCAGCACCGCATCGAGATTACCGGCGCGCTCGCCCGCCATCAACGACGCGGTGTAGACACTGGGAAACAACTCGCCGTGCCCAGCGAACGCATCCGACAACGCCGTGCCGCCCCGCACTTTCTCATAGACATCGTCGAGGACAGACTGGAACAACGGGTTCGTCAGGCGGGTGCGCAGGATGTCGAGTGACTGCACCAGCGGCATACCGGCCTTCAGCAGCGTCGCCAGTTCCTGGTTGAAGACCAGGAATTCGTGACGGGAAATCTTGCGACCGGTCGTGAACGAAACGTTGCCAAAGCCCAGACGGGGGCGAAGTGCCAGAACGTGCAGCCCTTTGTCCTCGAGCTCACGCCTGAGGGCCGCTTCGTTCTGGGCAACGTAAACGCCCTCGATGATTTCACCAGTGATGGTGCCGAGCCGGCAGCGGAATTCCATTCCTAACAGATTGACCCAAACGGGATTATACGGAACTGGAACCTGTATTCCCACCCGTTTGGACGGTCGACCAGGCCTAATAGTCCTAAGCGGGTTACCAGGTCATCATCGCTGCGGAAAACGACACTTCCCCGCCGGCCCTCAGCTGCGCCGCCGCCATGTCGCCGGCCACGCGGTACGACTGCACCGGCATGGTGCGGCCGGCCTTGAAGACCAGAATCTACGCGCTCGCGACATTCACGAACAGCAGCACCGCCGAGCACAGCGCGAAGACGCTGAGCATTGCTATTGGATAAACGCGTGGAAGACGCGAACGCCAAGTTCGCGCGGATCGCCGCTCTTCATGGCGGGCTCCAGCGCCGGCACGAAGGTTTTATCGGCTGTGAACTTCAGTTCGACCATCTCACCCTGCCCCAGCTGCGCGGCCGTGATCGGGTAGGTGCGCACGGGCGCTTCGGTGGCGCTCAACGGCACGGTGGCCAACACTTGATCGCCCACCGCAATGGTGAGCTGCTGCGCGGCGTTCGGGCCGGTGGCGGGATCGTCCACTTGTAGATACAGGACGACATCACGCTTCGGGTTGCGGAACGCGAGGGTCGCGTCTTTCTTTGTCCACTGCCACTCGGTGCGGCCAGCGCCCTCGGCCACGACCTCGGCGGGGTGCCAGCCGTCCTTGAAGATCACGAAGATGTTCTCGGTCTGCGGCAGCAACTCGAAATCGACGACCTTGTACGAACGGTCGCCGCGGTCCTCGTTCGACAGCTTGAGGCGTTCGTTATTGCCAGGAGCGTAAAGACCGGCCACGACTTTGGCCGCGCCGACATAGGGGTAGCTCGGCACGAACATGGTGCGGGTGTACTCGACCGTCTGGCCGGCCTTCCACTCGGTGGTCGGGGTCGGTGGCTCGTGGTCGTCGGCCCACATCAACTCATCGTCGGCATCGAGGAAGTGGACGAACATGCGGCGCGGGTCCAGGTTTGAGGCGTTGGCGGCCAGCGTGAACTTGTAGGTCACCTCCACCGGACTACCGAGCGCCACCTTGGCGCGCGACAGCGACACCTGCAGTGTCCCGACCGGCGGGGTGGTGTCTGCAGCCTTGCCGCAAGCCACCAGGGTGACCGCTAGGGTCGTCAGGACCGTCAGGGTCCAAAATCTACTAACTATGTCTGTTCGTTGCATAGGGATCGAAACGAGAATATCATGCAGACCATTCAGATGGATACTCCACGAGACGCACTGGGTATGGTCGAGACAAAGGGCTTCATCGGCTCGGTGGAGGCGGCCGACGCCATGGTCAAGGCAGCCAATGTCGTGTTAATCGGCACGGAATACATCGGCGCGGGCTACGTGACGGTCCTGATTCGCGGTGACGTCGGCGCCGCCAAGGCCTCAACCGACGCGGGCGCCGCGGCCGCGCGGCGGGTCGGCGAGCTGGTCTCGGTGCACGTCATCCCGCGGCCCCACGCCGAGGTCGAACGAATTCTTCCGAAGGGTTAGCGGTTGTCGGACCAGGACCTCGCGTCGATCGCCGAGGCCCGGGCGCTCGCGCGCCGGGCGAAGCTGGCACAGGCCACGCTCGCCGAATTTTCCCAGGACCAGATCGACCGCATTGTCGAGGCAATGGCGATGGCGGTCGTGCCGCATGCCGGGGCGCTCGCGCAACTGGCCGTGGAAGAGACCACCTTCGGCGTCGTCAGCGACAAGATCCAGAAGAACCTGTTTGCCTCGCAACGGGTGTTCGAGTTCATTAAGCCCATGAAGACCGTCGGCGTGATCAACCGGATCGACGATCGCAAGATCATCGAGATCGCCGAACCGTTTGGTGTGGTGGCGGCCATTATTCCATCCACCAACCCGACCTCGACGGCGATCTACAAGATCCTGATCGCGATCAAGGCGCGCTGCGCGGTCGTGATGACGCCGCATCCGTCGGCCGCCCGCTGCATCACCCGGACGGCCGATCTCATGAACGAGGCCGGTCGCCGCGCCGGACTGCCCGACGGCGCGATTGGCTGGATGACGACCGTCACGCTCGAAGGGACGCAGGCACTGATGAAGGCGCGCGAGGTCGCGGTGATTCTCGCGACCGGCGGCATGGGCCTGGTGCGCGCGGCCTACAGCGCCGGTAAGCCCGCCTACGGTGTCGGCCCGGGCAACGCGCCGTGCTACATCGAGTCGAGCGCCGACGTGCGCAAGGCCGCCAACGACATCCTGACTGGCAAGGCATTCGACCACGGCGTGCTGTGCTCATCGCCCAACTCGGTGGTGGTGGATCAAGCCGTCGAGGCGGAAGCGCGGCGTCAGTTCAAGAATCAGGGTGGCTACTTCCTGTCGCCGGCGGAAGCGGAAACGCTGGCGAGGCAGTTGGTGACACCGCAGCGATTGCCCAACCCCGCGTTTGTCGGCAAGTCGGCCGTCTACATCGCCGAGCAGTGCGGCATCGCCGTGCCGGCAGGCACGCGCGCGCTGATTGCGGAACTGACGGGCGTCGGCCGAGACTTTCCCCTGTCGATCGAAAAGCTGTGTCCGGTCCTGTCGTACTACGTCGTAGAGGATTGGCGCGACGCCTGCGAGCGCTGCAAGCAGATCTTGAAGTATGGCGGCATGGGCCACACCATGTCGATTCACTCGCAGAACGACGCGGTCATTCTCGCATTTGGACTGCACAAGCCGGCCTACCGCATTTGCGTGAACACGCCGACCACCCATGGCTCGATCGGCCTGACCACCGGTCTGGACCCGGCGATGACGCTTGGCTGCGGCGGGTTCGGCGGCAACATCACGTCGGACAACATTTCACCGAAGCATCTCCTCAATATCAAACGGGTCGCTTACGAATTGCGGCCGGCCATGGCTTCGCCGCAGGTGCCAAGGGTGCCTAACGTGCCTGAGGGGCCTGGGGTGCTCACATCTGGTGCGCCTGCGCTTCCCAAAGCGCCCGCGAGACCGCAACCGGAGGCAATTTCGGCGGACGCACTGACCAGCCGGATCGACCAGTTCCTGGCGACCCGGGGCTTGGCACCGGCATCCGCGGCCGCTCGCCCGGAAGCAGGCGAGCTGCGCCGAGACCTCGCCGAAGCGGCCACCAGCCGCGAAGGCAGGCCCCAGGCACCCGCTGTCGCCGAGAAGTTCGTTTGCGAGGATGACGTCCGACTAGCCATTAAACAGGGTCGAACGCTCCTGATCGGCGAGCGAACCATCGTCACTCCGGCTGCCCGGGATGCAGGTGAGGCGGCGAAGGTGTTCGTGCAGGTCGGCTGGCCTTCCGTAAACAGCTGAGCCACAACAGGTTGACCCCAAACTTTGGGGCGTGCTACCCTGCCCCGGAACAAGTATTTCCCAAGTTAAATGCTGCGTCCTTGCTCCCTCCCCATCGCGCTCTTGTGCTGCACCACGGTGCTGGCCGGATGCGCCACAGGCTCGGGCGCCAAGGCCGCTAAGGTCATTCCACAACCGCCCACGGCCGTCCTGCCGCCGGCGCCGGCCGCGCCCGCCTTGCCCGATCCGGCGGTCGCCCTGATGGCGGAATCCGATCAGCACTTCACGACCGGCCAACAGGAGCTCGCTCTCGGACACCTCGAGCGCGCCCGAAGTGAGTTCAACCGTTCGCTCGACCTCCTGCTCGAGTCGCCCGGCGGCGCCCGCGCCGATGCCAGGCTGCGCGAGCATTTCGACCGCCTCGTCGACCGCATCAGCGTGCTCGAGCAAGGGGCACTCGCCAAGGGGGACGGCTTCACCGAAACCACGACCGAGCCGGCCTCGATTGACGCGTTGCTGGCGATTGAAACTTTCGACACCGCCAAGCCCGCGCTGGCCACTGCCGAGCGGGTTGAAGCCGACCTCAAGACCACGACGCACGACATTCCGATTCCGACCAACGACCGCGTGCTTCGCTACGTGGACTTGTTTCAGGGCCGGCTGCGAGAGTTTCTCGCTGACGGCCTGTCGCGCGGCACGCAGTACCTGCCGATGATCCAGGAGACGTTCCGGGCTGAGGGCCTGCCGCTGGACCTAGCCTACATTCCCCTCATCGAGAGCGCCTTCAAGCCGTCGGCCCTGTCGCGGGCGCAGGCTCGTGGCGTGTGGCAGTTCATGCGCGGCACGGCTCTCGAGAACGGCCTGCAGGCCGACTGGTATCTTGACGAACGGGCAGATGTCGAGAAGGCCACGCAGGCGGCGGCCAGGTACCTCAAGACCTTGCACCGGATGTTCGAAGACTGGCACCTTGCCATGGCGTCGTACAACGGCGGACCCGGTCGCGTGAAGCGCGCGCTCACCCGCAGCCAAAAGAACGATTTCTGGCAGTTGAGCGCGACCACGCGCTACCTGCCGCGCGAAACGCGCGACTACGTGCCGATGATCCTGGCCGCGGTCATCATCGCCAAGAACCCCGCCCAGTACGGCTTCGACATTGCCCCGATGGCCTTGCCGGTGACCGAATCGGTGACGGCACCACCGGCGCTCGACCTGCGTCGCGTCGCTGAGTGGGCCGGCGTGCCCGTCGACGAGATCCAGAGGCTCAACCCCGAATTCCGCCGCTGGACGACCCCGGTCAAGACGGGTGCCTATTCGATTCGCGTGCCGCAGGGCACCGCCGACCGCGTCCGCGAGGGCCTGGCCTCGGCCGCGCCGGGTCAGTTGAACGCCATGCAGTGGCACACGGTGAAGCAGGGCGAGACCATCGCCGCGATTGCCAAGAAGCTGCGCGTCAATCGCACCGATCTCGCCGAAGCCAACTACCTGAAGGTGAACTCGCGGATCAAGGTGGGCGCCAGGCTGATCATTCCGCGCATGCCGTCATCGGCCCTGCTGGCCAGGGCTTCGTCAGCCGACCTCGAGAACGCTGCGGCCGCGACCGTAGCCGAGATTCTTGCTGAGACGACGGCGCTGCCGGAACCGGCGCCCGCCAGGATTTACCGAGTGCGCGCCGGCGATACGTTGTCAGCCATCTCGCGGAAGACGGGTGCGAGTGTGGCCCAGCTCAAGAGTTGGAATAAGATGCGCGGCACCAGGCTGAACGTCGGCGACCGGCTGATCGTGCAGCCGCCCACCGCCAAAAACGCTAACCAGTAGGATCAATCAACAGGAGTTCAAGAGATCAGGACTCCCTTCGACGCCGTCGGTGGCCGCGTCGCACAGGCGTTTCAGGCTATCCACTTTATTACGGCGCCCTAACTGCTCGGCCAACTTGTGGTCGACATCCGACGTCACCAGGTGCAGGTGATTGGCACGGCTCCGGTGCGGCGGCTGATCTCGTCAACCTGCGCCATCAACGTCTGGAACTTCTTGCTCAGCTCAGTCGTGCCGGACGAACTCGCGCGAGAACTCTTCGCGCGCGGTCGTCGCCGATGACAGCTGCGCGGTGGTCTCCTGCGAAAGCTTTTCCATCCGCTCCACGGTCTCTTCGGCGCGCGCGACCTGCTGGTGCCCTCGTTGAGCTTGGAGATCTGCACGTCCATCGCCCAGACCATTTCGTTGAGGCGGTCGGCTTCGAGCGCCGTCGCCTTCTGCGAGACGTGTTCGGCCAGGGCAGTGAGCGGGCAAGCCGCTGTTTGGTGTTCTTGCTCAGTTCCTGCAGTTGCGCGAGCGGACCATGTCGAGTTCGCCCTTGAGCGCCGAGCCCCCCTCGACCGATCGCGCCACCTCGGCGGTCGAGACCTTCAGTTGCCCGCGCAGATCCTCGAACCAGGCGCACTCCCGGCGGAGGGTTTCGATCGTGACCTGGTTCTCGAGCGCCTGCGATGCCAGTTGGTTTACCGCAAGGCGATGTGTCTGCAGCTCGCCGTCCGGCGCGATGATCTTTTCGGACACGTTCAAGAGTATCTCGCGCCGGCGGACCGGGAGGACAGGCCGGTAGCCGCAGAAATTGCGGCATCCCTGGCCCGTCCGGGTGGCGGTTCCTGCAATGCCCCGGAGACGGGAACCACGCCCTCGGAACAATTGCGCCCGAATTCGTCACACCACCGGCGGCAGTCCGCTTGCACCTGGAGGGCGCATGTTGGCCACCGTCGAAAGCGCGACCGTCATTGGCATTGACGCCTGCCGTGTGCACGTCGAGGTTGACGTCAGCTTCGGCCTGCCCCACTTTCAGCTGGTCGGGTTGCCAGACGCGAGCGTCCGCGAGAGCCGCGACCGCGTTCGCGCCGCGATTCGAAACTCGGGTTACGAATTTCCCGCGCATCGAATCACCATCAACCTGGCGCCGGGGGACGTGCGCAAGGCGGGGCCGGCATTCGACCTCCCCATCGCCCTCGGGATGCTGGCCGCGACCGGCAAAGTACAACCGTCCAGCCTGGCGGGCATCCTGCACGTCGGCGAGCTGTCGCTCGACGGCGCCATCCAGCCGGCCCGTGGCGTGCTGGCCATTGCCGCCGAAGCCAGACGCCACGGCGCGCGAGCCTTACTGCTGCCCCACGACAACCTCGCCGAAGCCGCGGTCGTCTCGGGCCTCACGCTGCTGCCAGTCCGCACGCTCGTCGAGGCGGTGACGCGCCTGAACCAATCGCCAGCCGACTGGCCAATACCGGCACCGAGCACCCTTGGCACCCCTGGCACACTTGGCACCCTCAACCTTGACCTGTCCGACCTTCACGGCCAGGTCTTCGCCCGACGCGCGCTGGAGGTGGCGGCGGCGGGCGGCCATAACCTGTTGATGATTGGTCCACCAGGCGCGGGCAAAACCATGCTGGCGCGACGGCTGCCCGGTATTCTGCCGCCGCTGTCATTCGATGAAGCGATCGAGGCCACCACCATTCACTCGGTAGCTGGGCAACTGCGATCCGGCGTGGGCCTGCTGAGTGAACGGCCGTTTCGCGCGCCGCATCACACCATCTCCGACGTCGCGTTGGTCGGCGGCGGATCCACGCCACGGCCCGGCGAAGTGAGCTTGGCGCATCACGGCGTGTTGTTCCTCGACGAGATGCCGGAGTTCGATCGTCGCGTGCTCGAGGCACTTCGACAGCCGATTGAGGAAGGCCGCATCACGGTGTCACGCGCCCTGCGATCGGTGGTGTTCCCGGCGCGTTTTGTGCTCGTGGCCGCGATGAACCCCTGTCCGTGTGGCTACCTGGGTGATCCCAAGCGCACCTGCCGCTGCTCTCCACAGCAGACGGCTCGCTACCGCGCGCGTCTGTCGGGACCGCTGCGTGACCGTCTCGATCTCATCGTGGAAGTCGAGTCCGTGCCAATCACGGCACTCACCCAGGGCGCCGCCGGCGAGTCGTCTGCCGTGGTGCGCGCGAGGGTGCTCGCGGCGCGAGCCCGACAACTGGAGCGTGGTGCCCGCGTCCGGGTCAACGCCCAGCTGTCAGGCCCCGAGTTGAAGAAGCACGCGCCGCTGAACGCGGCGGGGCACCGGCTGCTGGAGCGCGCCGCCGATCGGCTGCACCTGTCGGCACGCGGGTTCCACCGCATTGTCAGGGTCGCGCGGACCATTGCCGACTTGAACAGCGCCGACGCGATCACCAACGAACACCTGATGGAAGCCTTGCAGTACCGGCTGATTGAGACCACCCCGTAACGAGTTGGGGTCAGTGATATTGCCCCTTCCGATCAACGACCACGGCTTGATGCCTGGCGATACCAATGCCATGGTTTTCCATATGAAGACCACGCTCAACATTAATGACGGCGTGATGGTCCGGCTGCGTCGCGAGGCGGCGCGTTCCGGACACACCATGTCTGAGCTGGTTGAAACGGCGCTGCGCGGCCTGCTGCAAGCCAAGCCGGCCGCGGTCGCACTGCGCCCACTACCCTCGTTCAACGGTGGCGGCACCGTCGTTGATATTGCCGACCGCGAAGCGCTCTATCGCGCGATGGAAGGCCGCTGATGTGTGTCGTCGACACCAACGTGCTGGTGTCTGCGGCGGACCAGAGCGTCCCCGAGCACGCCCGCTGCCGCGCCCTGATCGAGCAGTGCCGACGTCGTCACGGCGCCTGGTTCCTCACGTGGGCGGTCGCCTACGAGTTCCTGCGAGTGGTGACCCACCCGCAGGTCTTGCGGCAACCGTGGACCATGGAAGCGGACACCGATTTCATCGCGGCACTGCGCGAGTCGTCCGGGCTGGCGTTCCTGACCCCGACCGACCGCCATGCGCACGTCCTGGCCGAGAATGTCGTTGAGCGTTGCCGGATCGTTGTCGAAGCCACCGTGCGACGTACTGTTGGTCACTTTCGATGCCGGCGCAAACGCGATGTCGAGCCGCGAGATCCCGAGCCGGTCCGCGTACTTTGCCAGGCCCAGCAGCGGTTTCGCCTTCTCAACGCCGGTGGTCGGTTCGAACGCGTTCGAGACGAGAGCCACGAGCGACTTATTGTCGAGCGCCTTCACTGAGTCCGACCGCTCCGTCGTGTTGTCGAGGTTGTCGATCTTCAGTCGCTCGATGCGGGTGGTGGCGATGGCCGTGGCTCCGAGGCGCGGCCCTTGACGGGCCGTGGGGACACTGAACGCTCGACGCACACGCGCCTGGGTGTGGCCATGGCGCGACCCCTCATTTCATGGAAATTTCGGTTCGACTTCAGCCTGTGGCGGTCGCCGTTCCCGTCGCTGGTGCCTAGGCTTAAACCCATGCCACCGATCAAACAGCGAAAATTGCCCGGTCCGGCAATTTCTTCTTCGGAATCCTAGAGGGGCCATGTTAGGCTTGATGGTTAACGTCGACAAAACAGAAAACCCAATTCAATCAGGGACTTAATGTTCTCCAAGCGATACACCATTGTCTTCGCCGACTGCACGACCGGAGTCGTGCGTCGCTTCACGATCAGCGTGAAGGCGGCGGCGACCGTGGTCGTGATCGCGACGTGCGTGCCGATGCTGGTCGGCGTTGGTGCGGCGTTCAAGTCCAAGTACGACGTGGCGCAGTTGTATGCCTCGCACGCCATGCTGGAACTCGAGAACGCCAACTACCGCGCCGCCACGGAAACGCTGGCCGGCCAGATCGTGGCGTTGCAGACGACCATGTCGGATCTTGGCGCCAAGGCCGCACTCGACCCTAGGCTACAGAACTCGATGGACAAGCTCCCCACTGTGGTGAAGAACCGCGCCATGGGCGGCCCGACCGCTAGCGCCGCACTGACCACCGTGATGCCAGGATTGGCGTCGCCCGAGACCACGTTCAGCGTGCTGAAAGACCTGCTGCAGAGTCTCGAGAGCCGCCTGCAGACGGTTCGCTCCAACGTCGATAAGCGCAACTCGCTCGCGGCTGCGACCCCATCGATCTGGCCGACCCATGGCTGGCTGTCGTCGAGCATGGGCAACCGCGCCGATCCACTCACTGGCGAGAGAGACTTCCACCCCGGTCTGGACATCTCCGCCGATAAGGGCGATCCGGTCTACGCCACGGCGGACGGTAAGGTGTCCAGTGCGGCCATGGCCGGCAATTACGGCAACCTCGTGATCATCGACCACGGCTACGGTATCGAGACGCGCTACGGCCACTTGTCAGCGTTCAAGGTCCGCGACGGCCAGGCGGTGAAGCGCGGCGACCTGCTCGGCCTGGTGGGCGCCACCGGACGAACCACCGGTTCGCACCTGCACTACGAAGTGCGCGCCAACGGCCGCATCCTGAATCCCCTCCAGCTCCTACTGACTCCCCGCCGCGCCACCGGCAACTAAATTTAGCCGGGCTGTCCCCGCCGTAGCCCTGGCGAAGGCGGGTATAATCACGGGATAGGCATCTTGTCTTCTTTCCATCATGCTTGGTCAGCTCCTTACTAAAGTCCTCGGCAGTCAAAACGATCGCGACCTGAAGAAGCTGCGCCCGCGCGTCGCCGAGGTCAACGCGTTCGAAGCCCGCATCAAGACCCTGAGCGACGACCAGCTCAAGGCCAAGACGGTGGAGTTCAGAACGCGACTGGCCAGTGGCGAGACCATCGCCAACCTGCTGCCTGAAGCCTTCGCCGTCGTCCGCGAGGCGGGCCGCCGCATTCTCAGCATGCGGCACTACGACGTGCAGCTAATCGGCGGCATGGTGCTGCAC
>SXGS01130605.1_pt1 | contig 49409 bp, 49 predicted proteins | sample 3174681 | NCBI WGS metagenome assembly SXGS01 (sample SAMN11356861, study PRJNA531348) | freshwater metagenome | isolation source: freshwater sample F1-80 | place: China: Fuxian Lake, Yuxi | collected 2017-12-25
AAGTCGACGATGGCCCGGCTTTTATAGCTCTGCGTGTACTTCACATATTTTTTCTGCTCGGGGAGTTTGACCTCTTCCTTGCCCCAGGTCTTTCCGACATTCACGCCAAGGGCGGTCAGGATGGCCTCCAGGTCTTTCTTGGCTTCTTGTAGGTCTTTGAGTAGGGCGTCCGGATGACGCGCGTATTGCTCGAGACGTTTCTTGGCAATCTGCGTTGGATTTTTTCCCTGGGCGAGATCGATGATGGCCTGGCCAGTTTGGCCTGTGGCGATTCGTTTCGCCGCGCCGAGGGCTTGGTCAGTCGACTCACAGCCGGAGGAGGTCACAACAAGGGTCACGAGCAGCAGCGAGGAGCGAACGGTAGAGAGCCGCATGGCGGCATTGTACAGAATTACAATGCCGCGGGCTATCTGCTAGGCCTGGGGCTGTCCGGCGGTCTCTGTTTGTTTGCCTTCAAGTTCGGTCCAGCGTACATAGAGCCGTTCAGCAGCGGTCTTGGCTGCTTCCAGCGCGGAGGATCGCTCTTGCAATGCCGTGGAATTGGAGGCGATGGCCGGATCTTCCACGGCGGCCTGACAGGTCGCGATGGTTTCTTCCGCCTGGAGGATGCGCTGCTCCATTTTCGCCCATTCCTTTTGCTCCCGATAGGAGAAGCCGGTCTTTTTCGCCTTCGGCGCCGAGTCCGACTGGGCGCGTGAGGCCTTGGAGGAGCGGGAGCTCGATGCGCGGCTCTCTTCAGCCATCTTCCGTTCTTGCGCCGATTCCCACTGCGCATAGTCGGCGAACCATTCGGTCTGGCCTGTGCCGTCCAGTGCGAGCAACATGGTGGAAACTCGGTCCAGGAGCCATCGGTCGTGTGTGACCAGCATTAAGGCACCGGGGAACTCCACCAGACTGTCTTCCAACACGTCGAGCGTCGGAATGTCCAAGTCGTTCGTCGGTTCGTCCAGGATCAGGAGATCAGCAGGCTGGAGCATTAACCTGGCGATGAGGAGCCGCGCTTGTTCGCCTCCAGAGAGACGGGAGACGGGGAGATCTAATTGTTCCGCCCGGAAGAGAAACCGTTTCGCCCAGGAGACGAGATGGACTTCACGGTCTTGATAGACGACCGAGTCGCCAGAGGGGGCAAGGGCTCGGCGGAGCGAGATGGATTGGTTGAGCGATTCGCGGTGCTGTTCGAAGGTAACCACGCGCAGTTTGTCCGCACGGGTCACGGTGCCTGAGTCCGGCTTGAGGGTCCCGGCGATGAGCTTGAGCAACGTGCTCTTGCCGCTGCCGTTCGGTCCCAGCAAGCCGATCCGCTGGCCCGGGCCGAGCAGCAGGTCGAGGTTCGTGACGATCGGCCGGCCGCCGAGCGATTTGGAGAGCTGCGTGGCTTCGACCAGCTGTTTGGAGCGGCGTCCCGATGAGGTGAAGTTAATGCCGGCCGTGCCGGGATCTTTTCGGGATTCGGCGCTGCTCAATTCTTCGATTAAACGGCCGGCTGAATCGATTCTCGATTTGGCTTTGGTCGTGCGGGCCTTGGGGCCGCGCCTGAGCCATTCCACTTCGCGGCGGACCCGGTTGGCCAAGGAGGCTTCATAGTTGGCTTGCGCATGCAGGGCTGCATCCCGCTGTTCCAGGAAGTCGCTGTAGTTGCCTTTGGCTTCGAAGGCGCCGTTCGGATAGCTGCGATTGATCTCGATCATCCGCGACGTGACCGCTTCCAGGAAACGTCGATCGTGGCTCACGACGAGAAAGGCGCGGGCTTCGGCTCGGAGTAATCGTTCCAGCCAGAAGATGCCTTCGACGTCCAAGTGGTTGGTCGGTTCGTCCATCAGCAGGACGTCCGGTTCCAACATCAGTGAGCAGACGATCGCCAGGCGTTTCTTCCAGCCTCCGGACAGTGAGGCGGTGGACTGGTCTGCCGCGGGAAACTCGCCCAGACTGACGGCTGCGGCGGTGCGGCCGCTATGTTCATGGGGGTCCAGGCCTTCGTCGATGAGGACTTGCGCGAGAACTTCTTCAATCGTATGGGCTCCGTCGAATAACGGTTCTTGCGGCACGTAGCCGATGCGGAGCTGCCGGCGCATCGATCTGGTGCCCTCATCCGGTTCTTCGAGCCCTGCCATGATCTTGAGCAAGGTGGACTTGCCGGAGCCGTTGGGTCCTACCAACCCGACGTGATCGCCTTCGGCTAACCCGACCGATAGATCCGAAAACAACGGTTTCACGCCGTAGGTTTTAGCGATGGACTCGCAGCTCAACAGAATTGTAGGTGGCATAGCTCTAGTGTCCGAATGGATGAATTAACCGAATCTGCTAGGAAACGATCGGGCAGGACTATTCAGGCCAGGCTGGATCGCACAGGTAACAGTGTACGGGGTAAAGGGCTGAACTGCAAGGGGGGGGGCGCGGGGATAGGGGCTGATGATCTTCTGTGGGCGCGCAACGCGCGGCCTTGGAGAGCCTTCGTTGGACACGCGCAGTGGAAGATCAATCAACCCCCATCCCTTGAAGATGGTAATGAGCGAGCTTGGAGGGATCATGTGTCGCGCGCACTCGAAGATCGACCAGGCTGTCCCTTGAAAGAAGAGGAGAAAAGGAGGATGCGCGGGGTAAAAATATGAGGTCGAGCGGGAGGGTATCCCGCTCGACCTCGTGAGGACTATCGAATAGAACTACTTAGCGGCGACGATTTCCAGGAGCTCGACTTCGAACACCAGGGTCGAGCCAGGCTTGATCGTCGGGGGCGCACCCTTGTCGCCATAGGCCAGATCCGAAGGGCAGGTCAGCTTGCCCTTGCTGCCGACCTTCAGCAGCTGGACCCCCTCGGTCCAGCACTTGATCACTTGGTTCAAGCCGAACGTGGCGGGCTCGCCGCGTTTGACGGAACTATCGAACACGGTTCCGTCGGTCAGGGTTCCATGGTAATGCACCTTGACCGTGTCCGTGGCTTTCGGGGTTGCGCCTTTGCCTTCTTTGATTATCGTGAGGATCGCACCGGACTCGGTTTTCTTGGCGCCATGTTCTGCTGCGGCTTTCGCGAGGAAGGCGGCTCCCGCTTTCTTTTCCGCGTCTGCGACGACTGAGGCGCGGGCCTGCTGCAGAATCTGAATCTTCGGGCCGAAGGTCTGGAGCTCCACTTTCGGGGTCTTCTTGAAGACGCCGTCGGTGATGCCGGACTTCACGAGCTCCAGTTCGGATTCGTTTAGATTGAAGACGCCGAGGGATTGGCTGATGGCGAGGCCCAAGGCGTAGAGAGTTTTTTGTTCATCGTTCGCGGGCGCTGGGGTGGCGGCGAAGGCCGCAGAGGTTCCCAGGCTGAGCAGGGCAACTAAACAGGAGACAACGCAGCGCATGAGCTGTCCTTTCTTTATGTGTGACGGCGAGGGGCCTGATATCGCAAGCCCTAGAGTGTTGTAGGGTAGCGCGATGGTGCTGCGCGGCACAATAGTTTTTCTGTAACCTGCCAGGGCGTTGCGCCAATGCAGCCGCCTCGCTAGAATCCGGGCACACCTTCATTTGAGGCATGTCATGATTCTTGGATTCGTCATTCTCTATTTACTCCTGTCTGTGGGGATCGGTTTGGCTGCCGCCAGGCGGGTCCATAACACGAAGGATTTTGCGTTGGCCGGACGGAGCTTGCCTCTGCCGGTCGTCATTGCCACGGTCTTTGCGACCTGGTTCGGGGCAGAGGCGGTGCTCGGAATCTCTTCGACCTTTGTGAAGGAGGGGTTGCGCGGCGTGGTGGCCGATCCCTTCGGATCAAGCCTTTGCCTGATCCTAGCCGGGCTCTTCTTTGCTCCCCGTTTCTATCGGATGAATCTCCTGACCGTCGGCGACTTCTATCGGTTGAAGTACAACCGCACGGTCGAGGTGCTTTGCACACTCTGTATCGTGGCGTCGTATCTCGGCTGGGTGGCGGCGCAGTTTAAGGTGTTGGGTTTGGTCCTGAACGTGGTGACGGAGGGGGCCGTGAGTCAGCCGGTCGGGATGGTGATCGGGGCGTTGATCGTTCTGACCTACACGACTTTTGGCGGTATGTTCTCCGTCGCGATTTTAGATTTCGTGCAAATCTCCGTAATCATGGGGGGCCTGCTCTATATTACGTCGGTCGTGAGCGGTTTGGCCGGAGGGGTGGAGGCGGTGATCAGCCATGCGGCCCAGGCCGGCAAGTTGGATTTTTTCCCTCGCGCCACGGCGGCGGCTTGGATTCCCTTTATCGGCGCTTGGATCACGATGATGCTCGGATCCATTCCCCAACAGGACGTGTTTCAGCGCATCACCTCGGCGAAGGATGAGCGAACGGCGGTGCGGGGCTCGGTTCTGGGAGGGGTGCTGTATTTCTGTTTTTGTTTTGCGCCGATGTTTCTAGCTTACGCAGCTACGCTGATCGATCCAACGACGTTCACTAGTCTTTTGGCCGAGGATGCTCAGCTTGTGTTGCCGACCCTCATCTTGCGCCATACACCGGTCTTTGCGCAGATCGTATTTTTTGGGGCGGTCCTTTCGGCGGTGATGAGTTGCGCCAGCGCGACCTTGCTGGCGCCTTCCGTGATGTTGAGTGAGAATGTGCTCAAGGGGCTGCTGCCTCAGCTCAACGATTGGGAATTGCTGCGGGTCATGAGACTAGTGGTGGTGGGTTTTGCCGCATTGGTCCTCATCATCGCTCTGAATTCCAGCGCCAGCATCTATCAACTGGTGGTGGACACCTATAAGGTAACGCTGGTGGCGGCTTTCGTGCCTCTCTGCGCCGGGCTCTTCTGGTCTCGCGCAACGACGCAGGGAGCCCTCTACGCCCTTGCGGCAGGCCTGATGGCCTGGCTGGGGCTGGAACTCTTCGGTCCGTCCGACTCGATCTGGCCTCCGCAATTGATCGGGCTTTTCGCGGCTGCGGCTGGGATGGTGGTTGGTTCGCTGCTGCCTCAGAGGATCGGAGTGCACGGCTGATAAAAAATTGCGCGATGGGTGACCTATGCGAGCCTGGCTCTGGGGAAGGCCTGGGTCCTGACTATCAAAGACCGCTGGTTCTATTGCTATTTCGGCATTGATTCAGTCGCCGTCGAGCGGGCGGAGCCCACCATCTATTGCGAGGTGCAGGGGGGCCTCTGGGAGCGGCTCCGGCATAGTTTGGATTCTCCTAGGCCTCGCTCAGCCGAATGGTGTAAGCTTGAGGGTAACGAGTTAGGTGGGAAGGGGGAGTGACGCATGAAGAAGAGCGATTTTTCGGGAGATGACAACATTACCCTGTTGGCTAAAGGGGTCATCTTGAAAGGCGAGATCCATGTTGAGGGGACGGTGCGGATCGATGGCCGTCTAGACGGCGATCTTGAGACCAAGGGCCAGGTCATTGTCGGCGAGGATGGACTGGTTCAGGGCACGATTACGGCCGGCACGCTGATCAGCAGCGGGCGTATCAAGGCGAACGTGCTGGCGACGGAGTCCGTGCAGTTGCTGAAGACGGCGACGTTGATCGGGGAGGTCCATACGCCGGTGCTGATGATAGAAGCAGGCGCCAAGCTCCAAGGTATGACGGACATGGGAGTGATCTCCTGGCCTGAGGAGCTGCTGAAGTTGCCGGGCGGTGTCCGGGATCTGTCCGCACATAGGGCCAAGCAGGTCGTGGTGCTGGACAATAAAGACTCCCGCGGCGAAGGGTACCGATAGGTCCGTCGATTCTCTGCCGTGTTTTCCTAACCCAGCCGCCGGTGCCGCCGTGGGATTGGCGGAAGCAGAAGAAGCCGTCATCGTCTCTCAGCCTTCCTCCCTGCCCACGCTTACTCTCTCCCTCTCAGGTTGCTGCATGGGGGAAAAAGGACGGGCGCCTGCCGTACTCTCGATTGCGCGCGTCCAACGAGGGCCTTTTGAGGCCGCGCGTTGCGCGAGCAGGAGTGTGTGGCAGGCGCCCTTCCCGATCTTCTTCTCGACGATGCTATTTCCCGAAGGCTTTTTTTAGTAGCGGCTCCATCTCGCCTTTAGCGGCCATAGGATCCAGCACATCGGTGTCGCCATAAAACTGTCCGTCGATGAACACCTTGGGCAGCGTCGGCCAGTTGGTCATTTTCGCAAGCGCATCCCGCTTGGCCGGTTGAGACAAGACATCGATGAGTTCAAACGGATACCCGTACTTATCGAAGAACTGTATGGTCTCTCGCGTAAACCCGCACATCGGCATTTGCTTGGTGCCCTTGCCGTAGATCAAAATCTTATGCGCGGCAACTTCTTTGTTAATTTCTTCTTGAATGGGGTCTGCCATGGGTCGGCCTCCTAGTCTTCATCTGTTGTTTTAGCTGTGAGTTCAAGGGCATGAATCCGTCCGTCTTTCAACGGAACATCTAATGCCTGATAGATCATGCGATGCCGATCCAGCAAGTTCTTCCCTGCGAAGGCGACCGAGACCACTACCACTTTCAGGTGATCCATCGTGCCAGTCCGGTCCAAGACCGTGACCGCAGCGTCTGGCATTATCCGGCGTACATATTCCGTTAGCACATCAGGTGTAATCATGCCTTTTCCTACTATTTATATTTTACAATACCGCAGCGCCAGAGTGAAAGGCAATTCACGGGTACCAAGACTGGCAGGCCGTGGCCTCTCCACGAGAAACCCGTTGAGGGTCGAGAGCGGAAGCGGGATCCGGGATCGCCTGATCAGCCTCTGGCCGAGTTACCGCCGCAACGCTCCGGCCCAGCCGTACCGGTACTTTACCGTTTGCTCTCTGCCGGTGGCCAGTCCATTTCGGTTTGGCGGCCGCAGTAGAAACAGCAGAGGCGATAGCGCGCGCGGCGCCGTGGATTGGGGAGGGAGATGAAGACTACCGGCGTGTCGTCGAAGGGGCAAACTGGTTGTTGATGCATGAGGTGTTCGTCTGCCATCAGTTCCAGTGAAGCATTGTCCCAGGGCGGCATGGCCTGTTCATTCCCGGCAATCCGCTCTTTCAGCCCGCACCGTTCGCATGCTGTTTCGTAGGTCTTAATCTTGTCTGTCTGTTGAGACAGATCCCTGCTGTGTATCGCTCCGCCGCATCCTGGGTTGGGGCAGGTGAGGTGTTCGTGTTGGAGGGCCCGTACAAACCGCTGGTGGGTCTCGCGTTCTTGCTCTGATCTCATGATGCCTTCCTCATATTCGCATTCGTTATTATCTCAAGACGGCTGGACGGCCTTAGCTCAACTGCGCGCGTCCAACGAAGGCTTTCTCAAACCGCGCATTGCGCGAGCAAAGAGCCGAGGCCGTTGAGCGGTCTTATACCCCCCAGGCCCCACTAATTTGAATGTTCGCCCCGTTGACGTACCGCGCGTCGTCGCTGAGCAGATAGCGCACTGCCGCAACCGTATCGTTTACCGTACCGATGTAGCGGGCAGGGATGCGTTTGGTCATGGCGGCGAGTTCGTCTGGCGGTGCACTCCCTGAGTCGATGAAGCCGGGGGAAATGGCATTGACGGTAATGTTGTGCGGCGCCAGAAGTTTGGCCCAGGTGCGCGTCAGAATCAGGACGCCGACCTTGGCGATGTAATGGGCCGTGACGTCAGGCTGAGCAATCATCTGGTCGGCGTTGGCCATGCTGAAGTTGATGATGCGGCCGGACTGACGGGATTTCATGCCGGGCGCGACGGCTTGCGCCAGATAGAAAATGGGGTGGAGGTTGCCGTCGAACATTTCGTTCCAGCCCTCGACCGTTTCGTCGAACAGGTTCACGCGATGGTAGGGGCCTGCGCCGTTGATTAGCGCGTCGATCTGTCCCCATTTCTGCTCGACCTGCGCCACGAGATCTTGAGCCGCTTGGGGATCTGACACGTCGCAGCGAATGGAGAGGGCACGACCGCCGAGCTTGATGATAGCGTCGGCTGTGGCCGTGGCTTCTGTTTCACTGGTGCGGTAGCAGATGGCGACCGACCAGTGCTGCGCCGCCAGGTCAAGCGCGATGCCCCGTCCGATGCCTTTAGCCCCGCCTGTGATGAGCGCCACTCGCTCTGCCATCGGTGCTCCCTTTCTGGCCTGCATTATTATACGCTGAGCTTATCGAGTTTTGAGTCTGGTTGCGAGCAGCTGCAGGGTGCCGGCTGTTCTCATGGAGAAGGCCCGGTCTTGCTTAGGTTTCTTGTCGTCCTCTTGGCCTTCTGTGATGAGCGAATGCAAGTCCTCGATCGTATCCACGTCGCGCCAGGCGGTAGTGAGTCCGACAGACAAGCCCAGCGCCTTGGCGTTCTGCTGCGTCACGGCAAGTACTTGATCGGTGGACCAGGGCACGTTGGTAAAGAGTTTTTCGGCCGGCTGTTTGAGGCCGATGAGGTAGTAGCCTCCATCGAGGGCCGGCCCCAAGACCACATCCGAACGACCCAGCAACGTGAGCGCTTCTTGATAGACCGCTAGGGGCAAGGTTGGAACGTCGGTGCCCACGATGATGACCTGCGTATAGCCTTTAGCGAAGAGCTGGGCAGCAATGTGGTGCATTCGTTGGCCCAGATCCTCTCCTATTTGATCCAAGAGGCGGACGCCTTGCCGCTCTTCCATGATTTTAAAGAACACCAGCTCGGAGGAAGGGGCGCAGGCCAAGTATCGATGGAAGGGCAGCCGCAGTTTCGTGGCGGCAAGTTTGGACCGTTCAAGCATGTCGAGGACGAAGCTGCCATGCAGGGTGGCCGCTTCATCCAGCGTGAGCGGCGGGCAGAGCCGCGTTTTCACTTCGCCGAGGATCGGAGCCTTGGCGAAGATGACGAGGGCCGTGTGCGCGTTGTCGGACGATTGAGCGGTAGGCTGTTTCATGATTTATCGTACCAATCTATACCAGCGATGCAGGGTGTGAGTGCTCATGCCCATCCAGTACAGGAGTCGGAGTCCCCACATCAAGAGAATTGTCTGCACGAGACCTTGCTGTTCCCAGCGGCGGAAGGACGTGGCCACGGTTGAGGTCAAGGCTGCAGTTTTCCCCATTCGTTTGAGCCTGCAGGAGAAATCGACATCTTCCATCAAGGGCAGGTCGGCGAAGCCACCCATTCGTTCGAAGATGGGACGGCGTACAAACAGGGCCTGATCGCCTGTGGCGATGCCGCTCACTCTCGATCGCCAGTTCATCATTCTACTAATCATGCGGCCCCAGATCGAGGGACGATCGAAGCGAATGTCGAATCGTCCTCCGACTATTCGTTGGTCAGAGAACGCGGCCTCGATTGCGGTCTTTGCGTCCTGTGGGAGTTGTGTGTCGGCATGGAGAAAGAGGAGGACATCACCGCGACCGGCCGTTGCGCCTTCGTTCATCTGGCTGGCCCGTCCGCGTGGAGCGGTTATCAGTCGAACAGGACTGCGCGGTGAGGACTGAGTGCTGAGCTGATAGGATTCGACGAGTAGGGGCGTCCGATCGCTGCTTCCTCCATCCACCACGATGAGCTCATTGAAGCCGAGAGCCGCGGTCTGCGCCACGGTGACCATGATCGTCCGTTCTTCGTTCAGCGTGGGGATGATGACGGAAATCGTCATCGCCATGGCTGCTAGGCGGGTTTCTTCGGTTCGTTAAACATAAAATACATGACCACGACGACCGTCACCCAAAACACCACTTGCTTGTGCCAGAAGAGGACTTCCCCATAGTGGAAGAAGACGGCGGCAAGCAGGAGGGACGCCCCGATGACGCTGTAGCGGAGGGTCATGTTTTCGACGACCGCATTGGCCCAGACCGCGACGCCTCCGAAGTAAATCAAGAGGGGGATAACGTCGATCTCGAATCCTCCGCTGATCGAGAGAAACACGTCGAGGAAACCGAGGAAAATGAGGGCGGTGCCGATGATCATCCCGGCGACGCGCATCTGGTTATCGCTGCCGGAGTCGTCGTCTGATTCCGGGGGACGTGGCGTATTGGTTGGTTCTGGCTGCATGGTCAACGGGTTCCTAATTGTTCGTCAACGTTATCAGGCTACACCTTAAAATGTTTGCTCAGGGTCAACCCCTGACGCTGATAGGAGGAGCCGAGAGCCCTCCCGTAGAGCTGGCTGGGGCGCGCGACCATCTTGTCGTATACAACCTTGAAGAAGGTTTGTCCATCATGGATCAGGAAGGGCACGTCGTGGGGGCGCACTTCCAGCACCACTTGGGTGCCGTGCAACTCGCCATGTCCATATCCGAATCCCGGATCAAAAAATCCTGCGTAGTGGGTTCGCAATTCGCCGCAGGCCGCTTCGAAGGCGACCATTTCTGCGGCATAGCCGGCCGGCACGCGTATCCGCTCTTTCGACGCGAGAATGTAAAACTCTTCCGGTTCCAAGAGGAGGCTGTCCTGGCGGTGGCGGTAGAGGGGCTCCCAGAAATCGAGCGCCGTATAATGGCCGATCTTCGAGAGGTCGATGACGTGGCTGTTCTTCTTCGCTCGATAGCCGATAATTGGGGTGGCGCTGCGGTCGTCCCCTTTCAGATCGATGCGGAGGAACAGGCCACGATCCGTCCGGAAGTCGCGGGCGGGCAGCGCTTGTTTCGTAGGGAGATTGTGATAGAGCAGGGGCTCACGCTTGTGGAGCCTCTGGAGCGACTGGTCTGACACGGTGGCGTCGCCGCGCACGAAGCGAATTTGATTGAGCGCGTAGCCGGTCTTCACCTTGATCGTGAATGAGCGGGGCACGATTTCGAGATAGAGGGGGCCAGAATAGCCAGCCCGGATTTCATCGAACCCGGTGTTGAGATCCGTCACGACGCGGGTAAAGATGTCCAGCCGCCCTGTCGTGCTTTTAGGATTGGTCCGCGCCCGAATGGTTTTGGGTAAGGTTACCCGTTCCAACAGCGGCACCAAATAGACATGGCCCTTCTCGAGAATGGCCCCTTCGGTCAGGTCGATCTCATACATCACGAGATCGGACTGGTAGAAGTCCAGGACGTTGAGCCGGCTCGTGATCTCGGACAGTTCCGGCAGGAAGCTGCTGATCAACCGGTAGGCCTTGCATCCAAGCCGCAGATCGAGACTGGCCGGCTGAATCTGCCGATCTTCGATCGGCACGTCAGCATGGATGGCGCCCCTCGCGATCAGCTGTTTAATCTGTTGGTACGGCAAAATACCCTGGGTGGATGGCGTACTCACAGATCGTCGTGTTCTCCATTGCTACAAGCGTTCAGTGAAGGCTCTGCACTGACCATCGGCAGCTCGCGCGAGGTTTCCTGTTTCGGCTGGGGATAGTGGAAGGCTTTGCCTTCATAGTTTTTCAAGAGGACCCCGTCGGCATCCATGTGCACCATATAGTCGCCGGGAAGCAAGGGGATCTTGCCGCCGCCGCCCGGCGCGTCGATCACGAAGTGGGGGATCGCCATGCCGCTGGTGTGGCCCTGTAACGACTTGATGATGTTCAGTCCCGTTTCGACCGTGGTGCGGAAGTGGTTGGTGCCCTTAGTCAGGTCCGCCTGGTAGAGATAGTAGGGTTTGATGCGGGCGAGCAGTAGCTGATGCATCAATCGTTTCATGATCTCCGGATCGTCGTTGACGCCTTTGAGCAGGACGGTTTGGGCCCCGAGCGGTACGCCGGCATCGGCTAACATGCCGCAGGCCGCTTTGACAGCCGGCGTCAGTTCGTCCGGGTGGTTGAAGTGCAGGTTCATATAAATCGGATGGTACTTCTTCACGATGGCGCAGAGTTCCGGAGTGATCCGTTCCGGGAGGGTGCCGGGTACCCGGGAGCCGAGGCGAACCAATTCCAGATGCGGGATCGTGCGTAAAGCCTTGAGGATCCGTTCCAGCAGATGATCCGGCAGGAGCAGGGGATCGCCGCCGGAGAGGATGACGTCGCGCACTTCGGTATGTTCGCGCAAATAGGCGATGGCCTGGTCGAGCTCGCCTTTTTTGAGGAAGCCCGGTTTGCCAACCAGCCGTTTTCTCGTGCAGAAGCGGCAATAGATCGGACATTGGTTCGTCACCATGAGTAGCACGCGATCTGGATAGCGATGGACCAGATGCGGAACTGGACTCATGAGGTCTTCTTCGAGCGGATCGTCTTCCGCCTCGAAGTCGTCCATTTCCGCGATGTCCGGGACCACCTGTTTCCAGATGGCATCGCTTTTTTCTTTAATCGTCGCCATCACTGTGGGGGTGATGCGCATCGGATAGTCGCCTACGATGGCTTCGATTTCTTTCGCGTCCACACCGAGCCGCTCCGCCAGATCTTTCGGTTTCACGATACTGTCGGCGAGTATGCGTCTCCATGCTTCCATGCCGGTCTCCTTTGCTGGTCGAGTCAATCAGCGGTAGCGGGCTTACGGGGGCACTTAGCTGTCGGTGATCCGTTCCTGACCGTAGGTCTTGTCCAGATAATCGAGGATCTCGTCGGTTTCCGTCAAGACGCATTCTCCGTCCTTGAGGACGGGAACGTAGTATTGGCCTGAGACCTCGTGGACAATTTTTCGCAGCGGACGGATATCAGGCACGATGATTGGCTCGTATTCGACATGAAGCTCCGCCAGTTTCTGGCGTACGACGTCGCAGTCTGGGCACCAAGACACATGATAGAGCGTGAGTGGCATAAACGTTCAGGATTGAGGACGTTCGGACTGTTCCTGCGCGACCGCGCAGGGCACCATGACCGCGTCCTTCATTCCGTGGATCACTTTCTTTTCTGCTGAGCAGACGGTTGCCAGGATACCAGCCAGTTCGACCGTTTCGCCAGTCACGAAATAATAGGGGGAGAGCCTGGCGCGGCCGGACATGTGTTTCATCTCGTCGGTGACCGGATCGAAATAGTCGAGCTCATAGAGCCGGCCCTTGTGGAACTCCTGCAGGATATACGGAGTTTGGGGAAATGAGGCCAGGGCCTTGTCGAGGGCGTCGGCCCATTCGTGCTGTGGCATGTCGTGCCCGACTGATACGCCCCGGCTGCCCCAGGCGAGCTCGGAGAACCCAGATGGTTTGGTGACGAGGTGCCGTTCTTTTTGGGTGGCTGTAGCCAGATCTCGCCAGTTCGTCACGGCCCGTCCGCCGATCGTCAGCCCGGGGATCGTGGCGGCGGGAGGGACCGGCGCAGGATCGAGCACCCAGGTGCGCGGCATGATGGCGGTCAGGTGCAGAAAGACCTCCCGGCCCAAAGCCTCTTCCCAGAAGGGGTGCAAGACCGGGTGGTGGAGCAGGGCGAAGGCCAGTTTTTCTTCCAGTGCCGGTTTGTATGGAGGCGTGATGGCTACCCGGTCCTTCTTAACCGCATATTGGACGAGTTCAGCTTTGGGAATATTCAGGAGGTCGAATAATTCATAGAAACGGTAAATCAAGCCGACTGGCTGGTCTATGCCCTCGCCGGTAAGCTGGAGCCCTTCTTCGGTAAATCGAATGTGTCGGGGCTCTACGCAGTGGGCGTCAAGACCGATGGCGCGCAGCTTGGTGGTGAGCCAGGCCATTTCCGGCCGATAGTCTTTAGCCTCTTCCGACATCACGATGGCGATGCAGCCGGTTCGTTGGCCGAGCTGGGCCTTCAACATGGCAGCAAATCCACGAATCATCCCTTCGGGACCCCCCACGAGCGAGAAGTCTGGGGCCTCACTCTTGGCATAGAGGCCTGAGAGGCAAGCGGTCATGCCGATACCGCCGGGGACCGAGTCGAGCTCGGTGATGACCATGCCGTCTTGGGTGGGGATGATGTCCGGTCTGATGACGGCAGGCAGGTGGTCGCGAAACCGTTTCATCCGGCTGTAGGTGAGCAGCCCTTCCGGCTTGCCTTGGTCGAGATAGCCGGCGACCCAGGCCGGTTGGAGCCCGCGCAGACTGTCGGCATAGAGGCGGTTGAGCGCCTGGTAAAAGGAGAAAAGCTGCGGCCCCAACTGCTGAAAGAAATTTAATTGGTCTTTCGTGAGCAGAAGCGGTGTCGTGGCAATGCGCCAGGTGGTCGTCGAGGGCGTGGCTCCGGGAGCGAGACTCTGGCCAGGTACCGCAGGAAAGAGCCCAGCTTGGCTGAGCTGGGCACGGATGAGTGTGCAGCGGTGAAGGAGGTCGGAGGTAGACAAGTCAGCCAGAGTCAGTATCCGTGTCAATGAAAACTCTTCATGTAAGCGATTACAACTGTATCATGGGCCTTAGACTGGTACAAGGGGAGCGAGGTCCGTGAGAAGGGGCCACTTGGGCGCGCCGGTGAACGGTGCTAAGATGGGCATTGGCTGATTGGAATCCTTCTCTGTTTGTATAGGCCAACGGGCGGCTGGATCTTTCTGTGACGTTATCGATTGCGCTTCCACAACTTGTGCCGAGCCGTGCGTGCCTCCAGTGTGAGGTCTGTTGTCGGTTCCCGGACCCGGATAGCGCCCTTCGTCCCTATTTTACCGAGCAGGAAATTACCGAAGCCTTGGCCGGGGGCCTTGGGGGAGCGGCCTTTCCCAATCGGCGAGGGTCGCAAGTGGTTTTGGTTCCCGACCAGGTTGGCGAGGGCTATCTCTGCCCGGCCTTCGATTCAGCGACTTCAACCTGCCGCGTGTACGAACAGCGCCCGTTCGATTGTCAGCTTTATCCTCTGGCTTTGATGTGGGACGAGCCGCACAGTCATATCTTCTTGGGGTGGGATACGAAGTGTCCTTTTCTGCGAGAGGAGATTCCGGCGGAGATTCAGCGCCATGCCGACCGGGTCATGGCCTTGCTCGATCGACCGAGCGTCGAGGAGCAACTCGTCTCGCACCCTCGCCTTATTGGGCGGTTTCAGGCGGATGTGATCGTGCTGGCTCCCCTGCCGCGCCTGACCGATGTCTTCGCGGCTCAGTGGGGGCCTGCGCCGCTGCATCGGCTCATGCTGGACGATATTTCACATTTGACGATGGCGCTGGACCGTTCCGGCCTCTGCGGGCCTCAATCGCTTGCGGCCTATTCGCCGGTCTACCATTACATCTGGACGGGGGTCCTGGCTTATTGGTGGGTCGAGCTGCAGGGAGCCCTGTGTCTCTTCGCGCAATCGCCGGATGGGTGGTTTCTGTCCCTTCCTCCGATCGGACCCGGCTCGATTGAGGCTCCTCTATTTGAGGCGATGGAGCTGTTGCATCGTTGGAACGGCGATTCGCCGGTGAGTCGGGTGGAAAACGTGCCATCCCAGTTGGCACCGGAGTTCGAGCGGCTGGGGTACAGCCTCACGCCCAAGGAGCCGGACTATCTCTACCGCGCGGCAGACCTTGCGGCCTTGGCGGGCGATCGGTATAAATCTCAGCGGGCGCTGTGCAACCGATTCGAGCGGGAGCAGTCCTGTGAGGTGGACTCCTATCAAGCGGCCGATCAGCAGGGCTGCCGCGCATTGCTAAAGGCATGGTTACGCCAGAAGCAGGCGGAAGGGCTGGAACCGTTCGGGGTAATGTTGTTGGCCGATGCGGAGTCGGCGCATGAGATTCTATGGTCGCAGGCACCGGTCCTGCCGGTCAGGGGGACGGTGGTCAGGATTCATGGCCGGATCTGCGCCTATACATTCGGCTATTGGTTAACGAATAAGACATTCTGTGTCCTAGTCGAGATTACGGATCGGGGTTTCCCCGGTCTGGCTCAATATTTATTTCGGGAGATCTGCCGGACTGCTACGGCGGAAGGGGCGGATTATATTAATGCGATGGATGACGCAGGTCTCCGGGGATTGCGTGCGTGCAAACAGGCCTATCATCCTGTCATGTTGATCTCGAACGTGATTGCTACCCGCGTGTCCGAATCATGAAGACCCCCCAGGGCCGTATCGCTTCTCAATTAATATCATTATCGGTGGCTGCCCCTGATCTCATTGCGGCGAGAACCCTTTTCGCCGCATGTCTTGGCGAGGAAGGTGCGAGAAATCTTGGAGGATGTAACGGTCTCTCAACAGGATGTTGAAAATGGCCGCCCACTTCGTCCTCGCAGATCGTGCAAGGTAAGACGTAAAATGTGAAACGCAGGATAGCTGAGTGCGCATCTTCCGAACCCTTTTAGGTTTGACGATTCACGTTTCACGAGCTTGTGTTCTGAGTGCCCTGCCTGATTGCTTGATCTTCAGCCTTGGTTCCGTTTATCGTGCCCTACCATAGTGGAACATCGTGTCAACCAACAAAGGCAGAAACCATGAGTCAGCAGGCGCGCGAAGTTGACGTTGAACAATATCGGATCGAGCGGGAGCCCTTCTACGCGGAGGTTCAGGGCGAGATCGGTCTGTTTACGATTGCGGCGAACAGCAAGATGCCGGTCATGCTCAAGGGGCCAACCGGCTGTGGCAAGACCCGCTTCGTTCAACATATGGCCTACCGGCTTGGTCGCCCCTTGATCACCGTCGCCTGTCACGAGGATCTCACCGCCTCAGATCTCGTAGGTCGGTATCTGCTCAAGGGCCAGGAGACGGTTTGGGTCGATGGGCCTCTGACGCTCGGCGTGAAGCATGGTGCGATCGTCTATTTGGACGAAATCGTCGAGGCGCGGAAGGATACGACGGTCATCATCCATCCCTTGAGCGATGACCGCCGCCTGTTGCCGATCGAGAAAAAGGGGCAGGTCATCGAAGCGGCTGACAATTTCCTCCTTGTCATTTCCTATAACCCCGGCTACCAGAGCGTGCTCAAGGACTTGAAGCAAAGTACGAAGCAGCGTTTCATGGCGATTCAGTTTGACTATCCGGCGCCCGACATTGAAACCACCGTGGTCGAGCGGGAAGCGAGGGTCGATCGCGACCTTGCGGCCAAGTTGGTCAAGCTTGCGGGCAAGGTGCGAAATCTCAAGAATCATGGGTTGGAAGAAGGGGTCAGCACCAGATTGCTGATCTATGCCGGGACTCTGATCCGGCAGGGCGTGGCCACTAACCGGGCCTGCGATGTGGCGATTGCCCGACCGATCACCGACGATCCTGATATGCAGCGCAGTATCTTAGAATTGGTCAAGGCCATTTTCTAAGCCATTTCAGGATGCTGCAACAGCCCGCCAACTCTTGATCCCTTCCAGTTCAGTGCAGATCCAATCCGGTACGAGCAGTCGGCATAAACGTATTTTGCCTAAAGGGGTCACCGCGCAGCTGGTGCTGGCCCGCTTGAACCTTGGCCCTCAGAAGAGGTTGGCGACGCCATAGGTGTCGTAGGCTGTTTCGTCTGGGCCTACCTGTAAGCGGGTGGTTACCGCGAGTCTGTGTCGGAGGGGAGCGTAGAGGCCTGTGTTGCCTTGTGCTTTAGCGCCCGGCCTTTGTCGGGGGTTGGGTCTGTGACATGGCCGTAGATTTCCCGCCCTTCGTGGCCTTCCGGAAGATATTCTGTAATCGGCATGCCGTCTTCTTTCACGAAGAGCAGGCAGTGGCAATATTTGTAGATCTGCATTTCGTCGCAGGCGCACATCCAGCGGCGGAGTTTGGTTTCGGCCTGTTTATCTTTATAAAAGTTGCAGGGGCAGAGAGGCTTCCCCAACTCATCGATATGCATCGCGAGGCCTTTGACGACGGCTTCGGTGACGGCGGAAGTGGGGTGCATGGAGGTTCCGCTTTTCTCCGCGAATCCCTTCACGAACTTTAATATTTTCTCGACACTCTCGGGCTTCGGCTTGGCCATCATGACTCCTTTAGGAAAAGGCACTGGGCGAGGGGCTGAAGAGAGGGGCTGCGCGACAGTGGCGTAGTTTACAAGCACTAGGGCGTCCTTTACAATCCTGTACTTCTCATTACTTCCTGTACATTTGTCTGAATGGACCGAGAGCCGAGATGTCGGATACGCATCAACAATTGATCGCGAAATTGGCCGAGGAGCTGGGCGCGACGTCGGCTCAGCAGCTGGTCGCTGATCTCGTTGCGGCTGCCGCAAAGCCGAATCAGGCGGAAGGCGTGTTGCTGCTGCTCGATGAGCTCGACGAGATTTCGGCAAAAGTTACTCGCGCTGCCATCGAATCGTTTTCGGAGTTGCAACGGCGGGAACGATTAAGTGAGGCGGTGGCCTGGCTGGATCTGGGGATTGCGTTGGCCGAATCCTCCGGTGCGATCGGGTTGAAGTATTTCAAAGAGAGCCCGCTGGTCCTGGGCCTGATCGAGCTGCCAGCCGCTCGGTCGCTGGTCCTGAAAACCGCCCTGGAACTGGCGGAGCAGGATGCGAATGTCGCGCTGGAATTCCTCCGGGTCTCGCCGGAGGTGGTGACGGTTATCGCACCGGATCAACTAAGTGTATGGCTGGAGGTCGGGCTCGAATTCACCCAGGTGGATTTCGTCGTGGCGCTGGAGTACATCCGTCAAATTCCTTCGGTCTCCCGCGTGTTGCCTTTTCAGGAGGCCAGGGCCTGGGCGACGTTTGGGCTGAAGCTCATTGCTCAGAACAGTTTCGGCAAGACGGACTATTTCGGAACCATCGAATTTCTCCGCTCCAGTCCGCGCATCCTTGGCGATCTCGAAGACCAGTCGGTGAGGGCTAAGGTGATCACGGTTGGATCGTTGCTGGCGGACCGGGATGCCGGAGCTGGCATCGCCTGGCTGTCGGAGTCGCCCCGCCTGTTGCGTGTCGTGCCGAATGAGGCCTGGAGGCTCAAAGTCTTGCAATATGGCGCCTTGCTGGCAGAGCGTGATGCGGAGACGGCGCTGGCCTATTTGCGGCGCGCGCCTGAATTGGTGAGCCTGATCGGCGAATCGGCCGAGGCGAAGGCTCGTTTCGAAGCCTGGCTCACAGCCGGGATGGAAGTTCTGACCTACAGCGTCGAAGGAGCCCGGGCCTATTTCGCCCTGGAATCGCAAAAGGCCCTGACTTCGGTGGAGACAGCCTTGAGCGGTGTGCCACTCAGGCAGGTGGCCAGGACCGTGAAGCTCTTCGTGCAAGGGCTCTGTGGTACAGACATGACGATTCAGGCGCTTCCCGATTCGCTGAGCCAGGAGACGCTTGCGCGGGCGACGGTGAGCCAGGACGGGCGCACCATTTCGCTGCCGTCGCTCCTCCGCTGCTATCCCACAGCTGAAGAAAATACGCGTCTGTATCTGGTCATGGCAGCTCATGAAGCGGGACATGTGGAGTTCGGGACCTATCGGCTGACTCTTGAGCCATTCGCCGATTTGGTTGCGGCTCTACGGCAGAAGTATGGCTGTACGAAACAGGCTGAGCCGGACAGTCTGGCCTCGCTCTTTCGTTTCTATCCCCATCCGGGTCTGATCCAGGATTTATGGACGCTCGTGGAGGATGCGAGGGTGGAGTTTCTGTTACAGCAGGAATATCCGGGGCTGCAACGTGACCTCCAGCAATTCGCACGAGAATCGATCGAAACCAGATCCCTGACCCATGGGCTGACCGTCAAGGAACTCGTCGTCGACCAACTCCTCCAATTGTCGACGGCCGCTTCGCAGCCTGTCGCGATTCATGAAGCTATCAAAGAGGAGATCGCCATTCTCTGGCCCCTGTGTCAGGCGATTCTGGTTCCCACGGCAACGGCGGAAGGATCCGTGCTGCTGGCCCATGGGCTGTATGTGCGGCTGGAAGAGTTGTTGACTCCGAAGGGAGCCATGGTCCAGGGCGTGCAAGCCGATGATGCGTCAGCGGAACTGGGCGTGGGACCTTCCGCCTCAGACCAGAGCGGCGAGGACTATCGCCCCGTCACCAACTGGGTCTATCGCGGAGCGATGAATCCTGAGTTCATCAAGCAGAATGCACAGGATGGACGGACGCAGGAGGATCAACCTCAGTCGGACGAGATTCAGCGTATGGCGAGCGCGGTAGGCGGGTCGCAGGAGGCCTCGTCGCAGGGGCAGCAGAATCGGGGGGGCACGCGTACGGAAACGGAAGGCGACCGACTGGCCGGGGGACGGCAGTTGCCTTCTCAGGTGGAAGAACTTTTGAACCTGAAGGTCGAGCAGCCGGCGCCGGTCGATCATGCGGGGCCTGGCGATCGTGCGATACGTTATCCGGAATGGGATCAGAGGATCGACGATTATCGCCTGAATTGGTGCCGCGTTCTCGAACGTGCTGCCGAGGAGGGGAGCGGGGATATCGTGAGCGCCACCTTGAGGGAGCATCGGAGCGAGGTCTCAGCTCTGCGACGATTCTTCGAAGGGTTGCGACCGCCGGGGTTGCGGCGGGTGCCGGGCCAAGTGGACGGTGACGAGTTGGACGTGGATGCAGCGGTGCGGATGTGTGCAGAGCGGGCGGCGGGAGCAGACCTGTCGGACCGGATTTATGTCCGACGTGAACGCAAAGAGCGGGATGTCGCGGCGGCGTTTCTGGTCGACGTGAGCGGGTCCACCAGCCGCCAGTTGGAGAGTGGGCGCCGCGTGATCGATCTGGAGAAAGAGGGGCTGGCGCTCTTGTGCGAAGCGCTGGCGTCGGTCGGAGATCAATATGCGCTCTATGGGTATTCGGGCCAGGGTCGCGGGCAGGTGGATTTTCTGGTGATCAAGGACTTCGACGACCAGTTGAGCGGGAAGGCGGCGCAGCGGCTGGGTGGGTTGGCACCCATGCAGCAGAACCGCGATGGGGCGGCCATTCGCCATGCCACGGCCAAATTGCTGGAGCGAGAGGCGCGAACGAGACTACTCGTCCTCATCAGCGACGGTCGTCCGCTCGACGATGGCTATAAGGACGAGTATTCGCTGGAAGACACGAAGGCGGCCTTGCGCGAGGCGCGCCAGCGGGGGGTGCATCCTTTCTGTATCACGATTGATCGGGAGGCCGATGGCTATGTCCGGCGAATGTACGGAGACGTGCAGTTCGCGGTCATCGATCACATCGAAGCCTTGCCGAAGCGATTGCCGAAGATTTATCAACGGCTCACGACGTGAACGGTGAAACGTGAGAAGTGAAAGAAATGTCATGTTGTAATTCCGAGTCAACCGTTTTGCGTTTTACGTTTCACCTTTCACGAAAGACAGAGCATGAGCAACGAAACTGAGCGACCGGCAGTGCCGCCTTGGCTCCATAAGCTGTTCACGGGGAATCAGTATCCCTATGTCCGCCGGCTGGCGAAGTTCGCGCAGCCGACCAAGCCGGGGGAGGATCGCCTGGAACCGACGAAAGAGATGATCGAGACCAAGTTCTGGGAGGTTTATCCCCGCTGCTGGGCCAAGCTGCTGCAGGAAGTCAAAGTTGGGATGATCGTGGTCTTTCACGAACTCGGCGAGTATCCGGCTGGCGGGTATCAGGAGCTGGTCGATGATCCAGATGGCTTTCTGGCCAAGAATTATGGCAAGAAGAAGATCAAGGTCAACTTCTACGATGGTGAAAATTTCGTCTGCACCATCAATTTCAAAGTCGCAGGCTGGACGGAACACGAACATCCGTGAGAGGTGAGAAGCAAGACGTCAGGAGATCCTGCGTCTCACATTTTACGTTTCACGTTTGACGAGGAGTAGATGATGGGAAGACCCAAGATTACAGTGGTAGGCGCGGGGAACGTCGGCGGCACGACAGCGCAGCGGCTGGCGGAGAAGGATGAGTATGAGGTGGTGCTCGTCGATATCGCCGCGGGAGTCCCCCAAGGTAAAGCGCTCGATATCACCCAGGCCGGGCCGATCTGCGGCTATAGTACCCGCGTTGTCGGCACCAACGGCTATGATGAAACGGCTGGTTCGGCGGTGGCGGTGATCACGTCGGGTATTCCTCGCAAGCCGGGGATGAGCCGCGACGAGTTGTTGGCCACGAATGCCAAGATCGTGAAATCGGTTGTTTCAGAGCTGGTCCCCCGCTCGCCGAACGTGATTTTGATTCTTGTCACCAACCCACTGGATGCGATGGTGCATGTGGCGCGCCGCGTTAGCGGTCTGCCGAAAGCGCGGGTCCTGGGGATGGCAGGGGTACTCGATTCCGCCCGTATGCGCGCCTTCATTGCCGCCGAGTTGAGTGTGCCAGGTCCCGATGTGGATGCGATGGTGCTGGGGGGGCATGGGGATACGATGGTGCCCCTGTCGCGCTATACGACAGTGAAGGGAAAGCTTGTGTCAGAGTTGATGACGAAGGAGCGGTTGGAGGCGATCGTGAAGCGGACTCGTGAAGGAGGTGCCGAAATTGTCGACCTCTTAAAGACTGGCAGCGCGTTTTATGCCCCGTCCGCTTCGGCGGTCGACATGGTCGAGGCGATCATGAAGGATCAGAAGCGAGTGTTGCCTTGTGCGGTGCTCTGCGAGGGCGAATATGGATTGAAGGATGTCGTGGTCGGGGTGCCGGTTAAACTGGGCCGGGGCGGGGCGGAGCAGGTGGTCGAATATGAGCTGACGGCGGAAGAACACGCGGGGCTGGAAAGTTCTGCTCGCGCGGTGCGCGAACTCTGCGCGACCGTCGATCGGTTGATGGCATAACGCGATGAGGTCTTAGGCCTCGCTTGACAAGCGAAGCGACCTACAGTACAGAATGCCCGGAGTAGTTAACTGAAACTAAGGAGACATAATGAAATTTCTTGAGAATCCGATGCAGACGATTGGCGCAGGGTTTGCGCTGACCGCAGTGTTGATGGTGGGATATCTCGGTATCGCCGGTGTTGGGGTTGGCGAGCCAGACTGGGCCGGTCTGTTGTTGCGCTGGGGGCACTTTTTAGCCGGGATCATCTGGATCGGGCTGTTATATTTCTTCAACCTCATCAATGCCACATTTTTAAAGAGTCTGGACGGGCCAACCAAGAATATCGTGATTCCCAAGTTGATGCCTGCCGCGTTGAACTGGTTCCGTTATGGCGCCACGGTCACGGTGCTGACCGGGATCCTCTTGTATGCGAAAATCTATGGCATGCAGGGAGGCACAGGCGCGACCGCGCTCATGATCGGTGGTGCCTTGGGTATCATCATGATGGCCAACGTGCACGCAATCATTTGGCCGAACCAGAAGAAGATCATCGCGGCGGTGACGGCTGCGGGTCAGGGAACCCCTGCGCCAGCGGAAATGGCCCAGTGGGGCCGGACGGCGCTCCTCGCCTCGCGGGTCAACTTTATGTTGTCGATCCCCATGCTGTTGTTCATGGCTGTCGGCAGCCACCTCAGGTAGGATTTTCTCTGATCGCCGGCGGGAAAGCCCGCCGGCGATCAACTGATTTCCCCTCCTCGCTGGGCCCCTCCACTACTCACGTAACCAGGTCAAATGGCCACTATGCCTAGTCCCAGATGGGGCAGTGGCCCTAAGTCGTTGAGATTCAGGCCTATTATCAAGTCATTGCCTTGACGAAGATAGGCGGGGCACCTTATAGTACCCGTTCATACGTTGAGCCAAATGGGTGAGGAATGGCGCATGGCGACCGCAACTGACGCACGAGTTCTCCAAGCACTTGACGGACCCCCTTGGGATATCGATGCTTATCTGAAGATCGGGGGCTACGAGGCCTGGAAGAAGTGCGTCAAAGAGCTGAGCGCCACCGATATCGTCAATGAACTGAAGAAGGCCGGATTGCGTGGGCGCGGGGGCGCCGGTTTCCCTACCGGCATCAAGTGGGAAAAGGTTCTCAATCACCGGGTCAAAGAGCATTACTTTGTCTGCAACGCGGGCGAACATGAGCCCGGCACGTTTAAAGACCGTTACATGCTCAAGCATGCGCCCCATCAGCTCATCGAAGGCTGTCTTATCGGTGCCTATACGGTGCAAGCCAAGGCGGCCTTTATCTATCTGAATCATGAGTATCAAGAAGAGCGGGAGAATCTAAAGAAGGCCTTGGCTCAAGCGAAGGAGCGGGGCTTTCTAGGCACGAATGCCATGGGCAGCGGGATGGATCTCGACCTGCAAATCTTCGACGGCCATGGAAGCTACGTGGCCGGTGAAGAGACGGCGATGCTCGAGTCCATGCAAGGGCGGCCGGCCATGCCGAGACAGAAGCCGCCGTTTTACCCGACAGATTTCGGTCTCTACGGAAAACCGACCCTGGTCAACAACGTTGAAACTCTCTGCAACATTCCGAGGATCCTCCAGAAGGGCTCGGCGTGGTTTACGCAAGTCGGCACGGAAAAGTGCCCCGGCACGATGATGTTCTCGCTCAGCGGCGCGATCAACAGGCCGGGTGTGTACGAGCGGCCGATGGGCATCACGATCCGGGAGTTAATTGATACCTGCGGCGGCGGCGTCCCGGGCGGGCGCGAGATCAAGGCGGTGTTCCCAGGCGGTCCGGCCTTTTCGATGGTCACCGCCGATCAGCTCGATTTGACGATGGACTTCGATTCGCTGAAGAAAGCTGGCACAGGACTCGGTTCAGCCGGCATGATCGTGGTTGATGATGCGACCTGTATGGTGGCGAAGACCCTGCATTTCTCAAGCTTCTTCAGGGACGAGAGTTGCGGACAATGTCCTCCCTGCCGCATGGGGACGATCAATCTCACCGCACTCTTGACCAAGATCGAGCAGGGCGAGGGGACGCAGAAGGATATGGATAGCCTTCTCCAGCTCTGCGGGTTTGTGAAGGGGACTGGCTATTGCACCTTGGTAACCGGCGCAGCCGTGTTGGTCCAGAGCAGCGTGAAGCTGTTCCGCCACGAGTTCGATGAGCATATCCGTTTGCAGCGCTGTCCCTATCAGCCGGTAGCGGCTGGTGCAGCGGCACATTAAGAGGGAGTGGCGATGCCGCGCGTGACGTTTCTTCATCCTCAGGGCAAGAGCGGAGAGGTTGAGCTCAATACGTCGTTACTGGAGGCGTCGAAGCTCCTCGGGTTTGTGTTGAACAACGATTGCGGCGGGAACGCCTCCTGTACCACCTGTCGGGTGGAAGTGCAGAGCGGAGCCGAGAACCTGTCGGAGATCGATTTCGATGAGCAGGATCTGCTCGATCGAGAAGCCCTCAGCGAGCCGTGGCACCGCCTCGGGTGCCAGGCCAAGGTGCTGGGAGATGTGGTGGTGGTGGTGCCAGAAGGTAAGTGGGAAGCACCCACGACGGGGGAGTCTGAGTCGCAGGGTATTGAAATTGGGTAAAGAGATGTTACACTAAGTCATCCCAGGTAGGTTTCGAATGACGGCCTGGTTACAAGAGGAGGATCTCAATGCTGACGATTACGGCACTGGCAGAACAAAAGATCAAAGAACTGATGGTGGAAGAAAAAGACATCATCGGGTTGCGCGTCTACGTCAAGGGCGGCGGATGTCATGGCTATCAATATGGCATGGCCTTTGAGTCGAAGATGGGCGATGACGACACGGTGTTTGAAAAGAATGAAGTGAAGGTCATCATGGATTCGCAGAGCGCCCCCCTCCTGCAAGGCGCCGAGGTCGATTATGTCGATAGTCTGCAGGGCTCTGGGTTTGCGATCAAGAACCCGCAAGCGAAGACGACCTGTGGTTGCGGCAGTTCTTTTAGCGCCTAAGGTATGTGCGCTGGCGTAGCGCGAGTGGACATGTTGACTGTGAGGGAAGCCAGGGTTGCCCGGGTGTCGGGCGGTCCTGGCTTTTTTGTTTGTGATCTGGCCGTGAGCTGACCCGACGATGGTACAGGCGAGCGTGACGAAACGATATCGGTTCTGTGCGGCCCACCGGCTGCACACGGATCATTTCTCGCCCGAAGAAAACTGGGCTGCGTTCGGGAAGTGCAATAATCCCAACGGCCACGGCCATAACTATGTTGTGCTGGTGACCGTGAGCAGTGCGGTCTCAGGAGCGATCGGTGGCAGCGTGAATCTCGACCGGCTAGACCGGATTGTGGACGAGCAGGTGGTCGCCAGATTCGACCATCACGATCTCAACCTCGATCCTGAATTTGCCAACTGCACCACAACGGGGGAAAATCTGGTGCTGCTGATCTGGGATCTCCTCGTGAAGCACCTTCCAGCCGGACAGTTAGAAAAAGTTGGATTGATCGAAACGCGCGACAACTATTTTGAGTATGCGGGGCCAGCGAGTGAGACCTCGGTACTCAGAGAGGGACGGCATGGCTAAGCAGGTAGTCAAGCGGCGGGGTCAGCGGCAGGTTGAAGACGTCAACGGGAACGGCAAACCAGTGGATCTGGATGTGCTGCAGTCCCTGGTCACAGAAATGTTGCTTGCGCTGGGTGAAAAGCCAGGCCGGAATGGGCTCGTCAAGACTCCCGAGCGAGTGGCCAAGGCGCTTGCCTTTATGACGCAGGGGTATCAGCGGGACATCGACCACCTCTTAAACGACGCACTCTTTCCGATCGAGTACGACGAGATGGTGATCGTCAAAGACCTCGACTTTTTCAGCATGTGTGAGCATCACCTCCTGCCGTTCTACGGCAAGGTCCATGTGGGCTATCTGCCTAATAAAAAGGTGGTCGGCCTCAGCAAGATCCCTCGTATCGTGGATACCTTTGCGCGGCGGCTGCAAGTCCAAGAGCGGCTCACCGTCCAGATTGCAGAAACCTTGAAGGCCAAGCTTAATGCGCATGGAGTGGGCGTGGTGGTCGAAGCGCGGCATCTTTGCATGATGATGCGGGGCGTCGAAAAACAGAATACCATCGCGGTCACGAGCTCCATGCTCGGCGCCTTCCGCAGCCAGCCGCAAACCAGGCTGGAGTTTTTGAAGCTCATCCGCCGTGGCAGCGTCGGCGATTCCGATTAGTTGCCTACGTTGGGTGAGCGAGTGACGTGTCGGCGTGCCGCCATAGTCTTCCTGCAGCCTGTGAGATGATGACTGCTCACGATCAGACTCCCGATTTATTTGGCAGTCCAGAAGGGGGGAAGTCCGTTGAGGCTCCCTTGGCCGAGCGTTTGAGGCCTCGTGAGTTCGCGGATTTCGTCGGGCAGGATGACATCACTGCGCCGGATCGGCCCTTGCGGAGGGCCATCGAGGCGGATCAATTGTCCTCCGTGATTTTCTGGGGGCCTCCAGGCTCCGGCAAGACCACGCTGGCTCATCTTGTCGCGCGCCACACCAAAGCGCAGTTCGTGCCCTTCTCTGCAGTTACGGGGGGTGTTTCCGCGCTCCGAGCTCTTATAAAAACAGCCGAGCAACGTCAGGCTATCAAGGGCCAACGGACCATTCTCTTCGTCGATGAGATTCATCGGTTCAATAAGGCGCAGCAGGATGCCTTTCTCCCCTATGTCGAGCGGGGGACGATCATCCTGGTCGGGGCGACGACAGAGAATCCATCCTTCGAAGTGATCTCGCCGCTCCTATCTCGCTCTTTGGTTATCGTACTCAAGTCCCTTTCGAGCGAGGCGCTTGGACAAATCTTAGACCGGGCGCTCACGGATTCTGGGATCGGGCTGGGGGCCTGGAAGGCCCGCTTGTCTCCCGAGGCCAGAGAACGATTGATCGCCTATGGCAACGGTGACGCCAGAGCCATTCTGACGGCGTTGGATTTTGTGGTGAGGCAGCAGCAGGCCGAGCCTGACGGGACTCGTCTGATCGATGGCGCGGCCCTCGAAGCCGCGCTGATGAAGAAATCGATCCGATACGACAAGTCCGGTGAAGAACATTACAACGTCATCTCCGCCTACATTAAAAGCCTCCGCGACTCCAATCCTGACGGGGCCCTCTATTGGCTCGCCCGGATGTTGGAAGGAGGGGAGGACCCAAAATTTATTGCGAGACGTCTGGTGATCTTTGCCTCTGAGGACGTCGGGAATGCTGACCCCATGGGGCTGGTGGTGGCGACCGCAGTGGCTCAGGCCGTCCAGTTTGTGGGACTGCCGGAAGCACAGATCAACTTAGCCCAGGGGACGACCTATCTTGCCACCAGGCCTAAAGATAATGCCTCTTACGTCGGACTGCTTGAGGCGATGGAGGATGTGAAGGCTCAGGGGAATCTGGGGGTGCCACTGCACCTGCGGAATGCCGTGGCGTCGATGATGAAGGGGTTCGGGTATGGGGACGGCTATCGCTATGTCCATGACGATCCCCAGGCCAAGGAGCAGGAACATCTTCCTGAATCGCTCAATGGCCGTCGGTATTATCGGCCGGAGAGTTCGTAATTGTTGCGTTATCTGCGGTGGACAAATTTTTCTAATTAGTTATACTTAGGCTGGTGAAGCGGCAGGGTCAAAAAAATAGTGGATCAATGGCAGCCACGAATGAACGGCGTAAGTTCGTTCGGGCAACGCTCGTTGGCTCGGCGCTAATTTTCCCGAAAAGCGGAGCCAAGGCGATGACTGCCGTATTGGATAACGTCAATAGTGTCGGCGCCGGCTTGCACGCACAAGAGAAGTTGGCCGCGGCCCTGCCTGTGACCGTGTCATTGGCGTTTCTGGATTCGCATCGCGCAGAGCAGATCGAGCGGCTCGACGGGAAAGTGGCGTGGGCCAAGCCATGGCAGAAGGGGTTTCTGATCGGCGTTGCCTGGGACGAGCTGGTGACGAAAGAAAAGAGCCGCTGGTTGTATTACTACCTCGAAGAAACGGTCAAATCCTCGCTTTAACAGGACGCTGAAAAAGCGCCCCCCTGCGTCGTTCTCGCATCGCTCAGATCGTCAACGTACCCTGCAGGTACGCCTCAGGCCTTCACTCGCTGCGGCCTTGCTAGCCGGCCGTTTTGAGCATCCTGTTGTTGAACCTCTAGTCTAGATAATTCTCTGCGAATGCTGCTACGCGTAAGCCGTCAGCTTCTGTTTGACGCCTTCCAGCTCGGCTGAGAGCGTTTCCCATCTGGTTGTGAGCCGTGCCAGCTCATTCTTCCAGCCATCGTATTCCGTTTGCAGCGTGCTCCACTTGGTGGATTCATCTTTGTAGAGCGCCGGGTTGGCCAGTTCGAGGTCCCGCGCTTTAATTTTCGTCTCGCATTCAGCGATATCGGCTTCAGCTTTGACGATTTGCTTCTCCACGCGGGCCTGGGTCTTACTCAGATCTCGGCGCTCTCCGGCTGAGGGTTTGGCCTGGGCCTGCGACAGCATGGCCTTGGTCGGTCCGACGGTTTTCCCCCGATCCGCCCCCTTCAAGTCCTCGCTCGATTCCTTGATAGATTCGATTTCCTGTGCCTTCTTCCACAAGTAATACTCGTAGTCGCCGGTGAAGCTACGGGCCTTGCCCTCTTCGATTTCAACGACGCGCGTGCAGACTCTGGTCAGGAAAGTCGGGTCGTGGGAAATAAAGATGATCGTGCCGGGAAAGTCCGAGAGGGCGTCGGTGAGCATGTCGACCGATGCGGGATCGAGGTGGTTGGTCGGTTCGTCGAGCAGCAGGGTATTGGCTGGTTCGACCAGCATCCGTGCAAGCGCGACGCGGTTGCGTTCGCCTCCGCTCAGGGCTTTGATCGGTTTCTTTTGATCGTCGCCGGTAAACAGGAAGGCACCAGCAATCCCGCGGAGGAAATTCGTTTCCGCCTGGTTGGAAACCACGGAGAGGGATTCCAGAATCGTATGTTCGGGGTTCAGCGTTTCCGCCTGGTGCTGGGCGAAGTAGTGCAGGGTGACACCATGGCCGACAGACCGTTTGCCGTTGTCCAGTGCCAGCACCCCAGCCAGCATTTTGAGCAGCGTACTTTTGCCCGCCCCGTTTTCTCCTACCAAGGCCACGCGCTGACCCCGCTCGATCGAACAATCGACTTTCGCGTAGATCACTTTTTCGCCGTAGCGTTTGGCCGCGCCCTGGAGCTCCAGCACCTGCCGGCCGCTTGGTGGGGGGATGGGAAACTTAAACTTCACCCGCCTAGGATCGCGTTTCACCTCAATCATCTTGACCTTATCAAGCTGCTTGATGCGCGATTGGACCTGGCTGGCTTTGTTTGCCTGGTAGCGGAATCGATCCACAAAGGTTTGAACCCGCGCGACTTCTTTGGCCTGCCGTCCCGCGGCGGCTTCTTGCTGTGCATCACGCTCGGCGCGGATTTTCTTGAACGAGGTGTAGCTGCCGCGATACTCTTCCATCTTATGGTGCCGGAGGTCCCAGATGTGGGTGACGACGCGATTGAGAAATTCCGTGTCGTGGCTGATCATCAGCAACGTCATTTCCGAGTTCAAGAGGAATTGCTCGAACCAGCGCTGTGTCGGTTTGTCCAAGTGGTTGGTCGGTTCGTCGAGCATCAGCACGTCAGGCTTGCTTAACAGCAGATGCGCCAAGGCGACGCGCATCCGATAGCCGCCTGACAGCTTTTCGACTTCACGCCCAAAGTCGAGCTCGGAAAATCCCAATCCCATGAGGATACGTTCGGCTTCATGCTCGGGATAGATGTCGCGGTGGGTGGCGTCCAGCACGTTTTTGCCCGTGATGGTTTCGAGCTCCTGCGGGAGATAGCCGATGCGGAGCCTGGGCCGTTTGCGGATGGTGCCCTCGTCCGGCGACTCCTCACCCAGGATCATGCGGAAGAGGGTCGTCTTGCCGGCGCCGTTCGGTCCCACCAGGCCGACTCGCGAGCCGGGGCGGAGATGCGCCGTCGCATTCTCAAGGAGCACTCTCGTGGAATATTGCTTACTGATAGATTCGATTTGGAGCATGAGAAATTTCGTGAACCAGGCGGAGCGTGCTTACTGGGAGGAGCCGATGGTCATTCGGTGATTAGGGGTGGATGTCGAGGTTTGCTGAGCCTGCGTGATTGTTTTGGTGGAGCTGGCCGGGATTGAACCGGCGACCTCGTGAATGCCATTCACGCGCGCTCCCAACTGCGCTACAGCCCCACATCGATGCACTTGGAAATAAGCGAAAATCGCCATCAAACAGCGTTGATGGTAACATGGCTCTCCCTCGGCAGTCAAGAAAAGGAGCGCGAGTAGGCTCAGCCGCCTCTCGTGCTCGCGGAACGCGCGGTCGACGACTCCTTCCGTTCGACGCGGGCTAGAAGAGATTGGGTGGGCCTGTCCTTGAAGGTGAGGGGTGAGTAACGGGACGGCACTAGGAAGAGTTTGGACATGACAGTTCTTGACAAACCCCAGTGCCACCCCTACCATGGCTTCTCGGCTCTGGCCCCCGGTTGGCCAGAGCTCTTTTTTTGGGAGCATTGCAGGCGATGGGAAATCTTATAATCATCGGGGCGCAGTGGGGCGACGAAGGCACGGGCAAGATCGTGGATATCTTGGCCCGCGACGTCGATGCCGTCGTGCGTTATCAGGGCGGGTCCAATGCCGGGCACACCGTGATCAATGACCGAGGCACTTTCGTGTTCCACCTCATCCCTTCAGGCATTCTTTATCGCGGCACGCTCTGTGTGATCGGAAACGGGGTTGTCGTGGACCCGGCCTCTTTGATCGAGGAGATGGATCATCTCCAGACTCAAGGGGTGAAGATCGGCAAGAACTTCGTCGTCAGTCAGCGTGCCCATCTCATCCTGCCCTATCACAAGGCTATCGACAAAGCCGCGGAACAGTCGAAGGGCTCTCGCCGAATCGGTACGACGGGGCGGGGCATCGGCCCCTCTTATGCCGACAAGATGGCGCGGATCGGGATTCGCATGGGGGATTTGCTTAACCCCAAGGCCTTTCGCACGAAACTTGAAGAGAATCTGGTTGAGGTCAATTGGTTTGCTGAGAAGCTCTATAAGATGGAGCGGTTCGAAGTCGAAAAAGTATTTCAGCAATATATGGGCTATGCTGATCAGCTCAAGAGCCATATCGTCGATACCGTCATGCTCGTCAATAAGATGGTCGACGGGAAGAAGACCATCTTGTTCGAAGGGGCGCAAGGTACGCATTTGGATGTGGACTTCGGCACCTATCCCTTCGTCACTTCCTCGAGCTCCACGGCTGGCGGCGCCTCGACCGGAAGTGGTGTGGGTCCAACGAAGATCGACGCGGTCCTCGGGATCGTTAAAGCCTACACGACACGAGTCGGCAGCGGGCCTTTCCCCACGGAATTGACCGATGCAGTGGGAGACGGACTTCAGGGCAGAGGCAAAGAGTTCGGCTCGACCACGGGACGCGCGCGCCGCTGCGGCTGGTTTGACGGCGTCGTCATGCGCTATGCCACTAAGGTGAACGGACTGACTTCATTGGCCATCACGAAGCTGGACGTTCTCGACGGCTGCAAAGAACTCAAAGTCTGCACCGGCTATCGCTTCCAGGGAAAGCTGTACCGGGACATGCCCTCTGACCTTCAGGCTTTGATCGAATGCGAGCCAGTTTATAAGACGTTCAAGGGTTGGTCCGGCTCCACCTCCGGCGCGACCGCCTATAAGCAGCTTCCCGCCGAGGCCAAGCGCTATCTCCAGTATCTGGAAGAGATTGCCGAATGTCCCATCGATATTATTTCAACCGGCTCGAAGCGTAGCGAAACCATCATCTTGCGCAATCCGCTCAAGACCCGTTCTCGCGCGCGGTAAGTAATGTATCGCCGCTCTAGGCAGAGATCGCTTGTCAATGCTACAATCCCTATCCTTCGCTCTGTGAGCCGGTAGCTCAGCTGGTAGAGCATCGCCCTTTTAAGGCGAGGGTCCTGGGTTCGACCCCCAGCCGGCTCACCAAGAGTCGATAGGTGATACAGTTTTGTTCCTGCTTCCCCGCATGATACTGGCTAATACTAACGGCAGTCTCTTGACCTCCCGCCGTGGTTGTAGCACTGTGTGCTGCGCTTCTGAATAAAATCGTAACAACGAATGGTCATGCATTGAGCACTAATGCCATTGTCGGCCCCTTGTCGACCCTTCTAGGGGAAATACAGAATATCGATCTTGCCATTCCGGCCCTCGTTATCGTGGGCGACGTCGTGGGATTGCGTGAACGGATTGCCTGGTTCGAGCGCCGTCCTTTGGCTGGTCGGCGGCTGCTTGTTGCTCGCGCTCGCCCTGGTCTCTCGGCGATGGCCGCGGAACTCCGTGCGCTCGGAGCAGAGGTGCTAGAAATTCCCGAGGTCGACGTGGTCTCGTTGGGCAGAGGCTCTTCTATCGATAAGGCATTGGCTCGGCTCCATGCATTCCGTGGCATCATCTTCGGCTGTGCTGCGGGTGTCGAGGCAGTTCTGTCACATGTTCCCACCCTCGACTTGCCAGTCATCGCAGTCGGAGCGGCGTCGGCTCAGGCCCTGTCAGGGCATGGCATCAAGTTCGTTGTGGCCCTGCGAGGCGCGTGTCAGGAGGCAGTGGGTGAACAGTCACGGTTGTTCCAGGAGGGGTCATTTCTTCTCGTGACAGCGGAGGAGGGCCGACCAAATCTACGCAACGAACTGACCAAGATTGGAGCAGAGGTCGAAGCGGTAGCTGCCTATCGGTATGTGTATCGGATGCCGACTGCTCCCTTGCCGCCGATCGATCTCGTGGTCCTGCCTAGTTCTTCTGCGGCTCGCACCATCCTGTCTGGCGATTTTGGTCAGGCGCTGCTGGCTCTGCCGATGGCGGCGATCGGGCCTCAAACAGCAGCAGCGGCGCGCCAATGCGGGGCGCAGTCTATGGTTTTAGCTGAAGAAGACAATGTGGCATCGCTGGTCTCTCTTGTGCGATCGATGATGGGAAAATTATGACGGATCATGTCTTTCCGGAAGCCTGGCGCCGGGGCCTGTACGAAACAATCACGCGCCGCCGGGCGTATGGAGACAAATGGACACAGCCCACTGATGGACCAGCTTCCCGTGAGATTTCACAGCTCGTTGAGCGGGGCAGATAGTTACAGGGAGTATCGTAGCTTTAGCAGGGCCGAGGCGAGTCCCATATACCGAATCTCAGCCGGGAACTCCGTCGTCGTGAAACAAGGCAAGCGGGTGTTTCTGCGGGCTGGTGGCAGCAGGCTGTTTCGTGATGCGTCTTTTCGATCGACGGTCTCAGGTCGCCCAACTCCCCCCGTCTTCAGTTCGACTTTTCAATACAAGAGGCGGTCGGCTTCGATCTGCGTGAGGAGATCGTCTAGCGCGGCTTGGACTGCTTCCGCAATGGGGGCTTGATCGGAGGCCGTGCTCCAGCGGACCTCCTGGCCTGCCGCGTCTCTTTCCACCAGATAGGACTTGATCGGCTGCTTTTCCGAATGGCTGAGGGCCGTTTCTAGGATCTTTGCTAGGGGATCGTCCGGCGCGGCCTGGGCCATTTCCGCAATGGGCGGCTGGTAAGAATCAGTGCGCCATTGGATGGATGACTCTGTTGCATCTTTTTTTAGTGCAAAGACACCGGCCTGCGGTTTTTTTGATGGGCTGATGGTTGTTTCCAGGCGCAGTTTGTATTGGTAGCGGTCGCCGGCTCGTAGCCTCAGCCAGACTTTGACGGTCATGGTGAGGTCGCCTGGTTTGTCGCTTACGGAGGCAAAGGTCTGGCGCGATTGGACGTAGTCGATCACGGCGGCGCGAAGATCCCGCGCAGGCCACTCGAACAAGGCGATGCCCGGCATACGGTCGGCTCCTTCCACTGCGAGGAAGGGCACGACGACTTGCAGTGACCGGGCAATTGGGGCGGTCGAGACGGCTGGAGGCGCCGGGGTCACATGGATCCGGTGGACACAGCCCCAGCTGAGCAAGAGGAGCCCGCTGAGCAGGAGTCGAAGGGATTGGCGCAGGGGCTGTGGGTGTTTCATGGGTTTGCCGTTGCCGTGGGTGGCTGGAGACGCCCCAAATCTTTTAGTGCGCGCAGGGCCTGTTCGCGATAGGGCCGGTCTATGGAGCTGGTATAGCTGTCGATCAGGTGGCGATAGGTGGCGAGGGCCTGAGGATATTGGCGTTTGATGGCGTAGTACTGGCCCAGGGCAAGCCAGTTGGTGGCGGCGGTTGCATTGACGGTGTCCAGCAAGGCCACATCCTGCTCGGCGGCCGGCGTGCTTGGTTGGCCGGCTCGTTTCCTGGCTGTGTCCCCCATCTGGAGAGCCATCGCTTCAATCTTCCGGTTGTCCTGGATCGCGGACTCCACTCGGTTTGCTTTCAGGTTGCTATAGAATGAGTCGGCGTGCTCCTTAATCAGTTTCACCCGTTCCTGGTAGGTTTCGCGTGGTTGGTGGGCCTCATGGGCACAGTTCGCCATAATCAGAGAAGTCGCGACGAGCAGTATTGATCGGTACGCCGCGAAAGATGGTCGTGCCATGAGTCTGGTTCCTTGGGGGCCTGCCAGGCGAGGCGCCAATATTCATGAGAGCGGCCATCTTACCGAACTCGAGCAGGAAACGCGACTAACCGCCGGGGCGCACACTGCGTCGGTTAGTGACACATGAGTCTGAAGTATGGTAAGAATTCGCCTCATTTTATCCAGCGTTTCTCGTCCCCATCGTCTAGCCTGGCCTAGGACATTGCCCTTTCAAGGCAGTAACACGGGTTCAAATCCCGTTGGGGACACCAATTTATCCTGGTTTTCTCTCGCTCGTTGCGAACGCCATCACCCCGTCTCATTTCGTTGAGTTTATCCCGCGGGCTGGCTACACTGGCCGGCATCGCGGTCGTGTCTTTAGAATAACAGTGGCGGTGACAATGTATAGACGTCAGATCATGTGGTGGATGGGGGTTGTCCTCATGGCAGGAGTCCTTTGTCCTGCGGCAGGGGAGTCAGAGCCGTTGAAGGGTGGGCAGGCGGTGTCGTCTGAAGCAGGCAGAGGGAAGGATGGCGCCACGATGGTGCTGGTTCCTGCTGGCCCGTTTACTATGGGCAGCGACGAGGGCCTCCCGAACGAGCGGCCTGTACATACCGTGACGCTGGATGCCTATTACATCGATCAGTATGAGGTGACCCTTCGCCTCTATCGAAAGTTTCTGGAAGTGGGAAGCCAGGCTTCTCCTCCCACCTGGGACGATGAGGCTGCGACGATGGTGGGGGACCGGCCGGCTGTCGGGATGAGTTGGAGCGCAGCAGCTGCCTATTGCCAATGGGCGGGGAAACGGCTGCAGACTGAGGCTGAGTGGGAGAAGGCAGCCAGGGGGAGCGATGGCCGCCGATATCCCTGGGGAGAGATGCAGCCCTTTGTCGATATCGCCAACTATAATCGAGGCATGTGGGTGAGCGAAGCCGTCACGCTGGTTCCCGTCACCAGTGGGCTCGAGGGCATGAGTGTGCGACATGGGCTCAAAGGGGGCGGGAAGAGCCCATTCGGCCTCTCCCACATGGCGGGGAATGCAGCAGAATGGGTGGCAGACTGGTATGGACGCGACTATTATCAGCAGAGTTCCGAGAAGAACCCGTCCGGCCCTGCCGCTGGGGATAAACGCGTGATCCGAGGCGGATCCTGGGCGGACTTGCCCGCGGCTTTGCGTGTGACGGCACGGCTGTCGGCTGAGCCTGATTTCGAGGATCGGACGATTGGATTTCGCTGTGCGATGAATGGCTCGAAGTGAGAGACTGCGCCCCGCCTGATTTTCCCTGTCATCGATTGCATGTCTGAACGATTACTGACGCCGTTCATCATTATTGCGTTGGTCCTGGGGGGCCTGTGGGCCCTCCGCTCCACTAACTCATCTTCGGTGACGCTGGCCCTGGATATGGTGCCACTTGTGACAGGAGACGAACCGATTGAGGAGATTTTTACGAAAGCCGGATGCGCCGTATGCCACACAGTCCCCGGTATTCCTGGGGCCGATGGGCGAGTTGGGCCGCCTCTGCTTTTGGGCGCTACGGGGCCTGCGCGATTGACCGATCCGTCCTATCGTGGGCAGGCAAAGACGGTGCATCAGTATGTGATGGAGTCGGTTCTTGAGCCGGGGCTGTTCGTGGTGCCTGGCTATCCGGCTGGCACGATGCCGACCTGGTATGGCGCGAAGCTCAGCGCCCTCGCGCTGGAGAAGATTGCGGCCTATCTTGAGTTGCAAGGGGCGACGGTTGTGCCGTAAGCGATCATCCACGATGAAAGGGTGTTGCCGCAGCCTCAGAAAAACACCGCGCAGGTGCTCAAACAGACCATCCAGCAAGACCGCAGACGACGAAAGTACCAGAGGCTAGCCCCTGGCTGCGTTGAGGATGCTTTCGAGGCGAGAACGACGCTGGCGGGCTTGTTCAGCATCCTGCCAGTTTGATCTTGAGTCGGAGATTGTTGGCGCTATCGGTGCTGATTAAGGCCCCGCAGAGAAGGCCCCGGTTAGATCAATTTCGAGGCTTGCCCCGCCCGTTGAAACGAGGCCAGGGCCTGGTCGATCTGGCCAGGGCTGTGTTCGGAGGTCACCGTGACACGGATGCGGCTAGTGGCGTCTGGGACGGTGGGGGGGCGGATCGCCGGGGCATAGATGCCTTCTGCGAACAGATGTTCGGCAAAGGAGAGGGCTCGGTCGGCATTGCCGATGAGGATCGGGATAATCGGGCTGACGCTGGGGGGGAGGGTGAATCCCAGCTTTGTCAGCCCCCTGAAGAGCTGTGCCCGGTTGGCCCAGAGGCGCGCCCGCCGTTCCGGTTCCCGCTGGACGATTCGGAGAGCAGCCGTGGCTGCGGCAGCCGAACCAGGCGCCGGCGCGGTGGTAAAGATGAAGGACCGGCTCGTATTCATCAGATACTGGATCACCGCCGAGGAGCCAGCGAGATAGGCGCCGCTGCTGCCGAAGGCCTTGCTCAGGGTTCCCATCTGAAACGGGATGCTGTCCTCAAGCCCGAAGTGTTCCGCCGTGCCTCGTCCGTGGGCTCCCATCACGCCTGTGCCATGGGCATCATCGACATAGAGGTCCGCTCCATAGGTCTGGGCCAACCGGCTGAGTTCCGGCAATGGGGCGAGGTCTCCGTCCATACTGAAGAGCCCGTCGGTTACGATCAACGTGCGCCGTGCCTGGCGTCGCGCGGCCAGCAGGGACTGCAGCTGTTCGGTGTCGTTGTGGCGGTAGATGCGAAAGTCCGCTGCACTGAGACGGCAGCCGTCGAGCAAGCTGGCATGGCAGAGGCGATCGGCCAGAATCAATCCGTTTCGTCCGATCAGCGCTGGGATGGCGCCGATGTTGGCTAGGTAGCCGGAGCTAAAGGTCAGGGCCGCTTCGGTCCCTTTGAACTGGGCCAGCGCAGACTCCAGCTCCTGGTGCGAGGGCAAGGAGCCGGAGACCAATCGTGCGGCGCCGGCGCCGGCGCCAAATCGTTGCGTCGCCTCGACGGAGGCTCGAATGACTTCCGGATGCATGGCCAGCCCCAAGTAGTCGTTGGAGGCGAAGAGGAGGATCTGGCGTCCTGCCATCTCCACCACCGGGCCGACGCCGGACTGGAGCGGCGTCAGCCGTCTGGTGAGATGTTTTGCGGCGAATTCGTCCAGCTGCTGTTTAAACATAGGGGCTCAGTGTTTTCCGGGAATCGAAGGGAATCCGCCGCCTCGTTGACAAGCTTGTGACATCCTTAGTATAAGGCCGAACATCATTTAGAGGAAACGAGCCCCGCCCTCGTCGAAGTATCTACCCATGAGCTACCATATCAAGGTCTCGGCAAAAACTCTTCCGGTCGATGAAGCCCATATGTTGAGCTCGCTCGACCATACGCTGCACCAGCTGCAAAACTATCGACGCCCCCTGCTGGTCGGGTTGGGCGTAGTACTACTAGCGGCTGCTGTGGTGGGAGGGGTCTTCTATGTGGACCGCCAGTCTTCTCAGAAAGCGCAAGAGCTCGCACGTGAGGCGATGCGCTTCTTGACCGATCCTGCCGTGAACGATCCTCAAAAGGTTGATCAGACGCTGAAGGAAGCGATTGTGCGGTATCGGCAAGTGGTCGATCAGTATCCGCGAACCCCCACAGCGCCACTTGCGTTGTATCATTTGGGAAATACGTTGGTCCAGGCCAATGACGTGGACGCGGCAATCGAGGCCTATCAACGGTACCTGGCATTCTACGGTTCGAATCCATCCATGGTCGGGCTGGTGCAGCAACGTCTCGCCTATGCCTACTTGCTTAAGGGTGAGCGGGATCAGGCGGTCAAGGCGCTTACCGCCATTTTGGAGACGCCCGGCACGTTGAATCGGGATCAGGCTCTGTTCGAATTGGCTCGGCTGGAAGAGTCGCAGTCGCGGCCTGAAGGGGCGCTCGCCCACTACCAGGAACTCATCAAGACCTATCCGAACTCGCCCTTCACCAGTGAAGCGACTATCCGGACCAAGGTTATGGATGTGAAGACAGCGCAGGAAACGACGGCTGTCCCGACGCCAGTTGCCCCGGTTCCCTCTTCCTCTCCCTCTGCAGGCAAGAAACCCTAGCAAAGATCGTCGTTCGTCAAGCGTAAAGCGGGTCTCGCAAGCAGCAAGGATTCTGCCTGCGCACAGCGTGATGCGAACGATGAAGTGTGTCGTTAGCGGCTAATGACGAGGAAATCGCCCGGTCGGATGTTCGGACTGGAGAGGTTGTTCTTAGTCTTGAGCGTCTTGACGGGGACGCGAAACCGTTTCGACACTTTCCCCAGCGTGTCTCCCACGCGCACTTTATACCAATGTGACGAAACGGGGGTTGCCACCTGCGTCTGCTCCGGAAGCGGCGGGAACGTATAGGCTGGGATACGGTCCTGTAGCTCCTCCACTTTGGCTTTCATGCCCACTGGCACCTTGAGATGATAAGTCTCGTTGCCAGGAGGGGTGGCGTCGCGCCGTAGCTCAGGATTGAGGGTCCTGAGTTCTTCATAGGGGATGCCAGTGGCATTGGCGATCGCGCGAAAATGGACGGTGCGGCTGAGGATCGCCTCATCGAATTGATGCGGCTCGGCTGCTTCCTGAGAGAACCCGTAGCGATCGGGATTCCGCGCAATGATCGTGGCGGCCATGAACCGCGGGACATATTCCTTCGTCTCCCGCCGGATCAATCGTGTCTGGGAAATCTCTGAAAAACTTTCAGCCTGGGCCGTACGGAGGGCGCGCATCACTTTGCCTTCTCCGGCATTGTAGGCTGCCATTGCGAGCGGCCAGGCGCCGAAGAGGTCGTAGAGGTCACGGAGATAGCGCGCGGCTGCGACGGTCGACTTGATGGGATCCCGGCGTTCATCCACATAGTTGTCGACGCGGAGGCCGTAGGCCTTGGCCGTGCCTTTCATGAACTGCCAGGGCCCCGTGGCCTTGGCCCGTGAGAAGGCGTAGGGATTGAAGCCGCTCTCTACCAGCGAGAGGTAGACCAGATCGCTGGGGAGATGAAATTCCGTGAAGATTTCGTCGACGATCGGCCGGTAGCGGCTGAGCCGGAAGAGCCATTGTTCGAAGCGGTCGTGGATGCCGGTATTGAAGTAACGGATGTGAGCCTGGACGGAGGAGTCCAGAACGATGGGCATGTCGTAAGCGGTATATCCCGCGGTCACGCTCCGAGGCGAGTCCGAAGTCAGCCCCAGTTCAGCCAGAGGGTTCAAGGCGTCTGAGAATCGCGCGGTTGCCGGGGAGTTTTTCGCTTGGTCCAGCTGTAAGAGGTCTTCGGTCCGCGGGACGCTGCTGGCCGTTGTTGCCTGCGAGTTGACGGTTTCCTGTGCCGGTCCTTCTGTATCAAGCGGGACCAGATTATCATCCGGGTCGTCTTCTGCCACTGCGTTCTCGTCCAGAAGAGGCGAGGCGCCAACCGTGGCTAGCTCGGAAGGGGCCGCCGCCTGCGCTACCATAATAAGAGAGGTGAAGCTGACGCACAGCCCAAGGAGAAGCGCCATCGGGAGGGCGGCCTGTCCCTGTTTGAGGCGTGCAAGGGAAGCGCGGAGGCTATCGGTATCGTCTGGGTAGTGTGTGAAATTCATGTGAGGCTAGACTATCGATCGACCTCGCGCTTGTCAAGAAATTGTAGGGGATTAGCATTTTCCTCGTGGCCTTGCGTCGGCTTAGAGCTCGACGTTTGCGCAAAATCCTGTACGCTATTGGCGTCGGGCTTGGCAGGCTGCAACTGCTTGCAAACATGTGGAGCGACAGGGCTCTTCGCCTTGACAGATTTTGAGGGGCAATGATATCGTCCCACGTCCTGCGTAGGATTTTTCACGTTTCATCCGAGGAGGATCCGTCGATGCTGAAGCGGTATTTGCTGGCCCCCGGTCCGACGCCTGTGCCACCAGAAGTGTTGTTGGCCATGGCGCGACCCATGTTCCATCACCGTGCTCCTGAGTTCGACAAGGTATTTGCGGAAGTCCGTGATGGACTCAAGTGGTTGTTCCAAACGAAAAATAACGTGCTCATGCTGGCGGCGTCCGGAACCGGAGGCATGGAAGGTTCGGTCTCGAATTTTCTTTCTTGCGGCGACCATGCCTTGACCATTAACGGGGGCAAGTTCGGAGAGCGCTGGACCAAGCTTTGTCAGACGTTCGGCGCAGAAGTGACGGAGATTAAGGTGGAATGGGGCCGAGCTGTCGATCCACAATTGGTGGCCGACGCCCTCAAGAAGGATCCCTCGATTAAAGCGGTCTATGTGCAGGCGAGCGAGACCTCGACCGGCGTGTCGCACGATATTAAGGCGCTGGCCGCGATCGTGAAGCCCTATAGCGACACTATTCTGGTGGTGGATGCCATTACCGCCCTCGGCGTATTCGATATCAAGACCGATGAGTGGGGGCTGGATGTCGTGATTACCGGGTCGCAAAAGGCCTTGATGTTGCCGCCAGGTCTGGCTTTTGTGAGCGTCAGCGATAAGGCCTGGAAGTTGGCGGACAAAGCGAAGAGCACAGCGTTCTATTTTAATTTCAAAAAAGAGCACGAGAATCAGCAGAAAAATCAAACAGCCTATACGCCGGCCGTCTCCCTCATCATCGGTTTGCAGGAAGTGCTGAAGATGATGAAGGCGGAGGGCCTCGACGGGCTGTTTGGCCGACAAGCCATGCTGGCGAAGGCGATGCGCGAAGGGTTGCAGGGCGCCGGGTTGGTGCTGTTTCCGAAGGAATCGCCCAGCGATGCTTTGACCGCAGTTCTCGCGCCGGAAGGCGTGGACGGGCAGGCCATCTATAAGAATTTACGTGTGCAATACGGCATTACGGCGGCCGGCGGGCAAGACCACTTGAAGGGGAAGATTTTCCGGCTCTCCCACATGGGTTACATGGACCGCTTCGATGTCATTATCGCTGTAGCCGCGGTTGAAATGGTACTCAAAGGAATGGGGCATCCCGTGAAGCTTGGGGGCGGTGTGGCCAAGGCGCAAGAAATTCTCTTGGCGTAGGGCTGATATCAACGAATTCATAACGGCAGGCGAGACGGGACTGTAATGAAAATTCTGATCAGCGATAGCCTTTCTCCGCAGGGTGTGGAGCTTTTCGAAAAAGCGGGATTTACTGTGGTGGTCAAATCCAAGCTCTCAAAGGAAGAGCTGCTCAAGGAGATCAAGGATGCCGATGGCCTAATCGTCCGGTCCGGGACGAAGGTGACGGCCGAGTTGATCGAGGCAGCCCCGCAATTGAAAGTCGTCGGGCGGGCCGGGTCGGGCTTGGACAATGTCGATACGCCAGCCGCCACCCGCCGTGGCATCGTCGTCATGAATACGCCGGGCGGCAACACGGTCACCACCGCCGAACACACCATGTCCATGATTTGCGCCATGAGCCGGCGCATTCCCCAGGCCACCGCCTCCATCAAGGCCGGCAAGTGGGAGAAAGACAAATTCATGGGGGTCGAACTCTACAACAAGGTGCTGGGCATCGTTGGCGTAGGGCAAATCGGCAGCCATTTGACGAAGTTGGCGCAGGGGATCGGTATGAGTGTGGTCGCGTACGATCCCTACTTGGCCGAAGAACGCGCGCAGAAGATGGGCGTCACCATGCTGCCGCTGGACGCACTCTTCAAGCGGGCTGATATTATTTCCGTGCACACGCCGCTGACCCCTGAGACTAAGGGCCTCATCAACGCGCAAGCGATCTCGACGATGAAGCCTGGCGTGATGATCGTCAATTGCGCCCGCGGCGGCATCATTAATGAGGCAGACCTGGCCGAAGCGTTGAAGACGAAGCGAGTAGCGGCGGCGGCCTTTGACGTATTCGAAGAAGAGCCGGTCAAGGCCGATAATCCGTTACTGGCCCTGGATAACTTTATCTGCACCCCGCATATCGGAGCTCAGACGGCTGAAGCGCAAGAGAATGTGGCGGTCGGCATTGCCGAACAAGTTGTTGACTATTTCACCAAGGGCATTGCCCGCGGAGCGGTGAATATCCCGTCGGTTTCTCCTGAATTACTCCCAAGGCTCCAGCCGTTCCTTTCGTTAGCCGAGCAGCTCGGGAAGTTGCAAACGCAGCTGTGCGAAGGCGGGATCGAGCGGGTTACCGTCGAATATAGCGGCGAAGTAGCCAGTCTGTCGATTGCGCCGCTTACGATTGCCGTGCTGAAAGGGTTGCTGAGCCCGATCATGCAAGCCCCGGTGAATTACGTGAATGCGCCGATCGTTGCGAAGGAACGCGGGATCGAAGTGCGGGAAGTGAAGAGTTCGGATGCGGGGGATTTCACCAGCTTGATTCGCGTGCGAGTCGAGGCGGGAAAGAAGTCCTATCAGGTGGCCGGCACGCTCTATCATAAGAAAGACTCGCGCGTCGTTGAAATCGATCAGTTCAATGTCGAGGTGGTGCCGGAGGGGCACATGCTCCTGATCCTCAATGTCGATCGCCCCGGGGTGATCGGGATGGTGGGAAAGGTGCTCGGCGACAACAAAATCAACATCGTCCGGATGCAATGTGCCATTGAGAAGCGGGGCGGGAACGCCTTGCTCATCATCGGCTCTGACACGGCGTTCCCAGATGCAGTGTTGAACGCGATCAAATCCAGCAAAGATATTCTCTCGGTCAAAGTCGCGGCCCTGTCCTAACCCCGCGCGCCATCCATCGGATTAGCTATGGCCTCCGTTCCTTTGAAGCCACGCTCCTCTTCGGGAAAGGTTGCGGCGTCCCGCGAGCGCTCGCTCGTGCCCGTGGGGATGGCGACGATTCTTCCCCATGCGGCCAAGCAGGTCCGCCGCCTCGAAGACCAGTTACTTTCGCAGATCAACCGGTGGGGCTACGACGAGATCATCCTGCCCACGTTCGAGTACCTCGACGTCCTGGCTCCCGGGCTGGAGCCGGAGCTGATCGATCATTGTTATCAATTCGTTGACCGCACGACGGGACGCACGTTGCTCCTCCGTCCTGACCCCACGGCGCAGATTGCCAGGACGGTCGCGATGGGGCTCACGGGTGCGACATTGCCGTTGCGTCTGTCGTATCGGACCTCTGTGTTCCGTTATGAAACGGAGCATGCGGGACGGGGCCGGGAAATTTTTCAGGTCGGCGCAGAACTGATCGGCCTGGATGATGCCGCAAGCGATAGTGAAGTCATCGATTTGATGATCGAGTGTCTCCGCACGATCGGTTTGCAATCCTTCAAAGTCTCGCTCGGGCATGTGGGCTTCATCAAGGGACTCCTGCTGCGGTCGGGTCTGTCGGCGCAAGGGCAGAAGCTGGCGGAGCAGGCGGCGGCGAGAAAAGATCTGCCGCGACTTGAAGAGGTCCTGGCGAACGAACAGATCTCCAAGAGGTCGGCGCGGGCCATTCGTGAAGCGGCGGAGCTCTATGGCCAGGAAGAAGTGCTGGCGCGTGGGCGGGTCCTCGCGGCCGGCGATGCTGAGCTGCTGTGTCCGCTTGACCGGCTGGCGCAGGTTTATCAGCTGCTTTGCGCGGCAGGGCATCGGGATTCGTTGCTGTTGGACCTCGGAGAGTTTCGAGGATTCGATTATTACGATGGGATTGTTTTCGACATATTTGCCGAAGGAATGGGGGCGGAGTTAGGCGGAGGCGGCCGGTACGATCATTTGATCGGCCGATTCGGCAGGCCGTTGCCCTCCACCGGTTTTGGCTTGGATGTCGATCGGCTTTTCCGCACGGTGGCGTTCCCTGAGGAGGGCTCGATCGTGGCGTGCGTGGACTATCTGGTGGTTGCTCCACGCAGGGCCGCTCGCCGGTTGGCAGCAGTCGCCGCGCAGTTGCGCCGGGCTGGCGCCAGAGTGGTGCAGCAGACGATGACGGGGAGTGACGCGGCGCTGGTATCCGCCGCAGCGACAGCTGGATCGGTCCAGCAGGCGACCTCCGTGGTTGTCGTGGGTACGCCAGGAGTGGGGCCGGATGATGTGCTGGTGCTGGAGTCTCTCCCAGCTCAGAGGTCGGGCCTCAGGACCGGCAAGGTCAGTCGTCTCTCGAAGAAGATGGGGCTGGCTGCCTTGGTGGCGGCGGCCCGCCGATTCAGACGGAAGACAAAGGAACGGTTGTGAAATCCATGTCAGCCATCGATCTCTCCCAGCCAAAACTTCCCCCGCAAAACTTGGAGGCTGAGCAATCGGTCCTCGGGGCCATTCTGCTGGATAATAGCGCCATGGCCAAATCGATGGAATTGCTGGTCGAGGAGAATTTCTACCGCACGTCGCACAAGAAGATCTATGCGGCGATGCTGGCATTGTCTGAGATCGGCGAGGTGATCGATCAGATTACGCTGACGGAACGGTTGAAGGCGGAAGGGGAAATCGAGGCGACCGGGGGCGCGTCCTATTTGGCCGAGCTCGTGCAGAGCGTGGCCAGCTCCGCCAATGTTCGCTACCATTGTAAGATTGTACGTGACAAGGCGCTGTTGCGAGAGCTGATCAGTACCTCCACGGAAGTCTTGACGCGCGGCTATGAGGGCAGCTTGTCAATCGACGATCTGCTGGACTTCGCGGAGCGGTCGGTGTTCGGGATCGTCCAAGGGAAACTGGATCGCTCGTTCACCCCCATTAAGTCCATCATCAAAGAAAGTCTTGATCTTGTCGACAAGCTGTCGAAGCGAAAAGAACATGTGACAGGCGTGCCGACAGGATTTTACGATCTCGACGACATTACAGCGGGCCTGCAACCCTCCGACCTCGTAGTGATTGCGGGCCGGCCTAGTATGGGCAAGACGAGTTTGGCGCTGGGGATGGCAGCCCATGCCGCGATCCATGCCGGCACCGTGGTCGGAATTTTCAGTTTAGAAATGTCCAAGCCGCAGATCGTGCTGCGTATGTTGAGCTCGGAAGCCAAGGTCGACTCGCACGGCCTCAGGACCGGCAAGTTGCAAAAGGAAGATTGGTGGCGGCTGGCCGAGGCGGCAGGCAGGCTGGAACAGGCGCCGATCTATATCGACGATACCGGCGGCATCACTGTGCAGCAGATGCGGGGTAAGGCTCGCCGGTTGAAAGCGGAAAAGGGGCTCGGGCTCTTGATCGTCGATTATCTCCAGTTGATGCAGGGGCGGAGCGATTCGGAATCTCGCCAACAGGAAATCTCCGACATTTCCCGTTCGCTGAAGGCCCTGGCCAAGGAGCTCAACGTGCCGGTGGTCGCGCTGTCGCAGCTCAGCCGCGCGGTGGAAGCCAGAAAACCGCCGGTCCCGATGCTGGCCGACCTTCGCGAGAGCGGCGCGATCGAGCAGGATGCTGACGTCGTCATGTTTATTTACCGTGAGGAGGTCTATGACCAGAACTCCGAACGGAAGGGCATTGCCGATATTCTCATCAGTAAACATCGGAACGGCCCGATCGGGAAAAGAGAACTTTTCTTCCATGACCGCTTCGCGAAGTTTGAGAGCCTCGACAATCGCGAAGTCGTTTGACCCAGCTGCACCCTCCTCGTATAATCTTTTCGACTGTCGCAGTTTCATCCACATATCCAGCAAGAGGATCGTGCCGACGCTCACGCTGCCCTTCATGTCAAGCCGAACGGCGAAGAGCCGAGGTCTCATGTCGCTCAGGCGAGTGCTCTGCGCGCTTATTCCCTTGGCCCTCGGGGCCTGCGCTGCGCCGTCTCATGCGCTGGACGGGAAGCCTGCCCCTGCTAGTGTAGCGAAGATCGCGCCGGCGGTTCACCGTCCCGATGCGTCAGCTTTCTACCATTTCATGCTTGGCTACCAGGCCGAGCTCGTCCAAGACACAGATCGTGCCATCCAGGAATATCAGGCCTCGCTGAAGACGGACCCGACGTCCCATTCGGTGAACGCGAGGTTAGCCAGCCTCTATTTTTCACTGGGCGATGCGGCGCAGGCTATCCGTCATGCAAATGACGCGACCGAGAAATCCGTTCAGGATGGCCCCTTGCTCACGCAGATGGCAGGAATTTTTGCGAGCGTGGGGCAGGGCGAACGCGCGGTGCAACTGTTGGATCGCGCCATCGAGTTGAACCAGACGTCCGGCGATCCTTATTTTTCGAAGGGTCTGTTGCTTCTGAATTTGAAGCAGCCGTCTGCGGCGGAGCAGGCCATTCGAGCCGGTCTGGCTGTGGCCCCCGAATCGGCCGTCGGGCATTACCACCTGGGGCGTCTGCTTCTCGATGCGGGGAATGGGGCGGAGGCGGCGGTGAGTTTGGAGCGGGCGATCGCGGCCAATGCGACGTTTGAGCCCGCCTACCTTTCGCTCGCCTCGATCTATGAATCGTTACAAGATTCTGGGCGCGCGATCGCTGTGTTACGGAAATATCTTCAGGCGGTGAATCCGCGGAATCGGGATATTCGGAACCAGGTGGTTCGGCTCCATGTGGCGACGAAGGATTATCAGGGCGCTAGGAAAGAGTTAGGGGAATTGCTGGCAGGGGATCCGGCAGACCTCGATGCCCAGCTCAGGCTGGCGCTCCTGTACGGGGAAGAGAAGGACTATCCCAAGGCTATAGATCAACTGATCGAGATTCTGAAGGTTCGCCCGACAGAGCTCAAAATCAGAGACTACTTGGGGTTTCTTTATGAGGAATCCAAGGACACGAAGAAAGCTCTCGAGACCTATACATTTAACGTGCAACTGGAGCCCTCCTATTTCGAAGGGCATCTGCATCTCGGCGTGCTGCTTTACCGGTTGAAGCAGCTTCCCGAGGCCACTAACCATCTGATCAAGGCCATCACGATCAATCCGAAACAGCCGGAGGCCCACATCATCCTGGGCTTCACCTATTGGCAGAAGGATCAGTTTGACGATGCGGCCAGGGTTTTGGAAGAAGGCATCGGCCAGAATCCCAAGAGCGTCGATTTGCATTTCAACCTTGGCACGGTCTACGACAAGCTCAATCGGTTTGATGACGTGGTGCGCGCCATGGAGGCTGTGATCAAGTTGGACCCTCATCATACCGATGCGCTCAACTATTTGGGATACAGTTATGCCGAGCGTGGGGTCAAGATCGAGCAAGCCCTCTCGTTGACCAAGCAGGCCGTTGCACTTAAACCAACCAATGGGTACTATGTCGATAGCCTCGCCTGGGCTCTGTTTAAATCAGGTCTGCTGCCAGAGGCTTTGACCGAGATGAAGCGCGCACTGGCTCTCGTCGGCGATGACGCAGTGCTCTATGAGCATTTGGGTGAGATCTACGCCAAGCAACGAAACCTCTCAGAGTCCCGCGAGGCCTGGCTCCGTGCGCTGGAGCTTGATCCTTCCAATCACAAGTTGATGGACCGATTTCGTGACTTGGGGCTGGGCGACCCAACGAAGGAAGAGCGTATCCAGCAGGCCAAGCAGCGTGTATCTGGGAAAGTACAAAGCCCGTCCCTTAATCCCTAGCCTGCCACGTCGTTATTGCTCTCTTCCTCCTCTCTCCCCGTTATAGCCGACAGCCAGGATTGTGAAAAAAATCTTGAATGGCCAAGTCCATGGGCAGTTGCGTGATACATATTGGTGCATTCAGGCAAAAGCAGGATTGAAATTGTCCAGCCATAATTGATTATGTTTTGAGGCGTATTCGTGTGGTACATTGCGCCTCTGAGCGATGCGGGAACGCTGCTGGCAGACTTTTTTAGCATTCGAGAGGAGTTGTTTCGATGAATGTGCCGCTGCTCGATTTGAAAGCGCAGTTCCAGCCCATCCGTGCGGAAATCATGGCGGAGCTCCAGACGGTCTGCGACGAGCAGGGATTTATTCTGGGACCACGAGTGGTGGCCTTCGAAGAATCCATGGCCACCTACATCGGATCTCGCTATGCGATCGGCTGCGCCTCCGGGAGCGATGCGTTACTATTGTCCCTCATGGCCATGGGCGTGAAGGCTGGTGATGAGGTCATTACCGTCCCGTTTACGTTTTTTGCCACGGCCGGTGCGATTGTACGATTAGGCGCGAAGCCGGTGTTCGTGGACATTCAGCCTGACGCGTTTACTATCGATCCCCAGCTGATTGAGCGAGCGATCACGTCTCGCACAAGAGCCATCATGCCCGTCCATCTTTTCGGGCAATGTGCAGACATGGTTGGGATCAACGAGATTGCCAAGCGGAACAAGCTGTCTGTCATTGAGGATGCCTGTCAGGCTATCGGAGCCGGTCAGCAGGGGAAGCGCGCCGGGGTCCTTGGCGACACGGGCTGCTTTAGCTTTTTCCCCACGAAGAATTTAGGCGGATTTGGCGATGGGGGACTCATCACGACCGATGACAAAACCCTTGCCGATTCCATGGCGATGCTCCGTGTTCACGGGAGCCAGGTCCGTTATTTGCACGAGGCGGTGGGGATCAATAGCCGGCTGGACGCGCTCCAGGCTGCGGTGCTCACGATCAAGTTGAAGTATCTCGACCAGTGGACCGAGGGCCGACGCAAGAACGCCGAACGGTATCGGCAGTTGTTTGCCAAAACGAAACACGCGGATCGCGTCACCCTGCCGCATACTACGCCGGGCAATTTCCACGTCTACAACCAGTTCACGGTTCAGGTGTCGAAGCGCGACGAGTTGCGCGCCTTCCTCAAGGAGAAGGGGGTCGGCACGGAAGTCTACTATCCACTCCCGATGCATCTTCAGAACTGCTATCGCGAGTTAGGCCATCAGAAGGGATCATTCCCTCTGTCGGAGCAGGCGGCCCAAGAGGTCCTGTCCATTCCAATCTATGCCGAATTAACAGAGGCGCAGCAGGTCTACGTGGTGGAGATGATCGGGGAGTTCTATAAACGGTGTTAGCGGACAGAATTCAAACTATTTGTTCGTTCGACAATCTGCGCGCCCGACACTAGAGCCGAACCCGCAAGTTCTGAGTCGATGATCGCACCGTACGAGTCAAGCGGTTCAATCTGTTCGCC
>SXGS01493648.1_pt1 | contig 49372 bp, 48 predicted proteins | sample 3174681 | NCBI WGS metagenome assembly SXGS01 (sample SAMN11356861, study PRJNA531348) | freshwater metagenome | isolation source: freshwater sample F1-80 | place: China: Fuxian Lake, Yuxi | collected 2017-12-25
CGTGGTGCCGAGCTGGTACACCGAGGCCTCGCCCGTGCTGGACCTCGATGGCAATCCGCAGCCGATCACGGCTCGGGAAGACAAGTCGGAGCTGGCCGTGACGGTGGGGGCCGACGGTTTCTCCTACACCCGGGAGCCCGGCGAAGAAAAAGGCTTCAAACTCGGCAAGCAACTTTAGCGAGGGTCCCGGGGACAAAATACGGACGAAGGAGTTCGGATGAGCAATACCGCAATCGCTCGCAAGAAGATGTCCGGCGAAGACCGCAAGGTCCTTGCCGGGACGCTGGTCGGCACCACCAGCGAGTGGTACGACTTCTTCATCTATGCCCAGGCCGCAGGTCTGGTTTTCGCCCAGCTGTACTTCGCCCCGCTCGGGCCGGCCAACTCGCCGGTGGCCCAGTTGTTCGCCTGGGCCTCGGTGGGCATCTCGTTCCTGTTCCGCCCGCTCGGCGCGATCGTGGCCGGGCATCTGGGCGATCGGATCGGCCGCAAGGCGATGCTCGTGCTCACCTTGATCATGATGGGCGCGGCCACTGCCCTGATCGGGGTGCTGCCGACCTTCGTGCAGATCGGGATCTGGGCTCCGCTGCTGTTGACTTTGTTGCGGATTCTGCAGGGCTTCTCCGCGGGCGGCTAGTGGGGCGGTGCCGCATTGATGGCGGTGGAACACGCACCGACGGCCCGGCGCGGGCTGTGGGGCGCGTACCCGCAAATCGGGGTTCCGGTGGGTCTGATTCTGGCCTCGTCGGTGATCTTCGTGCTCAATGCGGTCCTGGGCGCCGAACAGTACCTGGCCTGGGGCTGGCGGATTCCGGTCCTGGTCTCTGTGCTGCTGATCGTGGTGGGCTATGTGATCCGCCGGGCCGTGGCGGAGAGCCCGGTGTTCAAAGAACTCGCCGAGCGCAAACGCGAATCCTCGGCCCCGCTGGTGCAATTGTTCCGGAAGAACACCAAAGAGGTCATCCTCACTGCTCTGATCTTCATCGGCAACAATGCGGTGGGCTACCTGCTGATCGCCTTCTTCTCCTCCTACGCCACCAAGACCCTGAAGATGCCCACCGGCACGGTGTTGCCGATCGTCATGGTCGGTGCGCTCAGCTGGTTGGTGTTCTCGCTCTACGGCGGGGCGCTCTCGGACCGGATCGGCCGGGTGCGCACGTTCCAGATCGGCTACCTCGCATTGATCGTCTGGATGCTGCCGATGTTCTTGCTCATCGACAGCACGAATATCTGGTTGTTCCTGATCGCGGTGGTGGTGATGGGCTTCGGCTTGGGGCTGTCCTACGGGCCGATGTCCGCGCTGTACGCCGAGATGTTCCCGGTGCAGGTGCGCTATTCCGGAGTCTCCATCGGTTACGCCTTGGGCGCGATCCTCGGCGGTGCCTTCGCTCCGCTGCTCTCGCAATGGCTCCTGGACAACACCAAGTGGTCCGGCAGCATCGCGGTCTACATGATCGTGCTCTGCCTGATTTCGCTGGTCGGCGTGTCCTTCGTGAAAGAGCCCCGCGGGGTGGGCCTGCGGGTTGCCGACGCGGCGCGATAAGCCACGCCTCCACGCGCGAGTGCACACGTGGCGCGGGTGTTTTCCAAAAATACCCGCGCTAAGTGTGCGTTCGCCTGGGCCCACGGTCGCAGGGTTCCCTGGCCGAGCTTGCGAGGCGAGGGGGCGACTGGGGAGGACCCTACGTGGCGAACGGAGTTCGACACGAAAGGGCCGAACGCTCATGTGTGCACTCGCGTTGGCATTGGCAGAGGCGCCGCAGCTAAGCTGCCGAAACTACGTAGTCGGCTAAAGGATTTGAACTTGCCGAATCTGGAGCAGCCGAGCCGAAGAAGGTAACTTGGCCCGATAAGTTATCCGCGGTTCCGGCCGAACAGGGCGATGCCGCAAGCAGAACCTGGTCAGCGACCTCGCTGCCGTCCGGAGAGTGGGTCATGACTTCGCGTAGTGATTCGTCGATCGTCACCAGCCCCGGTGATCCGCGCAGATCCGTCGTCGGCACTCCGGTGATCCAAGATTTCACCCAGTGGCAACATCTGATTACCCAGTCCTTCGTGCCGGTCGCAGTGCGAACCGAGCACCCGGATCGGTTTTGGGGGCGGCTCCGCTCCAGGGTGCTCAACGACGTCTCCATTGTGGAGGTCACTGCCGCCGGTCAGACGGTCATGCGCACTCCGCGCCTGATCTCCGAATCAGACCGGATGTATTTCAAACTGAGCTTGCAGATCTCTGGAACCGGATTGTTGATCCAGAACCGCAGGGAAGCTGTGTTGTCTCCGGGCGATGCGGCGGTCTATGACACGCATCGGCCCTATTCCTTGGCTTTCGAGGGCGATTTCCGATCCATGGTCCTCATGTTCCCGCATGATCTGATCAAGCTGCCCGTGCACATGGTTGGTCAGCTCAGCGCGGTGCGATTGGCTGGGAACAGCGGCTTGGGCAGGATGGTCAGCCCGTTTTTGCTGCACCTCACGGAAAACCTCGATCAACTTTCCGGAGCCAGCGGTTTGCGGATGGCTTACCACGCTTTGGACCTGGTGACCACGATGTTCGCTGCGGAACTCGATCTAGTTCCGGAGCGCACGGATAATCCGCGTTGGACATTGTTGAAGCAGGTCCTCGATTTCATCGAAGTGAACCTACGGGATCCAAGGCTCAGCCCCGGGTTCATCGCCGTCGGCAATTTCATTTCGACCCGGCATCTACACAACCTCTTCCGTTCCGAAGGCACCACGGTGACGCATTGGATCCGTACCCGGCGGTTGGAATGCTGCCGCCGGGACTTGCTCGATCCGGCTCTCCGGCAGCACACGGTGTCCGCGATCGCCTTCCGCTGGGGGTTCATCGACGCGGCCCATTTCAGCAGGAGCTTCCGCGCAGCGTTCGGAGAGTCTCCGAGCAGTTTTCGGAACCATGGCGCAATCAACCGCTTTTGACCGCTACCGCCTCTGCGCTCCGGTCAAGATCCTGGTTCAACTTGGCGTAGCGTTCTGGGCGGCGAAGCTTGAGCCACCAACTGGCCAAGGCACCGGCGACCGCCAATGCCGGCAGGCTCAGCGGCAGATACCGGGCCAACGCGTTGTCCGAACCGACGACCAGGTCGAAGTTCCACAACACCAGGAGGACAATGCCGGCCAATCCGACGGCGCCCACTCCCGGGGCCACCAGAGTACGCCAAATCCTCCGGTCGCGTTGCCGGCGGAATGCGACCACGACGGCGACGGCAGCCAGCAACTGCAAGGTCAAGATCCCCAACGTGCCGAGTCCAGTCATGGAAGCGGTCAGTACCGCAATCGGATCAAGCCCAAGCAGATAGAACACCAAGGCGACCGCTGCCACCAATGAAAGCTGAACCAGGCTGGCCAGCTCGGGAACCCCTGAATCGCCGCGGGTACGTCCCAATGCCTTGGGCAGAATGCCGACTCTGCCGAAAGCGAAGAAATACCGGGTAGTGGAGTTGTGCAATGCCAGCAATGCCGCGAACAGTGAAACCACCAGCAAAACCATCATCACTTTCAGCAATGCCTCGCCCAAGTAAGCCTGGGCCAGGCTGAAAACCAGATCCCCGGTCGACAGACGGGCCAGGGCGGACTCTTGGGCGGACTCCACGCCGATCGCGCTGACAATCGCCCAGGTTGTGACTGCCGCAAAAAGTCCGATAAAGCCGATCGCAACAAAAGTCGCCCTGGGGATAGTGATGAGCGGTTTTCGGGCCTCCTCGCTGAACAACCCGGTAGCTTCAAAGCCGATGAAGGCATTCGCCGCGAACAGCAGTCCGACGGCCAATGATCCCGAGAATGCCACCTCAGGGGCGAAAATCTCGAAACTGAACCCGGTGCTGAACAGCACGCGGAGATTGAAAACCATCAAAATCGCCACTTCGAGGACCAAGCAAACCCCTAGTATTTTGGCCGAGACATCGATTCCGCGCCGGCTCAAGACGAACACCGCTACGGCAAGGACCAGGCTCCAGAGAAACCACGAGGTTTCCAGCCCGGTGAAGTCTTGCAGAACACTTGCCGTGAAGAAGCCAGAGGCGCCGAGCGCGCCAGCCACGAAACAGTTGTATCCCAACAACGCAATGTACCCGGCGATGATCGCGGCCGGCCGGCCGAGGCCGCGCAGCACAAAGGTGTAAAAGCCACCGGCACTGACTACCTGCTTGGACATCTGTGCGTATCCCACAGCGAAGAGCAGCAAGACCACGGTGACGATCAGAAATGAGATCGGCATGCCGCCGCCATTGCCCAACGCGATCCCCAAGGTTGCCACCACGACGATCCCGGTCAGCGGAGCCACTGCGGCAAGTACCAGGAAAACGATGCCGGCCACACCGAGGGAGTTCGGCACGAGCGTAGTCCGAGACGCAGAAGCGCTCGAAATTCGTTCTGAATCCGGGGAACTTGCCATCATCATCCATCCTCCAAAGGGCTCGGCGACGGAACATCCAAGACTCGATCCGTCGGTGTATCTCATTCTTGGTGGACTGGAGGAGGAATAATTGCCCACGAGCGAAGGATCTTTGACCTGGAGCGCAGTTTCTCTACACCGTTCGGCGCCGGCCGACGTTTCGAGCTGACGGGACACCATCCTCCGGCCCATTCGACCCGCGCTCAGCGACGCTCGAAGACCTGCTCCCCGGCGAACCAGGTCTGCGCCACCTGCAGATCCGGCAATGCCTCGACCGGCAGTTCGTAGGGACTCGATGCCAGCACCACGAAATCCGCAGACCGGCCAGGCGACAGGGCCCCGGCGACGTCCTCCAGACCACAGATCCGGGCGGCGTCGCCGGTGACCGCGGCCAGCGCCTCATGCAGGCTGATCGCTTGTTCCGGCCAGAGTGAACCCGGTGTCCGGCGCTGCGGATCCTGCCGGGTGACCAGCCCGTAAACCGCCTGGAAGACATTCGGTTCGAACTCCGATTGCCAATCCGATCCGACGCCGAGCAGCGCTCCGGAATCGAGCAGATCCCGGTTCGGGTGCAGTCTGCTGCCGCGGGGCTCGCCCAGCACCTGGGCGATCACCCCGGTCAGCGGTCCGGGGTACCAAAGCCCCGGCGAGATGTCCGCGGCCACGCCGAGTTCGGCCAAGCGCGGCAGATCTGCCGGCTCGATGAACTGCCCGTGCGCCAATTGGTAGCGCACGGTGTGCAGTCCGGCCGCCCGGACATCCGCGACCGCATCGAGGAAGGTCCGGACCGCGGCGTCGCCGGTGCAGTGCACTTTGGCCCCGATGCCCCGCTCGGCAGTGCTGCGCAGCCAGCGCCGGAGCTCGGCGTCGTCCATGGCCGGTTCGCCCTGCCCGCCGTCCGGGAACACCGGGGATTTCGGATAGGGCTGCAAGAAGCAGGCCGTGCCGGCCGGCGGCACCCCGTCCAAGAAGATCTTCACGAAGTCCGGCCGATGGTGCGCACTGCGGGTCTGCTCCCGTGCTCCGATGATCCCCTCGCCCAACGGCGATACACCGAACAATGGATCATTCGCCAGCATCGAGGTCACCACCCAGGCTTTCAGCCGGCCCTGCCGGTCCAGGCTGGCAAGTGCCTCCATCTGCTGCAGCGAGCTCGCACCGTCCTGGAAAGCCGTGATCCCATGGCTGTGCAACTGCCCGACGGCGTGCGCACTGAATCGCTCGAGGTCCGCCAGGCCGAACGGCTGGTCCTGCGCGATCGCCAGATCGGCAAGCACCGCTGCGCGTTCCAACAGCACTCCGGATGGTTCACCGTCTCCGGCATGCAGGATCTTCCCGCCCTCCGGATCCGCGGTGCCGGCATCGATGCCCAACCGGTGCAGTGCGGCTGGGCTGACCCAGCGGTTGTGGATGCTGTCGTCCCGGAGCATCACCTTCCGCCCCGGCGCGGCGGCGTCCAGCCAGCGTCGGGCCTCAGCGGTGTTCAGTCCGGACAGTTCATTGCTGGACCAGCTCCCGCCGACGATCCAGTCCGCCTCGGGCCGCTTGACCGCGAATTCCCGCACCGCTTCGAGCAGCAGGTCCAATGGCCTGTCCGAAGCCACCCGGACCTCGGACAGTGCGGCCTGGCCGGCCAACGAGTGGTGGTTGTGCACGTCGACGAAACCGGGCAGCACGGCTTGCCCGGCCAGATCCAGACGGACCGTCCGATTCCCAACGAACTGTTCTGCGGCCCGGCCCAAGGCCAGCACCTTGCCGGCACCGATCGCCATCGTGGTTTCCGGCGGCGAACCGTCGGCGCGCACGTCGATCCGGGCGCTGGTGAGCAACAAGTCCGCAACTGCCTCGGCCATGGTGGATCCTTCCGTCTCCCCCAGTCCAGCACTCCGGAAGCGCCCAGGCCATGCCCCTGCGGTCAGCGAACCGGGCAAATTCACGCGCGAACGCACACGTGTGCGTTCGCGCGTATGTTGGGAGGCGGGCGGGGGTCAGTCCTCGCGGGTCAGGAACTCGCGGACCCGTTCCCGGACCGGCTCGCGGTCGTAGGAGTTCACCAGCGCCCCGGCCATCCGCACCGGATCGCCGAAGAAGAAGTACTCGTAGAGCGCTTGGCGACCGGAGAACGAGGAAATCGATGCATCGTAGGCGAGCTTGAACAAACGCACCCGCTCCGGGCCGGTCAGCGTCTTGGCCTGCAGGTACAACTCGATGTCCGCCAGCGCGTCCGAGTTCACATCCGCCTCACCCGGCAGCGCCATCAAGCCGCTCGCGGAGAACTTCCGGATGATCTGCGGGAAGCGCTGCGCCACTTTGGGGTACCAGTTGCGCGCCGCGTTGAGACTGGACCACTTGGGCAGCATCACGCCGTCCTCGCTGAGCGCGGCGTCCGCTTCCGAAGCGCGCATCAGGGCTTTGCCGATCTCCACAGTCTGGATCAGTTCGGCCAGATCCTCCTGGATGTGCTGGAACCCGTCGATGCCGATCGACGCCGCCAATTCCGAGGCCAAACCCAGGAAGAACTCGCTCTTGGCGATGGTCCGGGTAACCACCTGGTGCGTCATCAACGCGCCGGCCCCGGTTTCCGAGTAGAACCCGTTGCACAGCTCCGGGTGGCCCAACATGAAGATGCGTTCCTTCGGCACGAAGACGTTGTCGAACACCACCACGGCGTCCATTTCCTCGAAGCGCGAAGCCAGCGGCTCATCATGGACGCTCTTGCCGTTGTAGAGCGAGGTGCGGCACAGGTAGCGCACGCCTTCGGCATCGTTCGGAATCGCGAAGGCGTAGGAATACGGCGCGTCCTCCGGCGTTCCGCGCAGCACCGTCGACGGGAAGACCAGCAGCTCGTCGGCGATCGGCGCGATCGTGGCGAGCATCCGCGCGCCGTGGATCACGATGCCGTCCTCGCGCTCCTCGATGATCCGCGCGGCGAGCTGTCCGCCGAGCTGCTCCGAACCGGAAACCGAGCGGTTCACCTGCGGCGGAATCAGCGTGTGCGTAGCCAGCAGATCGTTTTCCCGGCAGTGCTCGTAGTAAGCCCGGATGTTCGCGCCGAAGTCGATCCCGGAGTCGTCGCCGGCTTTCGCGAACCACTTCTCCGCCGCGGCGAGCGCGGTGAGCGAGGAATTCATGTAATCGCCGGTGCGGCCCAGGAAGCCGTTGGAGTACTCCGCCCAGGTGGAGATCGCCGCGCGCCGGTGCGCCAGGTCCTCCTGGGTCCGCGGGATCAGGAACGAGGCATTGACCTTGTCGCCGGTGCTCGGCGAGGTGAAGGTCAGCGCATCCTGGTACTTCGGATCGTGCTGCATGTCGAAAAGCTTCGCGTAGGTGCGCGCTACATTGGCGAAAGCGGGGTGCTCGGCGATGTTTTCGCTGACCACCTCGCCGTCGATGACCACGTGCGGACGCATTGCGTTCAGCTTGTCCAAGTACTGCTGGCCGGTACGGATACCCATGGCTTCTGCTTTCTTCGGGAGGGGATGTGAGATGTTCGACGGCGGCTTCAGAGCAAGTCTTCGACGCCCAGTTGGCTTTCTGGAATGGTGGTGAACCGGCTGTTCGCAAAGGCCAGGGCATCACCGTTGCGGTAATCGAAATCGACCACTTCACCGAGGTAGAGCGTGTGGTCGCCGCCGTCGTATTCGGCCCAGGGTTTGCATTCGAAGAAGGCCAGCACGTTCGCCAGCCGCGGTGCGACCTGCCCTTCCACCCAGACCGGCTCGTGTGCGGGGCGTCCGGCGAAGTGCATGGCCAGCCCCTGCTGTTCGGCGCCCAGGATATTGACCGTGAAAGGCCGATTCTTGAGTTCGTTGTGCGCCTTGGTGCTCCGGGCGATCGAAACCAGCACCAAGGGCGGGTCCATGGAGACCGAGGTGAAAGAATTCACGGTCAGCCCGTGCCGCTTGCCGGGCGCTTCGGCGATGCCGGCCCCGTCGAAAGTCACGATCGCCACGCCAGTGGCGAATCGACCGAGCGAACCCCGGAAATGATGCTCGCGGGGGCGCAGGGTACGGCGCCCGGGCTGGTCCGATGCCGGTGCGTTCACACTGTCTCCCTCGATTGCGTCCATGGATTCGAGCGTCTTTGAATGTTCTATTATCGAACATCATGTGCTAATAATGAACTATACCAATTCGTGAGCCACGCCACAAGGGAGCTTCATGGCCGCCAACGACGCAGCGCACTCGCAAACCCTCTCCCGGGGCATCCGCGCCCTGGAGATCTTGGCCGAAGCCTCCGGGGCCATGAGCATCGCCGAGCTCTCCGAAGCCCTGGGCGTGCACCGGTCGATCGCCTACCGGATCCTGCGCACGCTCGAGGACCATTCGTTGGTGGTCCGCGATGCGGCCGGACGGGTGTCCCCGGGCGCCGGACTCGCGGTGCTCGCCCGGAGCGTCTCGCATGACCTGCAAAGCGCCGCGATGCCGGAGCTGAGCCGGATCGCCGAAGAATTCGGCATGACCGCCTTCATCGGGGTCTGGGACCGGGCGGACTGCGTCACCCTGGTCACGGTCGAACCACGGCATACCGGCCCCACCGTGGCGCAGCGCCCCGGAACCCGGCACCCGCTCTCCCTCGGCGCGCCCGGGATGGCGATCCAATCGGTGCTCAGTGAGGCCGAATGGCAGCTCGCAGCACCCGGGCAACCGTACCGCGCCCAGTCGCATCAGGCGGCCCGGGAGGGTTATGCGGTCAGCCACGACGAGGTGATTCCCGGGCTGAATTCAGTGGCCGCACCGATCATTCTGCCCGGTCAGCATCCGGCAGCGATCGCAGTGGTCTACATTCGGTCCGAGCTCCCGGTCGCGACGATCGGCGAGCGGCTGCGCGACGCCGCATCCGCCATCGAGAACGCCCTGCGCTGAACCGACCCCGCGGCCCCGGGCATCGGTTCAGGCAGCCCGGCGCAGCCGCAGCGCGGTGACCAGACCGAGCACGAACAACAGGAAGGCCGCCACCACCGGAACGATGAACGCTTGGTGGTAGCCCTGGTTCTGCGCGAGCGAACCGGCGATCGAGGCACCGATCGCGGTGCCTGCAACGATCCCGCTGGCCAACGCGGTCATCACGGTGCCCAGCCAGCGTCGTGGCGCCACGATGCCGCCGATCGTGAAAATCGTGACCATGGTCGGACCCACTGGAATGCCGAGCAGGAACAACACCACGAGCATCGGCCAAATGCCCTGCGGCAGCAACAACAGCCAGGCCATTGCCGCCATCAGGGCCGCTGCGGCGACCCAACGCCAGCGGGGCACGAAACTACGCGGCCAATACGCGACCGACAAAGCTGCCGCGGCCGAGCTCAGACCCATCACGGCGTACAGCAAGCCGGCCAGTTCGGCACCGCCGGCGTCCGCAGCGACCTCGCCGGCGAAGGCGCTGAGCGACGTCTGGGTGGCGCCGAAGAACGTGCCCATGCAGACCATGCCCAATACCGGCACGGCCACGGTGAGCCAAAGCCAGCGGTCAGCCGGGGCTTCGGCCAGTCCCGGCGTCTGCTTTCCGCCGCGCAGCACCGGCACCGCATCCACCGTGCGGTGCAGCGCGAACAAGACCACCAGGGTCAGGGTCAGACTCGCGGCGAGCGCCAAGGGCAGCCAAGGTGCGATGAACGAAGCCAGCAGGCCCACGAGCGCCGGACCCAGCACAAAAGTCAACTCGTCTGCGGTGCTCTCGTAGGACAGTGCAGTGTCCAGCACGGCATCACGCCGCTCCGCGGGCGCACGCCGGACCAAGGCCATCCAACGCACCCGTGCCAACGGGCCGACTTGCGGGGAGGTCGCGCCGACCAGCCAAGCCGAAAGCAGCACCCAGACCATGGCCTGGGTGGTGAAGCCCGCCGGACTGCCCGCGGTCGAATAGCTCAGGAACAGCACCAGCGCCACCGCTGCGGCATTCGCCAAGGCCGCCGTGATCAGCACCGGCTTCTGCCCGAGCCGATCGGCCAGAAAACCCAGCAGCGGTGCGCCCATGGCCGAGCCGATGCCGACTGCACCGGCACCGAAGCCGCCGATGGCATACGACTGGCTCACTGCGGTGAGCAAGGTCAGCACCCCGACGGTGAGCATCGCCAACGGCAAACGGGCGAAAAGGCCCAAGGGAAGGAATCCGCCGCCGGAGAGACCGATCAGCTGGGAAAAGCGACCGCCCGCGGGGGTCGTCGAAAGAGCAGGTTCTGCAGTCATGTGAAATCCGTATGCCAAAAAGACGTGCATCGTCCCTCCGCCCGATGCACCCGACCCGGATACCCGTCTATTCTAGCCGATCTGAGGTCTGCGCCCGCAGTGTGGAACCCTGCCGCCCCTTCACCACGTGCAATTGCTGCGGAATCCGGAGCTTGAGCTCGGCAACATGGCTGACCAAGCCCACGGTGCGTCCGCTGTCCCGCAGCCCTTCGATCGAGGCCATCACCATTTCCAAGGACTCCTCGTCCAAGCTTCCGAAACCTTCGTCGACGAACAACGTGTCGATGCGCATGCCCCCGGACTCGCGTTGCACCACATCTGCCAGGCCAAGCGCCAAGGCCAGCGACGCCATGAACGATTCCCCGCCGGAAAGCGTACTGGTGTCCCGGCTTTGCCCGGTCCAGCCGTCGACCACCTCCAGGCCCAGACCGGACTTCTTGTTGCCGCCGGCCAAAGCGTCGGTGTGCGCGAGCAGATACCGACCGTCGCTCATCACTTGGAGCCGTTCCGAAGCAGCCTCCGCGACCTGCTCCAGGCGGGCGGCGAGCACATAGGCGCTCAGCGGCATTTTGAACTCGTTGTGGCCGAGTCCGCGCGCAGTCTCGGCCAGCCCGGTGAGCAGCTCGGCCCGGGCCCGTTCCGGTGCGGTTTGCTGCTCCAATTCGGCATGCCGGGCAGCTGCCCGTTGGACTGCGGCCAGGCTCCGACCGCAGAGCTGGTGCTGCAAGCCGGCTCGTTCTGCCTGCATAGTGGCCGTTTGGACGGTACTGCGCAGTTCCTGCAGCGCCTCCGGCCCGAGCGCGGAAACGCCGTTCGCGCGCTCGGTTGCCGCCTGCCGGACCGGCTCGGCATCGAGCCGTTGGCGCACCCGGATGGCGGCATCCTGGAAGGCGGCATTCGCCGCAGCTGCTTCGGCCAAGACTCCGTCCCGCTGCAGCGCGGCGGCGATCTCCGAGACGGAGCCAAACGGACTGCCGGCGAGTTTCCGGGCCATCGCCGATTCGGCCGCGGCGAGCTCCGCAGCCGCGGTTTCCGCCGATCGCCGGGTGCCGAGCGCCGCGCTCAACAAGGATTCGTCCTGTACCAACTCGGCCAGCCGGCTGGCCAGCGACTGATGGCCGGCCAGCCAGGCGGCGACCTTGCTCTGGCGTTCTCCGATGGCACTCTGCAGCGAGGCGCAGGCCGCCCGATGCTCCTGAACCTGCGCTCTGGCTTCGGCGGCCGCGGCCAAGGCCGCTTCGAGCCGGGGTTCCAAGCCGGCAAGTTCCGCGCCGTACTGCAGCAACTGCTGCTGCGCCGACTCCGATTCCTGCGCCTGCGCCGCGGACCGCGCCACCGCGGCGGCCAGCTGGCCCGCATCGCGGTCACCGCCCAAGGCTGCGAACGCGGCCAGTTCGGCGGCCGCCTGATTGACCGAATCCCGGATCACCGCGACGTCCGATTCGCGCCGCTCATGATCTTCGCGCGCCCGATCCTCCTCGGCCACCAGCTGCAGGCTCGTGCCTTTCAAGTCGGACGGCGCCGGGTGCTCGGTTGCCCCGCAGACCGGACACGGGTCGCCCTCGGCCAGTCCAGCGGCCAGCTCCCCTGCTGCCCGTTCGAGGCGCGCCTGCATCAGCCCCAGCCAACCGGCTTTCGACGCCAGTTGGGCAGACTCCGCGGCACGCAGCTCGAGGTCCAGGGCCCGGAGCCGGATTTCGGTGCCGCGGAATCCTTCGCCGGCGTCCGCCTCGGCTTTCGCCCGTTGCGCCGCCGAATTCCGCGACTCGAGCAAGCCGGCGTCGGCCGAAACCGAGCTCCGCTGCTCGATCAGGGCGTCCCGTTCCGCCAGCAACGAGTCGCCGAGCTCTTCGGCCGCGGACAAGCGCTTCCCTGCCGCCTCCGCTTCGGCCGCGGCTTGCTCCGCTTCGCGCTGTTGGCGCAGCAATTGGGCTTCTTCCGGCAGCAGGGACCGGACCACCGCGATACTCGCGGCGAGCGCTTTGGCCGCCGCCTCCAAGCTGCTGGCGGTCGGGCCTTGCCCAGCCGGGGCATCCGCGCCGGGAATCCACGAGCCTCGGTCCTCGAGTTTCCATTGCGCGGCCGCCTGATCCTGCCGGGCCAGCTCGTCGGCCGCCTCGGCGGCCTGCAGCCGGTCCAGATCGGGGCTGAGATCCTGCGCGGCCCGGTGCTGTTCGAGCACGCGGACCCTGGCCAGCTGATCGGCCTCGCCCGCCTGCACGAGTTCCGCCGCGACTTCGGCGGCCGCCAATTCGGCATGCCTGGCCGCCAGATTTTCGGCAGCGCCGAGTTCCGCCGCAGCCCGGGCCGCTGCTTCCGCCGCCTGTTGGGCCGAGGCCGAAAGCTCGGCCTGCCGTTCGGCCAGAACCCCGAGCAGATGTTCGAAGTCGACTGGCCCGGCGTCCGGGTTCGGCGTCGGACCGTCCTGCGCCGCCTCCGGCGACGCCGGGAGGAATTCTTCGGCCTGCAAGCGCGCCGCGTGCAGGATTTCGGCGAGTTGTTGCTGCGCCGACTGCACGCCGTCCTGCGCCGAACTCGCGGATTCGAGCAATTTCTGTTCCAGCGAGCGGAATCGTCCGGTGCCGAACAGCTGCTGGAGCAGCACCTGGCGTTCTTTGATGTCCGCCCGCAGGAAGGCCGCGAATTCGCCTTGCGCGAGCATCACCACCTTGGTGAACTGCTCCCGGCTCATGCCCAGCAGCGCCTGGATCTGGTGTGCTGCCTCCTCGTTCCGGCTCGACAACGCGACCCATTCGCCATCGAGCTTTTCCGAAAGCAGCGCCTGGGCGTTTTCGCGCACCGTCGACGAGCCACGCTTGGCCGGGCGCAGCCAGGCCGGGCTGCGGAGGATCCGGAACTGCCGGCCGGGAATGCTGAACTCGAGCAGGACTTCGGGTACCAGGTCCGCCGGGGCATGGTCGCTGCGCAACCGCTGACCGCTTTGCCGGACCCCGGGGACGCTGGCAAAGAGCGCAAAACAGATGGCATCCAAAACACTGCTCTTGCCGGCTCCGGTCGCCCCCTCGAGCAAAAACAGCCCCTGCTCGCCCAATCGGTCGAAATCGACCACCTGACGTTGCACGAAAGGACCGAATGCCTGGATTTCCAGCCGGTGGATTCTCATGCCGAGCCTTCTGCGGCACGGACTTCGTCGACGGCGGCAGCGAGCATCGACGCCTCCGTCGCGTCGATCGGGGCTGACCTGACGTGTTCGAAAAAGCTGGCGCTGATCTCCAGATCGCTTTGCGCCTCGGCGATTCGCCGCGCATAGCTCTGCCGCACCGGCCTGGCCCCGAGAGGCGGTTCGTGCTCCAGCACCAAGGTCAGCGGGAACCGCTTGCGGAGCTTTTCCATCGCCTGCACCGGCCTGCGTTCATCGGTCAGCGTGACCTGGCAATAAGCGTCCGCCGAATCCGCGAAACGGGGCTCCGCGAGCAACTCCGCGAGCGTGCCCCGCAGCACGGACAGGGCCCGCTCGGCCGGCCAGCTGACCGGTTTCACCGACTCCACCCCGGTGGCGGAAAGCTCCACCAGCCACCCGCCCTTGGCCTGATCTGCTTCCGCAAAGGAATAGGCCAGCGGCGAGCCGCTGTAACGCACCGATTCGGACAATCGCTGTCTACCGTGCAAATGGCCCAACGCGACGTAATCGAAGCCCTCGAAAAGGTCCAACGGCACCGCTCCGATCCCGCCGGAACGCATCCCGCTGAGCTCCCGTTCGCTGCTTGAACCGATCCCGCCGCTGGCGAAAGTGTGTGCCATGAGCACTGTCCGGGTTCCCCGCCGGGCGGTGGCATCGGCATGCACCCGGCGCAGCGCCGCAGCGGTGACCGACTCGTGGTCCGGAGCCTCGACGTCGAGCTCCGCCGCCACCATCCGCGGCTCCAAATAAGGCACCGCGTAGACCGCGATCTTGCCGCCGTCGAAAAGCACCGGCCGGTCCAGGTCCGCGACGGCGGCCCGGATGTGCACGCCGCCATGGCCCAGGATTTCGCTCGCGAAGCCCAACCGGCTCGCCGAGTCGTGGTTCCCGCTGCTGATCACGACCTCGACGCCGGCCGCCCGCAACCGGGCCAGCGTGGCACTGAAAAGCCGGACCACGTCGACCGGAGGCAGCGCCCGGTCGTAGACGTCCCCGGAGATCAGCAAGACGTCGACCTGTTCGTGCTCCACCGTCGCCAGCAGCTGGTCGATGAACCGTTGCTGGGCGGCCAGCAGCCCGACGCCGTGGAAGGACCGGCCCAAATGCCAATCGGAGGTGTGCAGGAAACGCATAGCGCAAGCCTATGGGGTGCCACCGACAGCCGAAAAACAGCCGGGCCCGTGAACCGGGCCCGGCTGTTCGGGACTGCTGCGGCTTCGGCTACTTCTTGTCGCCGGCCGAGCCTTTGGCCGGACCGTCGAAGAAGTCCTTGGCTTCGGGGTCGACTACGGGCTCGTCGGCGACCACGGAGCGGGCCGGCACCGGCTTCGCCGCGGCCTTGGCCGGAGCCGGGGCATCGGCCTCTTCGGTATCGGCTTCTTCGTCGGCGTCCGCCAATTCCACCGAGTCGACTTCGGCAGCCGCCGGCTTCTTGCCGCTATCGCCTTCCGGAACCACGAAACCGCGGTAGATCAAGCCGGCCAACGCGGCACCGACCAGCGGTGCCACCCAGAAGACCCAGAGCTGTCCGAGCGCATTGCCGCTGGAAAAGAACACCACGGAGATCGAACGGGCCGGGTTCAGTCCGGCATTCGTCAGCGGCAGCATGGCCAGAATCAATACTGCGTAGGTGAAGCCGATCGCGATCGGGGCGACCGCCTTGTTCACCGAGGGGCGCCAGGCGGCAAGCACTACCGCGACCAGGACCGCACCGCCCACCAACTCGATCAAGAGCGCGCTGTACAGCGGAAGCTGGTTCGGCGAGCTGGTTTCAAAACCGTTGGCCAGCGCCTGGAAAACCGTGCCGATCCCGCCGCCGGTGCTGGATTGCGTGCGGAATACCGGCAGCGAATTGAAGATCACGAAGAGCACGAGCCCGGCGAACAAGGCTCCGAGCACCTGCACCACGACGTAGTACAGCGCGTGCAGCCACTTGACCCGTCCGGCGATCGCCGAAGCGAGCGAGACGGCCGGGTTGAAGTGGCCGCCGGAGACCTTGCCGAACAGGATCGTGACCGCGACCAGGGACAAACCGAAGCCCAAGGCCACCGAAAGCGAGTTCCCGGTCTGCTGCACGGCCGACAACGTCGTTCCGATGCCGCCGAAGATCAAGATGAACGTGCCCAGGAATTCCGCTCCCAGGCGGGCGACGAGCGAGTGCTCGCGGGGTGTGCTTTCGAGCTCGGTTTCTTCTGAAGCGGTGGCCACAGCCATATCATTCCTTTGTTCGGGAGGCGGTCGGGGAATACCTGGAGAATACTGTACCGGCTCTGCTCTGTGTGCTGCCTGTGCCCACGCCGTCGAATGCCGGTACATTGGTCCGCATGCAGATCAGCTTCGCGTCCAGGGTCCACGGCTGCCTGATGGGCGGCGCACTGGGCGATGCCTTCGGGTACCTCGTCGAATTCGACGACACCGCAACCATCAGGCGGAGGTTCGGCCCTGCCGGATTGCTCGATCTGTTTCAGGCCGCCGGCCCGGTGGAGTTTTCCGATGACACCCAATTGACCCTGTACACCGTCGATGGTTTGGCCGAGGCCTTGGAGTGGGCGCAACAAGGCGTGCCCGCGGATCCCACCGCCTGTCTGTGGTTGGCCTATCTGCGCTGGCTGCGCAGCCAGGGCGAATCACCGGTGCTGGATTCCGCCCCGGTGCCACCACTGCGCTGGATCGACAGCCAAGCCGTACTGCAGCAGCAGCGCCATCCGGGCAAAGCCTGCCTGAACTCTTTGAAGACCGGCGAAATGGGCACGCTCTTCCGACCTATCGATCCCGAAGCCAAAGGCTGCGGCTCCGTGATGCGCTCGGCGCCGTTCGGGCTGATCGGCCATCTGGAACCGGCCACGGTGGCCAAGATGAGCATGAACGGGGCCGCGTTGACCCACGGGCACCCGGTGGCGATCCAGGCTTCGGCCGGATTCAGCTGGCTGATCCACCAACTGGCCGTGGCGCAGCTTCCATTGGACGCCGCCGTGGCCTCGATGCTCGGCTACCTGCGCGGGCTGCCGGCCGAACCCGATCTGCTGGCCCGGATCGAAACCGCGGTCGCTCTGGGTTCCGCGGAACTGCACAGCCCCGATCGGCAGCTCCGCGGCGATGAACTCTGCGCCGCGGTCGGCGCGGGCTGGGTCGCCGACGAAGCCTTGGCGGTCGCCGTCTACGCGGTTTTGGCCAGCTCGGATCCGGCGGCCGGGCCGAGCGAGCACTTCCGTGCCGCGATCCGGATCGCGGCAAACCACCCCGGCGACTCCGATTCCACCGCCTCGATCGCCGGAAACATCCTGGGCGCGTATCACGGGATGGCCGGCCTGCCGGAAGATTGGCTCCGCGTGGCGGAGGCGCCGGAATTGATCCAGGCGATGGCCGACCTGCTGCTGCGCTCCAGCGGCCTCGAGCCGGCCGCGGACGGTGCCCCGGACTGAACTGGCGGCCCAGGCTCAGCCCGCCGAGCGAGCCGGCCAAGACAGCCGGTCAAGTCAACCGGCCGGCGTGCCTTCACGACGCGCGGCAGTACCGAAACCGACGTTGTTGCAGGCCTCGCAGACCGAGGCCGGAATCACTCCACGGCGCTGCAAAAAGCCGAAAATCACACATCCCAGGCAGAAGCCCAGGAACGATTCGAGCGACGCCGCGACGACCAACAGCAGCAGCAAAGTCCAGGCGAGCAGGGGCGCACCGGCGAAGTAGGACACCGCTGCGGCGATCGAGATCACCGCGCCCATGCCCTGGGCAAAACGCTTCGGCGGCCCGGCTACCAGTTTCGGCGCACCCAACCGGGGTGCCAAGACCTTCACCGAGAGCAGCGCGAACGGCGAAATCCGTGGCCCGAAAAGCACCCGGAGCACGAAGCCGGCGGCCAACAACACCAAGCCCCAGCCCCAACCGGTGATCAAGATGATCAGCGCGAATACCACGACCAGGCCCGCGGTGAACCTGGCGGCATATTCGTTGACCGGGTTGGGGAATCCGAAAATCCGGTTCAGCAACGGCCGGCGTACCGAGACCAGCGGCGTGCCCTCCGGATCGCCGACCGTGCTGGCGACCCGCTGTGGTTCGAAAAGCTGTGCCATTTCCTCAGGGTAGGACTGGCTGCCGTGCCTACCCAAGGATTGTGTCGAACTAAGTCCGCCCGCGGCTGTCCGGCGAGCGCGCCGGGCCACCGGTGGCATCCAGGACGGCGAGCAACCGGGCCTTGGCCACCATCCGGTAGGAGCCGTCCAGGAGCTCCGCCACTTCCTGCCAATCCACCTCGGCGGCTGCGAAATCCAGGCCGAGCCAACCCGCCGAGGCGAGATACGAGGGCAGGTAGAACCGGTCATCGGCAAGCAACGCTGCGTGTTCGGCCGGCTCGGCCAACACCAGGATCGACGCCGGTCGCGGGCGTCCGGACTGACCGTGGCCGAAGTAGCCGAAAACCTTGCCCGACTCCCCCGCACGGAAGGTCGGCCGACCATGCGACTCCCGCTCCACGGCCTCGGGGAAGGCCAACGCGACCTCGCGCACCCGGGCCAATACCGGATCGCCGTCGTCGTACATCCTCGGATGCGCCATCTGCCGAGTCTATCCGGCAGGTATAGGCTGACGGAATGGCAGAGCACGGTGCGGTGGTAGTCACCGGAGGCAGCAACGGGATCGGATATTTCATCTCGGAGCAACTGGCCCAAGCCGGCCGGCCGGTGATCATTGCCGCGCGAAATGCCGAGCGGGCGCAACTGGCAATGGACGCGATCCGGGAGCGGGTCCCCGGGGCGGAACTGAGCTTCCAGGAGCTCGACCTGGGCTCGCTGGCTTCAGTGCGCAGGGCCGCCGACGCACTGGCCGGGAACGGACCGCTCGCGGCGGTCGTGGCCAATGCGGGCGTGGTGCACGATCACGGGCCGGCCAGCACCAGCGACGGTTTCGAGCTGTTCTTCGGCACCAACCACTTGGCGCACTTCGCGCTTTTGGCCCGCTTGTTCCCGGCCTTGCGTGCCACTCCGGGCGCCCGGATGGTGCATTTGGGCAGCCTTTCGCATCTTTGGGCCAAGCCGGTCACCGGGCTGCCCGGCGAGCGCAGCTGGTTCAGCAACTACCAGAATTCGAAATTGGCCGTGATGCAATTCGGTTTCGAGCTCGACCGGAGGCTGCGCGCGCACGGCATCGAGGCACGCTCCGTGGTGGCCCATCCGGGGAATGCCCCGAGCGCTTTCACGCCGGAGCGGCCCGGTCTGCACTTGCGCGAGCCGATCCATCCCCTGCTCAAGGCCGTGGTCGGCAATTTCTCCCAGGGCAAGGACGCCGGAGCCTGGCCCGCGGTGCATGCGGCGATCGGCGAAGACGTCCAGGGCGGTGCCTTGTGGGGCCCGGGCCGGTTGTTCCAGTTGCTCGGCCGGCCTGCCCCAGCGAAAGCCTCAGCCCAGGCGTACGACGGCGGCCAGGCCACCAGGTTGTGGCAGCTCTCCGCTGAGCTGACCGGGGTGGATTTCGACTTCTAGCCGATCATCTGCATGAATTCGCCTTCCGAAAGCACTTCGATCTGCTGACCCTTGCCATGCAGTTCGAGCACCCGCTTGGCCTTCGCAGTCAGTCTGGAGCCGGCGGTCTGACCGCGGCGCAGATCGGCTGCGATGAATCCGTCGCCCACCACCAGGACCGTGGTCTTCCGGGTCACGCTGGACGCCGGCCGGGCCCCTGCCTGGGCGGCCTTCGCTTTCGCGCTGCCGCGCGAAATCTGCAGGTTCCCGGTGAACACCACGGTTTGGCCGAACAGCGGATGATTCGCGTCCGCGTCCGGATTCGGCTCGGGGTTGTCGCCTTCCTCCGGCCAGCCCAGCCAGTTCCCCGGCTCCAGCGCGCCGGGCAGCGGCAGGCCCTCGGCTTCGAAGGCGTCCAATACCGGCAGGGCGAGCCCGAGCCCCCGGTACAGGTCCTGGATCGTCGCGGCCCCGTGCCGGCCGGCGATGTCGATCATGATCCCGGCGCAGGCCCGGGCGTCCTCGATCGCGTCGTGGTGGTTGATCAGCGGCACGCCGGCCGCTTCGGCGACGAACGGCAAGGAATACGAGGGCAGCGAATAGCTGCGTCTGGCGAGCATCACGGTGCAGGCGTAATCGTAACGCGGGCCGGATTTCGCGGAAGCCTGCTGGGCCGCCCGCATCACACCGGTATCGAAAGCCGCATTGTGCGCCACCAGGATGTCATCGCCCAGGAAACCGGCGATTTCGTCGAACACCGTCTCGAACCGAGGCTGGCTGGCCACTTGGTCCGGAGTCACCCCGTGGATCGCGATGTTCCTCGGGTCGAAGTGATCATGCCCGGCCGGCGGACGCATCAGCCAGAAAGCCTCTTCGATGATCCGCCCGTCACGCACCCTGCTCAGGCCCACGGCGCAAGGCGATCCCCTGAAGCCGTTGGCGGTTTCAAAGTCGATCGCAGTGAAATCCAAACTCACCTTCCAAGGTTAGCTCCGGGTTCCGACGATTTCGGCTCCGGCACGCCCCGGCCGGGTCCGCCGACCGGGCCGGCACCCGGCCCGGCTTTGCATTCCGGCCGTTTTCGGTAGGCTCTTGCTGTGAGCACACGAGCCAACTGGTATCTGTTCGACTACGGAATGGTCATATCCGAAGCGCCGACCGAGCAGGATTGGGCGGCGCTCTCCGAAGCTGCCGGCTTGCCTTTGACCAATCCGGACGGGCCTTACTGGCAATACCGGGTCGACTACGACGCCGGACGAATCGGCGTCGCCGAGTACTGGCAGCGCGTCGTGGGCCGGGAAATCTCGGACGGCCTCCGCGAAGAATTGCACGCGCTCGACCTGCGCGCCTGGTCGAATCTGAATTCGGACACCCTCGATGTGTTGGAGGCGATTGATTCCAGCGGCGTCAAAATGGCCCTGCTGTCGAACATGCCCACCGAGATGGCCGACTTTTTCCAGCATTCGAGTGTTTGGGCGAAATACTTTTCCCGGCTGTTCTTCAGCGGCCACCTCGGCCTGGTGAAACCCGAGCCGGAAATCTACCAGCATGTGCTGCAGGAACTCGGTGCCAGCGGCGACCAGGTGGTTTTCATCGACGACCGGCAGGAGAATCTGGACGCGGCGGCCAAGCTCGGCATCCGCACGGTGCTGCACCACCCCGGCGTCGAACTCGCCTCGGAACTGGGCCTCTGAGCCGGTTCCGAGGCGAGCCGGAGGATTACGGCGTGATCCGGCGGAGCAGCAGGTAAGACCCACCGGCCAAGAGCACGCAAACCGCCAGGATCCAGGCCGCCAGGCTCAAATTGCTCTGCCCGCCGAACCAGCCGAAGAATTCGAGCCACTTCTGCTGCCAGGTCAGCAAACCGATCAGGCCGACCAAGATCAGGCCCAGACCGACGCTCGAGACCACCAGCCCGGTGGCCTGCCAGCGTTTGTAGACCGTGGCGCCGAGGAACCCCATCAGGTACAGCAGCATCATGACCGCGAAGAGGAAAAGCACCACGGCATACCATGGTCCGTCGGAGATCCAGGGCAGATTGAACATGTGGCCGTTCATCCCCCAGCCGTTGCTGGCCACTTCGACCAGGCCGGCGATCCAGAAGAGGAACGCCATGGCCAGGGCGACGCCGCCGAAGAGCAACATCGAACCGAGGTAGAACGCCCGGCGGCTGATGCTCAGACCTTGCGAGAACGGAAAGGTCAAAGTCAACGCCTGGATGCCCAGCCCGAAGAAGTACCAGATCGGCGCCTGGCCGGCGCCGGAGAATTTGTAGCTCTCGCTGTTCGGGATCATGGCCCAGATAGCCGCGCTGAGCGCGAAGGCCGCCACCAGGATCACGGCTGGCAGGCCCAGGAAGGTCCATTTGTTGAGCATCTGCATTCGGACCACGTTGATGACCTTGCTCATCGGAGCGCCTCCTTGGCTGATTCGGGTTCGGCACTGGAACCGGGCGCGGCGAAGTCTGCGGCCGCTGAATTGATGGTCTTCCGCACGATCAGCTGTTGCAGCGAGACCGGTGCCAGTTCGAGGCCGAGTTCTGCGGCTTCCTGGCGTTCGGCCGGGCTCAATTGCCCGTTCACGGTCACCGAGGCCAGTGAGGCGAAGCTCTCCCGGTGCAAAATCTCGCGACCGGTGGTGAAGTGCTCGATCCGGGCGGCCGGGCCGACCACGGTGACCGCACTGCCGCGGATCGCTTCGGCGTCGTTGTCCATGATGATTTTGCCTTTGTCGATCACGATCACGTGCTCGAGCAAGTTGGCCACCTCGTCGATCAGGTGCGAAGAGAGCACGATCGTCCGGGGGTATTCGGCGTAATCTTCGACCAAGCGGTCGTAGAACAGCTGCCGGGCCACCGCATCCAGGCCCAGATAGGGTTCGTCGAAGAAGGTCAGCTCGGCGCGCGACGCCAAACCGATGATCACGCCCACCGCAGAAAGCTGCCCGCGGGAGAGCTTCTTGATCTTGCGCTTCATCGGCAGCTGGAAATCTTCGATCAACCGGTCGGCCAGCTCCTGGTCCCAATGCTCGAAGAAGATCTTGGCCGCGGCAAACGCATTCCTCGCATCGAAATCGTCCGGATACTTCTGGGATTCCCGGATGAAACAGATCCGGCTGAGGATCTTGTCGTTTTCGTAAGGATCGCCGCCGAAGACTTCGACTTCGCCGCTGCTCCGGAAACCCTGTGCGGTCAAAATCGACATCACCGTGGTCTTGCCGGCACCATTGCGGCCGAGCAGTCCGTAGATCTTGTTCGGCGCAAGGTCGAAGCCCACCCCGTCCAAGGCCTTGAAGTGCCGGTATTGTTTGGTCAGATTCCGCACCCGCACCACGGGCGGTTCGGTGCTGGGCATTCGACTCATCGGGTCACAGCTCCTTCGTTTTCGGCCGCGAGTTCACCATCGCGGGTGATCATCTCGGCGAGTTGGTCGTTGTCGATGCCCAATTTGCGGGCTTCCAGCCGCAAGGGCTGGACGTACTGCTGAAAGAACTCCTCACGCCGGCGGGCCACTACGGCCTGGCGCGCTCCGGTTGCCACGAACATTCCGATTCCTCGTCGCTTGTACAAGATGCCTTCGTCAACCAGCAGGTTGACTCCTTTGGCCGCAGTCGCCGGGTTGATCCGGTGGAACGCGGCGAATTCATTGGTCGACGGGACCTGCGTCTCTTCGGCCAGATGCCCGTCCACGATGTCGTTTTCGATCAGTTCCGCAATCTGCAGAAAGATCGGTTTGCTGTCATCGATCACGGAGTCCCCCAAGCAGTCGCTGCCAAGCTGGTTACTTGGTTAGCCGGTTCATTACTCATGTAACTAACCTAAGAGGCACATTTGCCCTTGTCAAGCCTGCGCCGAACCGAACCGCGGCTAAGCTTGGCGTGTGAATCGGATCGTCAAGGTCAGCGCTGTCGCCATGCTCAACGCGGACAACGAATTGCTTACCGTGCGCAAACGGAATTCCCTGCGCTTCCAGCTCCCCGGCGGCAAGCCCGATCCCGGCGAGTCGGCGCTGCAAACCGCGATCCGGGAAGTTCGTGAGGAGACCGGCCTGGCAATCCCTGCCGGGCAGCTGCAACGTCTGGGCAGTTGGCTCGGCGAAGCCGCGAACGACGACGCCGACCAGGTGCAGGCCGAGCTCTACCTGGCCGCCGGCCATTGGATTCCGACCGCGCAGGCCGAGATCGCCGAGTTGCGCTGGATCCCGCTCACTGCCGACGGTGCCGAACTGGCCCCGCTGCTCCGCGAGTTCCTGCTGCCGGAGCTGCGAGCTCGCAGCATTCCGGCCGTTCCTTCCGAGGGCTAGCCCGCGCTCTCCGGACGCGGGGCCGGCTTCAGCAACGGCCCCTCGGCCCGATCCGGACTCCCCGGCGCATTCGGCGTGGTGCGGATCTGCGCCTGCACCCGCCGCTCCAGGGCGGCCACCGCCTCGTCCGGCAGCAGCAGAAGCCCATCGAGTTCTTTGCGCGCCCGGTGGTAGGCAAGTTGGCGTTCGGCCTGGGTGGAAGCCTCATCGACCGCCATGCTGAGCAATTTCTTGGCCGTGCCCAGGCGCTGCCGCTCCGGCTCGCTGTAGTGTGCGTCCTTGATCCGCTTGGCTTCGCGTTCGGCGACGTCGAAGGCGACCTCGAAATTCCGCAGCGCTTGGCGGTACTCGCTCAACTGCCCGTCGCTGGCAAGATCCGTCGGCACGGCTGGTCGCAGCCCGTCGGCGAGTCGCTTGGCGCGGAGGAATTCGACGGTGAGCGGTTCCCGGACGTCGGACATCATCGGGAAATCGATCAGTTTGGCCACGTCCAGTTCATACGCCAGCCAACGGGAATTGACCGCATCGTGATCGGCGAAGAGGCGCAGCGCTTCTTCCTGGCGCGACTGTTCAGCGGTCTTGCCGAGTGGTGCCGCTGGTCCGTAGTCCGAACCGCCGGCCGCCACGCGCCTGGAATCCCGACCGCCGCGATCGCGCTCCAGCCGGCGGCGCGACCTGCCGAAGCCGCCGAAAGTACTCCTGATGATCCCGCCGAAAACCGGGAGCAAAAAGATCAACCACCAGTATCCGAGGATCTTATCCATGCCAGCTCACCAGTCCATCCTGGCACTTCGGGCCGGGATGCTCAATGACGGATGTCACCAGTCGCGCCGCAATCCTCCGCAGCAGCCTGCCGATTGCCTGCCGCGCCTGACAGAATGGGCGAATGGAATTCTCGCTGACCCTGCTCGCTGCGATCCTTTTGGTCTGTGCGGTCAGCGCGCTCGGCCGGAAAATCAACGTTTCGGCGCCCCTGCTGCTCGTGGTGATCGGCTGGGCGATCTCCTACCTGCCCTTCGTGCCGAAGCTGGAACTCAATCCGGAAATCGTGCTCCTGGCCCTGTTGCCGCCGCTGTTGTACGCCGCCGCGCTGCAAACCTCGTTGATCGACTTCCGCTCCAACCGTCGTGCCATCGGATTGCTCTCGGTCGGCTATGTCATTTTCGCGACCTTCGCCGTCGGGCTGGTGGCCTGGTGGGTCTTCCCGGGGATTCCGCTGGCTTCGGCGATCGCGCTGGGTGCGGTCGTGGCACCGCCCGACGCGGTCGCGGCGACCGCGATCGCCCGCCGGGTCGGCCTGCCCCGGCGGATCGTCAGCGTCCTGGAGGGGGAATCCCTGGTCAATGACGCGACCGCCTTGGTTTGCCTGCGTGCCGCGATCGCGGCCTCGGCCGGCGCCGTTTCGGTCTGGCAGATCGGCGGGCAATTCCTCTGGGCCGCCGGTGGCGGCATCGTGATCGGCCTGGTCGCGGCGACCATCCTGATCCAAATCCGCAAACGGGTGCGCAATGTGGCGATCAACACGTCGATGTCACTCGCGGCGCCGTTCCTGGCCTACTTGCCGGCCGAGGAGTTCCGGCTCTTCGACGTACCGGCTTCCGGGGTGCTGGCGGTGGTGGTCTGCGGATTGCTGATGGGCGCCAAGAGCCCTGCGATGCCCGGCGGGGCTTCGCGATTGAGCCAACGCAGCAATTGGGCCACGGTGCAGTTCCTGCTGGAAAACTCGGTCTTCCTGCTGATCGGCCTGCAGGGCAAATGGATCCTCGAAGCGGTGCAGCAAGACGATTTCAACGCCGCGACCGTTTGGTGGGGCTGCTTGGCGGTTCTGGCCGCCGTCTTGCTGCTGCGCCCGGTCTGGGTGTTTCCAGCCACCTACCTGGCGCGCTTGTTCCCTGGCATCCGGCGGGCCGAGCCGCATCCGCCATGGACCACGCCCACGGTGATCTCCTGGGCCGGCATGCGCGGAGTGGTGACCCTGGCCGCGGTGCTCTCTCTGCCCGAGGACTTAGAACATCGGCCGGTGCTGGTTTTGGCAGCGCTGGTCGTGGTGGCCGGGACCTTGGTCATCCAAGGCTTCACGCTGCCCTCCCTGGTCCGGGTGCTCGGACTGCGCGGGCCGGACCGGCGGGAGGACCTGCTCGCCGAAGCCGCACTGATGCAGCGCGCGACCACGGCGGGCCTGGCCAAGCTCCGGGAAGTCACCATCGACGAGGACCCGCCCGAGGTGCTCGCGATGCTCAAACGCCGCACCCAGGAACGCGGCTTGGCCGCCTGGGAACGGCTCGGCCGGCCGGAAGCCGAAGGGCAGACGCCGTCGCAACGCTACGGCCAACTGCGCCGCGCGATGCTGCAGGCCGAACGCGATGAAGTGCTCAGTCTGCGCCGGACCGGCGACTATCCGCACGACGTGCTCGCCGAGGTCCTGGACCGGCTCGACGTCGAAGAGTCGATGCTGGAAAACGCCACCGAAGACAGCGTGTTCGATGATCCGAGCGAATTCCCAAGCCGCACCGATGGTTGCGAGCACCTGGCCGCGGCCGGGGATTTGCCGATTCCGGAAACGCCGGAATGCCTGGATTGCCTTCGGGAAGGCACGGTTCCGGTACACCTGAGAATGTGCCTGAGCTGCGGCGCGGTGGGCTGTTGCGATTCCTCCGAGGGACGGCATGCCACCCGGCATTTCCACGGAACCGGACATCCGGTCATGCGCAGCGTCGAGCCCGGCGAGTCTTGGCGTTGGTGTTACTCCGACGAGTTGCTGGGCTGATTCCGGGCTCTGCGGCCGGCAGGTGTTTTGCTGAGAAGTTCGCACAGGGCTGTGCCGTAACCTTGAATGGTGACTCTTGCATCGATCAGCCACGCCGCCCTTTCGAGTACCGGCAGCATGCCGGCCTTCGTCGGCGGCCCGGTTCCCACTGCCAGCTTTTTGCCCGATTGGCTCAATCCTCAGGTGTTCCTCGCCGACCCGGCGCTCGGGCCCTGGGTCGTGCTGTTGGTGTGCGCGATTGTTTTCGCGGAAACCGGCCTGCTCGTGGGGTTCTTCCTGCCCGGGGATTCGATGCTCTTCACGGCCGGCCTCCTGGTGGCCACCGGAACCATCCACTTCAACATCTGGCTCTTCGTTCTGCTGATCTTCATCTGCGCCTTCGCCGGCGACCAAGTCGGCTATCTGATCGGCAGAAAGGCCGGGCCGGCGATTTTCAAGCGTCCGGATTCCCGGTTCTTCAAGCAGGAATATGTCGAAAAGGCCCACGTCTTCTTCGAAAAACACGGTGGCAAAGCGGTCGTCCTGGCGCGTTTCGTACCCGTGGTGCGGACCTTCACCCCGGTAATCGCCGGAGTGGCGCAGATGAACTACCGGCACTTCGTCAGCTTCAACATCATCGGAGCCGTGCTCTGGGGTGTGGGCTTGCCGTTGCTTGGCTGGGTGCTCGGCGACCGGGTGCCGTTCGTACGGGACAACCTCGATGTGATCTTCATCGTGATCGTGCTGATTTCGGTCTTGCCGATCGCGATCGAGGTCTTCCGTGGCTGGCGCTCGAACAAGAAGAAGCAGAATCCGAGCGAAGAAGCCGTCTGAACCGGCAGCAGCCGCCCGGCCGCACCCGGCAACGGGACTAACCGAGCAGCCGTACGATCGCCGGAAGCAATTTCCGGAACGCTTCGCCGCGATGCGAGATCGCGTTCTTCTGCTGGGCGGAGAGTTCCGCGCAGGAGACCTGCCAGCCGTCCGGTTGCAGGATCGGATCGTAGCCGAAGCCTCCGGTGCCGCGGGGCTCAGTCAGCAGGCTGCCGCGCAGTTCGCCGGTCTCCAAGACTTCCAGCGGATCCGGTCCGGGCCGCACCAACGCCGCAGCGCAGACGAACTTCGCCGCCCGGTGCTCGGCGCCGATGTCGCCCAATTGCGCGAGCAGCAGCGCCAAATTCGCAGCATCGTCACCGTGCCGGCCGGCCCAGCGGGCAGAAAAAATCCCCGGCGCGCCGCCGAGCACCGCCACGGCCAATCCGGAGTCGTCGGCGATCGCCGGCAATCCGGTGGCCTGGCTGACCGCGTGCGCCTTCAACAAGGCGTTTTCCGCGAAAGTCACCCCGGTTTCGACCACATCGGGTGCACCCACCGCGGCTGCGTCCACCACCTGGCGGTCCACGTCGAGACCCGGCACCTGACCGCGCAGCAATTCGCGCAGTTCGCGCAATTTCCCCGCGTTGTGGGTGGCCAGCACCAACCGGGGCGCGGTCCCGGACGGCATCAGAGCAGGCCCAAGGTCTCGCGCTGGATCTGCGCCAACTGCTCAGTACCCAGAAGTGCCAAATCCAAAAGTTTGTTCAGCTCGTCGCGATCGAAAGGCGCCCCCTCGGCGGTGCCCTGGACCTCGACGAACTTGCCGCTTCCGGTGACCACGACATTCATGTCGGTTTCCGCCCGGACGTCTTCCACATAGGCCAAATCGAGCATCGGCACGGTGTCGATGATGCCCACGGAGACTGCGGCCACGGTGTCCACCAAAGGCTGCGCCGAGGCGGAGATGAGTTTGTTCTCCCGGGCGAAGCGGATCGATTCGGCGAGCGCCACATAAGCCCCGGTGATCGCTGCGGTCCGGGTGCCGCCGTCGTCCTGCAGGACGTCGCAGTCCAAGACGATGGTGTTCTCGCCCAACGCTTTGGTGTCGATGATCGAGCGCAGCGAACGGCCGATCAGCCGGGAGATCTCGTGCGTCCGCCCGCCGATCTTGCCCTTGACCGACTCCCGGTCGGACCGGGTGTTCGTGGCGCGTGGGAGCATCGCGTATTCCGCGGTGACCCAACCCCGGCCCTCACCGCGCAGCCAACGGGGCACGCCTTCGGTCAACGAAGCCGTGCACAGCACCCGGGTATTGCCGAACTCGATCAACGCGGAGCCTTCGGCTTGGCTGGACCAGCCCCGGGTGATCGAAATGTCGCGGAGTTGGTCGGCGCTGCGCCCGTCGGCGCGTTGCACGGAAGAAGACAGGCTGGGGATCGATGACATGCTCACCAGCCTACCCAATCCCAGCCCGCGGAGCAGGCCCGGCGGGCCGGCCGGCGCTGCGGCAACGGAATCCTCCGGAGGCCGGAGCGGCGGGCCGCCAGATTGGATCGCCGGATCGCCGGGATCCTAGATCGTGTAGTGCACTCCGGCCACGGCAACCGCCACATCGCCGGTGAAAACGGCTTTGGCTTCTTCGACGACCACCACCGGATCGGTCCAGACCGGCAGATGGGTCAGCAGCAGGCGGCGGACTCCGGCCTCGACGGCGGCTTCAGCAGCCCGTTTGCCGGTCAGATGCACGCCTTTGATCGCATCGTCCCGGCCTTCCTGGAAGGCTGCTTCGCAGAGGAAGAAATGCGCGTCTTGCGCAGCTTCGACCAAGCCTGCGCAGGCGTCGGTGTCCCCCGAGTAGCTGAGCACCACGTGCCGGTCCACCCCGGTGCCGTCGAACTCGTCGACTTCGACGCGCAGTGCGTAGGCCTCCTCCATCGGATGGTCTACCGGATACGGCGTGATCGTGAAAGGACCCAGTTTCACCGGTGCACGTTCCGCCCAAGTGATGAAATCGAATTCCTCGCTCATCCCGGGTTCCGGGTCCAGGCCATACGCGGTGGCCAGCCGTTCCGCGGTCGCGGCCGGGCCCCAGACCGGGATCCGGCCGGTCGGCCAGCCGTCGGGATTCCAGCGCACCGCCACGTGCAGGCCGCACAGGTCCATGCAGTGGTCCGGGTGCAAATGGCTCAGGAAGATTCCGTCGATATCGGCCAGGTCCATGTATTTCTGCACCGCGCCCAAGGCGCCGCTGCCCAGATCCAGGAGGATCCGCCAGGGCCGGGTGCCGTCGTGCGCGGTCAGCAGATAGCACGATGCCGGGGACTGCGGCCCGGGAAACGACCCGCTGCAGCCGACGATGGTGAGCTTCATCCGGCACGTCCGGCCTGCGCGCCCTGCCCGGCTCGCGCGGCACGCAGCATTTCCGGCGTGATCCGGGTCAAAGAACCGGTGGGATAGTGTGCCGAAACGTGCGCCGCATGTTCCACCGCGAGCACTTCCGGCCCCAGGAACCGCCTGGCCAGGGCGCCGAAGCTTTCGGCATCCCCGGTGGCCAGAAACCGGTGTTGCGGCGGCAGCTCTTCGGTCCGTTCCAAGTCGTGCTCGAGCAGGGCCCGGTATACGTCCTTCGCGGTTTCCTCGGCGCTGGAGACCAGGGTGACACCGTCGCCCATCACATAGGAAATGACTCCGGTGAGCAAGGGGTAATGCGTGCAGCCCAGTACCAAGGTGTCGACTCCGGCCGCCTTCAGCGGGGCCAGATACGCCTCCGCGGTGTTGAGCAGTTCCGGTCCGGAGGTGATCCCGGATTCGACGAAAGCCACGAACTCCGGGCAGGCCGCCGAGGTCACGTGCAAATCCGGAGCCACTGCGAAGCTGTCTTCATAGGCCCGCGAGCCCACGGTGGCCTCGGTGCCGATCACGCCGATCCGGCCGCTCCGGGTGGCCGCGACCGCACGGCGCACGGCCGGTCGGATCACTTCGACCACCGGGATCCCGTGGCGCAGCGTGTACCGCTCACGGGCGTCCGGCAGCACCGCGGCGGTCGCCGAGTTGCAGGCGATGACCAGCAGCTTGACCCCGGAGTCCACCAACTCGTCCATCACACCGAGCGCGTTCGCCCGGACCTCGGCAATCGGCAATGGCCCGTAAGGGGCGTTGGCGGTATCCCCCACATAGAAAATCGACTCGTTCGGCAGCTGGTCCAGGATCGCCCGGGCCACGGTCAACCCGCCGACCCCGGAATCGAAAATGCCCACCGGCGCTTGGCGTTGCACTACCGGTACGGAATTCATCACGGCGCGCTCCCCTCGTTGCCCGGCCGCCCATCGCCCGGTCCTCCGGCCTTGGCGGATTCCAGCATTGCGCGGACCACTCCGTTCTGCACTGCGCCCACGAAGTAGAAAAGCGTCCGCAATTCCAAGTCGCCGTCGCCGGGGTCTTCGGATTCGAGCACTTCATGCAGTTCGTCGACGTCGGCCGCGGTCTGCAGGCCCAGCCGTTCGGCGAACACCAGACGTACATCGTTCAAGGCCCGGGCGAACAATTCGGCTTGCTTCAGATCGAGCTTGAGCTCATCGGAATCCAACATCAAACTGGCTGCCTGCAAGGCACCGATTTTGCTCTGCCGCACCGAGCGCTCGGTGAGCCGGCGCAACTCCAGGGCCGCAGTGCCGTCGCCCTCGACCCCGTCCGGGAGCAGGCGGCGCAAAGCCGGGTCCTCGGGCACCTGCACTTCGTCGTCCCAACCGATGATCGCGGCCAGCGGATCCGCTGATTCCGGCGGTTCCAGGAGCTTGATCACCGAACCGATCACGCCCTGCAGGATGTGCCGCTCGTCCGGACCGATGAATGCCGTGATTCCGGTGGTTCCGGAACTGAAACCCTCAGACATCTGATTCCTTGCGGACGGTCGCCTGCAGGCCGAAGGAATGCATCGCCATCATGTCGGTTTCCGCCTTTTCCCGGGGCCCCCGCGAAACCACGGCTTTTCCGGTGGTGTGCACCTGAAGCATCAAGCTCTCCGCGTACTGCGCCGAGTAGCCGAAATAGCTTTGGAACACGTAGCTGACGTAGTCCATGGTGTTGATCGGATCATCCCAGACCACGACTGCCCAAGGCAGGTCCTCCGATGCCTCTTCCACGGCCGAGGTTTCCTGCTCGAGCTCCCGGATCTGCTCCGTCAGCGTGCTGATACTCATATGTCCATTCTAGGCGGGCCGGATTAGAGTACTGGTGTGACCTCGCTCAACCCGTCCCAGTCCGCCTTCGGCACGCCGACTGCCAGCACGGCCCTGTTCACCGACCGATACGAATTGACCATGCTGCAAGCGGCGCTGCATTCCGGCACCGCCTTCCGCTCCAGTGTCTTCGAAGTCTTCGCGCGCCGGCTGCCGGAAGGCCGTCGGTACGGCGTGGTGGGCGGCACCGGACGGCTCTTGGCCGGGCTCGCGGATTTCCGGTTCGGCGATGCGGAGCTCGGGTTCCTCGCCGAACAGCAGGTGGTCAACCAGCAGACCTTGGACTTCCTGGCCGATTTCAGCTTCACCGGCAACATCTACGGTTACGCGGAGGGCGAAGCCTATTTCCCGAATTCGCCGATCCTGGTGGTCGAAGGCAGCTTCGCCGAGGCCTGCATCCTGGAAACCTATGTGCTCTCGATCCTCAACCACGACAGTGCGATCGCCTCGGCGGCATCCCGGATGACCAGTGCTGCGGGCGACCGGCCCTGCATCGAAATGGGCTCCCGGCGCACGCACGAGGAATCCGCGGTGTCCGCAGCCCGGGCAGCAATCATCGCAGGATTCGCGAGCACCTCCAACCTCGAGGCCGGCCGGCGCTTCGGCGTTCCCACCGTGGGCACCGCAGCGCACTCCTTCACGCTGCTGCACGATTCCGAACGCGCGGCATTCCAAGCCCAAATCGCCGCACAAGGGCCCGGGACCACCCTGCTCGTCGACACCTACGACGTGCCGGCGGCGGTGCAGACCGCAGTCGAGTTGGCCGGTCCTGAGCTCGGCGCCGTCCGGCTGGATTCCGGCGACCTCGTGGTCCAGGCCCGCCAAGTGCGCGCGCAACTCGATGCCCTGGGCAATCTCAACACCAGGATCGTGGTCACCTCCGATCTGGACGAGTTCGCGATCGCCGCGCTGGCCGCCGCTCCGGTGGACGCCTACGGCGTCGGCACCTCGGTGGCCACCGGATCCGGCGCGCCGACCGCCGGGATGGTCTACAAGCTGGTCAGCCGCAGCGGAGACGACGGAGAGTTCGTCTCGGTCGCCAAAGCTTCGAAGAACAAGGCCAGCGTGGGCGGGCGCAAATACGCCTTGCGCCGGCGCAGCGCGGCTGGCGTGGCGCAGGCCGAGGTCATCGGCATCGGGCACCGGCCCGAGGACGACGGCGACGATCGCCCGCTGATGCAGGACTTCGTCGTCGCTGGGCTGCTGCAGCCTGGCTGGACCGGGCCGGAAGCGGTGCTGCGGGCGGCCCGGCGGCATCAAGAATCCACCGCGGAGCTGCCGGCGTCCTGGCGCCAACTGCAGCGCGGTGAACCCGTGATCCCCACCGAATACGAAGCCCCGAAAGGTTAACCCCGCCATGGTCCAGGCCTTGATCATCGTCGATGTGCAGAACGACTTCTGCGAAGGCGGCTCGCTCGCAGTCGACGGCGGCGCCGAGGTTGCCGCCGGAATCAGCGAATTGCTGGATGCCAGCGACGAGTTCGACGTCGTCGCGGCCACCCAGGACTGGCATATCGATCCGGGGGCGCATTTTTCCGAGCATCCCGACTTCCGCGAGTCCTGGCCGGTGCACTGCGTCGCCGGTTCCAAAGGCGCACAGTTGCACCGCAACCTCGACACCGAATACCTCGACGGATACTTCCGCAAAGGCCAGTTCGACGCCGCCTATTCCGGCTTCGAAGGACTGCTGGCCGCCGATCTCGAAGTCCCGTTGGGCGAAGAAAAAGCCGCCGGAGCAGATGCCGGGGATTCCGACGAACCGGCCGGATTGGGCCTGGACGAGTGGTTGCAGGAGCACAACGTCGATACCGTGGCGATTGCCGGGCTGGCCACCGACTACTGCGTCCGGGCCACCGCACTCGATGCGGTGCAGGCCGGATACGACGTGCGCCTGCTGGTCGGCCTGTGCGCCGGAGTCGATGCCGAGAGCTCGCGCCAGGCGCTGGCCGAGTTGGCGGCGGCCGGCGTCGAACTGGTTGTCGACTGACCGGACCTTGGCCTGACGGCTATTTCCGGCCGATGAACCAGCCCTGCAATCGCTTGATCCGCTCCTGCAATTGCGCTTCGTTCGCCTGCGCCACGGCCGGGCCGCCGCACAGTTTCCGCAATTCCGAATGCACCACGCCATGCGGCGTACCGGTCCGGGCGGACCAGGCCGAAACATTTTTGGCCAGATCGTTCCGCAAATCCATCAACAACCGGTGGTCCGGCAGAGCCGGCGTTGCCTCCGGGGATTTCTTGCGCCGCCGGCTGACCTGCTCGGCCTGGCGTTGACGCAGCAAAATCGAGACCTGTTCCGCGTCGAGCAAGCCGGGAATGCCCAAGAAGTCCTGTTCGTCTTCACTGCCCATTTCGCCGCCGAGGCCGAATTCGCCGCCGTCGAACAACACCCGGTCGAACGAAGCCTGCGACTCCAAAGCCTCGAATTTGGCCTTTTCCAGTTCCCCGGACGCCTTCTCTTCCCGATTGGCGGCCAGCATCTCGTCGTCTTCGGCGACGAAACCGTCCGGCTCGGTCTCCGGCCGGTCCAACGCATGGTCGCGTTCGAGCTCCAGCTCGTTGGCGAGCGCCATCAGCTGCGGCACCGAAGGCAAGAACACCGATGCGGTCTCGCCGCGCTTGCGAGCCCGCACGAAGCGCCCCACGGCTTGCGCGAAAAACAGCGGCGTCGCGGTGGACGTCGCATAAACGCCTACCGCCAGCCGCGGCACGTCGACGCCTTCGGAGACCATCCGGACGGCGACCATCCAGCGTTTCGTGCCGGCGGAGAATTCATCGATCTTCCGGGAAGCGCCACCGTCGTCGGAGAGGATGATCGCGGCCGATTCGCCGGTCAACTTCTTGATCTGCCCGGCATAGGCCCGGGCATCCTCATGATCCGTCGCGATCACCATCGCTCCGGCATCGGGCACGGTTCGGCGCACCTCGGAAAGCCGTTTGTCCGCGGCCGCGATCACGGCCGGAATCCATTCGCCGGCTGGATTCAATGCGGTGCGCCAGGCCTGCGCGGTAATGTCCTTGGTCACCGCAGCACCCAAGGTGGCCGCCATTTCCTCGCCGGCGCTGGTCCGCCAACGCATCTGGCCGGAATAGGCCATGAAGATCACCGGCCGAACCACGTGGTCCTTGAGCGCGGAGCCGTAGCCGTAGGTGTAATCGGCCTTGGACCGGCGGATGCCGTCCTGGTCTTCGACGTATTCGACGAACGGGATCGGCGAGGTATCGGAGCGGAACGGGGTTCCGGTCAGCGCTAGGCGCCGCGCGGCTGGCTCGAAAGCTTCCCGGATGCCGTCACCCCAGGACAGCGCATCCCCCGCGTGGTGCACCTCGTCCATGATCACCAGGGTTTTCCCGGCCTCGGTCTTGGCCCGGTGCAGCGCCGGTTTTGAGGCCACTTGGGCGTAAGTCACCGCGACCCCGGTGAAATCGCGGCCGTGTTTGCCGTCGGCATTCTTGAAGTTGGGGTCGATCGCGATTCCGACCCGCGCGGCGGCGTCCGCCCACTGGCGTTTGAGGTGGTCCGTGGGCGTGACGATGGTGATCCGGTTGATCTGACCGCTGTCGAGCAGATTTCGCGCCGCAGTCAGGGCGAAGGTGGTTTTCCCGGCGCCCGGCGTCGCCACGGCCAAAAAATCCCGGGCTCCGCCGTCGAAGTATTTGTGCAGGGCTTCGGACTGCCAAGCCCGCAGTTTTTGCGCGGTTCCCCAGGCTGCCCGTTCCGGGTAGGCCGGAGGCAGCCCCGAGGGCAGAATTCCGGAGGCGGGCATCAGCTCGGGGTCAGTCGAGCCCGATCCGAAAAGGGTTTCGCTCACGTGTGGTGCTCCCAAACCGGCAGGCACGGCGGCGCCAAGGCGCCGCCGCACATCCGGAAATGCGTTTGTGTTGCTGCTACTTACTTTTTCTTGTCGCCGTCGTCTTTGCCCGGGCGCAAGCCATCGTAAATGGCTTTGCATTCCGGGCACACCGGGAACTTGTTCGGGTCCCGGCCTGGCGTCCACACTTTTCCGCAGAGCGCGATGACCGGCTCGCCGCTCAACGCGGATTCGAGGATTTTCTCCTTGCGCACATAGTGTGCAAACCGTTCCGCATCCCCTGGTTCGAGCTGCTCCCGCTGCTCGGTCCGCTCCAGCGTCGCGGTTGATCCGCCGGGGCCGTTCGGGCCGCTGCCGGGATCGTTTTCGAAGGGATCTGGTGGCAAGCTCATGCGTACCATCCTACCGGCTGGTGGAGACACTTTCCGAAAACCGCGGCCACGGCCGCGGTTTTCGGAGCCGGCGATCCGGCGATCCGCTCCGGCCGGGTTCAGAGTCCCTGCCAGGACGGCTTATTGGCCCAGGTATGCCGGTAATAGTCCGCCAGGGTCAGCTCCGAGGCCGCGGCTTCGTCCACCAAAAACGTCACGTGCGGGTGCAGCTGGAGCACCGACCCCGGGCAAATTGCCGTGACCGGGCCCTCTACCGTGGCGTGCACGGCCGGCGCCTTGTTCGCTCCGGTGGCGATCAGCACCAGGTGCTTGGCATCCATGATCGTGCCCAGCCCCTGGGTGAGCACGTGATGCGGCACCTCGTCGATGGAATCGAAGAACCGGGCATTGTCCTGCCTGGTCTGTTCGGTGAGCGTCTTGAGCCTGGTCCGGGAAGCCAAGGAGGATCCCGGTTCGTTGAACCCGAGGTGGCCATCCGTGCCCAACCCCAGAATCTGCAGGTCGACTCCTCCGGCAGCTTTGATCGCTGCCTCGTACCGCTCGCCCTCCGCCGCGATGTCCGCTGCCGCGCCGTCCGGGGCGTGCACCCGCGCCGGATCGATGTCCACCCGCTGGCTGAATTCCCGGCGGACCACCTCCGCATAGGACTCCGGATGGCCCGGCGCCAGGCCCACGTACTCGTCGAGGGCAAAGCCCTGCGCCGCGGCGAAACTCAAGCCCCGATCACGGTGCCGTCGGGCCAGCTCATCGTAAATCGGCAGCGGCGAAGATCCCGTCGCCAACCCCAGGACCGCATCCGGTTTGGCCCGCAGCAACGCCTCGATCGCATCGGCGGCGAGCGCGCCAGCTTGTTCCTTGCCGGACAGAATGACGACTTCCATTGACCCTGCTTCCATCTTTCGATCCGAATGGCCGCGAACCGGCCCCGAATCATTGTGCGCAGTGCCGTGGCAATCCGCCAAGCCCGGTCCAAAAAATCTACCCCGGCCCGGATCCGCCGGCACCGGAAGCCTTTGCCGTCCGTCGGCCCGGGCTCAGTATCGGCCGCGCACCGCAGCACGCTGGTACTGCGGTGCCCAGGCGAGGTCCACGCCGAGGTCGTGCGCCGCCTGCTGCCACCAATGCGGATTCCGCAGCGCCGCCCGGGCGATCAACACCGCATCCGCCTGCCCCGTGGCCAGCAGGTGTTCTGCCTGGACGGCATCGGTGATCATCCCCACCGCGGCGGTGGGCACTGCGGCGCCGCGCCGGATCTGGGCTGCAAATGCGCTCTGGTACCCGGGGCCGACCGGGATCGTGGCATCGGCGACCGCGCCGCCGCTGGAAACGTCGACCAGATCCACGCCGAGCTCTTTGGCCACCGCGGCGAGCCGCGTCACCGCCGCCACGTCCAAACCACCGGGAACCCAGTCGCTGGCCGAGACGCGCAGCAGCAACGGCATCGACTCCGGGATCGCCGCGCGCACCGCTTCCACCACGGCCAGAGTCAGGCGGAATCGCTTCTCCTCGCTGCCGCCCCAGTCGTCCTCCCGGGTATTGACCAGCGGGCTCAGGAATTCATGCAGCAGATATCCGTGTGCCGCGTGGATCTCCACGGTGTCGAAACCGGCTCGCACCGCCCGCTTGGCGGCCTGGCCGAAGCCGCGCACCACCTCCGCGATCTGCTGCGAATCCATCGCCACCGGAGCCGCGTCACCCGGGAATGCTTCGTTCGTCGGAGCCTGGGTCCGCCAGCCGCCGGAGCCTTCCGGCACGGAGCCGGATGCCCCGGCGAACGGCCACCAAGTACTCGCCTTGCGGCCGGCGTGCGCCAGCTGAATGCCAATTTTGCTGTCCACGGATCCGGTACCGTGCACGAAATCCACGATCCGGCGCCAAGCCTGGACCTGGGCGTCATCGTAGATTCCGGTATCCCGAGGGGTGATCCGCCCCTCCGGCAGCACCGCACTCGCTTCGGCCAGAATCAACGCCGCACCACCGGCGGCAAACTGCCCCAGATGCATCAGATGCCAATCGTTGGGCACTCCGGGAGCGACGTCCGGCTCGGCCGAATACTGGCACCTCGGCGACACCCAGCCGCGATGGCTCAGTTCCAAACCACGCAAGGTCAAAGGCTCGAACAATTTGCTCATGCCTGCGGCAACCCGACCGGAAGCCGGTTCATTCCCGGTCGGGTTGCCGCAGGGGCGGGCACCCGGGCCGGAACCACCGGCAGCGGTCTAAAAGAGCGCTCGCGCCAGCGCCTGCCTGGCCTTGGCCACCCGGGGATCGGAAATGCCGACGATTTCGAACAGTTCCAAAACCCGTACCCGGGCCTGCTCCCGGTCGCTTTCGGCGGAACTCCCCGGGTGCGTCGCGATGAAGCCGACCACCCGGTTCAAAGCGTCTTCGACATGCCCGCCGACCAGATCCAGATCGGCGACCGCGAGCTGCGCCGGCAAATCGTCCGGCAACTCCGCGGCTTTGCTGCGCACTGCATCGGCGGCAGCGGCGTCCAACCCCTCGGTGCGCTGCATCAGGCGGACTTGGGCCAGTCCGGCCTTCGCCTCGGCGTCTGCCGGGCTTTCCGCCAAGGCTTTGCGGTAGGCTGCCTCGGCCGCAGCCAGATCGCCGCGGTCGATCGCCTCGACCGCTTCCTGGTGCAGTGGCGGCATCGGAGCCTCGACCGGCTCCGCAGCGGCATCGCCCAAGTTCCCGGAAACCCCGTTCGCGGCCGCGACCTTGAGCAGTTCCTCGAGATAACGCTGGGTTTCCGCCTCGGCCAATTCGCCGTTGAAAAGCGGCACCGGCTGGCCTTTGACCAAGGCCACGGCGGCGGGCACGCCTTGCACGCCGAAGGCCTGGGCCAGCTGCGGGAACGCCTCGATGTCGCCCCTGGCCAACAGGATGCGCCCGGCATAAGCCGCCACCAGCCGTTCGAGCGTCGCCGCCACCGACAACGATTGCGGCGACCAGCTGGCGTACAGCGCCACGACCACCGGGACTTCGGCGGAAAGCTGCACCAGCTCCGGGAAGGTCTGCTCGGTTGCGTCCACGGTGAAACTCTGCGCCGATCCGCCGGAATTCGTCGGAGCGGCCGCCGATGCCGGCGGCTTCAAGCTGGAGAGGTCGATGGCACCGCGCAGGTTGGCGCCGGATGCGCCCCCGGCCGGAACGCCGGGCTGGGAAGCTGAATCAGTCATGGCTCCAGCTTAGCCAGAGCACGCTGCCGAATGCACCGGCAGCGGCCCGGCCAAGCTCTCAGCGGAACATCCGGAACGCGATCCGGATGATCAGGGCTTGAAGCTCGCCCCGCTGAGCCCGCGCTCAGCAGCCAGCAGCGTCATCTGGACAGCGTCACCGCCGGCCGGGATGTAGAACACGGCCTGCTCATCGAAGTTCAGGGTGTAGCCCTTGAGCGTGTCCTTGCCTCCGGTGAATGCCGCAGCGTTGTCATCGATGCTCAACTTCGCGCCGTCGGTTTTCGGCGTCGCGTCCTGGCTGAACTTGAGCGAACCGAAGACCATGGTGCCGCCGTCGGAGGTCTTGAACGCCACGACCGAACCCGCTTTCGGCTCGTGTTTGAACACCACCGTGGCATCCGGGCTGCTGGCCACCGCATCGCTTTGGAACTTGGCCACATCGTCGACGTACTTGGAGGCAGCAAAGCTGTCCTTGTTCGCACCGGTGGGGTTGCTCAGCAGATCGGCCAACGCGGCAAAGGCCTCGGTCGGCGACTTCTGGCCGTTGGCTATGCTGTCCAGCGGCACGGTTTCCACGCCGGCGGCGGCCAGTTGCGGCAAGGTCTGCCCGGGCAGCAAGCGCATCGTCGCGGTCAGCTTGTAGCTGTCCCGAGGGCTGCTCTGCACCAATTGCAAGAGCTGCGGAACCTGGTTGTTCGGCCCCTGGGTCACCGCGACCACGGTCCGCGGCCATTCCCGATTGGTCGAAATGATCCGGGTGAGCAACTTGTCCTCCACCGGTTCGTTGGCTTTGTAATCCGGAACCACCGAACGGATCTTGTAGTTCCCGGTGCGCTCCTCCAAAGCGGAGCCGGTCACCCGCGGTGCCAACAGGTTCGCGTCCTTGGCGGCATCGGCATTGCCCACGGTCTTGACCACCGAGTCCAGGACCCGGGTGAATTGGCCGTCCGAAAGCACCGGCGCGGCAGCAGCCGGGTCGGTCCCCTCGGTTGCGCCGGCGCTGGCCCCGCCGGACGGACTGGCCCCACCGGACGGACTGGCCTCACCGGAAGGACTGGGCGGAGTCGCCGAGCCGGACGGCGAAGAGTTGTTTGCGGCGAACGCCGGCGGGGCCTGCATCTGGCTGGCCGCGACCATTCCGGCGACCAGTACGACGGCGGCGGCCGCAGCGGCCCGACGGCCGGATCCGCCGTCTTTCTTCGAAGCGCCACGGCCGAAGATCAGGTACAGGACCGCGAGCAGGATCAACAGCGAGCCCACCACGATGAGCGGAACCGACCACGGCGTGGAGGTATCGTTCGGCACGGTGAGCGAAATGTCGGAAGCAGCCGCGGCTTTGCCGTCATTGGCCACCAGCAAGGACCAATCACCGGAGCCGGGGGCACTGAACTCGTAGTTGAGCTCCCGGTTGCCGGTGCGCTCGTCGGTCCACAGATCCGATCCCGCCGGGTTCGCGGTAGCGCCGTCGCCGCCGATGAAACTGGCGTTGAGCGAACCGAAATCCTCCGCGGCGGATTGGACTTTCAGGTGCGGCGTCTTGCCGACCCAGGCGTCGACGTCGTCGCTGCGTCCCTGGGCCAGGAAGATCGGCCCGTCGCTGCGGACCGTCACGGTCACCGGGCCCGGACGTTGGCCGAGCGCTTGGGCGTCGATGACCGCCAAAGGGGCGGTTTGCCCGGCGGCTGCCGAAGCCACCGAGACCTCGGCCGAAATCGTGGCGGGCGGTTGCCAGATGGTGCGTTGCGCGATGCCCAGACCCAACACCAGAAGGCCAATCACCAATACCAGCAGCGGAGCCGCCCAAGAGAGTCGTCGTTGCACGTGGTCAATCCTCATCGTTCATCGCTGCAGCAGAATTGCAAGGCCCGCTGCAGCTGATTTGCGGCAGTTCCCCTGCCCGAACTTTGTCTGAATTTCCAACCGAAAATCCACTTTCCTACCTTCAAGAGTAACCGTTTTGTTATCTTTGGGCTCCCTGGAGGCTTCGGAAGTGTGCGGAATCACGGGTACCGAGGGGCCCGACTGGTAGGGTTTGGCTGAAACTAGGCGGTAGAGAATTGGCTGGAGGAAAGCAGTAGTGAGCACCGAGGCGACGCCCGAGGAGAACTCCGAGGCGTCCGGAACGCAAGCGGCGGAACCAGCTGCTCCGGCCGAGACGACCGGCTGGTGGACCCGGCTGAAGACCCGATTGGCCAAACCGCTGCCCGGCTCGCAACCGAGGGTGAGGTTCGAAATGCCGCCGGAGGCCGAACCGGTTGCGGAATCCGAAGCACCCCTCGACCCGCATCAGGCGGTCACCCCGATTTCGTTCCAACGGCCGATCTATTTCGGTTTCATGGCCACGGTAGGCGTGGGCGCCGCCATCGGCCTGTATTTCGTCGCCGCGAACATCACCCAATTGCTGGTCTGGATGCTGACCGCGCTGTTCATCGCGCTGGGCCTGGACCCGGTGGTCCGCTGGTTCGAAAAACGCCGGATCCCGCGGCCCGCCGGCATCGTGATCGCGCTGCTGGCCTTGTTCGGCGCGATCGGCGGATTCTTCGCCACCCTGATCCCGACCATCGTGGACCAGACGACCCAATTGGTCCAGCAAGCACCGACCTGGATCCGCCAGTTCCTCGATTCCGATTTTTTCGTCTCGATCGATTCGCAATTCCAAGTCCGCGACCGGATCAATGAGGAGGTCGCGAAGTTCTTCGCCAACTCACAGGCTGTGGGCGGGGTTTTCGGCGGCGTGGTCGGCGTCGGGTCGACCATTGCTAACGGTTTGTTCGGGACCTTGATCGTGCTGGTGCTGAGCCTGTATTTCCTGGCCTCGCTGCCCGCGATGAAACGGTGGGCCTACCGGCTGGCTCCGCGCAGCCGACGGCCGCGGGTCGAGGCGCTCAGCGAAGAGATCACCCGTTCCGTGGGCAACTACGTGATCGGCCAGGCCTGCGTGGCACTGCTCAATGCGGCATTCGCTTTCATCGTGATGACGATCGTCGGGGTGCCGTTCAGCATCCTGTTGGCCTTCGTGGTCGCCTTGCTCGCTTTCGTGCCGCTGGTCGGCGGCCTGATCGCCGGCATCGTCGTCACCCTGGTCGCGTTGTCCGACAACTGGCAGACCGCCCTGGTCTACGCGATCTTCTATTTCGCCTACCTGCAATTCGAGGCCTACTTCGTCTCGCCCCGGATCATGCAGCGCGCGGTCGCGGTTCCCGGCGCAGTCGCGGTGATCTCGGTGATCGCCGGCGGCAGTCTCCTGGGGGTGCTGGGCGCTTTGATCGCGATTCCGACCGCGGCAGCCATCATGCTGCTGATCAAGGAGATCTTCTTGGCCAGGCAGGACAAACATTGAGCCGTAGGCGTTGCGGCGCGGCTAGCCGGCCGAGGCCATCGGCCCCTGCCAGCTGGTCGGCAGCTCGGTAGGCTCGCCCAGCACCGCCGAAACGATTTCATTCAGCGCCCGCGCAGCGAATTTTTCGCCCACCCAGAGGTGCTGGGCACCGGAAACGTCGATCTGCTCGGCCTGCGGCACCCGGACGAATCGTTCCGCAGCCTCGGCCGGACGCAGGAATTTGTCCAGCTCCGGAACCAGCACGGTCAGCGGTTTGCCGTAATCGGCCCAGCGGTCCAGATCCGCGTCATCGGCGCGTTTGAGCGGCGGAGACAGCAGCACCGCGCCTTCGATCTGTTCCGAGACCGGCGGCAGCGAACCGTACTTCAGCACCAGCTCGGTGCCGAAAGACCAACCGAGCAGCCAACGGTTCGGCAAGGAACGGCGCACTGCGAACTCGACCGCGGCCCGGACGTCGGCCTGCTCTCCGAGGCCCTCCTCGAAGGCCCCCTCGCTGGTGCCGCGCGGCGAGGAAGTGCCCCGGGTATTGAACCTCAGCACCGCGATGCCGGCGAGCGCCGGCAATCGGTAGGACGCTTTGCGGTAGACGTGCGAATCCATGAATCCGCCATGCGTCGGCAGCGGGTGCAGCGTCACCAGGGTGGCCTTGATCGGGCCGTCCTCCGGCGTCGCCAGTTCACCGACCAGGCGTAGGCCGTCATCGGTGTGCAATTCGATGTTCTCCCGGCGCGCCGGCAGCACCGAACCGGCCCGGATGGCTTCCGGGGCACCTGAGTCGACGAACTGGAAGCTGGCCGGATCGAAGTCTTGGGCGGCCGGAGAGGCAAAAGTCATACTGCACATCTTAGGAGATCGGGACGGCCGGCCCGGGCTCAGCGACTGCGGTAGCTCCTCCCCCGCCAGCACGCGGTGTGCCAATGCCGGCGGCCGGCGATCGCGTCGGCCTCGCCGAAAATCCAGTCTTCGCGCCAGACCACCAAATGCGGCGAGCCGGTGGGTACCTTGTTTCCGCAGCCGGGGCACAGATACTCCTTGCGGGCCTGGGCTGCGCTGATCTGCCGGACCATCCATTCGCCGTCGCCCGCGCTTTCCACCCGGGCTGCGCCGGCGAAGACCCGGTCGACGTCGAGCTCCTGGGGCTCCGGCTTCGCGCCCCGCCCGGCACCGGCGCGCTTCCGGGCAGCGCCGTGGGACCGGGGACGATTGGAGCGGGGCATCTTCCTATTCTGCCGCAGCAGCGGCAGGTCCCCGGCACCCGGCGCAGTTCCGAGCTCCGGGCAGGGTAGAGTTTTGGACGTGCGTTTGGTGATAGCTCGTTGCTCAGTCGACTACGAAGGCCGGCTCAAAGCCCACCTTCCTTTGGCGACCCGTCTCCTCCTGGTCAAGGCCGATGGTTCCGTTCTGGTGCACTCGGACGGCGGGTCCTACAAGCCCCTGAACTGGATGAGCCCGCCGGCCACGTTGCGCGTGCTGGACCAGGATCTGGATGACGGGCTGGTCGAACAGTGGGTCGTCCAGTCGAGCAAGACGGACGATCGGCTGATTGTCAGCCTGCACGAAAAACTGCACGAATCCAGCCACGAGCTGGGCACCGATCCGGGCTTGATCAAGGACGGCGTCGAAGCCGATCTGCAGCGATTGCTGGCCGCGCAGATCGAGACCCTGGGCGAAGGCTATTCGCTGATCCGCCGGGAGTATTTCACCGCCATCGGTCCGGTCGACATCCTGGCCCGGGACGCCCAAGGGGGCACTGTGGCGATCGAGCTGAAACGCCGTGGCGACATCGACGGCGTGGAACAGCTCACCCGGTACTTGGAATTGCTGAACCGGGATCCCCTGCTCGCTCCGGTCCGGGGGATCTTCGCGGCACAGCAGATCAAACCGCAGGCCCGGGTCCTGGCCAATGACCGGGGCATCGACTGCGTGACCTTGGATTACGACGCGCTCCGCGGTGTGGACGACAGCGCCTCCAGGCTTTTCTGAACCGGTCTCCTTCCGGCCCGCGGCCCTGACTAGAATCTAAGGCATGACCACTCCCTCGGTTCCTCGGCAACGCGTCATCTTCGGCACTCTGGTCAGCGATGGCCATCGGATTCCGGACGGCGTCTTGGCCACCGTCGGGGACCGGATCAGCTACGCCGGCCCGGCCGCCGGGTTCGTTCCGGATCCCGAGGCCGAAGAACTCCGCTTGGCCGAGGGGGCCTTGATCCTGCCGGGGCTGATCGATGTGCACAACCACGGCGCGGTGGGCGGTGACTTCCCGGGAGCCGACGAAACCGCGGCTCGGCGTGCCATCGATTTCCTGCACCGCTCGGGCACCACGACGCTGCTGGCCTCGATGGTCACCGCTTCCGAGGCCGATCTGCTCCGCGGCGTCGAGCTCTATGCCCGATTGAGCAAGGAAGGGTTGCTGGCCGGAATCCACTTGGAGGGCCCGTTCCTCTCCGCGGCGCGCTGCGGGGCCCAAGACCCGGCGTATCTGCTCGAGCCGGACCTCGCGCTGGCGGAACGGCTCATCGCAGCCGGCGAGGGAAAAATCCTCACCATGACCTATGCCCCGGAGCTCCCCGGTGCCGCCGCCCTGGTGGATCTGCTGACCGGGTACGGGGTGACTCCTTCACTCGGCCACACGGACGCGGATGCCGAAGTCGCCGCGGCTTCGCTGCAACAAGCCCGGGACGGACTGGATCCGGCCGGGTTCGACGGCAACAGCGGCCGGCCGACGGTCACCCATCTCTTCAATGGCATGCCGCCGATGCACCATCGCTCGCCCGGGCCGGTATCCGCCTGTTTGCGAATCGCCCGGGCCGGCGCCGCGGCGGTGGAGCTGATTGCGGACAATACCCATCTCGATCCGCAAACGGTATTGATGGTCTTCGAATTGGTCGGCGCGAAAAACATCATCCTGGTCTCGGATTCGATGGCGGCCACCGGCTTGGCGGACGGCAGCTACCGCCTCGGCCCCGCTCAGGTGACCGTGGCCGGCGGAGTAGCCACCTTGGATGCCACCGGTTCGATCGCCGGTGGCACCGCGACTTTGTTCCAGATCCTGCAGCGTACCGCGGCCGCCGGGGTTCCGCTCGAGGACGCGGTGTCGAGTGCCACCGCAGTGCCCGCGCGGCTGCTCGGGCTCTCCGACGAGGTCGGCGGATTGCGTCGCGGGCTGCGCGCCGATGCCCTCGTGGTCAACCCGGACGGGCAGCTCGAATCAGTGCTCCGGGCCGGAATGTGGTTGGAATCACCCCGATAATTTCCAAACCCGGAACAAAAGATTCAGATTTGCGCCAAATTTTGGCTTTCGACATTGACCGGGATGATTTCACATGAAATGCTTAGAGCAGTCTTTGTGTACGTGTTTTTCATGCTCGCAAGACAAGTTGCGAGCGTGAAGCGCCCGGACTGGCGGAAACGTCGATCAGGAATCTTCTCGCGCAGTAACTCCGGAGCTGCACATTCAGGTGCAGGTCCACAACGTTTCACACGAGGAGATATAAATGGCTCAGGGAACCGTCAAGTGGTTCAACGCCGAAAAGGGCTTCGGCTTCATCACGCCTGATGATTCGGACAGTGACGTCTTCGTTCACTACTCCGAGATTCAGACCAAGGGTTTCCGTACCCTGGATGAGAACCAGCGCGTTGATTTCGAAATCGGTCAGGGTGCCAAAGGCCCCCAGGCTACCGGCGTCACCGTTATCTAATTCGGCCTAGGCTCGAGAAAATGGCTTCCAGCTTGCTGGGGGCCATTTTTGTTGCCCAGACTGCCGTCGAGTGGCCAGCTCTGCAGGTAAAAAGCCGGTTCTAGCCTGCGGAGCTGGCCACTCGACGGGATGGAATTAGCTAGCGACGGACCAAGCCGCGCAACAGCCGGGCCGTCTGCCGCAGCGAGAGTCCGGGCAAATACGCCTTGGAGAGCGCATTGCCGATCGCCGGCAGGTCCAGGGCATCGGGATAGACCAGGTACAGCGAGCGGTACTCGGGCTTGAACCGGTGCTTGAAGTGCGCCAGGGAACGGAACCCGTACACCGGCTCGATCGCACGGCCGAGCAAATTGAGGAATCGGTCCAAAACCGGGCTTTGACCGGTTGCCGGCGTCGACTCGTCGGCCGCGTGCTTGGCCAAAGGCGAGCCGGAGAGCGAGAGCACTTCGACATCGGCCCGGAGTTCCAGGATCGCCGATGCGATCAGGAATTCCGTCGCACCGGCAAACGCATCGGCGCGACGGCGCATCAGATCCAGCGTCCAGCTGACCACGACGCCGTCGCGGTACACCGGAAGCCAGCTGGTCGCGCCGACCAGCCGCCCGGCGTCGTCGATCGCGAGTGCGCACAGCACCTCGTCGTCCATCAGTTCTTCCAGGCCGCCCAGCGTGAAACCCATTTCCGGCATGGACTTGCGGGCCGCCCAATCCTCGGAAAGCTGCTCGAGTTGGTAGCGCAACGGAACGCTCAATTCGCTGTACCGGCTCCACAGCACCGTGACTCCGAGCTTTTTCGCCTTGTTCACCGCGGTTCTGACGTTCTGCCACTCCTTGCCGACGAATTCCAGCCCCTCGAGCCGCAATCTGGTTTCCTGGGCGACTTGCACGCGGCCGAACCCCTGGCCGACCAGCCAAGCGCTTTCCGCGTCGGTCACCGAATAGAAACACGGAATCAGGCCCTGCTGGCCGCAATACTCGACGAACCCGGCGGTTGCCGCCGCTGCGGCGGGTGGTTCGCCGAACGGCCCGGCCAAAGTCAAGGCGACCCCGCCGTGCAACTGGTAGGCCACTCCGGCCTTGCCGTCTTCGCTGAACCAATAGTGGTTGTTCTGCCATAAAGCCATCCAACTCAGCGAGCCGCCGCCCCGCCGGACCAGGGCCCGGGCCCGTTCCCGCTCTTGGCGGCCTTGCACGGTCTGGCTCCCCCGGACCCAGAACAACACCAGGACCCCGGACAACAGCACGGTCCAGAACAGCGGACCGGAAAGATAGAAGAAGATCTGTTCCGCCGGCGGACTGTCCGCCAAGCTGTGCCGCAACGACGGCGAAATCGGCAAAGGCAGGAACTGCCGGCCCAGCCCGGCGAACAACATCCCGGGACCGCCGCGTTGCCACCCGTCATGCGCCAACCAGACCGCTGCATAACCAGCGGCCAGCACCACGAACGAACTCGCCGCCACGAGCAGGAACCGGTTGCGGGCCCGGGCGGCAGTGAGCACGGTGAACCGCCGGCGCAGCAGCAACAACAGCAGCACGATGGCCAATGGGGTCAACACGATCGGAAGCAGATGCACCGCAGCGACGTTCACCAGTCCGAGGTGCCGGCGAAGCCCAGAATGCGGGATCACCGCGAAAAGCGTCAGGTAGACGGTACCCACAGCCAAGACCAGGCACTGGATGAGCACGGTCAGCCACAAAGCCAGCCGGCGGCCGCGGCGCAGCCCTTCGGCACAGACCAGGAGCAGCAATGACGGCACCACGGCCAGAGCGAAACCGATCGAACTGCCCAGCCCGCCGCCTTGGGCAAGTTGCAAACAGCTTTGACTGACGTCATCGCCGCAACTCGACTGCAATTGGCCAATCGTCGGGATCGGATTCAGCACCAATTCCCGGAAAATCGCCAGCGGACCGGATGGCGCCCGAACCAAAGCCGCAGCCAACGGGCCGACCGCGAAAACCGCGACTACCACCGCCACGATGGTGCGGATCTCCCGGGTCGTGGACCGGTGGAAACTGGAAACACTGCTGACCTCGCGCAACCACCAGGCGAGCAGCAAACCGATCAGCGCACCGCAGAGCAGGAACACGGTCGCGGCATGGCCGACGTAGGCGACCAGCATCGCGGTCACCGACAAGATCGCCACCCGGAACCGCCGCCGCCACAACGGCCCGAGATAGGCGGTGGCGGCGAGTCCGGCGCTGGCGAGCATCGCCCACGGACCGGAGAGCGGAACGTCGACCATGCTGCCCAGCCAACCGTCACCAGTCTGCGCGGCGGCTTGCGAGAGCACGCCGAACAAGGTCAGCGCGCCCAGTTGCCCAGCGGCGCCGATCGCCAGCGTCCGCCAACTGCCGGCATGGTATTCGAGGGTCCCCAGCAACCCGGCGCTGAGCAGTACCGCGGTCAACCAGGCGACCGGGCTCGACACCGACAACACCCCGCTGAACACCGTCCACCATTGCCCGGACCGGAGGCCGGAAAGCTGATAGCCGAGCGGCAGGTCCGGATGCAGCGCCGCGACCACGGCGGAGACCAGCAAGGCGAACAGGAAAACCAAGGTCAGCGGCAACCGCCCGGCAACTCTGCCGGACTTGGCCAGCCAGCCGTCGACCGGTCCCGGCCGGCGGCGCTCCGTGCGGCTGCTCAGCGCCATGTTCCGACGCCGATGACCGGCCCGGCTTCCAACCAGGAACTCAATCCGGCATAGGCTTCGAATTTCATCGCCATCATGAAGTCTTTGCCTTCATAGCGCAGAAGCACGATGACCGAATCGGGCTGCACCAGGGGCCGTTCGGCCTCGCTCGGGTGCCGGCGGCCCAAGAGTTCGAGCGAACTGCGCCGGTAGCTGTAACGCGGACGCGGGCTGAGCGAAAGCAGTCTGAACCATTCCAGATCCCGGTCCTGATAACGACAAACCCCCATCTGCCAGCGATCATCGAGCTGGCAAATGGAGGCGTCTACCGTACCCAGGGCACGGCGTAGTTGGAATCTTCGGATGCCGAAAAGGCACAACGCGACGATCACCAACGTGAAAAGTGCTGCAATGATGATGAACGGAGTTCCAGGGTCGTTCATCAACGGAGTGACTATCGAGTCCCTGCGGAGGTTGCACCGGAGGTGATCTGCGCATTGTCTGCGACGATCACCACACGGTTGCTGTCGACCGAGAAGAAACCACCGTCGACGGTCACTTCGATCCGGCTGCCCTCCACCGGCACGATGGAGAGGTCTCCGGCTGCCAGGATCGCCAGGACCGGCGAGTGTCCCGGCATGATGCCGATTTCGCCGTCAGCGGTCTTGGCTTTGACCAAACTCGCCGCGCCGGACCACACGAAGTGGTCCGCCGCGACGATTTCAACCTGGAGCTCAGCCATTTACTTCGTCGATCCGGTCGACTCTTGGATTTTGGCCCATTGGCGCTCGACGTCGTCGAGCGCGCCGACGTTGAAGAACGCCTGCTCGGCAATGTGGTCGACGTCGCCGTCGCAGATCGCCTTGAAGCCTTCCACGGTGTCCTTGATCGAAACCGTGGAGCCTTCCACACCGGTGAACTGCTTAGCCGTGTAAGTGTTCTGGGAGAGGAACTGCTGAATCCGACGAGCCCGCGAAACCACGATCTTGTCTTCTTCGGAAAGCTCGTCGACACCGAGGATCGC
>SXGS01265434.1_pt1 | contig 49271 bp, 48 predicted proteins | sample 3174681 | NCBI WGS metagenome assembly SXGS01 (sample SAMN11356861, study PRJNA531348) | freshwater metagenome | isolation source: freshwater sample F1-80 | place: China: Fuxian Lake, Yuxi | collected 2017-12-25
AGATAGCGGGTGAGTACCTCTACCGCGGCTTTTGCGGCACCGTAAACGGATGAACCTGGGAACGAGAAACGAGCCAGACCGGAAGAGAGGTTTATGATACGTCCACCATCATTCATAATGGGGAGCAACTTTTGGGTCAGAAAGAAAACTCCCTTGAAATGAGTATTCACGATTCGGTCGAAGTCTTCTTCCGTGTAGTCCATGATCGACGTGTATTGCCCGATGCCAGCGTTGTTTACGAGGAAATCGATACGCTCAGTGTTCCACTTAGATTTTAGCGCCTCCTTCACGCGACTCACAAAGTCAGGGAAGGTGGCGACTTTCGAAACATCGAGCTGAAGAGCGACGGCTTTGCGTCCAAGCTTCTCAACTTCAGCAACGACCGCGAGTGCTTCTTTCTCATTAGATAGATAAGTCACGATGACGTCATGCCCTCGTTCTGCTGTTGTGATTGCTGCACTTTTCCCGATGCCGCGACTTCCGCCGGTGATCAATGCGATTTTCATAGTGGCCTCCTGTTTAGAATGAACCGTCATAGATAAAACTGTAACAGTTCATAAAACAGCGATAAACTGGGTGAAACTGATCGCACTGTTCATTCTTTTGAACAATCATCGGAGGGGCCCGTTGGACCGTTTTGAGGCGATGAAAGTCTTTATCCGTGTTGCTGAGCTTGAGAGTTTTACTCAGGCCGCAGAGAGCTTAAGTCTGCCCAAAGCATCCGTTTCTATGGCAATCCGTCAGTTAGAGTCAGCTCTCGGCGCGCGCCTCTTACAACGAACGACACGCAAAGTTCAACTCACCCAAGACGGGACCAATTTTTACGAACGCGCGCTCGATCTAATCGCGGATGTAGATGAAGTTGAATCAATGTTCCGGAATGACGGATCAGAACTTCGGGGACGAATCCGAGTTGATATGCCGATTGGTTTCGCCCGAAACGTCATCACTCCTAAGCTACCTTCATTCTTGAAGTTATACCCCAATATCGAAGTTGAACTGAGCTGCACCGACCGACGTGTTGATCTCATCCGCGAAGGTTTTGACTGTGTTATTCGCGCGGGTCCGTTAGCTGACTCCGCTCTAATCGCACGACCTTTGGGTAATATGACCCTCATCAATTGCGCAAGTGTCGAGTACATCGAAAGACAAGGTCGCCCCAAAAAATTAGATGATTTGAAGAACCATTTAATCGTTCGGTACGTTCTCGCCTTCGGCGGCAAAGATGAAGGCCTAGAATATTTCGATGGCGAAAAGTATCGGACTTACAAAATGAAAAGCCTGATCACGGTGAACAACTCCGAAGCCTATACGGCTGCGTGTCTGGCTGGGCTTGGAATCATTCAGTCACCAAAGAACGGGATGCAAATGTACATAGATCGTGGCCTGCTGACCGAGGTTTTACCTAAGTTCAGAGCGCAGCCACTTCCGGTCTCGCTCCTCTATCCGCATCGTCGGCAAATGGCGAAACGAGTCCGCATCTTTATGGAGTGGGCCGAATCCGTAGCAAAAGATTATTTGAAGTAAAACGGCGTCAGCGCAGAAATCGGTGGGTTGCCATCATTCTTAAATTTTTTCGAGCGTTGACCGACGGCGTATGAAGAACACGTAGATCCATAAGAAAAACATCACCAGCTCGGCCCGACATTTCGACGATTTGAACTTGATGACCTTCGATAAGCTGAGGCTTCAGGAATTTTTCCGGATTTTTTTGAAAGTCGGAAGCGCCTCGTAAAATATCGTGCGCGTTTTTACCCGTTTGAACGTGATGAAGCTTATTTGAACCCGCAAGCGCTAAGGTCGATCCACCCTGGGGCTGCAGATCATCCAAGAGCAAGAAGGCTTGGACACCCGGAATGAAATCCGTCTTCGGCGGCGCAAGATCAAGATGCCAATTCAGTTGATCTAGTGACCACTCAACTTTATGGGGAAACGAAAGAAGAATCTGAGCGTGTGTCGAAGGTCGCTTCAGATTAGCACCCGCTAGAGACTCCATTGTCTCGAGCAGCTCATCAGTAAAGAGACGATCAACTTCATCTAGGCCGCCAACCATCTGACCCATTCGTCCGGTTTGTTGAAAGATCGGTAGATCCTGGATCTTTGATGAAACAAACTTCCCGTTCACCCTAAGTTTGAGTCTGGTGAGTTCGTTCAGAATCGCATCTTTTGCGAGCGCGGTGGGTTTGCGGGGCAACCACCCTCGCATTGGGAGAAGGCCCGACCTCGCAAAAATATCTGCATCTTCTGCATTTGGTTTCATGTCTTCTATTATGACAGGCTCGTCAGAAATCTCAATTCGGGCGATTTACTAGTTGAGCAATCGCAGCGATAAGCGACTTAGCGTCGACAGGTTTTGAGACGTGATCTTGAAAACCAGCCCGAAGACATCGATCTCGATCTTCTTCTCTGGTGTAAGCGGTCACCGCAATGGCAGGCACGCTCGCCACTCGCGAGCTTGAAGAGCTTCGAATTCTCGAGATGAGTTCAAACCCATCATGTACGGGCATAGCGATATCCGAGACGACGAGATCAGGTACTGAAGTGGAAAGGAGCAACATCGCAGCTTCTACCGAGTCGGCATCGAGAACGTCCGCACCGGCTCGCTCAATGAAAAACTTCATTAGGAAGCGTGAATCCGAGATGTCGTCTACAATCAGAATTTTTCGACCTCGCAAAGGCATCGAAACGTTTTCAATCAACGACCTTTTCTCGGAACTCTCACTGCGCAAAGGAAGAGGTTTTGCCAAAGCCTCTGCTTGGTGAGAAGCGGTCATCTGCGGAATCTTCACCGTAAACTTGGATCCGAGTCCTTTACCTTGGCTTGAAGCCTCGATCGTTCCACCGTGAAGCTGTACAATCTGTCGAACGATCGCCAATCCCAATCCTAGGCCTCCGTGAGACCGTGTGGACGTTGAATCCTGCTGACTGAAGCGATCGAACAATCGCGGTAAAAATTCGGCGCTGATTCCTTCACCTGTATCGGTGATCGAAACTTCGATGTTGTCTTGAACTCGAGCCAGTTGAACGACAATGAGTCCACCTGCGGGAGTGTGTCTGGCTGCATTCGAAAGAAGATTCCAGAAAACTTGTTGAAGGCGAAGGAAGTCGCCGCGAACGCTGCTTTCAGTTTCCGCTCCTTCAAGTCGGATCTGAATTTGCTTGGAATCAGTCGCCGGTTTGACCGTCTTGATGGCTTCAGAGATCGTGCTAGCGAGATCCACGTTGGAAAGTTCGAGCTGCATCTTTCCAGAAATAATTCTCGAGACATCGAGCAGGTCTTCAATCAACTTGGATTGGGCCCGCGCGTTTCGTTCAATCGTTTCGAGCGCGACTTCGCGCTTACTTTCATCGATCGAACCCATCCGCAGGATTTGGACCCAGCCGAGCATGGCATTCAATGGACTCCGGAGTTCGTGAGAAACGGTTGCAAGGAATTCATCCCGGGTCGTGCTGGCTCGCTGGAGTTCACTCAACGTCGCTTGCAAAGCCGACTTTTGCGATTGCAAGTCGGAGATCAAGCGAACTTTTTGAATGGCGACCGCCACTTGTGAACTTAAGGCCGCTAGTTCCGACTTCATGTGATCGGCACTCAAAGGAGCGACCTTTGATTCAGCTTCCACTTCGATTAAGGCAAGTGTCTTTCCATCACCCGATTCAACCGGGACCCGGTGAGAAATAGAAAGTTTTGGAACAACTTGATCCGTTGTAGGAGGCAGCTCAAAAGGCAATGAAAGATCCACGGCATCTTCAGAAAGAGTCGAACCAAAGAACACGCGCGCATTTTTTGCTATACCCAGCGATTTGATCGTCTCAATCGTCGCTTTGGCTATGTCATCGTAGCTCGTCGCAATGGTAAGCGCTTGAGCCGATTGATTCAGAATGCGTAGCACTCTCGAAGTTCTCATTTCATTTTGACGATCGAGAAATTCTGTAACCAACGCACTCGAAACGGTGCTGAGAAGCTCGCAGTAAGAGTTTAGCTTCTGTTCAGTGATGGGCATATGTTGGCGAATCGAACCCCAGAGTTCTGTCGGCGATAAATCAAAAGCTTTTGCCAATCGATCACTCTCGACTGGATCTGCAAAGTGATCGAACATCCAACCGACCGCAAAAGCTCCGACCGGTTTTCCGTTTATCTTCAGGGGCAAAACTTGCAGCGGCAGCATGGAATCAAACCGAGTGAACTCGGGCTGACCGGATGTTAGAACTTTTTCCGCCAAAGCGTGCTCAACTCGAGTGGCGGTTCCGGACTCGTCCCAGGCTCCCGCTCGAGAGTAGAGTTGAGAGAGCGGGTTCGGGACGTGAGGCCCACTCACCTTTCGTAACCGAGCATCGTAGAGTGTGACCACGATTCCCGTTGATTTCGAGTACTGATGAAGCGGTTCATCCCAAAGCTCAGCGATGAGAATTTCGTTCTCAATCGCCTCAGCTTGAACTTCCTTAAGTGAAATCACTTCATCCTCTTAGGGCTTTGAAAGCTTAACTCGACGTCAATGCTTTCGACTCTTCTTACCACGTGAAACTGGCTTACGCCCTGAACTTGCTTTCGCCTTCGGCATTGCAGATCTAGGCATGCTTGCACCTGCATTCACATAGCTTTCAACAATCGGACTACGTCGCGACGGCGATCTCGCCAAAATTCCGTAATAAGCAGAAAACGGGAGCTGCGGAACTTTTTCAACGCTGCCGGCTTCGCCCTCATGATCTTCAAGTATCCGGATGCCGCCAGGGCCAATCTCAAACTCACGCGTTCGGTGATCCGGTCGGCTCCCGCGTGCCTTGGGCACGGTAATCGCGCGCCGTAGCTGAGTCGAGATTTCGACATAATTCAACAGGATAATATTGTCGACGATCGTCGAAGCTTTCAAATTTTCGCTAATCTGCGAGATTCCGAGAAGCTCGGGCGTTTCGTAATTGAAGTAAGCCGTGATCAAATTGTTTTTGAAGTAGGTCGCAAGTGCGTAAATAAAGTCCCGCGATTCGTTTTCGTCGGCGGCTTCATAGGCAGCAAGCGAATCAATGACCACGAGATCAATCTTGTGTTTCTCGATTAGGTTCACGATGTCGTGGAAATGGACATCGAGTTCAAGCTCAAGAGGCGCGTCGTAATGGATAATAACATCACCGTCTTTGACTGCGCTAGCCAACTTAAAGCCCAGGCCTTCGGCGTTGCGGATGAGTTGAGCTTCATGCTCATCGAGGGTAACAAGAAGTCCTCGTCGACCCTTGCGAACACCTTCCATTAAAAACTGGACGCCGCTCACAGTTTTACCTGTACCCGAGATCCCCACCGCAAGCGTAATGGAACCTTCAAAGACTCCGCCGCCCACAAGCTGATCGAGTTCCTTGCTTCCGGTTGAGATTCTTTTTGTCGAAGTCGGTTGCTCGGTAATTTCACGAGGGCGAGCTTGAGGACGATTAAAGACTTGAACGCCGCTGCTACCCACAATACGCATTGTATGTTGCCCGGAGATGAACTCTTGGCCGCGCGATTTTGTTACCTCGATGGACCTGTTCATACCTCGGCGATAGCTACGCTGTTTAAGGCTAATCACCGTATCGCAGACGAACTGCTCATGTCCCGTATCGGAACTCATCGGTCCGCCCGACAACGTCAATTCACGGGTGAGAACGGCCGTTACGTTCATCCGCTGAAGTCCTTCGACCAAAAGGTGAAGGCTATCCCGAAACGGTCGACCATTGAACAGTTCACCGAAGACCTTCAGAGGAGTTAATCCGTCGATCACGAATCGTTTGGCGCCGATTCTCTTAATCTCATTTGCGAGAACTCCATCGTGCGAATTGAGCTCCTGAAGGATCACAAGCGGGCTGGTATAGATGACTTTCACTTTGCCAGATTCTTCGAGCGATTTGAAATCCCAGCCAAAACCAGCGGCGTCGCGAAGCAACTTTTGAGGTGAAAGCTCAAAGCTCACGACAAGTCCGGGTTCATCGTACTCTTTTGCTCCTCGATAGATGAACTCAAGCCCAAGCGTCGTCTTGCCTGTTCCCGGTGCACCTTCGACAAGGATGATGTTCCCTTTACGGACGCCGCCTTGAAGAATCGTATCAAGACCGGCGATTCCCGTAGGTACAGTGTCGTGGGTAATATCTGTAGCGCGAGACTCACGTTCGTTCCGCGACATTTTGTTAGAAGCCATGCTACGTCCTTTTGAAGTCATGAGAGCAAAGCTGAGATTCAGCCAAGCACGATGGGTATTTTTCTCTCAATTCCCGAAACTTGGCTTGTGCAAATTCATACATACATTGCTTTACTCATTCGGGAGCTTGCGAAGTAACTGAAGAACATCTCTCCAAGCGTTCCGATCGCTCTGGAGCTTAAGGAAACCGTCGAATGTTAGTTGATCTTTACTACTCACAAGCGATCGGGACACAGCGAATGTGGAGGGTGAATTGAAGTACGCAATCTTGGGCGCTAACGGCGCAGTCGGAAAAGAATTAGCGAAGGTTCTCCACGAGGAAAAACACTTTTCCACAACTTGATCGGCCGAGACGCGATCGGCACCTATCAAAATTGCGAGAGGCTGCCAGCTGGTCACAAGTTGACGAGGCGAGAATCGAGCCGCTGGCGTAGGCTTCTTCTCAACGAGCTGATCTAAGCGTGTCTTGTAAAACCGACGTTCCTCCACGGATGCCGCTTGCGAAAGCAGAACCATAACTTCGAAGCGCTCGGTTTCCTCATAGGTGAGATTAAGTGCTGTCGCGATCGTGTGAATTGACTCAACTGTGAGATTTCTCTTTCCGGATGCCACGAGCCCGAAATAATTCTCAGATTTGAATCCAAGAAAACTTGAGAAGCTTCCCAAAGAAAGAGACCTCTTCATTTTCTTGCGCGCTTCGAAAACAGAGCGGTAGGTATTTTCGGTAATCTTCAAAGCTATAAACGGATTGTTCCATACACCTCTGAGAAGGCGTTTATTGGCCTACTAGAAAACTCGCAAGACGCTCGATCGAATCAGGCGTTTGCGTGCAGTGTGTGGGCGCCGAAATCGGCTCCCAAATCACGGGGGCCTTCTGCGCTAATAAGGATTGAACGAAGTTGTTTGTTCCCTCAAAGAACGCAAACGGATCCTGCACTTCACTCATGATGTAGGCAGGCATCGAGCTTGGCCCCATCGTCAGGGCAAGCCTCATCGGATCGTGACGTTGCCAGACTTCCAGTTTCGAGAAGGAATCCACCATCTTTCCCTGCCACTTCTCGATCAACTTACGGCTTCCGTAGGGCTGGTGACGGTTGATGAAGGCTTCGATTTCTTTCTTCGATGCTTGCGGAGAAAGGCTCAAGATCGCCGGACACACGATGGCTGCGCGTGAAAAGAGACCTTGAGTTTTCAAATAGAGTTGAGTCGCGTTGAATCCACCCATCGATTCACCGAAGACGGACCGATCACTTACCGTCCATCCGAGTTTGGCTTCAACGAGCGGCATCGCTTCTTCGGTGAAGGACGCGAAGTAAGATTTCGCCCACCAGCCGTCCTCATCAGATAAGAACCAATGCTTTCCGAACGAGAGCGCGATGATCGTTGGAACTGACTTGCCTGAATTTGCCCAAAGCTTTTCGATCATGCGGAAGTCTTCCCGCTCACCCCAAATCGCTTCATGCCCTCCGTGACCGTGAAGGTAGTAGACGACGTTCCGGGCATTCGCCTCAGGACTCCGGTAGATGCAATAGCTTAAACGATTGCGGCCAGCGGTCTCTTCACCGCACTCAGGTGATGCATGAGAGTCGAGCGTGAGAAAGAGCGAGAAAAGGACAGTGAAGATATAAAGCTGCGTTTTCATCGTTCGAGACGATACCACGAGGTGATCGATTCAGCTTCAAGAGATCACAGATTCATCTGCGGTGGGGAAATTCTGAAAAGAGTTCAGAAGTGTAAAGTGAGAAGACAGCGGGCGCTCGCACAACGCCCGCTGCACTTTCAGTTCTTAGTTGAGATAGCCTTCGAAACCGTAGTTCGAAACTGAACCTGTCGTGTAGCCATTATTATCGATGTTTACGCGACCGAAGTTGTACTGGCCACGGAAGTTCAAGCGAGCACGACGAGCATTCTGATTGCATGTTCCATATGTCCACTCGGCTCCTGCGCGTTGCTGAACGAGAACGCGAACCTGGTTTCCGGGGCCCGTGCGTTGCACCGTGAGGCTCATCGGGCGCCCTTCTTTGAAGAACCAAGTTCCGTTGATAACGCCGTTGCAGAGATCGTAGGCTAGAGGGCTGGCTTCAGCGGGTGCGCTGGAGAAGAGAAAAAGACCAACGCCTGCAGTAGCCAAAAAACGAGTCGTGCGTTTGAAAAGAGCTGTAATGGATCCTCCTGGTGGATGGAATTCGTAGATTGAATTCCGCGTTCCTATTCAATCTAGCCGCTCGCTATGGGTCAAGAGCTCATGATTGGGATCTGTTACATGTTTCGTTCAAATAGTCGCTCAATGTCACTGCTCCACGGAGTGACTGGATTGAACTCTCGTAAGCTCGCTTTAGAGCAATCTCACTCATTCGCGCATAGGACTGAGCGGACTCTTTCGAAAACCCAAAGCTTTCAAAAGTTTCCATCCACTTGGGTTGGGGCGTGACCTCTATCTCCACAGCGCGATTAAAGATCTGGCTAAAAGCGTCGGCTACATCTTGCGCCGAGTATTCATCCGGACCATTCAAATCAAATATTTCAAAATCATTCGGAGGAGGTTCCATCAATTTCCGTGCGTGGAACTTTCCAATATCTTGCGGTGCAATCATCGGCATTTTGAAGTCACGCGGAAAAAAACTTTGAATCTTTCCCTCTTTCGCGTTCGGAGCTTGTGGAGACCAGTTGCTCATATAGAAACCTGCCCTCACGATGGTTGCTGAAACCTTCGTTGCCCTTATGCCTTCCTCGAGTTCAAACAGAGAGCCTAGATCGCCGATGCGTTCGCCACGCTGCGCCCCTTGTGTCGATGCTACCGTCACGTGTTGAAAACTCGAGTTATGAACCGCATCGATGATCGATCGAATAGAGTTCATTTCTTCCTGCGCTGAATCTTTGGTCACGTCACCGGGTGGATTCAACAGAAAGGCCGTTTTACCTCGCGAGAAGATTTGTTTCAGCGTCTTAGCGTCATTGATGTCTGCAACGGCAACCTCTGCTCCTAATTGCCTCAACTCTTCCACGCGACGAGTTGAATGCGTCACCGCTAAAACTTCTTCGCCCGCACGCAGGAGTTCTTTTAGCACCACTGAACCCACATTACCGGTCGCGCCGAGGACAATATGCACCTTGCACCTCTTCGAAAGCTTCAACTTATCAAGATCCTTGCTCCGAAAGGTGACTTGTCCTTTGATCTTCTTCGTAGAAATTTTGATAGAGATTTTTTGGCGAGTCCGCACGGCAGAAGACGCGCTTGATTAGGAGGAAAGATGCAAACCCAAGAACTCTACCGAGGACGTTTGATCGATCACCTTCAACTCGTTGTTAAAAATATCGAAGCGAGCCGACGCTTCTACACCGCGATCTTTCGCACATTGGGAATCCCGATCGGTGGAGAAGGTGCTGACCATTTCTGGGTCGATGAGCTTTATGTATCTTCCATCGACAGCCCGGCGGCTATCGGCAAATTAACCGGGAGAGTTCACCTAGCATTTCAAGCCGCCAATCGCGAGCAAGTGCAGCGCTTCTACGAAGCAGGTCTCGAAGCTGGTGGTAAAGATCAGGGTGCACCCGGGATTCGCAAGTACCATCCCAATTACTACGCCGCATTTCTGTTAGATCCAGATGGAAACAACATTGAAGCCGTTTACCACGGGCCCGCCAAGAGATCGGCTGATGCTGTAAAGGTTAGTTTCTAAACTTCGAATTTGAGTTTGCTCGCTGAGGATCCTGTACCGCGGATTGGCGCTTCTCCCAAACCCAAATTGCTGCAAAAGCAACGAGCCCAAAAAACCCCGCGATGTAATACGGGGCTCCAGGAAGATAGAAGGCGCCCTCTGGCGTTGAGGTGTAAGCAAAAACTCGCGTCATCAAAAGCGGATTGAAGACTGCCGTCAGGCTCGTGAGGCTCATCAACGCTCCCTGGAGCTCACCTTGCTTTTCGGGCGGGATCTCTCGTGCAATCAATGACTGAAGTGCTGGATGCGCCACCCAGAAGATCGACGACACCGTGAGGACAACGTAGAGCATCAATCCCGATGCCGCAAAACCGTAACAAGTAAAACCGATCGCCTCACCGAGCGAACCCCAAAGTCCGACTTTTTTCTCTCCGAATTTTTTCACAACGGGGCCCGTCAGTGCGCCTTGAACGATCGCGCTGAGCAGACCAACGGCTGCGAGCGAAACGCCGACTTCCGCTGCCGTCCAACCGAAGCGTGCCTCAGTATAGATGGCCCAAATCGAAGGATGCGTTTGTCCAGCAAGTTGCAGCAACATGTGCGCAACTAAGAGGAGCGTGATCGTCTTCATCGACGTGAGGACCCAAAGAGATTTGAACGGGTTGAGATCACGCCAATCGAAATCGCGGCGCAGAGATTTCGGTAACGATTCAGGCAGAACAAAAAGTCCGAAGAAGAAGTTCAACAGATTCAGACCTGCCGAGACGTAAAATGGGTACTCCGCACCTTGCGAAGCAACGAGACCGCCAACGGCGGGTCCAAGAATAAATCCCAAACCAAAGCCGGCACCCATGAGACCAAAGTTTTTTGCGCGGTTAGTGTCGTCGCTAATATCGGCCAGGTAGGCGGTTGCAACCGTGTAGCTCGCGCCGCATATTCCTGAGATCAGTCGACCTAAAAACAGCAAACCCAAATTCGGCGCAAGTGCCATGAAGACATAGTCAACACCTGTACCGAAGAGCGAAAGAAGAAGAACAGGCCTCCGGCCGTACTTGTCTGAGAGTCGACCTAGAACAGGTGCGAACAAAAATTGGAGGAGCGCGTAGACCGCAATGAAGTAACCGTAGATGGTTGCGACTTGCGCGTCACCTTCAACGAAGCGGCGAATGACATCGGGAAGAACTGGCATCACGATCCCGAAACCCATCGCTTCGATCACGAGAGTAACGAAGATGAACATCGCACTGGCTTTGGTCGCTTTTTGAGCTTGTTGCATAAATGAAGTTTAGTGGAAGCAGTACTTAGAGTCCAATGGCGAGTAATCAACTTTCAGGTGGACTCGAACGGCTAAGGCTCACCCCACTGCAAAGATCATCGAATCGCCCAGGCAGAAGCGCTTAGCTGATGCGGGAGAACTCCTACCGCATCTGGATTCACCTCTGAAGAAAGTAGGGCCTACTTGCGGAAGTACTTAACGAACTAAGCTTGGAATAGCGGCCTCAGGAATGACGCCTGATTCACGCCGGTATTCTTTCCCGTTCTTGAAAACGATTGTTGTCGGAATCCCGCGAATCCCAAGCTCACTCGCGAGCGCTTGGTTTTTCTCGGTGTCGACCTTGACGAAGACAGCATCGCGCAAACTTTTCGAAGCCGCTTCAAACTGCGGAGCGTAGGACCGGCAAGGGCCACACCAGCTTGCCCAAAAATCTACAATGACGGGTCGATCTGCTTTTGCGAGGAGCTTCTTTAAACCTGCAGCTGAAACTTCGCTTACTAAGCTATGCATCGGAAGATCTTTGCCGCATTTCCCGCAAGTTGGAACCTTCGCGAGGGCACGATCTGTATCGACGCGATTGATGGATTCGCACGAAGCACAAACTGAGTATGTGTTCGACATTTTGTGACCCCTCCGTCGAGTTCACGTTTCTCGAAAGCATACCGATAGCAGCTTAATTTGTCGTCGGATTTGGAAGAATCTTCCCGAGTTCTTTACGGCTCCAAAAGGAAGTCGATGATCGTTGACGCTAGTTTGTCCGAGGCACTGAACCTCAAGGTCGCTAAAGGAGTAACAATGGCTACAAACGAAAAACTCGAGAACGATCCGAAAGCAAATCCCCAGGGAAACGCGATCAAAGATCCTGAGGAGTGGGTCACGAAAGATGAGCCGATGACGGGTGCACAAGCGAGCTATCTCAAAACATTGAGCGAAGAAGCTGGTGCAGAGTTCAACGCCGACCTCACGAAAGCGGAAGCATCAGAAAGAATCGATGAGCTTCAACGTCAAACCGGCCGCGGACAAAATCAATAAATCCGTCTCGCCTTCTTTCAACTGTCGCGCCTCCGGAACGTTCTTCGGGGCGCGACAGTTACTATTACCGATAGTTGTTCTTCCTTTGCGCCAAGGCGAGGCGACCAAAGTCTCAGTTTGAGACTCCAACTAAACAATCTGAGACGATAACTGTTCCACGGAACAAAAAAGGGTCCATAAATAGGTCCAGTTCACTCCCTAAAATCCCGAAAAGTAATGAAGATCTCAAGGGATGGAGAGTGAAACGTGAAAACCAAGACACCAAGAAATCAGCACTTGAGACGATCGTTTTCGCTCCGCTCAGAGCAGGGTTTCTCACTTGTGGGCGTCCTTGTTGCTGCCGCAATCACCGGTATTATTGCGATGGTACTTGCGGAACTCTTCGCAACCAATATGAAGCTCGTGAGCGGTATCGCTAAATCTTACGAGGGCGAAGCGCTCCACAATGAAATTCGATCACTTCTTGGCGACCATCGATCTTGCCGAGCGAGCTTGTCAGGTCAAGCGGACAACGCTTCAATCACGCAGCTCCTTCGCGTTCCAGATGCGGGCGCACCCTTTGTCGAATATCAGACCGGTCAAACCTACGGCGGTAAAGACGAAGTACGCCTCGAAAGTATGCGCCTCGTGAACCGATCCAATGTTTACGCAATCCCCGGCGGAGGCCAGAGCGCGCAGATCACGTTGCGCATTGGTTACGCGAAAATGGGTCAGAACTTAGGTGCTCAGCAGTTCTCGAGAACTGTTAACCTCTTTGCAAAATTCAGCGCCTCTAACGTGATTCAAGAATGTATTGCGAAAGCGTTGATGACCGACGGCATATGGCGCGTAACTCCGGCGTCGGGATTTACACCGAGTTGGGATGTCTTCTATTCCGAAGGTCGCGTGGGCATCGGAACGGATCAGCCGCAAGCGCGCCTCCATATGGTTAAGACCGCAGGTGCCCCTGAAGAGGCTTTTAAGTTTGAACAACCAGGTTCACCTGCATTCACAACGTTCTCGTGGATGCGTACGGGGAACATGTTCCTCGGCACAAACGAGTTTGGTGATACTCCACTCCCTACTTCGTTCGAAACCTCGGCCGCGCCTTCAATGGTCGTCAACGGGGGAACCATCACAGTCCGTGGATCGCAAGTCGCAGCTGCCAGCATGCCGCTCATGCTTTTGCAGGCCGAGCCAGCTCCCGGCATGGGCGGAGGCGCCATCTATCGATTCGGCCGCGGTGGAGTCCTACGCCTTGCAGCTTCTCCAGCTTTCTACGATTGGGCACGGCCCGTTCCTGGAAATCCCTTCGCTCTTCCTGGCGGAATGTACGCCGTAACCTCTGATGACTATCCGGTCACGGCTGGCGGCCTTCAAATCGGTGGTGGATCAATCGCCGTTTGGGGTTCGCCTGATGCGGGCGTCATCGCACCGCTATTACAAATGGCTGCGCCAATCTCGTCGGGTGGCGCTCTCTATCGTTTTGGTCGCCAGGGTCACGTCTTTCTAGAATCAAGCAACACGCGCCTCGACGTTAAACAGCAAGGTACCGACACGCGCACGATCATCGTTCCGTCACAAGTTACGACTCCACAGATCGTCGTGACTACGGCAACTCTGACTCCCCAAACGACTTTGCCTCCGGCAGCTGGCGCTGGTCCTGGTTGGATCCTTTCGCCAAACATTCGCACGAGTAACTTCCAAGTGACTGGATCTCCGGGAACAACGAGCCTCGGAGGACCAACTACCATCGGCGGTCCGCTTCAAGTTAACAACACGATCAACTCGACCGGCAACATCACGACTCAAGGTCAAGTTTTTGCGGCCTCTGATCGTCGCTTCAAAACAGATATTGCCCCTGTAACATCAGCTCTTGATGAGATTCTCAAGCTTCAAGGTGTCCGCTTCAAATGGCGTGAATCAAAACGCACTGACATGGGCGTCATCGCTCAAGATGTTGAAAAAGTTTTCCCGGAACTCGTGGCTAAGCAGACAAAGCCGTCTGAAAAGAAGGGTGAAGCTGATACCGACTTCCTCACCGTCTCTTACAATGGTTTGATTGCGGCCGTGATCGAAGCTTTGCGTGATTTGAAAAATTGGCTCTTGAATCACGATCAGAAGATTGCAGAACTTGAAGCAAAGAACGACGAACTCTCAAAGCAAGTTCAGATGCTCAACGAGCGTCTGATGAAACTCGAAGAAGATCGCAGAAAACCCGCGAGCGAAGACCCTTAAGCGTTCTAAAACGAAAGGAGAGTTTACAAGCTCTCCTTTCTTCACTTCATTGAGTGAATTCCGAACATATTTCCTTCCGTATCAATACCTAAAGTAATGAATCCGTAAGGCCCAATATTCATCTTAGGTTTGAACACTTTGCCGCCCGCCGCGGCGATTCGCTTTTCTTCAATGGCGCAATCATCGCTCTTGAAGTAAATGAGCACGCTGTTACCACCGGCTTTGAAGCCAGGCATATGCGCGAGCACACCACCCGAGCCGTGTGAAGTCATGTCACCGGCAAAAGCTTGCATTTGAATCTCAGGCCCGCTCGCCATAGCTTCGGTCTTCGTTTCAAATACCGTCTCGTAAAACTTCGCCGCCCTCGCCATGTCATCGACGTAGATTTCAAACCAGCCAATTGGATTCACTTTCATCGAGACTCCCTTCTCAGTACGATGGATCCATTAGCGTCACTAAAGTTTTGAAGATCATCAAGACGAACCGGGCCAACGCCATTCACGGAGGAACGAAAATGAAAATGAAGGGAAGCTGTCACTGCCAGAAAGTCCGGTTTGAAGCGGAAGGCGAAACAGCGGACGCGATCGTCTGCAATTGTTCGATTTGTCAGCGAAAAGGAAGCATCTTGGCTTTCGTCCCGGCCGATAAATTCCAACTTCTCTCGGGGCAGGAGAATCTCACGGACTACCAGTTCGGGAAGAAGACGATTCATCACTACTTCTGCTCGACTTGCGGTGTGACGTCATTTGCATCGGGCAGTACGCCTGATGGAACCCAGATGCGAGCGATCAACCTTCGCTGTGTTGAAGGCATCGATCTCGATCAGCTAAACCCGCACAAAGTCGATGGACGAAGCTTCTGATCCGCTGGAACGAAGACTAGTCACGTTGCGAGAGACTCCTCGTTCGGTATCATGAAAGAACGAAGGAGATTCCATGCAGCAGACAAAAATTTCCAAATCTATGTTCTACGTTGGCTCGTTCCTCGCAGCAGCCGTTATGGCCATTACCACTGGCTGCGCATCGGGTGGATATAAGCTGACTCGCGAATATGCCGGGTTCGTTAACCAACAGCACATTATCATTCGGATTCTCTTGTATCTGATCACCGGCGTGATCTTCGCCGTCACGATGCTTGTCGACTTGGTTTACAACAACACAATGGATTTCTGGGAAGGCCGCGTCTCTCAGGGAACGTTTGAGTTCAACAAAGATGGCAAGACGTTTGTCGCTAATCACGAAATTTTGCCCGGTAATCTCAAGCGCTCAACGATCGACGTGAAGAATAAAGAAAATCAACTTCTCCAAAAAGTTGTCATCCAACAACTGGCATCGGGTGAAATCGAAGTTCTTGTCGACGGAACAACCCGCGCGCGAGTTCGCGACATCCTCTCGCTTCCGATCGCGTCGATGTTCAACAGCGAAGGTCGACTGATCGAAGAGAAAGTTCTTCTTTTTGACGTCCCGATGAAAACCATTGCAGCTAAGTGATTGGACAGTGAGAGTCTCCGCTCAGCGCGGAGACTCTTTTAAATTTTTTCTGCTTTCAGATTTCTTGCGAACGTAAATAGTCTTCATGACCTGCGCAATGACCTGACCTGCTTCATCGACAACTTCCACGGGCAGATCGAAGATGTATTTCTCGCCGCCTGCACATCTCTCATGAATGACATTCAAAAGAGCTTCACTGATTCGGAACTCAGCAAAGAGCGCCGTTTGACCTGGCCGCTTGAAATCGATTGATGCAGCCTTATCCCATACGATGTAGCCGGGCCCTAAATTGTTGATGATCATCAACATGAAGAAAGGATCGGTCATGGAGTAGATCGATCCACCAAACTGCGTACCGACGTAATTGGTGTTGTACCAACGACGCTTCAACGTGACTTTGATGTAGCGGTAGTCAGGCGTGGCAATTAAAACCTTGATCCCAGCGCCGAGATAGGGAGGCCAAAAATTCGCAAGAACTCGCACAAGCCAAGCTGGTACGCGGCTTGAGAGTTTTCGAAGTAGGTGTGCTGCCATTTGCTACCCATCCATCTTTGAGTTCGGTTGAGAGTTTGGTCTAGAGTTAGCTAAGAGTTCCGCTCAAAACTGAGCCAAACCGCGTCGCGACCGCTCGCCCTATGGCTCTATTCCCTCATTAGTTTACGATTCCGTGTTCGTAAGCAAGAAATCTGCGAGCCAGTTTGCGGAACACTTGGGAGTTCTGCTAATCTCCGAGGCATGTTTCTTCTGGTCTTCCTCACCAGTTTCATCACTATGGAATTCATTGCTTGGTCGCTGCACAAGTACGTCATGCACGGCTTTTTGTGGGAAGTTCATCGTGATCATCATGAACCGCACTCTAAGCGAATGGAAAGAAACGACGCCTTTGCCCTCGTCTTCGCAATCCCCAGCTTTTTGATGATTCTCTTCGGCGGGCTTATCGACAAGCCTCTGTTGGCGGCGACTGGCTACGGAGTCATGGCCTACGGCTTCACTTACTTCCTCGTTCATGAAGTGATCATCCACCGCCGCTTCAAGTTCTTCCGTGGACGTGGACGTTACCTTCGCGGCTTGATCATCGCTCATCGTCACCATCACGTCGTCCGCACCAAAGAAGGCTCAAAGAACTTCGGAATGTTGGTGGTTCATCCCCGTTATTTCTCGTCCAACGTTCAGCGCGCGCCCGGCGCTAACCGGTAAAATTCTCAGAGAGATTCTCGCGAATAAACCTGATGGGTGTACACCGTCTCGAAGCCAAGCTTTGTGCAGATGGGTGCCGCCGTGTGAGTCTTTGCGTGAATTAAAAGGTTGTTGTGCCCAAGTGATTTAGCAACGTTCGCTCGGTGCGAAAGAAGCGATTTGTAGAGACCTCTTCCACGATACTTCGGATGAACTGTGCCGGATGCGAGATACGCTCCACTTGCGATGATGACCAAACCACCTGTCGCAACTGGTTGGTGATTAAAAAATCCGATGAAGCAACGAAACCGCCTTTGCGGATCTTTCAAGCTAGCCGCCACACCCGTGCTGAATTCGTCCTTCATCTCTGGGGGCATCTCCCAACAACTCATGAAGGTGTCGACGTAAAGATCGAGTTGCGCGAGGGTGACTTCTTCAACTCGCAGCATCTCCGCCCCAGCGTTGATGGCCTTGTCACACGATGAAATCATCGCACTTGCTTCGTAAAGAAGCTTCAGACCTCTCGCTTCCAAACTCCCGGAAAGATCCACGGGTCGCGTAAGAGGCGTGACGACCCATCTGTATGCTACGCCCATGCTCTCGTAGAAATCGCAGACTTCAGAAACCTTTTCCGCCACTTTACTCTTGTCGAGGACCGAGCGATAAACCGCATTCGCGGCAGAGCCTTTACCACCGGGCGTGATCAGCTGGGCCCAATCGTCGCGAACGATCATGCGGCTTTGCGGATGGCCGTCATTGCATTCGATGTTGGCTTGCTCAAGGAGTCGTACTTTTTCGTCGTGATTCATTTCTCTCACTCCTATGACGGAAGTGGCTCCGAAGGAGTTGGTTCAGGCTTTGGATTTGTGAGGCTGCTTCCAACCGATGCCGAAATCACGCTTACGACCGCCAACCCTTGTAGCCAAGTGAGCTTTTCACCAAGGAAGCTGAACGCCACCATGGCGCCGATCGCGGGCTCAAGGCTCATGAGCAAACTAAAATATTTTTCTGGGAGTTGCCGGAGTGCGAACATCTCTAACGAATAAGGAATAGCGCTCGAGAGCAAACCCACACAGAGGGCGACAAAGAGCAAAGATCCGGAGCCGAACAAAGCGCTCGTCTCGTGGAGTCCAAACGGCGCGATCGCTAAAAACGCGGTCAAAGTTCCTAGCGCGGTCACGGCACCGGCAGGTGTGGAGCGTCCCGCGCGTTTACCGAGGATGATGTAAAGAGCCCACGCGGCCGCTGCGCCAAGAGCAAAGAAAACACCCGCAATATCGATTTTTCCGGCAAGCGAACCCAACGAGTGAATCGGCAAGATCAACACGATTCCGAGTGCCGCGAGGAATGCCCAGAGAAGATCCACCGCTTTCTTTGAGTACAAGAGCGCCACCGTGAGGGGTCCCGTGAACTCAATTGCGATGGCGAGTCCGATTGGAAGCCGCGCAATCGCGAGGTAAAAGAGAAGGTTCATGAAGCCGAGGCAAATTCCGTAAAAAAGAATCGCCTTCTTTTCTTTCATTGATAGCCGGAATCTCCAAGGCCGCCAGAAAGTACAAAGGATCAAGGCTCCCAAGCCTAATCGTGCAACTGTCACGCCGCTCGGACCAGCCGTTTCAAAGAGTGTTTTAGCTAGCGATGCTCCAAGCGTAAGCGAGAGCATGGACATCAGAACGAGAAGAATAGAACCCGTGCGGGAGAGAAAGAAAGTCTTCACCTTTTTAAAGTACTCGGCTCGGCGCGAGGACGCAATGGACGTGGAAGAATCCTTCTTATGAGCTTGGCTTCCTTAAGCCGCTCGGGCTAAGACGATCGTATGCGAGATTCATTTCTTTTCGTGCATTCTTGGATGCGCTGGATTGTTCTTCTCTCGACGTTGTTTCTGACCATTCGTTTCGTCATGAATTGGCGAAAAGGAATCATATGGAGTGGTCGTGACTCTTTTTTCTCATGGGCCTTCGAGCAAGCGCTCGGTTACCAGATTCTTTTTGGGCTAACGCTCCTGCTTGCGAACAATCCACTCGTCGTCACCGTAGTTCGAAATGGCATGAGCGCTTTGAGCGATCCGATGTTGCTTTTCTTCACGTTGATTCATCCCGTAGCGATGATTCTCGCGATGGTGATTTTCCAGGTGGGGAAGAACAAAACAAAGAGCGCTTCGATCGAAAAACGCCAACGGCTGATGGCATTCACCTTTATCGCAACGACTCTGTTGATTCTCGCGGCGATTCCTTGGCCCATCTTCTCCTACGGTCGCGCACTCTTCAGGCTGGGGCTGTAGGATGCAAAAGATCAACGCGGAAAAAGCCATGATTGCGTACTTGCGACAACTCGGAAGACTTGAGGGTCTTTCGCTCCTCTTTCTGCTTCTGGTCGCGATGCCTATTCGCGCTGTCCTCAAAGATCCGAGTTGGGTCAAGATCACCGGAACAGTTCACGGCTTTCTTTTCTTGATGTTTGTCTTCACGGTGACGAGCGTAGGGCTTGAACTTCGCTGGCCCGTCAGACGCGTCATCATGGGGTGGATCCTCTCGAGCGTTCCGTTTGGAACTTTTTGGTTCGAGCGTGGCCTTAACGAGAATACCTCTTCGAAAGCCGATGACACGACCCCATGAGAACTAAAGAGATTAAGATGTCGCCGTTTGCGACGAAAGTGATCGCGCTCGTCAAAAAGATTCCTCGAGGGAAAGTTGCGAGCTACGGACAAATCGCGCGCCTAGCAGGCAAGCCCCACGGTGCACGTGGTGTTGGTTGGATCCTTCATGCGTGCGCGGAAAGTCATTCTCTCCCCTGGCAGAGAGTTCTCAACTCCCAGGGGAAAATTTCGTTTCCGGTAAAAGCCAAAGAGCACGCCGAACAAAAGCGGTTGCTCAAAAAAGAAGGCGTAACATTCATCAGCCATTCGCAAGTGGATCTCGAGACCCATCTTTGGGAAAAGGACGTTAAGCCTTCTCGCCCGAAGCGCAATCAACCGCGCATGTTCAACTAAAACCATTTCAGAAGATCAAAGCTCATTTGGTAGAGGTGTTCGCTCGGCGCTGGGACGGAAAGGGCTTGTCGCTCAGCTTTAACTGGCACACTTGTGTGCGGATTGATTGGATTTTTCACATAGCTAACTGCTCGTTGAGAACTGGAATTCTTAGAGTTCCAGTCCTGATCGCCTGGTGAAATTGGAATCTCACCCGCACGCAAGTGGGCCAGTTAGTTATTCGAGGGCAGCACCCGCCCCCACCGCCTCCGGCGTTTTCGTAGTCTTCGTGTTTCCGTGGTAAACCGTCTTTGTGTTTACGAATTCACGGATGCCGAAAGATGAAAGCTCGCGGCCGTAGCCTGATTCCTTGATTCCGCCAAACGGAAGCCGAACATCGGATTTCACGAATGCATTGATGAACACACTTCCCGCTTCGATCTCGCGAGAGAGCCGATCGGCCTTGGCCTTGTCTTTTGTAAATAGCGCCGCACCCAATCCGAATGGCGAGCTGTTTGCCAAGCGAATTGCGTCTTTCTCATCTTCAGCCTCGATGATTGCAGCAACTGGCCCAAAGATCTCCTCATCGAAAGCTACCATTCCTGGCTTCACGCCTCCTAATACGGTGGCTGGATAATATGCGCCGGGACCGGAGGGAATTTTACCTCCCACTAAAAGTTTTGCGCCTTGGGAGATCGACTTCTCTACTTGCTTGTGAACATCGTCGCGCAGATCGACGCGAGCCATTGGTCCCATATCGGAAGTCGGCTCATTTGGATTTCCGAAACGGATTTTTTTGAACTTCTCAACGTACCGGCGCTCGAATTCCTCGCGCAGCTCGCGAACGACGATAAAGCGCTTGGCGGCGATACAGCTTTGCCCAGCGTTGATCAAGCGGCTCTGCACGCATGTATCAACTGCAAGATCGAGGTCGGCATCAACGAGGACGACGTATGCATCGCTTCCTCCGAGTTCGAGAACCGTCTTCTTCAAGACGGAACCCGCGGCTGTCGCGACGGATTTTCCGGCGGGAGTGCTTCCTGTCAAAGTTACCGCCTTGATGACCGGATTGCGGATCACTTTCTCGACGCTACTCCCGGGAACGAGAATGGTCGTGAATAGTCCTTTCGGGAAACCAGCTTGAAGGAAGATGTCTTCGATTGCGAGCGCGCAACCCGAAACATTTGATGCATGTTTTAGTATTCCAGCGTTTCCGGCCATTAATGCCGGAGCAGCGAAGCGGAACACTTGCCAGAATGGAAAGTTCCACGGCATCACCGCCAAGACGACGCCGAGGGGATCGAAAGCTACGTAGCTCTCCTTTGCGTCGCTTTCCACCGTCTGCGAACTCAAGAACTTATCTGCGTTGTCGGCATAGAAGTCGCAGCAGCTAGCGCATTTTTCGACTTCGGCTGCACCGTCACGCAGGATTTTTCCCATTTCATCGGCCATGAGCTGAGCAAGCTCATTCTTCCTTTCGCGCATCACTCGCGCGGCGTTCTTCATGAGCTTAGAGCGTTCGGCGAACTGAGTTTTCCGCCAGGCTTGGAAGGCTTGGTCCGCTTCTTTGAGCAAAATCGCGACGCGCTCATCGCTGAAGGGTTGGTAGTCGCGGATTTTTTGGCCGGTGTGGGGGTTGATGCTTTCCATGAACTGGCACACTCCTCTGCGGATAAAAGTTCCATATCAGAAGGCAAATCGCCCGAAAACTTCGAGAATCTTACAATTCTGATGGATTTCCACAAGGCAATTACAGATAAGAATCCGCAACGAAGTGTGCCAGTTAGGGGACCCGGAAGATGGAAGATCAACGCCTCATCGACGTCGAGACAAAATTAGCCCATCAAGAGTTCGCAATCGAGGAACTCCAGCAAGTGATCTATGAACAACAAGTAGCGATCGAAAAGCTGGAAAAGACATTAAAGAAGTTGAACGAACGCCTCGAAGGCGCATTCGGCACGCAGATCGGTCCTGGCAACGAAAAGCCGCCTCACTGGTGATTTAGCGTCTCGAGGCAAGCATCGCTCACGACTTGCTTGTCAGCCATCCAATAAGCTCGCGATCGAAGAGTTCACTTTCCTCAAGTTGAGGCGTGTGACTGCTCTCCTCGAAAACTCGCACGGTAAGATCGTGAAAATGAGGGCGCACTCGGGCCCAGCTAGAGTACGGCGCAACAGAGTAATCAAAACGCCCAAGCGCCAGAAACACGGGAACTTTCATCTGCGCGAGTCCCTTCGTCACATCTATTTTCTTGAATGCATGACCCCAGAGATAATCCAGTGCAGGCATATTGTTATACACGTCCTGCCAAAGGGGAGATGCATCGTAGTTCCAATCCTTCCACATCCTCGCGCCGAGCCGGAGACAGAGGGAAATAAATTTCTTCTCGGGAGTACGCTCGATATCGGAAGCAAGTCGAGAGATCTCGCGATGAAATTTTTCTTTCCGTTCTGGACAGACGGCTTCCTGCCAATATTGTTCCGCAAGATGCATGTCCGCATCTGCGTGACTCGGTCCCGTTGCGATCATCACCACATGGGAAGCATTTGATGGATACCGCTTGGCATACTCTAGGGCCATGTATCCATGACCCGAATGTCCGACTATAACCGGACGTTGAATTCCGAGATGTTGGCGAATGCGCTCGACATCTTCGAGAATCACCTCAAGCCGGTGATCGTCAGGTTTTGCATTCGCGGGAGCAGGAACGAAGCCGCGGTGATCGATGAAAATAAGCTGAACCTTTGTTCGTAGATTTTGCGAGAAAGTTCTCGGATAGTAGATGGAGCTTCCTATCACGAGCAGAGGCTGCCCTTCTCCTTCGATCGAATAACCAAGTTTGTACCTGTCAGAATCGATTGCGCCGCGTTTTGGTTCCACTGATGTCTCCGACACTTGATTGAGAGTCTAACCAGATCCTCTCTTGCTTTCGACATGTTTTTCGAGGCGTGCTCGAGCGCGATTGTGATTGACCGCGAAAATTGCGAGATGAAGCCGCAACCGCTCTTTGCGTTTGGAGATGCACCACGACTTTCGCGCCAGTCGACTCATCCGCGCTCGCTGTTTGGCTAAGACATGATTGATGGAAAAGAGTGGGTCTTTTCCCTTCTTCAGCTCATCGAATCCGTGATCGCGTGCAGGACGAGCTTTATGCGTGCGGTGTGTGGCTTGCGGAAAAGCGCTCGTAATTTCGGACGGGTAATGTGGATGGTCATCCGACTCAATGACTGCTCTCTCCTCGATGAATGACTTCAGTTGCGAAAATAGCTTCCGTCGGCCGGCAGCTCTTCGATCTAGACGTCTACCGTATTTCTTGAGCGATTTCTCTGCATTGCGTCCGCTCGCCGGAATCTCGGAAATTTCAAAGCCCAAGATGCGATGACTGTGCTTCTCGGCAACCATCAAAATAGAAAGTGGCTTGAGCTTGGTGGACTCAGCTGTTTCCTGTTCGTCGAATTGAACTTGCGCAACTTTCGGTAGGTTTTGATTCATCTCTTCGAGTTCACGTTCGGCATTTACTCCGAGGAAGACAAACTTTCTGACGACCGTTGTGCGACTGAGTCCGAGGGTGCGGGCGATGCCCCTGAGCGAGCAGCCTTCGATGTAGGCTTTCTCGACTCGATGATTCATCGTGCGTTTCTTTTGGCGGTAACAAAGCGAGAGGGTCGCGTGCGAGAATCCGCGTTCGCAACTTCTGCAATGGAAGCGTTGGATCACGCGACCGTCGGAGCGTCGGCGGAAATAACCGTCACGCAGAATCTTCCGTGGGCCGGACGTGGAATCGTTTCTTGATGAGCAGTGTGGGCAGCTGGGGTGCATGGGTGGGGGATTGAGCAAGTATAAGGCCAGCTTCCCTACTGGGTCACTTGCCTGCGGCTACTCCATGTCTCTTCACTGGTGAATGCCGCTCCCAAACACAAAATCTCAAGAATTTGACGATCCGCTCCTCGTAGAAGATGATTTTATCCGCAACCAAGTGGCCCAGTTGGAGGAATGGATGAGATTTCTTAAATCAGTTTCGCTTACCGCCGCCACCATCGCCAGCTCAGTCACTGCTGGTGCCGAGAGTCGTCCGGCTGATATCGTCGATGTTAAATCTGTCGATGATTCCATTCTCGTGAACATGATGTACAACACCGACGAAAATTTTGTCGGAGCGAAGATCGAAGGCTACAGAGCCAACATTTGTTTTCTCACCAGACAAGCGGCGCAAGCGCTGAAGAACGCCCAATCCCGCTTAAAGAAAAGAGCCGAAGAGAAAAACACGAAAATGGTTCTACTTGCGCGTGATTGCTACAGGCCCCGAAAGGCCGTACAGCATTTTGTCCGGTGGGCGAACGATCCTTCTGCAACCGAGAAAAAGGAAACATACTATCCGGAGCTTCCGAAAGACCGACTCATCAAGGATGGATATATTGCTTCGGTTTCCGGACACAGCCGCGCCTCCACCGTCGATATCACGATCGCTGAGCTGCAAGATGACGGAAATTACAAAGAAGTTGATATGGGCACGATCGTGGATTACTTCGGCGAAAAGTCTCACACCGATTCGCGCGCGATTACGAAGGATCAGGCGGCTTCTCGCAAGCTCTTAAAATCGGTATTAGCTCCAGAATTTAAAAACTACTCGAAGGAGTGGTGGCATTACTCGTTAGCGCAAGAGCCGTATCCGAATACGGGTTTTGATTTCGACGTAGTCCCCTAACTGGCACACAATGTTGCGGATACATCGTCCGTAACGCCTTGTACTCGGCGGCGTTTTCAGCAAATTTTTGAATTTTCTGAGGATTCTGCAAGGGTACTAGGACTTTTCATCCGCATCCAAGTGTGCCAGTTGCCAGAAGGCGGAGAGATCCCCCAAAATCCCCGCCGAAACCAGTTCGCGCGGGCTCTCTGCGTACCAGTCGCTCGGCATTGACTTTGAGTAGCTCTTCTCCAGAAACCGATTGTCCATCAGCACGATGATGCCCTTGTCGGTCTCCGAGCGAATCACGCGTCCCGCGGCTTGCACAGCCTTCGCCATCGCGGGGAACGTGTAAGCGTAGTCGAAGCCCGCAGCGTAGTTCTGCTGATAGTAATCGCGTCGCTGCTCTTGCTCGAGATCGAAGTTCGGAAGCGGCGGTCCCACCACGAACGCGCCAATCACCATGTCCCCAGGGTAATCCACACCTTCCGAGAAAACTCCGCCCTGCACCGCAAAGACAACATGCGCGGCGGATCGGTCCGTCAGACGATCCAGCACCGCCTGAATTTCCTCCCGCCTCATCGTGCGCTCTTGCTTCAGCGTTTCAAAGCCCTCGGGCGCGCGGAACTTCCCGCAAACGCGCTCCATAAACTCAAAGCTCGGGAAGAAGACAAGATAGTTCCCACGCTTCAACGAAACGATGCGCTCAATCGCGTCCGCGATTCGCGGAGCATTTCGCTCGCGGTCCGAGTACTTCGAAGAAATTTGCGGAATGATGAGCAGCTTGCGGTGCATTTTCGGAAAAGGAGACACGAACTCCGCCGTTTTTAGCTCCTCAGCCACAAGACCCGTGAGCCGACTGTAATACTCAAATGGCTTGAGTGTCGCGGAGAACGCAACGACTTGTGAGTACTCGCGGTAAGCTTCCTTGAGCATCTCGGATGCATCACAACAAGTGATCTTCACCGTCGCAGGATTCGGGTGGTAAGTCGTGAAAAATTCCTTTCGGCCACTGCTTACGAATTCAAGAGCGCCCGTGAATTCCGACCAGTAGAAGCAGAGTCGAAGAACGACATCCCGTGGCTGGATCTCAACTTCAGAATTCAAATAGGAAGACAAAAAAGATTTGAGTTCGAGATCCTGAGTAAGAAAAGCTTCAACGGGAGGCTTGATCCGACTCGGCTTTGTTAGTCCAGCTGGAGCGCAAGTCTTTACGACATCGATGCATTCATCGAGAAGGTCCTGCGCTTCTTTCTGAAATTTCAAAGGAAGATTCTTTAAATCCGTGCGCATCTTCTCAAGCGCAACGGTCGAGAGCGTCGGCGAATAATGATCCATCGCACGCGATGGGAGATTATGAGCCTCATCGATGACTAAATTCGGTTTTCCATCTTGATCAAGTCCACAACTTGCTAGGCGTCCGAACCCGGACTTCGGAGCAAAAACATAGTTGTAATCACAAATAGCAACGTCGGCTTCTTGAGCAGCATCGAGCTGAAGCTCAAAAGGACAAACCTGATACTCCTCCCCGAGATTGCGGAAAACTTTTTTCGTGAGGCTGCGCTTTTTTGAAAGCTGCTCGAGAATCTTGTTCTCCGCAACCTTCGTATAATGATCTTTTGCATACTCGCAGTAATCGGGATTGCAGAGCGGTTCGTTTTTAAAACAGATCTTGCTCTTCGCCGTAATTGTCAGCGCCTTAATGTTGGCACCAGTTTCCTGCAGACGATCGACAGCATCTTCCGCAACGCTGTGCTGACTGTTCTTCGGAGTGATGTAGACAACACGCTGGCCGCGTCCTAGCGCCTCGCGCAGTGTGGGATAGAGAACGCCAACCGTTTTTCCTAAGCCCGTTGGAGCTTGGACCATCATAGGTTTCTTTTCGCTCATCCCCTCTTCAATTGTTCGGATGAGCTCCACCTGCCCAGAGCGCGGCTTGTTGAATGGAAACTGAAGCGAAGCTGAAGCTTTTCTGCGGCGCTTGGCTCTTTTTTCCGCAAGCTTTGCTTCCTGAACCAGTTCATCGAGACGACGATCCAGCCACTGCTCATACTCCAAGATGTTGAGCTCAAGATTGAGTTCCATTGTTTCACCGTTTCGGGTGGAGACGAGGAGCAGTGTCAACGCAGGGTTCTTGCGATGATTGAGCCAATGGAAATAACCATAGGTGAGGAGTTGAAGGCAGTAAGGATGCTCGTAGCGTCCTTCTTTCAATCGTCTTGAGAGTTCGTAGATATTGAAGCTCGTTTTAATTTCTTCAATGCGGGGGTGAAGTTCGTTGAAGAAGCCGTCCATCCTTCCGGAGACTTCGAACTGATATCCACCTCTGGAGAATGAAGAAGTCGTGACCACTTCCGCTTGATAGTTGGGATTCTCCTTTGCTCGTTCGGCTTGGAACTTTTCGTGAATTTCGATTCCAATTTGCGAACCACGGCCGAAGCCGGAGAAAACATCGATGCTTCCTCTACGCGGAGCCGGTAACGCAAAATCTGTGACACTGACAAAAACTTTCTTCATCAGAAGAAAGCCAATTGGTCGGGTTGTTTGGGCGTAAGCTCAGTGTCGGGGAAAGCTTGAAGGCCGAGCGTGCGGAGATGCTTGACGAGAGCACCGTTTCCACGGTGTTGAACGTAGACTGTTTTGGCTCCGGTTTCTATTACGGTGCGAACGAGATCGTTCCAGTCCGCGTGATCGGACATCACAAAGCCTCTGTCGTATCCGCCCCGGAAGCCGTGAGAGCCTTTTGCCATCCATCCGGATGCAAAGGCAGTTTCGTATCTTCCGCCGAGGACTTGTCCCTGATCCGATCTCAAAAATGACTGAGGAACGAGCAGAAGCTCACCGCGCAGTGACTCCCCTACTCGTAGAGTACTTAAGCAGCGAGTCGACGCGAGGTTTATCCCTTGGGCACGGTAGCAGTCGTTCAACGCTGTCGCGGCCGGGTGGCAGTAAACTTCTTTTGTTGCGTGCGGATGAAGAACACCAAGCACTCGCTGCGCTTTTCCGAGGGAGTACGCAAAGAGTACGCTGTTGACTCCGCGGGCGGCATTAGTGTTCCACCAAGTGTGGATTTGTTTTCCCAGATCGGCGTCTTTTTTCCAAGCGTAGCCGGGAGTGCCGAAAGTGGCTTCGGTTACGAAGACGTCGCATTTCACGGACTCGAATGGCTCGCACGTCGGATCGGGATCGCGCTTGTAGTCGCCGGACGCGACCCAAACTTGGCCGGCATACTCAAGGCGAACTTGAGCTGAGCCGAGAATGTGACCGGCCGGATGAAGCGAGATCTCGACGCCGCCGAGGCGGAGAACTTCGCCGAAGGCGAGGCCGCGGACGGTGATGTTTTTTCCGAGCCGGGTTTTGAGAAGCGAAACACCGCTCGTCGCGCAGTAGTACTGCCGACTTCCGCGGCGGGCGTGATCGCTGTGGGCGTGCGTGACCACCGCGTGGTCCACGGCACCGCTGGGATCGATGTAGAAGTTGCCGGCCCGGCAATAAAGGCCCTTGGGAGTAAGCTCGAGCATAAGTGGTGAGACTTTAGCGGAGAGTTTTGCTCTCAACAACCTAACTGGCTCACTTCGCTGCGGATGACTTACTGACTTACGAGGGGAAATTCCCAAAGAAAATAAAATTCTCGGAAATTGAGGTCGATCTTCCTTCTGAAAATGATTATCCATCCGCAATCAAGTGGGCCAGTTAGGGGATTGCATGGTAAAATCCCCGAAAACCAAGGGGTTAGTTCGATGGAAATGTGGTTGTGGTTTGCTGCAGGGGGCGCCTTCATCGGAGCGATTATTGTCTACGTTGCCTTCATGATCTTCCTGCCGGAATGGGTCGGGATTACCGGCAAGACTGCCATCGAAAATGAAAAGAGCCATCGCAGCGGCGAAATTGCTAAGGACATTGATCTGCTTGAACGGATGCAGGAGCCGGATGGCAAGAAACGCGATCCCTCTTAACTGGCACACTTGCGTGCGGATGCAATTGCGAATTCTCCTAGTTAGATTCCCGAATTTCTTGGAAATTTTGAATTTAAATAGGCTTCTTCCCTTGTGAACTGGCACTCGCATCCGCAGCGAAGTGGGCCAGTTGGGAGACTGAGGACACCATCCCCCCCAGCAACCTCGCCGGCCCCGAGTCCGCGCTTGCGGCCGCGGGCGCCTTGAGCTCCGGCGCGCCGAGCTGCGCGGCCGCGGCCGGCGTCCGCAGCGCCTCGGCGATCCGGCTCATGCGCTCCGCCAGCTCGCTCTTCAGGAGCGATAGCTGAACTTCGTCATCGCCCGCCGCTTCTCCAGCTGGAGCCGGCGCCGTCGCGAGGTGCCGCAGAAAGTGCGCCAGCAACGCAGCGTCGTGCAAGATCAACGGCAGGTCCCCCTGCTTCATGATCGGAATCCGCGACGTAATCGGCGCAGCCGCCAGCCGCAATGCCTGCAGATCGCGATCCACGCGTCGCAGACGCCGCACGATCTCCATCCGCGAAAGTGAAGCCTGCGCCGGCGGCCGCAGCGGTAACTCCCTCAAAACTTGGCTCATCGTCGCGAGCAGATCCGCCAGCGCTTTTCTCACCGTCGCGCGAGTCGACGTAGGCAAAACGTAAGCGCTCACCAGCGCGCCAATTACCGCGCCGATGGCCGTCTCCTCCAGCCGCAAAACCAAGATGTGCAAGCTAAATTGCCCAATCACATCAAACAAGATCGCAATCATCGCGGAGAACAAAGTCGCCGTCCAAAACCCAAAGGCGAGGCGCGCGCCGTAAACACCAAAGAACACGCACGCAATCACCAACGCCCACTCAACACTCTTGTGTCCCGAAAGCACGTAAGCGACCACGAAGCCCGTGGCGAGTCCGCCCGCCGTGCCAACAACCCGCGTGAACGCTCGCTGCAAAGTCTCCCCGCGCGAGGCACCCGCGAAGATAAGAAACGCCGTCAACGAAGCCCAATACCAGCGCTCAGGAGAAATCGCGTAGCCGACCATCGATGCAAGCGCCGTCGCCAACGTCGCCTGAATCGCTTGGCGCGTGGCCGGATGCAGGCTCAAACTCGCTGCGGGAGCACCGCCTGCGTTCGCCACGACTCCTAGGCCCGGCGCAGCCATCTCGATCGCGGCTTCCGATTCCACACCGGCCGCCGCATCTTGACCCCTTGAGCATGTACGTACCGTTTCCAACGCTGCCGTTAAACACTTCGCAAAATCACGTACGCGAGGAGACACAGAATCAAAGCCCGCATCAAAGTTCCCCTGCGAACGGACAACCGATGCTGCTCGCCGAGCAAGCAGACCGAGTTCGTGAAGCGTTTGCACATCCAGCCCACGACCGCGAACCAGTTCCTCACTTCGAACCAAGATCTTGCGGAACGCGAGCTCCTGCTCAAAAAGCGACATCACGATCTTTTCGGCCTTCGCCCTCACCGCATTCGAATCCGATGAATTAAGAAATTGCTCAATCAGCAGACTCGACTCATTCACCCGAACAACCGCTCGGCGGAGATGTAAACGATGCTCCTCAAGCATCGCCTCCGATTGGTCGCCGACTCCTGCGAGTTCTTCAAAAGCCACAGATAACCGATCAAGGACACGCGCAAGTCGAACGTGAAACGAACGCAAATGAAGCATCAACAGTCGCTGCGGACGATCCGCGAAAACCCAAAAGCGAATCGCGTAAGAGATCGCGCACGAGATGAGTAGCGCATTCAGCGCCCAGGGAATCGCTGACGCGTGAATCGGAAAAAACAGCGGCGCGAAGTACGACATGAACGTGATGATCCCGAGCGCGAGCCAACGCAGACCAAACCGTCGTATGTAGACGATGGCGAACGTCACCACGAGAAACGCGATGAGCCGCGCCTCTTGCCAAGGCGAAAGTAGAATCGACAACGTCACCGCTAAGCCGGCTGGAATGGGCAGAATCAACATCGTGATCTGCTGCTGACGGCGAGTCGCATCCGCGATCACGATCGCGCTCATCTGCGCGATGATGACGCCGAAAAAAGCGAGCGTCGGTGGCTGATTGAAATGCGAGACCACGATCGAGATCGCGAAGAAGGATAGAATGACCGAAGTGATTCCGCGAAGCGCGGTACGGAAGTAAGTGTAGCCGGGATCAAACGCGAGGATCGATTCTCGCCAGGTTTCAGCCCAGAACTCGGATCGGGTATTGGTGGCGCGGACCATGAGCACTCCACTCGAAAGTCGTGGAGAGAATAATCAGCGCCACCTCAAAAGACACGCTCTTTCCGAAAAGCTTACAGCTTGCCGGGAGGCGGGAGTACCGGGACGGAATAGCTCTTTTCCGTGCTTGTGAGCGTGTTCAGGAACTCGACGAGATCGCGCTTCTCCTTAGTCGAGAGCTTAAGCGGTCCGATGAGTTTCGAGCGGCTATCGGGACGGTTCGCCTTGCCGCCACGGTTGTAGAATTCAACGACTTCTTCCAAAGTCTTTTCGGAACCGTCGTGCATATAAGGCGCACGCACGGCGATGTCGTGGAGACCCGGCGTCTTGAATGCAAATTGCATCGTCGGAAGCGCAAGATGTGCACCACGTCCTTTGTCGTCGCCTGCTACACCGATGTCGTGGAAGCTGTAGTCAGTGAAAGCCCAACCACTGTGACATTGCGAACAACGAGCCTTACCGTTAAAGACCGCGAAACCACGTTTCGCGCTATCAGAGATGGCGTCTTCTTTTCCTTCGATCCAAGCGTCGAACGAAGTTTTAGGCGACACAAGCCCGCGCTGGTAAGTGCCAAGAGCCTTGAGCACATTGTCGGCTGTTAAACCTTCGCCCGGGTACGCCTTCTCGAATAAGCGCGGGTACTCGGGAATCGTTTTCAAAACTTCCACGACATTATCAACCGTTGTCGCCATGATCTTCGGGCTGTGAATCGGAATTTTGCTGATTGCTTCTAGACTTGTAACTCGACCGTCCCAAGGGAGTCGCGGCGCCCAGGCAAGGTTGTAAACCGTGGGAGTTTTGCGAGCGACGGCTTTGTGTTCAATACCGAGACCCTTGGGCAAGCCATCCGCCCAGCCCATCGATGGGTTGTGGCAAGTCGCGCACGAGATAATTTTGGAAGAAGAAATCCGCGGCTCGAAGAAGAGCATCTTGCCGAGCTCGTCTCGCTCGGGAGTAAAAGGGTTCTCCGCAGGATGAGGAATTTCTTTCGGACGCACATAGTTTGCTTTCAACTCAGCCAAAGCATCACCTTTAGCGAAGACCATGCTCGACACGAGCTGCGCAACCACCAGGACCGAGAGACATACAATGTTTTTCGATCGAGAATTCATTCTTACGTCCTAATCTGTTTTTGTTTCTGTGAGCGCCAACGAGGCTCGGTTCATAAAGCCGTAACCTGCGCTCCGCGCTGGACCCGGCCTACTTACATAGTATCGACAGAGATTCAGCTTACGTTAAGGCCAATGAAGAAAACGTTTTCGCGATGCGAGCGTCGCAAATCGCGATCCCTTCTTTTTGGTCAAGTCTGGGTCATATCTCATTTAGCTTCAGTGCGAAGTTGGTAGAATGAAGGCATGAAACATTTCTCGCTCCGAACCAGGTTGATCGGCATCGTCGTGGCACTTGTCACGATCACGTGCTTACTGGTTTCTGTCGAGACTGTGTTTTTGACCAAGGCCATCGACTTCATCTCGGATTTGAATAAAATGGCGAGCTCGAGCCGTTGGCTCACTTTGGCTAACATCTCGAGTAGCCGTCTATCGCGCCAACTTCTTTCGCTCTACATCGACTACGAGCCTGGCAAACCGCCTCTTGGCGATACGGCGGACGCCGCTGAAAAAGAACTCAGCAATCTAGGATTGCTCCTTGAGAAGTCTCGAAAAGAAGCTGGTGGCCAAGTCGATCAAGAGATCTTCGTAGAGAGAATCGACTCCATCTACAAACGTGTCGTCCCCACTTTCACGCAGACTCTCAATGACATGAAAGCCGGTACGCAAACGCGAGCCGAAATCTGGAATGAGCTCCAAGGAGTCGTGGCAGGTCTCGATGACTTTAACGAGCAGCTCATGCTGGGATTATTGGAAGTGTCGGTCAAATCCGACGAAAACGTTGCGGTAACAGAAAAGTTTGATCGTGTGCTCGATTATGGAACCGCCGCAGCTGCCATCGCGATTTTGATCATCACTTACCTCTCAACCCTTCTCACAGTCCGAATCGTCAAAGAGGTTCAGAACGCTTCGACGAAGATCAAATCAGCCGCGAGCACGATTTCGGAAGCAACTGGCGCCATTGCTCATCGAAGCGAGAGCTTGACGCTGAGAGCAGAACAACAAGTGGTGGCGATTACAGGCTCAGCTTCTGAACTTGCCGAGTTCAACACCGTCATCCATCGGTTGGCTCAGGTGATTCGACACTCCGCAAGCGAAGTGACCGAAGCTCGGGCAAGGGCTGCTCAAGGGCGAGACTCCCTCGTTTCTTTGGCGAGAGCTACGACGGATGCGCAAGAGATCCAAGGTGATGTTGCCGAGATTGAGCGGACGTTTCTCGATATCCAAGACAAGACTAAGATCATCAATGAGATCGTCTTCAAAACACAGATGCTCGCTTTCAACGCGGAGATCGAAGCTGCTCTCGCGGGTCGACATGGACTTGGCTTTTCCGTAATCGCGAAACAAATCGGTCAACTTGCCGATTCCAGCGGTCGTGCCGCGGAAATTATCTCGAAACTCCTTGATAAGAATCTCGAACACATCACGAGAATGCATGATCTCGTACAGAAGCGCTTGAATTTGGTTCAAGAGTCGGCGAGCCGATGCGAAAAGTCGTTCAACGAGATTTACGAATTGATCGGAACGATCGCTCCGAAGATGAAAGAAGTCGAGGCGACTTCGCTGAATCAGCTCGATGGCATTGCAGCCGTCCAAGCCTCTCACTCCAGGATTCAAGCCGCCGCCGCCGAAAACCAAACGTCAGCGGCTCAGGTTTACGAGCTGGCTCCTCGTCTCAGTCGCGAGATTTCCGAAATGCATTCCTGCATGGAAAATCTCGAGTCCCTCCTCGAGGGACGCGACAAACAAGCCTGACTTAATTATTCAACCTCAACTTTGATCTTCATTGTCGGGTGAATCGCGCACTCGACCTCGGTAACGCCCTTGTCTTTGAAATCAATCGCCGAGGAATTCCCAGGCTGTTGAATTTTTAGCTCAAACGCGTTTTTTGGTCCAAGCGAGTAAACGTTGTGAGCAATCGCCTTCTCTTCATTTTTGAAAACGACTCGGTCGCCAGCTTTGACCTTGATGGTCTTTGTCGAGAACTGTTTATCCTTTTGAACCACCGTGTGATCAGCAGCAGAAGCAACCGAAGTTCCAACCATCACCATGGCTCCGAGCGCCATCATCATCATCGTCTGTTTGAAGTCATTTTGTGTTTTCATCTCCGGCTCCTCCCGCAATGCGGTTGCTGATTCAAAAAGTTATCCAACTTGACGTTTTAAAATGTGAACGATGTCGGCAAGCTCGCGAGACTGTTGCATCAATCCATCGGCCGAATCATTGGCTTGCGCTGCGCTCTTACGATGAGCGCCGGTAATCGTTTCGATCTGGCGAACGTTATCTTCAACTCGGCGGAGATTTCCGGACTGTTCATCGATAGCGCCCGCGATCGACTCCATCATTTCATTTACTTGGACGGAGACATCGACTGCACGCTCTAGACCCTGGAAGCATTGGTCAGCCAAACGGCGGCCGCTTTCGATCGAGCTCTCTGTGCGCTGTGCGAGGTTAGCGAGCTGACGTTTCGATTCGGCGACCGAGTTTTGAACTTGCGCGGCGCTGTCGCTGACCAATGCGCTGATTTCCACCGCTGCACGACCACTGCTGGCCGCGAGTAATCCGACTTCCTCAGCAACGACGGAGAAACCCTTGCCATGCTCGCCGGCTCGGCTCGCCTCAACGGACGCATTGAACGAAAGCAAACGAGTCTGCAGCACGATCTCGTTGATGACTTTGGTTTTCTCACCAATATCTCTTATGAGTCGAGAGACGCGCTCCATTTCGCTTGCGTTCGAACGCATGTACTCAATGACGCTATCGTTTGTCTTTTTGATTTCGTCGATCGATCCACGCATCTGATTGACGAATCCTTGACCCGACCGAACGTTGCTCTCGCTGTCGCTTGCCAAACGCGAAGAACGCGTTGAATCTTCAGCCGAACTCGCCAGCGCCTTATTGACCTGTTGCACGAACTCAGACGTTGTTGCCACTGCGTCGATTTGGCGTTCGCAATCATCCGAGAGACTTTTAGATGAATCGGAAAGTTCTTCCGAAGCGGAAGACAAAAGGCCCGAGACTGAAATCAGTCGCTCGATCAAACTGTAAAGAGAGTTGATCACTTGGCGCGCGATGAATCCGACTCCACCGAAACCGAGGATCATCATCAAACAAGCGCAACCAGAGAGGATCAGGATTTGGCGAACGGAAGCTTCACTCAGCGCTGCCATTTTTTTAAGGCGCTGTTCTTCTTCGGCCGTCGCCGCCGTTACTTCTTTACGGATCTCCATCATGATTCCGTTACCGGGACTCGTTTTGAAGATCTGTTCGAACTCCGCGATCTGAATCATTTTCGCGTCGAATTTTCTTCGCGCGAGCATCTCGACAATCGCACCCTGCTCAATCCAATTGGTTTTTAACGTGAGGATTTTCTCAAGGGTCGCGTGAGACCGGGCCGGCAAGAGGGCGCGCGTCTCTTCCGCGAAGATATTGAAGCTCTCTTCGCCTTTGTTATAGGGATCAAGATAGGCTGTATCACCGCCCAACATGTAGCCGCGAATGCCGGTTTCCATGTCGACCATCAAATTAATCAGTTGCCCGTAACGCGAGATGGATAGCTGCGAGACTTGAATTTCTTTGTTAATCGAAACGATGTCGGTGATCTCAAGGTACACAGCCGCAAAAATCCCGAGATTTGCGATTAGGCAAATCGTAGCGGAGAGGTAAATTTTTTTCGCGAAGCCTAACTGACTCATGAACCCTGCATCTTCCGTTCGTTTTACATTCGAGCGAAATAGTCTGGCGCCTCATTTACCAGGTCGGCCTTTCCCAACAAAAACTTCACATTGTCGGGAAAAAACGACAGTGCGACGCTCGAATTGAAAACGTCATAAACAGTGATAGGCACATGGATTTTGCGAAGAACGCGAAAGACTAAAGCGACGCAATGTAGGCCGGAAGGCGCAGAGCGAGTCGGTGACAATCAACTCAGAAACAATTGAGACACAAACAGGTGACGCTTGGCCATCGAAACCAGGCCTTGGGCGCGTTTTCGTGTTCTGAAAAATCGAAGTGCCAAAATCATTAAGAGCGCCAAAAAAAAACGGGGAGCCTTGCTCCCCGTTTCTCAAAATCTGGTCCTAGAGTTACTCAGTGAACCACACTGAGCTTCAAAGCCTTTAGGAGCTTTTTGCGCGACCAGTTCGCTTGAAGAACTTCAGAGTGGCTCCAAGTCAGGTCGCGTGCAGCGGTCATGTAACCGGTATGACGATCCATCTGCTCCGAGAGCGAGCCGTTTGCGTAAGCGTGGTACTGGATGCGCTTCATGAGCTCGTCGCCTTCGTGAAAGTGGGCGCGAGCTTTATCAACATGCCCTTCGTTGATCAGCTCGAGTGCCGCGCGATAATGACCGTTCGCAAAAGCGGCGGTGATCAAAACCCAAGGATTGCCGCCTTGGAAACCCATGCCGTCATATTTGTCTTCAGGATAACGGCCGATGCCTACGCCCGGGATGCCCGCCACCTTGTTAATCGGATAAAGAGCACGGAAGCTTTCAGTCAAAGCTTTCAGCGTCGACTGAACGCGCGCATCGCTAAACGGCATGAGGCCGGTGTGCAGAATCGCGAGAATCGTTTGAGCATCGAGTCCACTGTGTTTGTAATCGAGGCCACCGCTCCAACCGAGGTGCGGAACAAAGACTTGCTTCGACGAATCCCAATGCTTCGCGATTTCGGCATCAAGAGCGTTTGCCTGTGAGCGGTACCACTGTGCCGCCCCACCATCGCCTAAACGGGCCGCGAGCTTTGCGCCTTCGATGAGAGAGCGCTTCTGAGCCATGCGCGTGTAGAAGTGATCGCCGTAAACTTCTTCCCAGATATCACAGTTTTTTGCTGTCCAGTGATGCGAAGTGAATTCCAGATCAGCCTTGATCACCGTGTTTGTCGGAATTGCGCTGTCGTAGAGTTCCGCACGAACGAATTCTTCTTGTCCGTTGTCGAGTAGGTAGTTTGCCAAACGAGTTAGAACTACGGCTCTGAGGGCAGGTCCGTCATTCTGCGGGCGGCACCAATCGCCATTGAAGGCCGAACCATCGTAGTTGAACTTCGGTTCGCCCATTCCACTTTTTGTGGGCGTCATCTGGTTCTGGCGAGAGAAACGCGCAAAGTCGATCAATCGATCTAAGTAAACTTGCGCCTCATCACCTTGGGCGTGCACGTAGAGTTCGAAAACAGTATCCATCGTGAGGGCGGCATCGCGGACCCAGTGGAAGTAATAGTTAGGATGATTACGCTCAGGAGACGCGACCACCACACCTGGAGCAGCATCAGAAGGCGAAACATTGGCCATCAATTTCTGCGCGGAGATAACCTCCTGCTGACTCAGCCATTGATCAAGCGAGGCTACGGCCGCAGGCTTTAATGGAGTTGCTGCGGAACTCGAACCGAATGCGATAGAAGTGTTCAAGCTGATCGCAAGCGCCAGCGCTCCGATCATCTTCGTAGTACTCATCTTCGAAGCGAGTGATTTCCGAGCGAGAAAAGACAAAGTCGCAAACGTAGCCATCGTGGCCCCTCCAACAAATGGATTTAAAGTCTGAATCACTCCGCCGATGCGAGCGCGCCCCAGCTTGCTTCGTCGAGAAGCAGTGGGCAAACGCACCCGTTCCCTTTTCGGTTCGGAAGATCCGAACTCCCCTCATCATCCAAAAACGTTAAGTATGCTTATTTAACTTGTTAGACTTTGATTGAGATTTTTGGAAGTAATTCATTCTCTCTTTAGACAAGCTGCAAAATAAAAGAAAAGGGGCCCATTTAGACCCCAATTCTTTCGATCTCTTTACGATCATGAAGAACGTGTTTACTTCATCGCCCTCGCACTGAACACACTGCATTCAAAGCGCCTTTACCGACGAAGCTGATCAAATTCTCTTTTCGCCGACGAAGCACGAAGAAAGCTCGCGTAGCTCCACGTAAGATCGTAGGCCGAAATCATGAAACCTGTGTCGCGATGATACTGCTCCGAAAAGCTTCCATCTTCGTTGACGTGTAAACGGATTCGCTTCATGAAGCCGTCTGCCTTTTCTTTAAGCGACGCGATGATGAATTCACGCAAACTTTCGTTATTAGCGTCTGCGAGATCAACTCCAGCGCGGATGGAGACTCCGTCTTTCAAACGAGAAAAGAAACGGGCCTGTTCGCGATCCAACACAAATGTGCGTGCGGTCTGAAGGCGAGCGGCAAGCTTGTAGTGAAGTTCAGCGAATGCAGCCGTCGTGAGAACCCAAGGATTACCTCCGAAGTAGTAATCCTCAGAATAACGGCCAATCGCCGTTCCAACTGACGTGTCGCGATTGACTCCGTAGAGGACGCTAAATGTTTGTTCAAGCTTTTCCGCAGTCGCGAGAATGCGGCCATCCGTGATGCTAAGGGGGCCCGTCGACTGTTCAACGGCAAGAGCAGCGAGAATGACGGATGTATCGAGCTCCGTGGGTTTTTGATGGTCAGGCCCAGCATCGGAGTCGAGAGTTGCGAGGTAATGCCCGCGACTTTCACTCCAGTGCTTCATCAATTCCGATTCCAAAGCTTTTGCTTGAACGAGATAGAAGTTCGCCGCACCTGGATCGTTCATCCGGTTCGCGAGTTTCGCGCCTTCCTTCAAAGCTGCAAGCTGTACGGCGCGCGTGAAAAAGTGCTGACCCCAAATTTCTTCCCAGAGATCGATGCACTTCTCTCTCCAATGATGCGCGACGTACTCAAGATCAGTTTTGATCACGGTGTCCGCCGGAATTTTTGCTGAGTACAATTCGCGCTCAACGTAGGCGCGATCCCCTTTCGCCAGCAGGTTCTGCGCAAACCGAGTCAAAACAAGAGCACGTAACGCTGGCCCATCGTTCTGCGGGCGACCCCACGGTTCTGTATTCACGGTACCGTCAACGTTGAATCGCGGTTCACCTAGGTTGTGAGCCGCTTTAGCCTGATTATCACGCGAGTAAGTTACGAACTGCATGAGAGTCGTCAGCGACTCTAGTGACTTCTGCTCCTCGTAAAGTCCGAGAATGGATTGCATGACAAGCGCTCCGTCACGCACCCAGTAATAATAGTAGTTCGGATTCTCTTTTGACGGTGACGCGAGGATGGTACCTGGAACCGCTCCCGCAGGAGAAATGTTCCGATACATGCGTTCCTTGGAAGTAACTGCTTGTGATTCGACCCAGCCGTCGAAATTCGCCGACGAAGCCGATGCCGAAGTTGTCCATGTGCTGAGTGCAAGTGTGCCCGTGCAGAGAGCAGTGAAAAGAGCCTTGAAAGCAAACGAGAAATTCATTCTCATGCCGATTTCCTCCGTGCCATCGACGTCGCCGGGTTCCCTCCACTGCCCTTCGATCCGGTTGGATCATCTCGATTCCTCGTGAATCGGCGGGGCGTGGTCCCGTCGCGCATTTTGTGTGAGCATAAACTCTAAGGATTGAGGGATGGAAGGAAAATGAAAGCCGCATTCGAAACGACTCTCAAATTTCAAGTCAGCATTCGATCATTGTTCTTCGAAGATCGACACCGAATAAGGTGCGACGACCGGCACACTCAAAGACTGGGATTTCCCATGTTCGCTATGGTGGGAGCTATTTAGAAGGTTTCCGCCGAGGCGAGTTTGCAACTCTTGATTGCCACCAAAGCCACTCCATTCGCTATCGAAGCTCAAGCGGAACGAGCCCTGACGCCCGATGCCGAAGCGATAGTTCTCGATGCGTTGGTGACCGAGATTTAACAGAATATAGATTTCTTTTCCAGAACTCGGGTCGCGACGTCTGAGCGAAATGATTTTGCTTTCGTTATCCACATGATTTTCGATATCGCGCGCGAGGCTCGCAAAGTTGAAATGGCTTGAGCGATGCTGCATATAGCGTGACAGCGCTGCAAAGAAGTCCCAGAGATTTTTACCTCGGCCCGACTCCATCATCTGCCAGTCGACCGCGGGATTCGTATAGAACGTTCCCGTTTGCATCATGCGCGCCTGCGGAAGCGAAACGTGGTACGCGCTTGCGAGCATGTTCAGAGCATCGGCCGCTTTCGTTTTGCTAAAGGCATAATACGAGTCGCCCGAAATCAGCGAGGCCGGATACGCCCCCGAAAAGCCGCCGCGCCCGTTAGCGGATTCATCATGCGTGGTGAGATAACGCATCATCGGCACTTCATTCCACGCGAAGATGTTCTTGAGCAGCGCTGAGAACTGATTAAGATCCAAGCTTTCGGTTGGACCCAAGAGGTTGTTTCGCCAAATTTCGAAGAAGTTGCTATCGTTTCGCGTATTAAATCCGTAGCCACCTTTGTCGGAACGATGGAGGAGCGAAGCCGGCGTAAAAAACGCTTCTGCAATCATCAACGCGCGAGGATTGATCTCGCGAACGGCTTGCGTAAGCTCACGTAGAAGCTCTTGTCCTCCGGCCGTTCCGAGGATTCCGTCAGTGTTATCCATGCGCACGCCATCAATTTTGTACTCGCTCATCATGAATTTTACGCTGTCGATCAAATAGCGACGCAAGAAGGGATTAGCGTAGTCATAGCGATACGTATCCCAAGGGCTCAAGGGTCCTACAAAGAGCGCACGACCATCCGCCTTGAACCATTGATCAAGCCCGATGCCCGCAAGAGATCGGTCCCCGGAATTTCCTTTGTAAGGAAAGTGCGAGATCACCGAATCCATCACGACCGCGAGTCCGTTTCGGTGGAACTCATCGATCATCATCTTGAACTCGGAAGGATTGCCGTATCTCGAGTCCGGAGCAAACAATCCGAAGACCTGATACCGAAGATGCCAAGAGTCTCCATCGATGCTCTGGTTAAACGGAAGCATTTCGATGGCGCTGTAGCCTGCTTCCTTTAATCTTCCGACAACGCCCGATTCAGCGATGAAACGATACGTGTCAGCCGTCGTACGAGGTCCAAGCTGACCATTATGAGCGCGAAATTTCGCTACGAGCGAATGGAGCTCAACCTCGCCGATCAGATTAGGTCGCGAGGTCACATCGACGAAGTCAGTTTTTGATTGATAGAGCTTCGGATCACGCAAATCGTAGAAAACCGAGTTCAGGTAAGCTCCACTAGAAAGCTGACCTTCACGCTCGAGGTACTCGCGCGTCGTGAACATCATACTGGTTGGATCAAGAACTTGTTTGCCGTTTAAAAGAATCCGGTAAGGCATTCCGTGTTGGAGACCCGTAATGGTCGCCGAAAAGATGTGCGGCTTTCCCGGCAGAGGGCGCAAGCCATCCATGAAACGAAGTTTCTTACCCCATTCGTTGAACGGTCCTATGACGAAGATTTGACCTTCGTACCCGATGTTATCAACGAGAAGATCTAACTTTGCCTTCAGTACACGACCCGAACCATCACGCTCTACGACCTTCCAGCCGAACTCGCGTTCGTAGTTCGTACCTTTAGGAGAGAGTTCCAAATCCCGGGCGGACTCAAAGATGGCGAGCTCGGAATTAATTTGAAAGGCTACCGCCGGAAGGGCAACAAGGAGGCCAACGAAAAGCAGAAGACTCGCCGTCAAGCGCGTTGCTACTTTCATCAACGTCTTTTGCTCATTGGAAGCTGCCGAAAAACCCATGCTTTGAGAAAATGCAAAACTTAGGCGCAAAGATCTGGCTCAAACGTCTGTTTTAGCGTTTCGCTAAACTTACAGAGATTATTCGAAAAATAAGATAGCCCGGCGATATTTTCGGTTTCATACGGCGCCATCCTAGCTTCGCCGCTGACGATCTTTCTGACAGTGCTGACAAATTTGGACCCGCCGTTTTCGGCGAGATTCCCTTCACTTCCGCTGGAGAATCCGGTCCGTTTGGGCCGGGAGCTCCGACGCTTTTTTCATGGGAATCGAACATCGATTCCCCGTACAAATGAAAGCAGAAGCTGTCTTCATCTCAGGATAGGTGACATCAGGATTTGGAAGAGGACCCTCCGCCCGATCAAGCCACTCCAGTCTTTTATAAATTGCTGGATACCCAAGCGCAGCCCGATAAAGTTCGCGAGCGTTCACATCAGTTTTGCTCCCGACAACGGTCATGTGAACAGGCTGCTCGCGTAATTCGTTCTCCGCGAGAAGCAGTCCTGCGATCAGATAGATGCGATCAAGTGCATCACTTTGCTTTGCGAAAGAAAACGCGGATTGTCCCAACTCATGATAGAGCGGTTTTCCTGTGAGGTGATGTAACGACGCCATTAACCTGGCAAAACTGATATTCTCATCCGCGTTCGGCTTTGGCTTCAGAACGCTTTTTTCCTCAGGAGCTGAAAGAAATCCGCCTGATTTCAAACGAAACGTTTTGTTGATGAAGATCGTAGTTTCTTCCGCGCGTTTTAACCAAACTCGTTCGCCCGTCGCGGCGTAAAGCGCTACGAAAGCACGCGCCATGCTCAAGCTGTCTCCAAGGTACGGTCTTGCATCGTTAACCCCGTGCCTAAAACCTCCGCCCGGGAGAGAGCGGTTTTGCATGATCCATTCAGCCGCCGCTAAAGCTCTCTTCAGAATTTTTTCGTCTCCAGTTACCGAAAAGAGATGCGTAAGCGCTTCGATCATCCATCCGTTCTCCCGGGCGTAGATGTTTTGATCGACCCGCGGAATACCGCGTTTTCGCCGTTCTTTATCACTCAGACCAAAGTACTCTTCGCTATGCTGACCGGGAACAACGTCAGCGTCTTGACTTGTATAGAATGCGCCGCTCGCATCGCTCAGAAAGAGCTCCACATACTCGAAATTTTTTCTCGCCGTCTGGAGATCTCTTTCGTCTTTTAAAAGCGCGTAAGCCTGCGAGTAAATCTGAATCGAGTCGGCTTGATAGCTCATGATCTTTTCGTAGTGAGGCTCATTCCAATTTCCGCTGACCGAGTATTGATAAAGTCCTCCCCAAATGGGATCGACGAGACGCCGTACTGAATCCAGCGTTTGCCGAGCCCTCTTACGGGCAACCTCATTACCTGATGCCGCGAGCTGGAGTTGATCCTCTAAGAAATAGCGGTCTAGATACTTGTGACCTCGCTTCCATCCACCGACCGTCTCGTCATATCGAGAATTGATCGTTGCGCGCAGACTCGCGACGAAGGCATCTGGCTTTTCGGGAGCTGTTGGTCTTTCGTCATCCATCGTTAAAGGCTTCGGGTTTGCCGCAAGTTCGTTTAAGACCTTCGCCATTTCTTCCGGCTTTATGTAGCCCGAGCGCTTCATCAGCTCGTTCCCCTGCGCATCGAAGATAATAGTGGCCGGCCAACCGTAGTCCTCGTATCGACGTGAGAGTTCCGGGTGAGAGTCTTGATCCACCTTTACCGAAACATATTTGGAGTTTAGAACGTCGACGACCTTCGTGTTTTGGTAAGTCGTTTGGTCCATGACGTGGCACCAGTGACACCAAATTGCTTTGAGATCTAGAAGCACGAGCTTTTTATCTGCTTTCGCTTTGGAAAAAGCGTTTTGATCCCAGTCCTGCCAGGCAATCTTAGATCTTGCGCTGCTGAGTTCGCTTGCCGAGACCGGAGAAGCAAAGATGAAAAATAGGAAAGCAGCCTGTCCAAAACCTTGAGCTACGGACATGAACGACCTCACCGAGTTGATTAGCAAACAGGTTTCAAAACGCCTTTTTGAGCGTACTCCGACATCCACTCAACCCAATCAGCAGAATCGATCGCGTCCAAAATCTCCGCAAAGGATTTTTTCTCCTGAACCAACGCCAGGAATTGTGCGCGGTGAGGATCGATCACTTCGACTTCGACGCTGAAGTCTTCCTGCCGATAGACCATGACTAGATTGGGCGACTCCACGGCCGCTTGTCTCGTCTGCTTGAGAAAAAGATGAACCGGATGATCAAAGCGAAAAAGCTGAACGCTAGGCTGCAATTCAAGCCGAACTTGTCCGGCGTCCTCAGCCGCTTTTTCCAAAAGCTCACCGGGATCCCAGTCGACTGAGTTGGCCGCATAGCGAGCGCGGTAAATCGCTCTCTCGAGGAACGCTAGTTCTACGTCCGCACTTGAAACTCGGTCGTCATCGAACTCAACCAGGAATGAAGGTAAGTGATCCCCGGCTCTCGCGATCGTGTAGGAATTCGATGGGCATGAGCGAAGGTAATCAAGAATGAGGCTCTCCCAAAGCTCTGTCCCCATTCTTTCACTCAATACCGGGTAATCGTCTCGCAGACTCTCTTCGAGGCGCAAACGCCAGGCACTCGCGTAGATTTCCATTCTTTCACGTGGCCTTGCATCCAACGGCTTGATCGCGATTGAGCGCAGAAGCTCGCCGGAATCAAAATCATTTCGGGTCACGGCAGCCGTAAACCAAACTTGCAATTGCTTGAGTGAGGGGCGCGGTTCACCGTTTCTCAATCACGGCCTCCTGGATGATTTTGGCCTTCCCAATTTCGCTCAAGAGTTCTTGATGATCGGGAATCGCGGCATCCCACTCGATCATCGTTGATACCGCGCCAAAGCGTTCGACCGATTGTCGATAAAGATTCCAAACATCGCTGCAAACAGGTTGGTCGTGCGTATCAACGAGAACGATTGAACCGTCCGCGTTTTCGGTTCGGGAATGTCCCGCCAGGTGAATCTGCCCGACCCGATCTTTGGGAATCGTTTTAAGAAATTCACCCGCGTCGAAGGCGTGGTTGACCGAATTTACGTAGACGTTGTTCACGTCTAGCAGCAAACCGCAGTCAGCCTTTTCGGAAAGTGCTGCCAGAAAATCAGCTTCGGTCATTTCTGAATGACGAAAGGCGATGTAGCTTGAAACGTTCTCGATTAAGATCCTTCGACCGAGGACGTCCTGAACCTGGAGAATCCTTTCCGCTACGTGATTCAGAACTTCATCCGTATAAGGAATCGGCATGAGATCATGAAGGTTTTGCCCGTCGACGCCGGTCCAACAGCAATGATCAGAAACAATGGACGGCTCAATCCTTCCAACTAGGTCTTTTAATCGCTTCAGATACTCTTGATCCAGCGGATCAGTCGACGCGATCGAGAGCGAGACTCCGTGAAGCGCTATTGGATAACGCTCACGAATTTTTTCGAGCATAAGAATGGGACGACCGCCATCATCCATGTAGTTTTCGGAGATTGCCTCAAACCACGCGACGTCGGTTCGTCCATCCAGAATGTCTCGATAATGGGGAGTGCGCAGACCGAGCCCCATGCCCATATTAGGAAACATTGCTTGTTTCGTCTGCGCGTCCATGGCGAGCTTATTCCTTTTTGCCACCGCAGGCGTTTTTACCAGCGCAAGCGTTCTTATCAGCTTCCTTCTTGCCCGCACATGCGTTCTTCTCTTTAGCTGCGCATGAGTTTTTGTCTTTGCCCTTACAGGAGTTTTTTGCTTTGCAGCTATTTTTATCTCCCGCTTGTTTTTGATCTTCACCGGCTTGTGCGGTCGATGACTTCACCACGGTTCCGGCTGCGATGATGCTCGCGAGGGCTGCTCCGAGAAGAATTTTGCGTTTATCCATGAACGTGCTCCTTTGAAAAGGTGTGTGTCTCTAAAAGAGATTTGTTTAGTTCATCTCCCTTGCAATGGATTACGAGCACCTCACGGAAGTGGTTACACGATCGAAAAAATCTTTTTCCAATTTATGATTCCGTAAATAGATGAAGAGGTTAGCGTGCTTCAGTTCAAGACTTGTCACTTCGAGACGCTGACGTAACATTGAGGAAGTCGCGAAATTCGACATTTTTTGATCGAAGACGTAACCACCCCGACTTACGGAGCGTAACTCTATATGAAGAGCGCGGCGCAAAGCGCCCCCGCTAGCGGCGGGCCCCTCGCAAATCAAAGTGAGCAAGAGCTTCATACATTGATGTCGCTCTCACTCAACGGTGATGCAAAGGCCTACCAAGCACTTCTGGAGAGGATCGCGACCATGATTCGTGGTTACTTGATGAAATCGGCTCGAGCCTCGAGAACTTCGCCCCAACAGGTCGAAGATCTAGTCCAGGACGTGCTCCTCGCTATCCACCAGAAGCGGCACACCTATCGAACAGATATGCCCGTGATGCCGTGGATCTTCACGATTGCCCGGTACAAGCTGATCGATTCCATTCGCGCGCAGGGTCGCACACCGATCGTCTCTTGGCCCGCTGGAGATTCGGACGAATTCGACGCGGCAGCCTCCGTTGACGCGGCTCAAGCTGGCGCAACTGATCGAAGGGATGTCGAGGCGCTTTTGGAAGAGCTCCCAGAAAAACAAAGACAGATTTTAATGCTCGCAAAGGTCGAGGAACTTCCGCTCAACGAGATTAGCAAACGAATGAAGATGTCCCTCTCAGCCGTGAAGGTCACCATCCATCGAGCTATGGCCACGCTTCGCCGTACGCACAACCCAAAGCTGGGAGGGGACAATGAAAACGAATGAGATGATTTCAAAACTCTCCGGCGACTTGAAGCCCGTTGAGAGCGCGGATAGTTCAGGACGTTTCTTTGTTAAGTGGGCTCTCGCTTCTTTGTTAATCGTCACCGCTTGGCTTACGCTTTTGCCAGCTCGACCTGAGCTGACGCGACACTTTTCGCAATTCAGCTACGTTCTTGAGAGCGCCCTCTGGCTTGCGCTCTCCGCGATATCGGCCTTCATCGTCTATCGAGGAAGAATTCCGAGTCTGACAGCTCACAAAGAAATCCGCTGGGCCCAGCTAGCAATCGCCGTCTTGGGAATTTCGCTTATCGCACGCGAGGCGAGTTGGAATCTCGGGACGCAGATGATCGCCGAAATGGATTGGTACCGCGGCCGATGCGGGAGTCTCATCATGGTGATGGCACTGACCTGGTCGGGATTTCTATTCACTTGGGCCCGAAAGGGTGCACCGACTCGACCAATGGCTACCGGTGGTTGGGTTGCGTTTTCGGCCGGATGCTTGGCCTCGTTTGCGATGCAAGTTGTTTGTACTCACGAAAACCCGCTTCATGAAGTGGTGTGGCACGTGGTTCCGGTCGCATTGCTCGCCGTTCTTGGCATGAGTCTAGGCCGTCGATACTTGCGCTGGTAGTTCAGCGTCTCATCCTGAGACGCATTATCTCTTTTGAACGAAGTGACGATAAGCCCTCGGAATCTTGTGAGGGCCACGTATGTTCTTCCACCGACTCGATGAACTCTATTCTCGGCAAGGCTTTGAGCTTTCGCGCAAACGATTGATTCTCTTCAGCGCGATCTCGTCGACCTCTCTCGGCCTCGCTTGCTTTCTACAGATGTACGGCAATCTTGTGGCCGGCGTCTGTGGTTCTTGCGCTTACTTAGTGTAGAGAGAGTCAATTTCTTGATAGGACACGACGGCTCATACGAAGAGAGCTGGTTGAGAGAGATCTTGGGAGGAGCCTCCCTTCATGCCGACACTCGATTCGTCTCTGATATTACGTCGAAGGAATTTCATTCACTCGGGCAAATCCCGGTGCAACACCGGCCTGCCTTCGTAGTTGGAATTGCGACGACGAACTTTCAGGAAGTGATGGCACAATTGCGGCAGACCGTCGGGGGACCTTCGATCCTGAAGCAAGCCAACTTCTTCCTTAAAGTGGAGACTCTGAATCCTGGCCAGGCTCGAGTGACTCTGCTTTCTGAGCTGCAGACCTTTCGAGACGGTAAAGTTTCCTACCAAGACGTCTTCGTTTTCAAGGAAACTGGTTTGGATCGGAACCGAAAGCTCCTTGGAAAAACATTAGCGACTGGCTTGATCCCAGTAGTTGTCGAAGACCTCTCTAAACGTGGTGTGGTGGTGCCACTGCAGCTGTTCAGCAACGAAACAATTCTCAAAGCCGTAGCGAGCTAAAGGAAATGGTTTTCTGCGGACTTTGATGGCGATTGGTGCAGGCCTCATCTACTTCGCTCATCATAAAAAAACCGATTAAGCGTTCACAGAAGACATCATCGCCTCAGGATACCGAAGACCCGCCGCGACCCCTTTGGGTGAGATCCTCGCGATCTCGCTTAAGTCTTCCCTCGTCAACTTAACGTCGAGTGCTTTTAGGTTCTCTTCAAGATAAGCGACTCTCTTTGTTCCGGGGATGGGAACGATGTCTTCTCCTTGCGCTAAGACCCACGCCAACGCGAGCTGCGAAGGTTGACAGTTTTTCTTCTTCGCTAGCGACTCGATGTGAGAGACGAGTTCAAGATTCTTGTTGAAATTCTCACCCTGAAACCGCGGCGAGTGACGTCGATAATCGTCGGATGCGAGGTCAGCAAACTTCTTGATTTGGCCCGTGAGAAAGCCGCGGCCAAGCGGACTGTAAGCTACGAAGCCGATTCCGAGCTCGCGACAAGTTTGCAAAACGCCATCTTCTGGATCGCGTGTCCATAGCGAGTACTCACTTTGCAGAGCCGTAATCGGATGAATTTTGTGAGCCCTGTGTAAAGTCGCGACGCTCGCTTCGGACAATCCGATGTGGCGCACTTTCCCGGCGCGCACTAAATCCGCCATGGCTCCTACAGTCTCCTCAATGGGTGTTTTTGGATCCACTCGGTGGAGATAATAGAGATCAATATGATCTACGCCGAGCCGTTTCAAACTTCCATCGCAGGCTTGTTTGACGTAATCAGGTTTGCCGTTGACGCCTCTTACGGATGGATCCTTGGGATCGCGGACGATGCCAAACTTTGTCGCGAGCACCACGCGCTCGCGATGTCCTTTAATCGCCCTTCCAACGAGTTCTTCGTTAAGGAAAGGGCCATACATGTCGGCCGTGTCGAGAAAGTTCAGTCCAAGATCGAGCGCACGGTGAATGGTTTTAACGGACTCACTTTCGCTTCGAGCGCCGGCGGAACCATAGAAGTCACTCATGCCCATGCAGCCGAGTCCGAGTGCGGAAACTTTCAATCCTGAACGACCCAGTTCTCGTGGTTCCATCTCTCGCTCCTTTGCTGGCGGAGGGTGACACGCCATCTCCCCTGCAGCGACGATAGCGATGCGGAAGTTTCATTGTCAAAAAATCCGCTCGCGCATTTTGGATGAAGCGCGACATCCCTCAATGAGCCATCGATGCACGTTGGTGGAAGTTGGAAACGCTTGTTCCCTTTGCTGTTGTCGCCTAGAGTTGCTCCATCACGATGAGAGGATCTTATGAGCAAAATGAAAGTGAAAGCTGCGGTCGCGTGGAGTGCGAAAGAACCTTTAAAGATCGAGGAAGTCGACCTTGAGGGGCCTAAAAAAGGTGAGGTCCTCGTTCGCATGGTCGCAACTGGTGTTTGCCACACGGATCTCTTCACTCTTTCTGGTGCTGATCCTGAGGGAATTTTTCCTACTATCTTGGGTCACGAAGGCGGCGGCGTCGTCGAAGAGGTCGGTGAAGGCGTAACGACTTTGAAAAAAGGCGATCACGTGATCCCGCTCTACACGGCTGAATGCCGCATGCCGATCAGCCGCTTGA
>SXGS01322089.1_pt1 | contig 49211 bp, 45 predicted proteins | sample 3174681 | NCBI WGS metagenome assembly SXGS01 (sample SAMN11356861, study PRJNA531348) | freshwater metagenome | isolation source: freshwater sample F1-80 | place: China: Fuxian Lake, Yuxi | collected 2017-12-25
GTCGAAATCCTTCTTGCCAGGATTGAGGAGCCCCGAAGGACGTTTCGCAGGGAAGATCGCACGAATCTTCGCTTCCGCAACCGATTTGAACTGCGCTTTTTCCTCAGCACTCATCAACTGATTCGCTTCTGCAACTCGCTCTAGCAAAGACGTTCCGTCATTGTAAACCGTCCCGATCGTCGTCGAGCTACGCGACCACTCGGTGCGGAGCGATTCAACCAAACCCTGAAGAGCAAATTCCACATTTTCGACTTCTTCCGTCGAGATTTTGCGGATCACGCCCTGAACACTTACGGGGACGGAAATTGTTTTCGAAACATTTCCGAAACGAACGGTCACCGAGAGATTCGAGCCAAGCGTAACGTTCGGACTGATTCCCGCGATGTCCTCAAAAACAAGCGGCGATTCTTCCTTCAACACCGTGAGCGCGGAGATGCGGACCGACTTCACGTCAGGTGAAGAAACGATGCCGGCGCCCGAGACTTCGATTTTCTCGTCGAACGCTTTTCCTCCGACGTTGCGACCCTTTTTAATTACGAGGGTTAACTCGTCTCCAGGTGCGTAGTCGCGGTTCAGCTCGCGAAGGAACTCAACTTCTACCTGCGAAAGGATCGCGTTGCCTTGGTAGTTCTGAACTTCTTTGTCGAACGCTTGTTGAGCGATCTTCATCACGTTCTTACCGTAAGCGCTCTTCGCAGCAGTCGCGTATGTCTTCTTGTAACCGACGGCCTGACCGTAGTCGCGAGCCGAGCGCTTCAAAGCTTCTTTTAAAAGCGTGCGACCGAGCTCGTACGAGCGATCAGCAAGGTTTCCGGTCGTGCCGGTTGCCGTGCTCGTCCAGCGCGCGTTGATCCGCGCCGAATATTCTTGCTCGAACTTATTACGGAAGATCTGCAAATTCGACATGTCGGAACGCGCAGGAGCGTAGTCAGCACCGTTGATCATTACCGCGAAGTTATAATCAAGTCCGTCGCCCAAAACGATCGGATCCGAACGTTTTGCCCAAACATCCCAAGCGTGACTTGAATTTATCCACTGAGCTCCGAGTTCGTCGCGATAAACGGTCGAGTAAACCGACGCCATCGTGAAGTAGTAAGAAGCTGCCGATCCGAGCTGCACGCCTTCGAGACGAAGGATGTCGGAAATTTGTTTTTGTAGGTTCGCGTCGCTTGCGGGCAAGCTTTCGCGAACATCAGCTGGACGCGGATCCGCTTGATTCAAGCCATCAATCGAAGGAGCAGACAGGTTGAAAGTGAGATCAGGCGCGCTTGCGCCTTCATTCGTCGCGCGCATGAAGCGCTCTACCGCTTCACGACGACCCATCTCGACGCCAACTTGCTGAGCGCGAGTCTGACCGAAGGAGGCACCCTTCTTCTCACCGAGGATTCCACCCTCTTTTACGCCCGTGCTGTATTCGGGGAAGTTGCTTAAATCGCCGCCGAAGTCCAAGTAACCGCGATGAGCTTCGCTGAGACCGCGGCGAACGTTTTGACGAGCGCGCTCGATCAATCCGTAAATTTTGAGAACGCGATCAGCGTACGCGGCACCTGCCGTTTGCGCCGTATTCACGATCATGCCTTCGCTCACTTGTTTGAGCGGGATGGGAGTCGCCGTTGGCTTGGGCGTCGGAGCAGGTGTCGGCTTAGGAGTCGCAGCGGGCGTCGGCTTCGGTGTAGGTTTAGGCGTAGGCTTCGGAGTCGGAGCCGGAGTTGGTTTAGGAGTCGGCTTCGGTGTGGGCTTGGTTGCGGGAGCTGTCGTGAACGTCCCCGTATTCGTTCCACTTGCGGGAAGCGCGATCTTCGAAATCTTACCGTTGTACTCGATGACAACTTCTTTTGTGCCAGCTGAGAGATCGCGCAATGTAGCTTCAAGACAACCGACAGAGTCAATTTGATCGTTGATGACCTTATCGCCCGCCGTGACCTTGAAGGCCTGACCTGGTGTCAGCTCTTGTGAACTGCAGGAGTAGAGTTCATATTTTGTCGGGCCGGTCTTCGAGAGCGACAAGGTTAAGTTCTTCGACTGCGCGAGTGCGGGGCTCGCGTGGGCAATCGCCAAAAGAATCAGAAGGCTCTTCTTCGAGTTAATCACGGAACTCTCCCTGTGGTTTACGCCGTCGACACCGGCAGCACTTTTTTGCCCGTAACTGGGTCGCTCCCATGAGCGACCCGAGGGCTCGAAGGCTTGCGTGATTGCAAAACAATGCCCAAGCTCGGTAGGTAAACTACCGGGATCGGTTAAACGCTTGGAGTAACGGAGAAATTCGTAGGCTCACGAACAAATCTTAGAATTCTGACGAACGCGCGATGGTGGCCAGCGATGCGACAGCGGAGACGAAATGGAGCCTTAACAATCGGAACCGAAGTCGATCGATTGGATTCGTTTGGCGTGCACATGGAAGCGTCGGCAAGCTGGTGGCAGTGGTCGGTAAACAGAAGACTTCCCACCAAATTGTTTGTAAATTGCCTCCATGAAGCGAGTCTTATTTAGCGATGGAAAAGAAGTGGGTGAGATTTTCGACTGGACGCAGAGAAGCGATCCACCAGCCTATAAGACGTTTTTGGGTAAAACGGTTTTGATGACACCCGCAAACACCGAGTGTACGTTCACTTCTCCCAAGCCCGTGAACCGTCGTGCGAAGCTCTCCATCGTGGAAGATGACAACGTTAGTTTTGAACTCGAGATTTTGAAAGTGACCCACGGTACGAAGATCGTGGCGAGAATCAAGAAGACCACTGACTAAGTGTTACTTGGAGATAAGGCGTCGCGCCTCGTGCGAACTTAGAAGGAGTGTTCAAGAAAGTGGCGATCCCGGGAGGACTCGAACCTCCGACCCTCTGCTTAGAAGGCAGATGCTCTCTCCAGCTGAGCTACGGGACCGAAATTGACCCCCCTATAAAACGGCATTCACGCCGGGATGTCAATTTTGACCAGGCTCACGATGCTACTTTTCCCCGTTTTTCAAGCCTTCCTTCAATATAGCCGCCGCTTCGGGCGACTGGCTCAAAACTTCAGCCAGCGCGCCTGCAAAGAGATTCAATGTCGTGGTCACCGAAGTCGTTGAGCAGACTTTGTGCTTCGGACCAAAAAAGTCGAGAGAAGGCGTCTCCTGGAATTCTACGACCCGCTCACGGAGTGCGACCGAGAAAGATTCATTTGCTGCTCCCGGGCAGGAGTTTTCCTTCGTAGGTGGCGGCGGAGGTGGCGGGGGAAGCTCTTCTCCTGAAGCTGGATCATACTTTTTTTCCGGGGGCCGTTTAGAGACCGTTTCAGAGTCTCGCGTAACAACGCTAAATCGACTTTGATCCGACTCGAACTTATAGGTCTCAGATGCGCGGAAGCCATCATCACATTTATGATCCATCGGATCTAAATGTTCCGTCTTTCCCGTAGGCTCTACAATGTGAGTGGATGCTATCCATCTGCAGCTCGAGGGATCTCGCCGGATCCTGATCAGCTGAAGAGGCTCAGTTTCGTTTTGAGATGAGAGTGCTATTGCAACTTCAGCTCGGTCACCCTCATCTGGATCAGGCATCGTAGATTTCACGGATGTTTGTTTATAGAAGCGCAAAGTCGGTGCTCGCGGAGGCGAGAGGCTGCGCTGACCTCGATACAATTCCGGTTTAAAAGCGCTATACAAGATGCCCACGCACAATCCCACTGCCGCGGAAATCCAAATTTGCTTTTTGCTGGTAGCCATCTTCTGCCCTTCCAAACCGATGCTCGCCCGAGCCGTCATTTTTAGTCGTAGCAATAGTCTGCTGCATCTCTCCCGTGCTCGCAAAAAACTAAAACAAAAATCAGAAAATCGGTTCATGAACCTGGACGACTCATATCGAGAACACTCCAAAATCAAAATCTCATCCTGATTCGTCTAAAAGAAGCGTGAGGCATCTGGCAGAGAGCGCGAATTAAACACAACAGGCGCGTAGCAGACCGAGAAGCCAGTTGCTAAATTGAGGGTATGCGGAAAAGCACAACCTTCTTCGTTCTCATGGCGGTTCTCTTCACGAACCTGCTGCTTTTCCAAAACTGCCAACCGAATGCGGCCATGCAGGTCATTGCACCTCAAGCCAAAGCCGCAGGACCAGCTGAAGAGAATCAATCAGCCTCCGCTCTCGCTTCGAAAGACATGGAGTCGGTACCGGAATTACAAGACCAACCAAAACTCGTCGACGATGACTACCGAGGAAAACGAGAACTCTTTTTATCCATCGATATCAACGGCGTCTGTTCAGGTGAGCAACGTGATCAGATCGAAGTTCGCGAGACCGGAGCTTACCGCCTCACGAAAAATTGCAGGCTTCTCGCATCTCCCGAAGCCATCGATCGTGATGATGTCTATTTCGGGCAGATTTCGCCAGTCATGATCGTTGAAGGCGAACTCTTCGCAGCGGCCGAAGCGCTGGCGAAAGAGATTTCAGAAAAGCGTCTCCCCCGCCGCACTTCGCACTTCTGCACGAACCGGTTCGCGAGTGACCCAAAAATCGGACTCGAAGTCAAAATGATGAAAGGCTCCGGCAACGTGCAAGGCTATAGCGTTCAAGCTTCGATTCATCACTTCGCTTCTACCATGACGATTCAACAAAGCTTCACGAATGTCCGTCCGCGGGCAGGTCGCCCGGCTTCGTTCGCGGTTCTCAACAAGAAATCTGGCGCCGGTTTTAAACTGAGTTTTGAAAACGCCGCATCCCTTCGTGGCGAAGGGTTTAACCGCTTTTGGTTCCGTCCTTTTGCTGAAGCCGACACCCTCGAATTCAAAGATCTGCGCTGCTGGTCGGGAAAGATTCCAAGCGAAATATGACTTTGAATTTGATTCTGTTCCGCGGAACAAACCCTGCCGTCTCATCGTGAGACCGAAGTCTGGTCCCAATGGTTCACGCCCATTTTTGGACGTACGATATAGGGAAATGACTAAACGAATCATCCTTACGCTATCGTTGTTCGGCTTGTTAGTCTTCGCTTTCCAAAATGCGGCGAACATCATCACTCCAACGGAAGCGAGCTCGATGAGTTGGGATCGGCCCGTCGTTCTGCGGGGCTCAATCATCTCGGCGGATGAAGGTGCTTTGCGGGGTTGGGCTTTCAACAACAATTCTCCGAACGAAATCGTATCGGTGATCGTAAAGATCGACGGGGCAGACCTCGGCACCGTGCGCGTGGACAAAGAGCTTGGAGTTCTGAATCAGGCTATCTGCGCGGGCTGCGCGCGCGGCTTCCAAATCAGCGTGCCGCCCCAGTTCCAGAACGGCGCTCTTCATACGGTGCAGCTCTTCTCAACGTCCGGTGAGCTTTTAGATCAAGCTTCGCTTCTGATGAGCGGCTCGCAAGGTTTGAATTACACGGGTACCGATTCTCGCGAAGTTCTGAACGGAACTCAGTTCAATGACATGTTTACGATGCTAGGTGGTGATGACGAAGTCCACGCCGGCCTCGGGGACGATACGATCTACGGCAACTTAGGGAACGACAATCTCTCCGGCGATCAAGGCAACGACACAATTTACGGTGGCCAAGGAAATGATCTCGTCTTCGGCAACGAGGGTGCGGACATTCTCTACGGCGATCTCGGCGACGACACGGTTTACGGCGGAAGAGACAACGACGCGATTTATGGTGGAGAAGGTCACGACCAACTTTACGGCGATCTCGGTGACGACAAGATCCTCGGTGAAAATGGCGACGATAAAATTTACGGCGGAGCTGGGAACGACGAGATCTTCGGCAACGCCGGTAACGACTACATCTTAGGTGACGACGGGAACGACACAATCTACGGCGGTCGAGACAACGACACTCTCTTCGGCAACATCGGCAGCGACACTCTTTACGGCGATCTCGGTGACGACTTGCTCTTCGGCGGTCGTGACAACGATGCGCTCTTCGGTGGCGACGGAAACGATCAACTCTCCGGCGACCTCGGGAACGACTACTTAGCCGGCGGTCCTGGCAACGATCTCTACCTCTACTCCAATGGCGGAGGCGACGACGAGATCGAAGATATGGAAGGCGCCAACGCTCTGACTTGCACGGATGTAAAAGGAAGTCTCTCAATGAGTGTGGATGGTGCGGTCATCACCTTCCCGAACGGTGGACGAATCTTACTGCGCAATCAGACGCAGTCGTACGTCAACATCTCCAGCTGCTTGAATTAAGAATCGAAACGCGGAAAGCAAGGATCAACCTGTGAAAAAGCAAACGATCAGTCGAAGAGAATTCATGGCCATGGTGGGCGCGACATCGCCCTTCCTCCTCGCCGGTTGCGGCGGCTTTACCTCTCTTGCTGAAGGCGGCGCCAAAGCCAAGGAACTTTTCTCAAGTTTCTCGCTGAGCCGCGCACGCGGAGCTAACGTTCTCTTCATCTGCATTGATGATTTGAATGATTGGGTCAATGGATTCAACGGCTACACCGGTAAGGTCCATACACCGAACCTGGATCGTCTCTCGCGTATGGGAGTGACGTTCCAGAATGCTTACTGCCCGATCCCTTGGTGCGCGCCATCGCGTGCGGCAACGCTCACGGGGCTTGCACCCACCCGCACTCGTTACTACGGCGCGCCCGAAAAGATGGGTTTGTATCCCGCGTTCAATGGCGTACAAACAATGCCGCAGTTTTTCCAAACCAAAGGATTTAAGACCTACGGAGGTGGCAAAGTCTTCCACGGTCAGTATTATTACGGTCCCGGCTCTTCAAAGAAATGGGACGCCTGCGGCCAAGAAGGCTTTGGTTGGAGCGAGTACCTAGGCTTCGTTGACGAACCCCGACCGCCCGAAAATGGAGACAAACCCAATAACGGTCTGGACATCAAGCTCTCGCAATTTGATTGGACTAGCAACTTCCAACCCAACGAAGAAGCGATGCCCGATAAGCTCATCGCGAATTGGGCCGCCAACATTCTGAAGCAGCCTTCATCTCAACGCTTCTTCTTGGCGCCTGGCTTTTATCGTCCGCACCTCCCCTGGTACGCACCGAAGAAGTATTACGACATGTATCCATTGAGCGAGATCCAAATCCCGCCTCACCTTTTGCAAGACGATCTTGCCGATGTGCCGGCCGCAGGTGCGGCCCTTTCGAATCCGGGCGGCGATCATGCGAAGGTCGTAAGTGCCGAGCCCGTGAATCTGACAAAGTGGCGTGAAGCCGTGCAAGCCTACCTTGCGACGATTTCTTTTACCGACGCTTGCATCGGTGTCGTGCTCGATGCCCTCCTCTCGGGACCTCATGCCGAGACAACTACGATCGTCCTTTGGAGCGATAACGGATTCCAACTCGGCGAAAAACGCGGCTGGAGGAAGTTTAAGCTTTGGGAAAAGTCGGCGCGCGTACCGATGATCATCGTGACGCCAGGCCGTGACAACGCCGGAACCGTTTGTCGAAAGCCGGTTTCGCTTCTAGATCTCTTCCCTACGCTTGCTGACCTGTGCTTCCAGTCCGTACCGGGAAATCTTGATGGCAACAGCCTCGTACCACTTCTCAAGAACCCGAACGCAACATGGACGTATGGAGCCGTGACCGCGTTCTCGCAGAACAACGACGGCTCACAAGTGCACCGCTCGGTTCGTACGGAAACTCACCGCTATATCTTGTATTATGACGGCTCTGAGGAACTTTACGACCACCGGAAAGATCCGAACGAGCTCGCGAATCTGCTGCATCCATCAAACAATCAAGTAGCAGCAGCAAGACCAATTGCAAACGCGATGAAAGCGATGTTGCCCAAGACCACGTAGGCAACTAACGACCTAAATGAAAAGGCCGGCTGAACAACTTCAGTCGGCCTTTTTCTTTTTCACATCCCAGCAGTTCACTTCGCGCGAAACGATTTCTCGAGCTTCGTCAACGGGACGAGCGGGACCCGGCTAAACACGGGATCAAATTTAAATCGCATTTCTCCCACTCGCATCAACAACAGCTCGGCGATAATACTTCCCTCGTACAAGCCGGAATAGCGACTTTGCACAACAGGAGCATTCAAGAGAAGACGGTTGAATGTGAGCGAACGGTAGGTTGAATCATCCGCATCGACAAGACCACTCAGTTGGCCGGCATCCGCAATCAAAACTTGTTTTAAATCACCCGAACGTGTTCGCGCTCGACCAAGTCGTTGTAGTCTTTCTTCCAGCGTTCTTTTCGAAAATCCCAAAAGAATTCCGCGGGCGCTGACGATCTGCAGATTCGCATTCGGGCTGCCTCCCACATACGTGATTGGCCCGTTCACGAAGACCGTCTCGGTCGCGTAAATTCGGCAACCGTTTGTTGTGCGAACGCGAAGATCTTTGAGTTGTACGATTCCGTCCACGGCAACATCCCCTTCGCACACAAGCTCGGCCGTATTTTGGACGAGGCCCGTGCTCGATTGCTGAAGACCAGTCGCCGATCCCGTCACGCTCAGTTTTTTCGCGGCCGTTAAGCCACCTGCGCTGCGAATGTCTGCGGCCGTTGGTGCTCCGATAAAGAGCGTATCGACTTCGACGATCTCGGAATTATAGAAGCCACCCGCTCTTACATCGGCGTCTGCAGGAATGATCACGTTCCCGGTGAGCAGATCCATATCCCAATTTTCGCCGTAGCCGTCAGCCGCGATGAAATCTTCTGAAGAACCCAGAGGTCCCCAGCCAAAGTCGGTAATGACGTTGGAACGAATTTCTGCGTGGCAGACGGTGCAAGAACCACCACGAACAACTAACGACGGCTCGTAGGATTTAAAAATTTGATCGGGAGATCCAGGCGGACCCGTAGGTCCCCCGTCGACGATGACGCCGCCTTGAGGCTCTCGAGCGGCTTGAGACTCGTCGAATTTTACTCCCGAACAGTTTTGGAAGAACAGCATGAGTACGAAAGCCGGAAGAAGGAACGAAAAGGCACATCCCTTGCGCATTGATATTCCTCTTTGATTGGCAGTGTTCAATGAATGAGAATTGCAACTCGCCAGCCGGCTCGCTCATGCGTTTATTGTTATTGATCGTGGGACATTCGACAGTCGATCAACCGAGTCTACAATTTTGAGACACACCCGCGGCTCGCGCGTGTCTCAAAAGGAGATGCAGAGGCAACCTCAACCCAAAAGAGACCCTAAGGCTTCGAGCCCGAGGGTTCGCGCGTGGGACACATGGCTTCGTTCAAGCCTTTGTCGGTGCCTCCTTGCTTTCGTTAAAACGCCGGTTTGCTGCTCGTGACGATTTACCTAGCCGTTCTCACGCGGCGAACGTTTAAAACTGCGTAAACGAGTCCAGTTTTGAATCTTCCTGATACGGAAATCTCTGATTTGTCGCGACTCCCAGTGTCTCAAGCTAACATGATGTCAGATGTTGAACGTTAAAGGAGAGTTTCGGCAATGAAGGCACCTACATCTCGGCAACTAGGATTAGCGTTAGTCGGTCTTGGATTCATTTTCATTATCTCGTTTCAAAACTGCTCGGTTCGCCGGCTCGATGGCGCTGAGTTAGCAAGCGCTACGCTCAACGGTCGCTCCACTGGTCAAAATCCAACGCCGACACCTTCGCGAAGCGCTAGCTGTTCGGCTGATAATCTCCAACAAACCATTACCCAGGGAACTTTGATCGGAACAGCGGACGCCTCGACGGCGGTCATCCGCTCGACCTACGCACGAATGGACCGTTCCTCCGAGGCGGACCTCTTATTCGTCTTAACTTCCGCTTGCGTTGGGAAGAACCATTACACCACCTCCACCTCAGCTTGTTACGCGATCTCAATGCCGCACTTACATGCCGGAATTACAATTGAGTGCTCGTCGACTGCGAACGCTACTGCTTGTGAGAACTACACTGAAGGTGAAACGGTCGACCTCACGGTCAACAACGACAAATCGAGAGGGATTAAATTCAACGCGGCCTTCTACAGTGCTGCTGGTGCAAAAAGCTATGCGCACCCGACGATGAAGAAGGGAACGATCAAATTCGTAAAATTGCCTACGCTCGCCAATGGCGGCATCGTCACACTTGAGCTTAGAGGTTTTGAATTCGTGGATCTGAGTGACAGCACGAAAACATTTAAGTTCGATGGAACATACTCGGCGGAAATCGTTACGAAGAGTTGCTCTGGCGGCCTTTGATAAGCAGACGGATGCTAGCTCTAGGTGTTCTATGGACGAACACCTAAGAAATTCGGGCGCCAATCTCCCCAACACCGGATCATGGCGCCCGCCCCTCCCGAACCAAAAAATTCAGGAAGATTTCGGATCTACAATCTGAAAATTACAGACGCTGCAAAGTCATCTTTGTGAATCCAGCTTCAACGCCGAATCCTTCGAGAACTTGGAGCGAAATTTCGAGAGCGAGCTCAGGCGAATCAACTTTGAGTGCCGTGAACGCCCCGACACCGCCGATAACCGCTGCACGACCTGAAGCTACGATGTACTCGCCAAAGAGTGCGCGAGGAGACGAGCCGATCAATGTGATGTTAGCGGCGCCGCCAGCGAAGCGGAACGAACCGAAGCCAACGACAGGTCCCAAAGGCTCAGTCTGCATATTCACGCGAACTTTGCGGTTGTACGTGTTGCCCTCGTTATCTTGGCAGTGAAGCTCGCCGGTTGCGCGGCTAGTGAAGCTACCGACGATGATTTGGAAACCTTCAGCCGTACCTTCGAAGTCGAGGCCGCAAGCCCATACCGTTTGAGAATCCTCAACTTGGTCGTGCGCTTGAGCCGCAACAGATGTGAATCCAACGAGCGCCATAGCAGCGAGAGCGAGCAAACGTTTCATGGTTCTTCTCCTTAGTTTTTACAAAATCGTTTTTAAACTTTTTCGGTCGCGGCGTTCATCCTCGCCCGACCGTCTTTTCCGTTTCGTTTCCTGTTCCCGAAATCTGAATTGTTTAGGGCCCTAAACACTTCCCGTTTCGAGTCGGAGCAGGGTTTATCCGCGACTCCCCTCGTGAGCAAGCCCCATTCGAAACACTTCGTTTCGTTTTCCAAACTCGAAACAGATCGTTTCGAGTTGACCAATTCGCCTTTTTTTGGAAAAACCTGCGGCGAACTAAGGACCACGAAGGATTTTAGACGCGTGATGTACGACGGTCGTCTCATCTTGCTGCAGGAACTGACAGCGAGAAAACAAAGAAACTCTTCCTACAGCTTGCGAGCATTTGCGCGCGATCTTGGAGTCAGTGCGGCCGCCCTTTCGCAATACATGTCACGCAAGCGCGAGCTTTCACCTAAGAACCGTCGCTCTATCGCGACTCGGATGAAGCTCTCTCCGCTTGAACAAAAACAACTCGAAGCGAAGCCGCGTGAATTGACCCACGAAGAAGCCAGTCACGAATCTCTGAACGAAGATCAATTCCGCCTAATTGGTGATTGGTTATCTCTTGCCGTTTTGAATTTGGCCCGCCTCCGCGAGAATCGTGCGGAAGCCAAGTGGATCGCCAACCGGCTCGGCGTTCCACTTGGAGAAGCAACCGACGTGCTCGATCGGCTTCTCCGACTCAACCTCGTAGAGATCAAAGAAAAAAAGCTCGTGCGAACATCAAAGCCGCTGACGACAACTAGCGATATTCCTTCCGAGGCAATTCAAAAATATCATCTTGGTCTTCTCCGCAAAGCCGAACGAGCATTGCTCGATCTTCCCGTCACCGAGCGCGACGTGACTTCGATCACAATGCCGACGGATCCCGAAAAACTTCTCGAAGCAAAGAAGATCCTGAAGCGCACCGCCCACCGAATCGCGAAACTTGTAGCGACCGACGCCGCCTCAGAAGTTCACGTTTTATCTATGCAACTCTTTCCCCTCACTCAGGACCATAACCCTAAAAGGAAATCCCTATGAGCCGCCATCTTCTTCCCCTCGTCCTTGCGTGCTTGCAAGTTTTCGCGACCCTTCCGGCAAAAGCCGGTGGCGATTACGTTGGTAACGGCGGCGGGCTCGCGGAGAAAAACATTCTCTTCGCCTGGAACAACGTCGCTAAGTACGCGCGCTTATGCCTTGAAGTCAGCAGCTGCCGCTTAAGCCAAGCCGAGCGCGAGCTTCTCGCCGATATCGAAGCCGCGATGAAGAAAGAACTCAAAAGTGACGATCCGATCCAATTCGCTTCGGAGAAGAAGCAGCCCGGGTTCTTCCGCATCGACGGAGAAATCAAGGTCGCTAAAACAGGAAGCAAGATTGGATCCGTCATTTACGTCAATAAGGACATGATCTACACCAAGAACGCGTTCGACCAAATCGAGCCTATGTCGATTGCAAGTGCGCTCGCGATGCTCATACACGAAGTAGGTCATCACGTATCAAAAGCTTCACACGAAGCGCTCGACCTCTTAGGCGTAAAAGTATCCATGTTCCTTCAGAACCAAATCCAAACTACGCCGTTTCTCCCTTGGAGCGATCAAATCTCTGCAACCATCGTTCAATCGACGGTGATGAAGTCATTCCCTCAGATCCTGCTCCATGTCGGGGATGAAGTCCTCGATATGTCGAAGGCTTTTCACGACACGGTCTTTTGCCCGGAAGCTACGATTCCGATTTTGATTCTTCCCTTTCCCGACATCCAAGTCGGCGGTCGTCGTCCTGAAGGCACGCTCTATCATAATGTTCACTGGGAGCGATCGGAGCGTGAAGGACTCGAGGGGAATTTCACCATTCTCGGTAACCTCACGCATATCTGTCCAGCCGACATGCAACAGTTCGCGGGCGTAAACTCGTTCGTTTACCGAATTTCGTTCTCAACGGTGGAACAAGACGGCAAACCCAAGCTTCGTCAGGAAACCGTCCGCATGGAGCAAGCTTACGAGCCTTGGTACAAGGTCATCAAATTTTGAGTCTTTATCCCCAAAAGAAAAAGGCCGAAGCACTCGCTTCGGCCTCTCTATGCAATTCAATTCCGTATTAGCTTCAGGGTTTCTTTTTGAAGCGCTCTTGGTTGTAGACGAACCGCATTTGCAAGAGCTCCACTAGAAGCGCAAACGCCATCGGTAGATAGATGTAGCCTTTCGGTACGTGACCACCGAAGCCTTCAACTCCAAGCGTGACGCCGATCGTGATCAAGAACGACAAAGCAAGAATCTTCAAAGTGGTGTGACGCTGAACGAACGAAGCGATCGTGCCGGAGAAGATCAGGACCAAGACAAATGAGACGATGACTGATGAGTAGATGACCCAAAGGTTATCCGTCAAACCTACAGCGGTGATGACAGAGTCAATCGAGAAGACGATATCGAGCGCTAAGATCTGCAAGACGGCCGACGAAAACGAAAGCTTGGCCGCACCAGCGTTTTCTTCTGCATGATCTGGCCCCGACTCAACAACGTGGTGGATCTCTTTTACCGCCTTATAGAGCAGGAAGCCGCCACCCACTAAAAGAATCAAACTCTTGTAGCTAAAGCTTCCGATCACGGGTTCGTTCAGCTTCACGATGTAGGCAGCACCCAATAAGAGGAGCAGTCGAGCCCCGAGGGCCATCGCTAGTCCAATGATGCGTACTTTATTTCTTTTTGCCTTTTCAACTCGATCGGTCACGATCGAGATGAGCAAAACGTTGTCGATGCCGAGTACGAGTTCCAAACCAACAAGAAGAGCAAATGTCGCAAGTAGATTATAATCCATGCTGCGATGCTAACGAACGCTGCGTCTTCTGTCAGTCGAAACTCCTCTACGGAGAAGGCTGTTTTCGGATTTGCTCAATCCGGTCTTCGATAAAACGAATCATCTCATTCTGCGAAGGGACAACGACCCGATCCTGGCCGTTGAGATAACCCCGAAGAGCTGCTTCATAATAGGGCAAAGCCTCTTTCGAACGACCGAGATCGTAAAAGGTATTAGCAATATTGAGCTTGGGTGCGGATCTCAACGACGGATCGGTAGTGGATTTTTTCTCTAAGTCTAAATACAGATCGAGCGATTTCTCTAATTCGTTCAAGTAATTGTAATAGGCAGCTGCCTGAAACTGGATTTCTTCGCGTGGATAAAAGTCGTGGATCATCTCTAGAAGAGGCTCTTTGTAACGAGCGCGATCTTCAGGATCTTTCAGACGCGAGCGTAAGTAAGAAATCAGCAGATCGGCATCCTGCCTTTGATCGTTTGCCATGAGCTCGCGGTAAAATTTCCTCGGGTCTTCATCAAGTTCGCAATCCTCACCTTGAAAACACCGATGAACGAACGATTTAAAGTTCCCGGCGGTCAGTAAATTCCTTTCCGATTTCACCTTTTCGTTTTTATGTTTCTGCGATTCTGGCGTTGTTTCGGACGCGATCAAATTTTTGAGAGTTGCTTTTTCGGATTGAGCATCAAGCCCAGGTAAATGGCGGGACTCACCCATTGCACCCGCGGAAAAGCCTAAGTCCGATTGAGTTTTCGCTGAGTCGGAAGCTGGCAGAGTCGACACGTCTTTCGCCCGCAAGACCGCGAAGAGAACGATGATGCCGATTCCGGCTAGGAGTGCCGAAATGATGAGTTTCATGGCTGAGAGATTAACAGGGTTGCTCCCCGGAAGACACCAGGGAGCAGAAAAGAAAAACTTAAGGGCAGATGCCTTGAATCGTTTCGATTCCGAATGACCATGTGATGATCTTCGCGTTTTGCGCCGATCCACCGGCGGAATTCGTGAGTGCGTAGTCACCACCGCTCGTGCGCTTTACGTTGGTCTTGCACGTAGCGTACTTTCCGCTCATTCCGTTCGCTACGTAGCGGAAAGTGAGTTCGCCTTTGCCGTTGCGATCGATGTTGCCTTGCAGGGACAGAGCCTGGATACCTTGCTGTTCTTCAAGAACGACTCCTTGAGCCACTTGGTTCAAGCGGAAAGTTTTCCGGGCCGGACGATCTGCGCTACGGTTGACCCACTCAAGCGCAGAAGGTGTCCCGTCCGCATTTTCAACTACGGTGAGATCAGCCGTGCTCGCATCACGATCGTTCGAGATCGTGACAAGCTTTGTGCCCTCGGTTGTGAAGTCGAAAGCTTCAACAGCTTCGTCGGCAATTGATGTCGAGGCGATGGAAAGAGTCGCGCCCATCGCGAAGAAAAATTTAGTCAGCATACACTCCTCCTTGAGTAGAAAAAGCGTACCTGCCTCCGTGCGATCGACAAAACAAAAAATGACGTCTTTGACGCAACGGAGTCCATCGCGACGGTGAAAAACGTTTCGACCGTCGCGACCCGCCTCAATTGCCTGATCAACTATTGCTTTCGATGGAAAATCCAGACTCGCACCATTTTGCTTCCGAGAAACCGGGTCCAGTTTTCACGAAGCGCGCAGAACTCTTCGTCCGCTTCGCCATCAGCCGTAAAACTGAGTGAGAAACCCGCACGCTTCGCGGTTTCCACGATTTGTTTTTCGGTGTGGGGAAAACTTTCGAGATGAATCTCCTCGCCACTGTTGGGATCGCGAAAATGGGCGAAAACTCCGGAGCTCGTTCGTTCAGGATGGATCTCCGAGATAAAAAGTTCGCCCGAACTTTTTAGGCTCGCCGCCGCTTTGGCGAAGAATGCGTCGAGGTCTTTAAAATGCTCAAGAGCCAAACTGACGATGACCGCATCGAAGTCTTCGACCTGATGCTCGAGTTTCAGGAAATCGCCGTGGATCGGTTGAAACGCGGGATCGGGAATTTTCTCTCGCGCCTTCGCAAGCATTCCGGCCGAAAGATCAATCCCCCAAACGAAGTTACCCTGGTGGATAAGTCTCTTCGTATGTCGGCCGGTCCCGCAGGCAACTTCTAAAACTTTTTTATTTACGACACGACCGTAGGCGAGCGGAAAGACGCGATCATCCATCGCGACCGTCGGATTGGGATAAAGGTCGTAAAATTCCGACCACCGGTCATAACCCGATTGATTGTCGGCGTTTTGCTTTTCATTCGACGGTGCCGTGTTATTTAGTTTTGAAGAGTTCGATGAATTGAACGGATTAGACATACTGATCCCCTTTATTCCCGTTTACCCGTACGGAAAGGGGCATGAACAAAGCTGCGCCACAGCTATGGCCTAAGATTGCCTCAACTCAACGGTGAATTCAACCTCTCTCCATGTTGAAGCCGAGTCCGTGATTCATTTTAAGACTTTCACGGCGTGATCAGGAAAGTCAGTGAAAACCCCGTCGACTCCTAGCTCGGCGAATTGGCGATACTCTTTTTCCGGATCGCCTTTGTAATCTTCGGCGAGATAATCCGGATCACTTCTGAACGTGTAGGCGTGAACCCGGAGTCCCGCTTGGTGTGCATTGGCGACGAGCGCCGTAGGCTTGAGCAAGCGGCCCGTTTTATCGGCCGGCACGATCAAACGCTTGGATGGGCCAATGCCGTAAAGAAAGCCAGCCAACCGCTTTAGCTCTTCTGGCTTTAGAAGATCCTGGTAAGTTCGCTGATCGCGCTTCGAAGTGAAATCAAAGGGTCGCTTATCGCCCTCATCAAAAAGTAAAACTAGTCGCACATCGGTCACCTGACTCATTTCTCTCAAGTTGCTCAATTCGAATGATTGGATGATCACGGGCGCCGAAAAGTCTTTCCATCCCTGCGTGTTCAACGTTTTTAGCAAAGTTGGCTCTAGCGGAAGTCCGATCGCACGAAAGTAGGTTGGATGTTTCGTCTCGATGTACACGCCGATCGTGCGGCCTCGCTTAACCCCTTCCTTCTTTGCAAGCTCGATCACCTCATCGAGAGTCGGGATCGCAAATTTGCCGTCGTGGTCGTGGGACCGTTTCGCCAAACGCTCTTTTGCACGGAGCTGCTTGATTTCAGCGAGGGTAAAGTCTTCGGTGAACCAACCGCTAATCTTTCGCCCGTCGATCGTCTTCTCGGTCTTTCGCTGCGGAAATTTTGCGGCAACGTCGGTCGTCTCCGAGATTTCATTTTCGTGTCGGGCAACTAAGATTCCGTCTTTGGTGCTGACCACATCAGGCTCAATGAAGTCAGCACCTTGTTCGATTGCTAGGGTGTACGATTCCAACGTGTGTTCTGGGCGATGCCCGGAAGCTCCGCGATGCCCAATCACTAATATCTTTTTCCCGAACGCCGAAGTTTTCGCCAATGCTAAATCACTTCGCGATTGAATCTGAAGAACTCCAAGCACCGTGAATGCACCAAAAAAAACTGGAAGGAAGATCCGTTTCACCATATCCCGCTGAATTTAGTTTGATGCGGCATAGGCCAACAAGAACTCACTCTTTTCCCAACCAAAATCTAAAGCGAGATCTCGGCGAACCGCTTACAAAGAACCGCCCGAGGCAAATTGGCACCCGCGAAAGATGTTGCAAGCGGCCAAAATCAAATTCGAAATTGCCATCTCTGGATCATTTTAGGTTGGATGTTTGCCAACAACCGACAAAACGTCTTTCGAAGGAGACACCGATGAAATGGCTCGCGCTCGCACTGATCTTCACGACCTTCCAAGCTCAAGCGACAACTCCGCAAGAAAACGTCGCTCGCTCAATCGAAACTGAAATCGGTCGGCAGCTCGACGGCGAAGAGTCAGCTGCGGTTTACCAGCTCTTCAACGAAGTTGAACGGCTGCAAAGCACGGCAGCTTTCCGCGCAAATGGCGAAGCTACTTTGACTTATCTTGGATGTGTCGGCGGCAAGATCGCCTTGATCTTCAAAAAAGGTCTCGCTCTTTGCTCGGACATCAAAGGCAAAACGTATCTTTTGAAATCGAGCGGTAAAGGTTTGAGTGCTGGACTCTCCGCCTCTGGACAGATCGTAGTTCACTCCGGCGGACGCGACGTCATCCGCGGAACTTACGGCAACGGAGCGCCCGCAACTGAACTCGAAGGCACAGAGAGCTACTACAAGTACGCTAAGCTGTTTGCGAAATTCACGCCGGTTGAATTGGATTACTTCAAGAAACTTGACGGCACGGATGCAAAACTCTTCTTCGTCGGCCTTTCGTACGGTCCTTACTTCAACATGGGTAAAGACACACTCACTCTCGAGTAAGAAGCTTCCGCGCCCGCTTTCAGAAGCGGGCGCCCGCCCCCGGCGTGATCAAGGCGCCTGAACTCCCTCAATCCACTTCTGAATCGCCTCAATCTCGCTTGCGCCGACGGTCTCACTCGGCGGCATATTTTCATTGCCCCCGAAACCCGCCCCTCGAATTCTCGTAAGCATCGTCGACGAAGCTGGAACACCAGGGCTTACGTGGCCACTACTGATCAGCGTCGAAAGAGTTGCGGTGTGAAACGAATGGCAACTGGCACATCGGTTTGCGAGAACTCCGCGCGCTTTTTCCTCCGGCGTGCCTCCGGCATATCTTTGATCATCTTGCGATGATGAATTATAGACCTGGCAACCTGACGAGAGTATTAGCGCCGCAAAAATGAGAAAAATGTGAGGAGTCGTGGACTTTGCCGGCATGGAGAAAGCTTGAACCGCGTTGCTCAGAAGAGCAAAGAAAACGCGGGCGTAGCCGGACCATCATCCAGACCGCGAAGGTCCGGACGTTGGAAAGCTCGCGCGAAAACCGAAGGCCGCGCGAGCCTTAGAGCAAATCAATTACTCAACCGTGATCCAAGTTTGTTTGATGCCGTTTTGGCGAACGAGGCGGTTGAAGTACTTCGCGTTGTCAGGGTGCAAGCGGATGCAGCCGTGCGAAGCGGGCGAACCGAGCTTCGACCAGTTGCCTTTGCCTGTGCCGTGGATCGCGAAGCCACCTTGGATGAAGACTGCGTACGGCATGTTGCCGAGGCCAGCGTAGTCGCCGCCCGGATACTTCGTCGAAGTGTACTTGTCGTAGATGCGTCCGTTCGGGTGACGGTCGAACTTTGGAGTCGTGAAGCCTTTTGTTCCAGTCGAAACGTCGTAAGTGCCAACGAGCGAGCCGTCAACGTAGAGTTCCATCGATTGCGACGAACGGATGACGCGAGCCCAAACCGCGCACGATTGGCGGTAGCAGCCGGAATCAAAGAACGGAATTGCGCTCAAACCGCTGTCTTCGAGGAAAGCCGAGATACCAGTTTCGTTCTCGTACTCTTCGTCGTAAGCGCGGAGAGTTTGTTCGATCTCGGGATCGAAGGGGTTGAGTTCGTCAAGAGCGTTAACTTCTTCAGGCATTTCCGAAGCTTGTTGGTTTGCGCCTTGCTCGAGAGCGTGCGAGGGAAGCGAGAAAGCCAATGTGGCTAAAACAGAGAGAAGAGCCGTCTTCAAGATCATTTCGTTATCCTCCTCAGGATTAAGCGGTGCATGGAATATCCGCAGCAAGGCCTTTCGGCAATGCAAAATCCGGATTTTCTCCAGATCAATGTCGGATGACGAAATTTTGTGATGTTTCGCCGACGTCCGCTATCCTAGCGAAAAACAGGTTTTCAACGTCAAGGTAGAAGCAGGTAGAAGGCGGCTTGTTTAGCGGGTGTATTTCTTGGTGATGGGGTCACCAGAAGCCGCCGTTTCACCGATTAAGGAGATCGATGTTACTTTGCGAAAAGGCGGAAGGAAGGTTTTTTTCGCCTCGCTATAAACGGTTTCGACTCGGACGAGCTTTTCGCCGTCCGAAGGCCCAAGCGGAATCAGAGTGTCGACATCGCACGAGCCACCCTTCTTCTTCGCCACGATTCGGAACCGAGCCTCTTTGAGATCGTGCTTCAACTCCCGGAAATCCTTGATCCGCGCGGAAAAGGAGGTGCGATCTTGAGAGAGACTTTCAACTTCTAATCGTTTACGGATCGCCGAGCGGATCATCCCGTTGACCGGTTTCACGGTCTGTCGATTCATCATCCAGTAGAAATCAACGACGGGCCGCGGGTCGACGGAACTCAATGGCTTGAATCGGCACTGATCATCTAAGCGCGTGTAAATGATGAGAATGTTCTGAGGATTCTCGTTTTTTTCGAAGGTGAAGAGTCGGTAATGAGTTCCGTACTCAGGATTCTGGATGGCTTCATCCGCCCTTGCGGCCTGAGCCATTAGTCCCAAAACCGCCGACAAAGCTGCCTGAGCCGCCAATAGTGCCGCCGTCATTCTCGCCTCTCTTTGCGCGGACCATGTCCGCACGAAAGACGATTCTTACCCAGCCCGAGGCACTGCAAAATCCCTATTTTTTTTCGTCAGGCTTTCTCTTTTGACCGTCGGTCTGACCGACTCTGTTTTGGTAAGCCATATCCCCGAAATGATGCCGCGCAGCCGCATTGTAGGCGAGGGCGGCTTCTTCTTCCGTGTCGAAATGCCCAAGATTGATGGAGCGGCCGTCAACTTCGATCCCGGCACGCCAACGTCCATCCGCTTTGGAATAGGAAACACCCCGGTAGCTCGAAGTCGTCTTACTCCGCTTTTTCGGCAGAAGACGCTGACGTTCCTGCAAAGTGCAGACGATCAGGTTGCTCTTGCGGTAATCCAAACCGTCGTTGAACCTGCGTGGGTAAACTTGTTTACCCGGCGGTGGGTCCATCAAAAACTTTCCGAGCGTGATCGTCTTGACGCCTTTAGGACCACGAATGGAAGTCACCACGCGAAGGCGACCCGTCGTACCCTTGGTAGCGCGCCACTTATGGGCGCTCACGCGATCGAGATCTTCGCGATCGATCTTTACTTGGAGATCAGGAGAAACGGAAAGGTAGCACCAATCTTCTGCCGTCATATCTCAAGCTTGAAGGAAAGATCGTAACCCCGCAACCGGACCAGGCCAGGGTCGAGTTTTAGATCATGCTAAACAAAAGCCGTTCAGACGGAAGAGCGTGCACTTCTGGCGGAGCGGATTTGCACCGCAACGGTCGCGAGAATTTCGGTGATGCGAAACGGCTTGTGAAACATTCCCTTCGCTCCGCTTGCGCGGACCTGGTCTTCCGTCAGATCCGAGTAACCGGTCATGAAGAACACTCCCGGCTTTTCGCCTTCTTGAGCGTTCAACCATTCAAGGAGTTCGATCCCTCCACCACCCGGCATGCGGATATCAGAAAGAACAACGTCGATACGTTCGGTGGCGAGAAGAGCTTGGGCCGCCGCGCCACTCCCCGCCTGCAGGACGCGGTATCCGAGAAGCTGAAATTCATCGGCTAGAAATTCGCGAAGATCAGCTTCATCCTCGGCGATGAGAATGCAATCGCGATCATTCGCTTTTGATTTCAACTGGGATGGATCATCCGGCAACATGGACTCCCCGATTCTCTCGCATCAGCTCAGAACCCGGATCGGAATCCAGATTAAGTAAAGATGCGCGATTTGCGGCAAGCGGGTCTCGCCTTCAGCTTTTCAAAGTAAATTTTGAATACCGGCGAGAGCTTGATCAAAAAATCGCCCCAATTTAGCAAGCTTCCGATCATGATGTCAGCCGCTGAGAATTCGTTGCCGACAAGATAGGTTTTTCCTGAGAGCGCGGATTCGAGCAACAGCGCCGCGGCTTTGAATTCCTCACTCGCCTGCGCCTCGGCTGCGTGATCCTTTGCCTCGCGTGCGCGCCAGAGCTTCTCCATGAGAGGCTCGAGCGTCGAGGTAGCAAAAAACATCCATTGGTAATACTCCGCGCGCAGGGGTGAACCCGGTTGCGGAGCGAGACCTTTTTGTGGATGGAGATCGACGAAGGTCAGACAGATCGCGCCCGTTTCGCAAAGCGATCGGCCGTCGAATCGAACCGTCGGCACGGTGCCCATCGGATTGATTTTCAGATATTCGGGTGAACGGTGCTCCATCAAGTCCCAGCTCAGCATATGGTCTTCATAGGCAATGCCGAGCTCTTCAAAAAGCCAGCGCACACGACCGCTGCGATCACCGTAAGAAAAACCGTATAACGTGATTGGCTTACTGCTCATCGTATCCTCCCTGCGGCGAAACATCCGACGTTCCGCGCGCCGCTTCGGGCCGATCCATTAGATCGTTTAACCATTACACCACGAGTACCAGCCGCTCGGTAGTCGCGAAAACCGATTGGATCAGAATGGCCAAGCGGAAATTCTCAATTCGAGAAGCGACCAGGAGACGCCCCTACAACATCCAGAAGGCGCCCAGAAAACCCCAGGAGATGAAATTAGAACTTTCGAGTTTAACTCGGCTCATGATGTAACGCTCGGCCCACGTCTCGTGCGTCGGTGGCTCGGCTCGAAACACTCACCGGTACTCAACTCCAGTTCTGCTTGAGCCACTTCCAAAAGTTAGATCGTCTTTCGCCGATGTCGAAATGCGTGCCCTCGAACTCGCTGTAGTCACAACTGACCCGAAGGTCATGAAAACGATCTCGAATCTGACGAGTTCCGAATAGAAGTTGAAACTGGTCTCGCGTCCCGACATCCAGGTATATCATGTCGAGACGAGCTGCCGACTCACTTCGTTCTTTGATGAACTCGACAGGATCATGGCGCTTCCATTTTGACCACGTTTCAGGTTTTAAGATCCCGGTCTCTGCATCGAGCGGATATTCGATCGTCCCATCGCTACTTGGTGCATAACAAAGGCCCATGGCGATCGCGTTGAGGACGGGAAACGCTTCCTTCCTTTTCATCCAGCGTCCTGCTTCCATCTCGCGGCGAACGGCATTGATGCCTCCGAGCGAAGTCAACACCGGCAAAGCCGTGTAGAGATCCGGCAAGAGGCTCGCTTCGAAAAAGCTGTCGGGAGCAATCGCCGCCGCAAAACCAAAAACATCGGGCCGCTTCGTTGCAAGATGAAGAGCTCCGTACCCGCCGCTTGAACCTCCGCTCACGCACCACTTTTGCCGATCGTTCGTTACCGCGCACTCACGCTTTACTGCTTCAACCAGTTCGTTCAAGACGAAGTCTTCATAGCGCCCGGTTCCCTCGCTGTTGATGAACTGTGAACCACCCCAATACGTCATCGCATCACAAAAAACGTAGATCGCCAGCGGAGCTTCACCGCGCTTGCAAGCGAGATCGAGAGTTTCAGCCGTGTTCGGGGCGCGATATTTTTGCCCGAAAGAATAGGTTCCGTTACCCGTCAGACCCGAGAGGACGAAGACCACAGGCCAACCTTGAGCCGGTGCTTGCGCCCGAGGTACTAAAACAGGATTTCTTCGTAAGGTGGGATCACCGAGCGGATTTCCTCGGAGAGCCTGACTTTCAATCTGCAAAGTGGCGAAGCTAAAATTCTCTAGCTCTTGAAGCCAAAGCCCCTCTTGAAGTCGCGATTTAAAACTTGAAGGATTCTGAGATAGATTTTGTTCTGAGTTTTGAGCTGCATCGTGGGTATCGTTCATGCGCCGATTTCATTGCACGGGCTGAAAGCTTTCAAGCATTTTCGGGAGTTCCGCAGAAGACAGCTCGATCGCAAGTCAATTCCCATTCAGGGCCCGTTCAATGCCCGTTCAATGCCCGTTCAATGATAGTCGCCGATCAAAAGCTTGTGCACGCGTGTCCAATTCACGAGCGCAAAAAATTGGCGGAGGAAGTCTTCACGCTTCGCCTTGAAGTGCAAATAGTAAGCGTGCTCCCAAAGATCGCAAACGAGAATTGGCTGACCTCGCACGGCACAGACGTCCATCAACGGATTGTCGTGATTAAGAGTCGTTGCGAGGTGGAGACGCTCGGGCCCATCCTTGATCAGCCAAAGCCATCCCGATCCGACGTGTTGTGAGCCGACTCTGACAAATTCAGCCTTGAAAGCATCGAGAGACCCAAAGGATTTCTCGAAAGCCTTCAAGAGCTCGGGAGAGATCTCTTGATCCTCTTTGCAGTCGGTCATCACACTCCAGAAGAAAGTGTGATTCCAATGACCGCCTCCATGATCGCGAACGGCCTGCGGAAAAGCGCTCACGTGCGAGAGAATTTCTTCGAGAGTACGGCCTCGTACCGACGTCGACGCTAAAGCCTCATTGAGTCGATCGACATAGCATCGATGATGGACATCGTGATGCCACTTCAGTGTTTCACGATCGATCACCGGCTCAAGAGCATCGTAGGCGTAAGGGAGCGGGCCCAAGTGGAAAGGCTCATGACCGCTCGCTGCGATGAGTGCCTGTTGCACATTCTTTCCTCCCAGCGCTTCCGCAATGGACATGCTGGCCATAGCCCCTCCTAAAAGTCTTAAGCCAAAGTTTCCTCAAGTTTCCTCAAGTTTCCTTATGCAATCCGTTCTGCAGAAAGTCGCCCTCTCTCGCCTTTCTACAGCCCGGAAAACCTGGGCACGTCGCTAATTGAAGCGGAGCGCCGACGAGGCAGTATCCCGCTAGGAACGCGAAGTTCGCAACTCGCCTTCATTCTCCATCAAGAAGAAAGCACAATCACCGGCGAAGATCCCAAGTTTTGAGCATATGAACCACACAGAGAGAACCGCACAGACCCCAAAGCTTCTGTTGTCCTTCGCGCAAAAATTCCCTTAACGTTTACTCTGTAGAAGAAAGAAGGTCCGCTTTGAGCTCGACCACAAACATGCGCAATTCTCTTTTCCAAACCATGACTCTCCTGATTGCTATTGCGCTCGGGAGTGTTACGGCTAGCGCTCAAGAAAGCCCCGGCGAAGAAGCCGAGACCGAAACCGAATTTGAAGCTTCAAAAGAGGGCTCACTCGCAGAAAAATCGTTGATCCGATTCGCCGCACTCACGCAGTTCGTCGAAGGAGACGTCAACAAACTCGACGCCCAAAAAGTGCGAACGCCCGTCGACTTTCGCACACCGATCTACGAGGGCGAACGAATTCAAGTCGCTCGCGGCGGAATGCTCAAGCTAGTGACTCAAAGTGGATGCATCGCGGTCTTCTACGGCGAAAGCACAGTGCTCAGTCCGAATCGCGAGAAGCCCTGGCGTTTTAAGAGTGAAGCCGTTCGGTGGATCTGTCCAGAAGGCGCAAAAGAATCCGTTGTCTCAAGAGGACTTCCCCTTGAGATCAACTCGGGTGAATTCTTCCAGGACGGAAGAAGACTGCTCGTTCTCCGTGGACAAGTCTCAACAAAAGAGTCCGAGTTACCTACGAGCCGCATGCTTCAATTTCAAAATCGCGGTTTTAAAATTGTTCAGCCCGAACCGTCATCGTTTGATCTCTGGAGCTTTAACGAAAAAAGACGCCCGCCCCAAGAGAGCACGGCGGTTCCTAAACCCGAGACCCCGAAACCGAAGAAGATTGAAGCGCCGAAGAACGTTCGGATCATTGTCGGGCCGACAGGAGGCGGTGGACGCCTTATCTACGATAACGACTCTCTTTCGGAAGACCATCTCGACTCCGAGGGCGGTCGCCTCCAAACTCATATCCGGTGGGGTCAGGGCAGCTTCATCCTTTTGTACCGCCACCAATCGTTGAATGCGGATTACAACAAAGGAGGCGCGGGAATCACGCCATCTGAAGGAGTCCACAACGACTCAGAGCTTGATGCTCTTGAATTTGGTTACCGGTTCAACCACGATCGGTGGTGGTCACCATACTTTCGGCTCGGAGTGGGTGCCGAAAAACCCAAAATCTTTGTCAGCCTTCCTGGAGCAACTTCGGCCTACTTCTCTGGTACAGAGTATGAGTTCTGGATGTTGACCGCGGCTGCTGGCATCGATGCCCAGTATAGCCCTCAATGGTTGAACTGGTTCGGTGTTTACGCAAGTGCTGATCTCAATCTTCAACAATCGCTCGGTAGAGGTGCCCGCAAAGTCTTCCACGAGTTCAACTCTTCTCAAGGAGATGTGCCAGAAGCAGGAGAGCCCTGGCGCTTGACGTCCGTTTCGCTGCAACTCATGCTTGGCCTTTTCGTTCAGTTCTAAAAAGGAGCCATCGAAGATGACGATCTTTACGAAAATTCTGAACCGCGAAATTCCGGCTAAAATCGTTTACGAAGATGAGCACTGCCTCGCTTTTCGCGATGTCAATCCACAGGCGCCTACGCACGTTCTCTTGATTCCGAAACTTGAGATCCCCACGATGAATGACGTCAATGATTCTCACCGCGACCTCATGGGACATTTAATGGTCGTCGCTCCCCGCATCGCCGAACAAGAAGGAATCGCGCGCGACGGTTATCGTCTCGTCGTCAACACGAACGCGAATGCCGGTCAAACCGTTGCGCACATCCATATCCATATCATCGGCGGCCGTGCGCTGGGTTGGCCTCCGGGTTGATTCGACTCCGTCAACAAACGTCACATAGGTGTATTGATCTGATTTATGCTAAGGATCATTTGAACTGATTATTCTTTATACCTCCTGGTGGTTAGAAACGGGACTGCACTCGCCCGAGCGGGCTTCCGCCTCTACCCATTTACGTCCATAGCGACGCTTCAGGAGGACTCATAATGAACGAACCTAAAAATACCCGCCGTGGTCTCTTGAAAAAGAGCTTCGGCGCTGCGGCTCTTTTCGCCTCGGCAAAAGTGGCGCATGCAGCCGCCTGTACGATCACCCCGCGCCAAACTTCTGGCCCCTTCATTCCGAACGACTTCCCGTTTCGCGAGCCGAACGAAGGCGCACCTTACCTGAACGTTGCGGATTCAAACGCAGATCTCACGACGATCTCCGGCAACGTGGATTCCAACGGCAGACCGATTCTCGCCCAAGGGCAGATCCTTTATGTGTTCGGCCAAGTTGTGGATCAGAGTTGCACACCGGTGGCAGGCGCTACCGTCTATCTTTGGCAAGCCGACATCAACGGTCACTACAATCATCAGGAAGACCCCAATGTCCATTCGGCCGATGAACTCGATGAGAACTTTCAATATCGGGCTTCGATGACGACCGATGCGCAAGGGCGATTCCAATTCAAAACGATCAAACCCAAGTATTACCCGCTCGATGAATCAGGATCGGTCATGAGAACCGCGCATCTTCATTTTGCCGTTCTTCATCCGAAGATTCAGCGATTGGTCACGCAGACTTACTTTGAAGGAGATGCGCTCGAAGACATCGCACGCATTCGTGAGCTCAATGCACAAGACATCATTTTAGCGCCGCAAGGGAAGATCTTGCCAGAACTTAAGCCCCTCATCATCGAGTTCAAACCGAATTTCGCATTCAATGATGGACCCGTAGGAGAAGTCACGTTCACGGTGATCCGCAAAGTTTGATCGAACAAGTCGTTCAAGGTGAGAGGCGCGAAACGCTCCACTCACCGTTTTTCTCACGCTCAAATACAAAACGATCGTGCAGGCGGAACTCGCCCGCCTGCCAAAATTCAATGCGCTCCGGGACGAGCAACCACCCACCCCAATTCGGTGGGCGTGGAATCATCTCTTCATTCTGGAAGCGCTCTTCCACTTTTCTAACTCGTTCCAAAAGCTCATCGCGACTTTTGATTTTCTGGCTTTGCGGCGATGCCCACGCTCCGATGCGACTGCCTCGTGGCCGACTCTGGAAGTAGACGTCTGATTCCGCTTCGTTGAGCTTCTCGACTCGTCCTTCGACACGGATTTGACGATTGAGCGGAGCCCAAAAGAACACTAGCGCCGCCTGAGCGTTGTCGTTGAGGTCTCCAGATTTTCGACTCTCGTAATTTGTGAAGAGTCGAAACCCTTTGCCACTTTGCTGACTGAGCCCTTTGTACAAAACAATCCGTGCACTCGGCCGGCCTGCGCGCGACGCTGTCGCCAGCGTCATCGCCGTCGGCTCTGGGAGCTTCGCGGCTTGCGCTTCGCCCATCCAGCGCTCGAAGTTTTCAAATGGATCCATGGTCAGTTTTAAATCCCCGAAATCGATGCTCATGCCTCGGTAATCTAAACCTCCTTGGGTGCTTGTCAACGAACGGCGGGGCGCTCAGAAACCTACCTTATTGGTTCGCCCGCAATGGATTGCATTTCACCGCTTTTTAAAAAACACTGAAGCGGTTTTCCGGCCGCGGCTAGCCAATGCCAGCCAACTGAGAGGTCCTCATGACGAGTCAAAAAACTGAAGATCCTCGCGGCGAATTCGCCAAGATCGAAGAGATCAAAAAAATTCTCGGCACTGAAACCTTTAGCAGCGGCGTCGAGGTCGGGATCGGAGACGACGCCGCCGTCGTGGAGGGAAGCGGCCGGCTCCTTCTCTGCACAGATGCCTTTGTTGAGGGAACCCATTTCGACTTCTCGTTCATTGAACCCGTGGAACTTGGACATAAAGCTCTAGCGGCCACATTGAGCGACATTGCGGCTATGAACGGAAAACCACGTTACCTCTTACTCTCGATCGCGGTAACGCCGAGCGCTCCTTCCGATTTTTTAAATAGTTTTTATCGAGGAGCCCGCGCACTTTGCGCTAAACACTCGGTTTCGATCGTCGGTGGTGACCTGACGTCATCACAGCACGGCGTGTTCATCGACGTGGTTGGCGTCGGACAAGTCGAAAAGCCGATTCTCCGGAGCGGCGCTCGCCCTGGCGATTACATCGCTGTGTCCGGAACTCCTGGTGCATCGGCCGCTGGTCTCTACTCACTTCAAAAATACGGCCGCGCCCAGACTTCAAATTCTCTCCGTCACGCGCATTTGTTACCGATCCCACGATTTGACCTGATCGCGGGCCTGCAATCGGCCTGTACCTCCCTGATCGACATTAGCGACGGCCTCTCGAGCGAGGTTTTGCACGTAGCGAGAGCATCGAAGACGGGGGCTCATCTCGAAGCGAAAAGTTTTCCAATTCATCCGGACGCTTTGAAACTCGCACACGCGGAAAAAATCGACCCTACACACTGGGCACTTTCTGGTGGCGAAGACTACGAGCTTCTCGCGACACTCGACGCTTCATTCGTTGAAAAGAAGGGTCCGCCGCCAGGATTCACGGTCATTGGTCGAGTCACCCCTCCCGATGAAGGAGTCACGATCACGCATCAAGATGGCAAGCGCTCACCTTTAGTCGCGACGGGATTCAACCACTTCGCCTCAAGTTGAGACTCGACAAATCCGATTAGCTTTCATGAGTTCAGCTGCGCGCTATTATCCACGATCACCTCGCTACGTCTTCCGTCCTGACGATCAAAGCCTCATGCGCTTTGCGGGAATGGATACAAAAGGCGTCACGACTCCAGCACGCGTAAACAATCTTTCGGCTACGGGCCTGTCTTTTTTCGTCGATCCATTCGATGCCCCACCTGTCGGAACCATGCTTAAGATGGAGTTCCAACTTCCCGGCAGCCAGCAGATTGCGTGGTTCGGTACGGTCGTGAGGATCGAAGAGCGCTCGGAGTGGGATATCAGCCACGACGACTCTTCGCCCGAAGTAGTCTTGGTCGCAATTCAGTTCAAACGATTGCCCGAGTCGCTCACGCGCGCAATCCAAAGGAGTCTCAAAAACCGCGTCACGCACGATGACGCTGAAGTCTTGAACATCTCGCTCACGAATCGCCAAGAGCTTTACGCGCTCTACTTTCTTTCGTTTGCGCTCTTCTGCTGTTTTTTATTGATGACTCTGCCGCCAGGATTTTGGCTGAAGCCATTCCGTTTCGGATTCTGATTCTCGCATCAACTCTCAGTGAGTTTTTCGCCGAACCTTCACCGCGATTTTGCCGGGCTCTCCGAATGACGAAGTTGCGGTGACAACCGTTGATGCCGGCTTTCCCGTACGAACTTCAGCTTCGGTCGCTTCGCGCACATCGAGCACCCTCACCTCAAAAAAGACTTCGAGCCCAGCAAGCGGGTGATTTCCATCGACCGTTACAACGTCGCCTTCCACCTCGATCACGCGAACCGTGATCGTTCGGCCTTGTCGGTCAAGAGTGTTGAAGCGCTGCCCAACCGTCACTTCGACTCCGGCCGGGAAACTTCCGCGCGGCATCTCGGCTACAAGCGAAGCGTCGTACTCTCCGTAAGCTTCTCGAGGCGAAACAAAGACATCGACGCGGAAGCCAGATGTTTTACCTTCGAGTGCTCTCTCTACCGGCGCGTTGATGAGACCACGGCCATGCAGATATTCGTAAGGATGCTCTGGGGTCTTCTCTTCCAGCAGCCGACCCTCTTTATCGGTGATGCGGTAAGCGAGTCGCACAACGCGGTCATTCTCAATTGTGATCGCCATCAATCCTCCGAAGCTGGCTCGATAACTGGAACATTCGCCGACCCGCCGGAGAAGTCGAGCTTCTGCGGATTCAGGTGGGCCGCTTCCAATCGCGTGAGATACTCGTCACGCGAAATGTACTTGCCTCCGAACGTTTCCAAAATGGGTGTCACCATCTGGATGTCCATCCACCCAAGTCCACTCGCACGAAGCTTCTGAGTCAACGCAAACAAGCAGCGCTTACTTCCGCCGCTCACTTTATAGAACATGCTTTCGCCGCTGAAGACGCCACCGACGTAAACTCCGTAAAGTCCCCCGACAAGTTGCCCACGATGCCAGCACTCCACGCTGTGAGCGTAGCCCGCTTCGTGAAACGCGATGTACGCTTTCTGCATGGAAGGTAAAATCCACGTTCCCGTTTCGTGCGAGCGAGGCACGGCGGCGCACTCGACGATGACTTGGTGAAAGTCTCTGTTGAAGGTGATCGAATAAGATTCATCTTTCAGCTCGCGCAAAAACCGGCGCGGCCAATGAATCGAGTCAAAATCCAACACTCCTCGCTGCGGAGGAGAGAACCAAAGAAGTGGCAACCCTTCTTGGGGCCAGGGGAAGATGCCGTTTCCGTAAGCTTCTAAAAGTGTTTCGACTTCAAGATTACCGCCGTAACAAAGCAGGCCGTCGTCGCCGGCCAGGCGCGGATCCGGAAATATCGCCTTCCGACGTTTACGCACCCGTTCCTCCGCGCGCGGCTTTCAAACAGAGATCGCACTTCCCGCAGGCCGCGGCACCGGAGAATCCGAAGTACGCGCTAACCACCTGCATGCGGCATCCTTCATCCTGCTTCGCAAACTCAACGATTTGGAGGAGTTTGCTTCGCGCGGCCTTCATCCGTGCTTCATAAAGTTTAGCGTCGAGGTACTCATCCGGCGGACTCTGGAGCGGCTTCCACTCCCTCGGCTGTCGACCTTCGAGCGAACCCCAACGTTCCAAGAGATTCACGGCCGTTTCCACGCGGAAGTCGCGACGATTATAAAAGTTCATCTGCGTGCGCAGATAATCGAAGCCCTCTTGGCGAGCTCGCGTGAGGTTCCTCTCGATGAGATTGTAAACCGCACGAATGAATCCGGGATCAGGATTGGCCCACTCCAAAAAATCGCATTGGATGCTGACGTCATCATCGTCGAATGCCATCACGCAAGCCGATGGCTTTCCATCGCGTCCTGCACGCCCGATCTCCTGGTAATAGGCTTCGATCGAGCCCGGCATCTCCGCGTGCATCACCATCCGCACGTCTTCTTTATCGATACCGAGCCCGAAAGCCGGCGTCGCTAAAATGAAGTCAGTCGACGATCTTAGAAACATTTCTTGCGACCGCTTGCGATCACGGTCGCCGAGCTGTCCATGGTAAACAAAATGTTCCATGCCCATACGGCCAAGCTGCGCCGAAAACTTTTCGAGCGTTTGGATGAGCGAAAAATACACGATCGCCGCACCCGGAAATTGGTGTCTAAAAGCAACGAACGCCTGAAGCTTCTGATCAAGGCCGTGCACGTCTAAAACTTCGATCGCAAGATTCGGACGCTCGATCCCGCGGTTGAAGACTTCGGCGTTTGCCAGTCGCAACTGTTTCAAGATGTCCTGTTGGACTTCTTTCGTCGCCGTGGCCGTGAGGGCCAATGTCACTGGATTGCCGAACGCTTCACGGTAATCGCCGACTCGGGAGTAATCCGGGCGGAAATCATGCCCCCATGTCGAAATACAATGGGCCTCGTCGATCGCGAGCAGGGCTAATCGGTTTTTTCGTAAGGCTTCGGTGAATTCGGGAATCCGAAACCGTTCTGGCGTCACGTAAAGAAGCTCGTACTCACCAGCGGCGAGTTTTCGGTAGCGAGCTTCGCGCTCATCGGCCCGAAGAGAAGAGTTGATGAAGGCCGCCTTCAAACCCTTTGCCAGCGCTGCGTCAACTTGGTCCTTCATCAACGCAATCAGCGGCGAAATGACCAAAGTAAGTCCTCGTCCCGCTTCCGCAAGGACTCGGGCCGGAAGCTGGTAGCATAAACTCTTGCCCATACCCGTCGGCATGAGCAGAAGCGCGTTTTTTTCGGAAAGTACGGTGTCAATGACCGCTTCTTGGTCCCCACGAAAGGCATCGAATCGGAAGACATCCTTCAAAACGACTCGAGCACGCTGAGTTAAGGAGGACATGGGCGCAGGCCTTTCATATTCGGTCGCTTTTTGACCAATCCATCTAAGGATTCTGGCGGCTATTCTGACGAATATTCTACGGATTCGCTCAGTCTAAGGAACAGAGAGATTTTTTGCACTTGGCAATGGATCGTGTTAAACCCTTCCGGTCAGCTTCGAGATAAGCGCCGCGCCATCTGGCTCGGGTTCTGTAACGGCCAGGTCGAATCCTTAGGGTCACACCCTGTTGAGGCGCCACCGATCAAGAACTCTTAGGTGGTAATTTTCCGTCTTCGACGGTCCCGTCCCCGCGAGGGTTCGACGATCATCGCTGATAGAAATGGCCACCGTCCGCAGCGGAAGCAATTGCGGATGCAATTTCTTAAAAGCCAAAATTACGAGTAATAGTCGCACGTAACAGTGCACGCACAACAGTCATAGGAGAATCTTTAGGCCATGGCTTCGAATGAATGGGTCTTAGAGAAAGTTCGTAACATCGGGATTTCCGCCCACATCGACTCAGGCAAAACAACCCTGACCGAGCGGATCCTTTTCTACACTGGCCGTATCCACGCCATTCACGAAGTTCGTGGTAAAGACGGTGTCGGCGCGACGATGGACTCGATGGACCTCGAGCGCGAAAAAGGCATCACGATCCAGTCCGCTGCGACCAGCGTTCACTGGAAAGACACGGCGATCAACATCATCGACACCCCCGGACACGTGGATTTCACGATCGAAGTTGAACGCGCACTCCGCGTTCTCGACGGCGCGATCCTCGTTCTTTGCGGCGTTGCGGGCGTTCAGTCGCAGTCGATCACGGTCGACCGCCAGATGAAGCGTTACAACGTTCCCCGTCTCGCGTTCGTGAACAAACTCGACCGCTCGGGCGCTAACCCGTTCCGCGTTCTCGAGATGGTCCGCGACAAACTCCGCCTCAACGCGGTCCTCGTGCAGATTCCGATCGGCATCGAAGACAAGCTTGAAGGCGTTGTCGACCTCGTGACGATGAAAGCTGTGTACTTCTCCGGAAAAGACGGCGAAGTGATCACCGAAAAAGAGATCCCGGCAGACCTCGCTGACAAAGCGAAAGAATACCGCATGGAACTCGTCGGTAAAGTTGCCGACTTCGACGAAGGCATTGGCGAAAAGTTCTTGATGGAAGAAGAGCCCACGGTTGAGGAGCTGAAAGCAGCTATCCGCCGCGTAACTCTCGCTCGTCAGATCGTTCCGATGTTCTGCGGTTCGGCTTACAAGAACAAAGGCGTTCAGAAGCTCCTCGACGGCGTGACGGATTATCTCCCCAGCCCGCCCGAGAAGGACAACTTCGGACTCGATAAGAGCAAAGGCGAAGAGCAGATCAAAGTTCAAGTTGATCCGAAGGCTCCGTTTGTTGCTTACGCGTTCAAACTCGACGAAGGCCGCTACGGTCAGTTGACGTACATGCGCATTTACCAAGGTACGGTCACTAAAGGTGACTTCATCTTCAACGCGCGCGACGGCAAGAAGATCAAAGTTCCTCGCCTTGTTAAGATGCACGCGGATTCGATGGAAGATATCGAATCAGCATCGGCTGGCGATATCATCGCGATGTTCGGCGTTGACTGCTATTCGGGTGACACGTTCACCGACGGCACGACTGAAATGACAATGACTTCGATGCACGTTCCTGAAGCGGTTATCTCGCTCGCGATCGCGCCGAAGGCAAAAGACACGGCTGCGAACTTCTCGAAGGCTCTTCAGAAGTTCCGTAAAGAAGACCCGACGTTCCGCGTATCGCGTGACGAAGAGTCGAACGACACGCTCATCGCCGGCATGGGCGAGCTTCACCTCGAGATTTACATCGAGCGCATGAAGCGTGAGTTTAACTGCGAAGTTATCGCAGGTAAGCCGCAGGTTGCGTACCGTGAGACGATCCATGCAGCAGCTGATTTCGATTACACCCACAAGAAGCAAACGGGTGGTTCGGGTCAGTACGCGAAAGTCGTGGGCAAGATCGAGCCGATTCAGATCGAAGAAGGCAAAGATCCGAAGTCGTACGAGTTCGAAGATGACGTTGTCGGTGGACGTATTCCTAAAGAATTCATCCCCGCTGTTGACGAAGGTATGCAGGAACAGATGCGCAAAGGTACGCTCATCGGCTTCCCCGTTGTCGGCGTGAAAGTCACGTTGAGCGACGGCGCTTACCACGATGTCGACTCGTCTTACCTCGCGTTCAAAATCGCGGCGATGGCAGCGTTCCGTGAAGTGTACCCGAAAGCTCAACCGACTGCGCTCGAGCCGATCATGAAGCTCGAAGTCGTAGCGCCGGAAGAGTTCCAAGGGAACATCATGGGCCAGATCAACCAACGTCGCGGTATGATCCAAGGTACATCGACGATCGAAGGCAGCGTTACCGTTATGGCGGACGTTCCTTTGACAGAGATGTTCGGCTACTCGACAGATCTTCGCTCGGCAACGCAAGGTAAAGGTGAGTTCACGATGGAATTCAACCGCTACGCTGCAGTTCCGCGCAACATCCAAGAAGAACTTCACAAGAAGTACTTGGAAAAACGCGCAGCCGAACAAAAAGGCTAATATTCAAGAAACGCTCATTGCGAGTGATAAAGGCAGCCCAAAGGCTGCCTTTTTTATTTCTGCCAGCACGAGTTTGCGTGGGTGATCAGAGGTCTTCCCAAAACGGCCGGAAGGAATCTTCGTCCTTCTTCTTCGGTTGTGAATTTGTCGGCGGCCTTGGCGGAGCCTGTTTACGTACGGGCTGTCTCACGACTTCTTCAGATTGAGTTTGCACGCGGGCCGGCCCGCTCGAAGCAGCAGAACGTTCGGAAAGTTCCGCCGCTCGACGAGTGAGCAAACGATTGACGTCAGCTTCCGCGCTCTTGATCGCGGTCCTCATACCTTGCTTAATGCCGCAGCTTGAATCTTTTAAAGCTTCGTCTTCTTCAACCCAGCTGAGCGGAACGCAACCGGCTTTCTCAACCTTCTGCACTTCGCCGATGTACTTTCCGGCAGCCAATAGTTTTGCGTCGTAAACGAGACCTTCCGCATCCTTCGCATCGTTCATACGGCGAAGCCATTCTTGCTCGATACCTCTCAAGTTATCGAGGTACTGCTTTCGCGTCATCTTATCGAGATCTTTGTAGCGCAGCTCCGGCGGAAACCCGAGCTGATCTAAGAGCTTGTTCATTCCGGCTAGCTCGGATTTATGATGCTTTTCGAAGTTCATCCGAACGATTTGATCAAATAAAAGAGATCGTGCCGACAGCTGCGAAACTGGCCGCGTCTTTCCTTGTTTCTCCAAGACGTCCTCGCAGTGTCGAGTTTCTTGAAGGAAGTCATACGCACGGCGAAGAGGAGCTTTCGATTGCGCCTCTTTCGGTACGTCTTCGCAGCCAGGATCAGCGCGAAGATGACAATAGTAGACTTGAAGGTGTTTCTCTTCTTCTTTCGAGCGATTTCCGCAAGCCAAGATGTCGTCTTCAACCGTACGCACACCTTTCTTCGTCACGATCAGATCGCGATCGATGCAGATTGCGGCCGTTGTACCGTTCACTTGCCGGAGTTCTTTGAAAAGACGATTGAGCTCGTCTCGATCCCGCGTTTGCGCAAACTGCTCCTGGCGAATCAAAAGATCTTCGAGAATCCAGGGACTCGCGGGTCTTGAGTCGAGCGGTGCCTGACCAGAAAATCCTCCGATCATAACGGTTGCGGGGAACGCTTTTTTCCATCCCGTGATGAAATCGTCCGTCGTTGCGCCGTAACAAGCCCATAGCAAAACGGATCGTACGTTGTCCGCAAGCGGCTTGTTTTTGAGAAATGCCTCTTCGATGTCTGAATCGTCGAGCTGTTTCGTGAGCTCACCCCAAAATTCACGATCACCGTCGTGTGCGGAAATGACGACCGAACTCAAAGACACTTTTGCGTCTTTGAGTTTTTTGAATTCTTCATTGAGCTTCTTCTTATCGAGTCGCGCGACCGAGTTGTAATTCTTTACGTGGGTTTTCTTTGCCGCTGCGAGATTGGCAGTCGCTGACGTACACCCGCTGGAAGTCGTGCTATCGCGGCAGAAAATACGGACGCGATTTTCCGCACGTAAAGTTTCGTTTCGCGATTTGATGAGCATCGCCTGTTCGGTCGGCGAGACGCGTGGGATCACGTGCAAACGCTCCAGCCGGGAGTCATTCGGCTGAATGACTTCGCCACGCTCTTGCGCAGCTTCGATGAAGCGTTTGTTACGCTCCTCAACCGCACGCCTTGCGGCCGCAACTTCCGAGGGGGCGTTATTCAAATCCAAAAACAGAACATCAGCTCGCGCCGTCGCTGCTGAAATCAAGTTCAGGATGAAAAACGCAACCACTAGCCCCCTCACCGCCTCGCCTCCGCTTTCTTCCGCAAGCGAATCACGTGTTGAAGAGCTTCGAGATAACTCACCGGCATTTTCGGGTAGTACTTAGTCTTAAGTCGTTTGAGCGGATATTCCTGGGCGCGAAGGAAAAGAAAATCACGATCCATCTGCGACCAAGATTTCACGATGCGCTCAAGTTCAGCCGCGCGAAACAAATCATCGCGAAGTTTCGGACTCGGCTCCGTCCACGGATCACGAACCGCTACTTCATCGAACTCTCGAATTTCAAAGCCGTCTTTGGCCGCTTCGCTGAGATCGACGTTATCGTACATGCGAATGAGCGTAACGCCGTTCCAGTTGGGCGGCGGCGGCTTCATGAAAGGATTGTCGGCGATCGCTTCTTTCTTCACGGAGCTTGGAGAACGATCCCCTTCATCTTCCGGGGGAAGACAATACGGAGCCTCGACGGCATTTGCGATGATCGCGAAAGCGAACGTCATCACGAACGAGCCGATCAAGCTTGTTTTCCGATGCAGGTTTTCAGTAAGCCGTACGCCCTTCATTGCCGCTCCCCTCAACGGCTTTTCGGCAAAGATATCGAGGCTCTAAAGCAAATTGACGAAGTCCTAAACCTCTCGTCAGCGATTGCGCGGAATCGATAAAGTTGCCATATAAAGATCCCATAAAAGAATCGCCGTCTCTCGACGAAAGCCTGAGCCTGAAGGAGCACCCGTGAGTTCAACATCCATCCGTTTTCTTTACGTGACCACGAAAGACATTGAGCAAGCCCGATCGATCGCAAAGACTTTGATCGAGGAGCGGCTGGCCGCCTGCGCAAACATTCTGCCACGCATGGAATCGATTTACCGATGGGAAGGCACCATCCAAGAGGAAGTCGAGTGCGTTTTGATCCTGAAGACAGAAGCGGCAAAAGTTGCGGACGCAACAAAAAAGATCGAGGAGCTCCACTCCTACCAAGTTCCCTGCGTATTGAGCCTTACGGTCGAGTCTGGAGCGTCGAAGTACCTCGACTGGCTCACGACCGAGGTCAGGACCAAGAGCCCGTAACGAGCCCTTTAAGCGCGAATGCCATGAGAATCGTGAGCACGAAGAGGACGAAAAAGATCCAGAACGTGCTCCTCGATACACGGCTGGGCTCTTTTCGACGGTAACTGCTGGGTTCACTCTTCGGGATCACGGGGCCTCAAGAACAGGTGTTGGGTTGATTCACTGGTGCTCTTTCGGCTTTGGCGGCGAGCCAAGCCGGGCCCAGTTCTGTCAAACCTAGCTTCCTAGCGAAACTTATGCCAAATTCCGCAGTGTCGTTTCTTAACCGCCCAAGCTAGGCCCAATCAAAAGGAGTTCTCATGGAACGCTTCGAGCTTGCTCGCCGAATCTACGACTGCGCCCATCTGACCGGGACGTTTCTTCTCCGTTCAGGCAAAACGTCGCACGAATATTTCGACAAGTATCAGTTCGAGAGTGATCCGAAACTTTTGAAAGAAATCGCCAAAGGCTTAGTACCTCTCATCCCTGCTGGCACCGATTACCTCGGCGCTCTCGAAATGGGCGGAATCCCGATCGCTACGGCCCTGTCTTTCGAAACCGGAATCCCTGTCGTGTTCGTCAGAAAAGAAGCTAAAGAGTACGGGACATGCAAGTTTGCCGAAGGCCCCGCCATTAAGGGAAAACGCCTCACTCTCGTTGAAGACGTCATCACCACGGGTGGGCAAGTCGTCATCAGCGCAAATGATTTGCGAACGGAAGGGGCGCTTATCGAAAACGTTCTCTGCGTGATTGATCGGAGCGAAGGTCAAACGCAGAAGATTGAAGAAGCCGGTCTCAAACACCGTGCGCTCTTCACGATGGCCGAGCTCAAGAAAGCCGGCGAAAACAAGTGATCATAAAAAAACGGAGGCTTGAGGCCTCCGTTTTCATTTCTTCTGGGATGTGCGCCGAGATTACTTCTCACCGACGACGTAGGCGATCCAAGCTTCGCACTCTTCCCCTTTTTCGGTCGGGCGGAAGACTCCGTCCCCTGCACCGGACTTCGTTGTTCCTTCCCAGTAAACATGGGTTTTGCGGAAGCCAGTTTCCATCATCATCTCGCGAAGTTCCGGAAGCGTCCACATGCGCCAGTCGTAAGTGAAGACCTTCTCGATCTTCTTTTGTCCATCGGGCTTGAAGTGAATATGGAAAGTCGCGTAGTTCGATACGGGATCAAAGCTTTCTTGATCCCAGTAATACGTAAATCCGCGATGTTTAGTCTCTTCCTCGTTCGCTTCGCCGCAACGGCTTCCGCCGAAAGCGTCGCAGACCAAGATTCCACCGGGATTCAGAGTCGCGTAGCAGTTATGGAAGTAGGACTTCATCATCGCGCGCTCTTTGAAGATAAAGTGCGAGAAGTTCATGGCCGCGATCACATCGGCCCGCGGAAGACCGGGATTCAAAACGTTCTCTTGGTGGATCTGCACGCGCTCTTTTTGCGAAGTCGAGAGCTGCGGTAGATAGTGAGTCATTCCGTACTGAATCGGCTCGTAATCGAGATCGATCCCGTGGGCGCGGTAGCGCGGCCCTAACTTCGCCCACTCACAGCAAATACTGAAGGTTCCGCAGAAGTCTTCGCGTAAAGTCGTCGGAAGCACGCCGCGAATTTCTTTATAGGTGTCCCGCAGAAACTCGACATCCGTATCGGGCGCTTGCACCGAGCGACGGTAATAACTGTACTTATCGAACGGCGCCATCTGATTGGATCCCGACTTCCCTTTTGATTTTCGACGATTCTTAGCTGCCATAAAAATTAAGGTACTTCCGCGAGTAATTCGCGCGTCTCGTGGAGGATATCTTCAAGGTGCGGCACCGACGCTTCTTCAAGATTCGGGTGGAGTCCGATACCAGGAAGGTTCTTACCAGCGAGAACACGCGGACGCGCCATCAGTTGGTAGAAGAGTTCCATCGTCGCACGGTAAGCCAAGTGCTCACCGAAGTTTGTGACTTCAGTGTCTTCGTTCACGAACAACACGCGACCCGTCTTCTGGACGGAAGCTTTGATCATCTGCCAGTCGTACGGATACAGCGAACGAAGGTCGATCACTTCGACGGCTGTTCCTTCTTCGCGAAGCATGTCGGCCACTTTGTTGCAAAGGGGCATCGTGCGTCCGTAAGAAACGATCGTCGCGCGATCGCCTTCACGAGTGATTTTTCCTTTGCCGATTTCAACTTCGTACTCTTCGAGTTCGGGCCACTTGGGCTTCCAAGTATGTTTACGATCGTCGACCGGCTGATCGATCATTCCTTTGAGCTGCTTCTCGTCGCTCGGCTCGCCAGGAATAAGTTCGGTACCGCGAACGCGCATCAACGCCTTCGGCTTCATGAACAGAACCGGGTTCGGATCTTTGATTGCCGAAATCATCAAACCGTAGGCATCGAGCGGAGTCGAAGGCATCACGACTTTCCAACCAGGAAGACGTGTTGCCCAAGCATCGAACGAATGCGAGTGGTACAGCGATCCGCGAATACCGGCACCGACCGGAGTCATCACCACGATCGGCATGTTGTACTGACCGTTTGAAGCCCACAGCGTGTTGCCAGCCATCTTGAGAAGATCGATCGTGTTGAAGATGTAATCGCAGAACTGGATCTCGGCGACACAACGGTCACCAGCGAGGCCAAGACCGATCGCGGTTGAGATGATTCCGCGTTCGTCCAACGGAGTGTTCCAAGCTTTCTGCAGACCTTGAGTTGCGGTGAAGACACCACCGAGCGGAGCTCCGACGTCTTGGCCGAAGATATCCGTCACGCCCAAACGTGACTCCCCGACATGAAGAGCCATACGAATCGCTTGCGTCATCGTAGCCATTAGAAGTTCCTCCAGTCCGCGTTTTCATTCTTCCAGTAGACGTTTTCCCAAATGCTCTCGCGCGTGGGAACTGGCTCTGTGCGGACTTGATCCGCAGCTGCGCGCGACTCATCGTCGTAACGCTTCCACATCGCCTTGAAGTCTTCGGCTTTGATGTACTTTTGATCAACGAGCTTCTTTTCGAAAGCTTCTAGCGGACAGATATCGGGCTCACGGTTCGCGCCGGTCGCTGAAGAGTGACCGTAGAGACGAGACACATGGAATTCCGCAAGAACGGGCTTACCCGTGCGACGGATGTAATCCATTTCTGTTTGCAGCGCGAGGTAAGTTTCGATCGGATCGTTACCGTTGACGACGGTTGTGCGAATGCCGAAAGCCTTACCGCGGTCGGCGATGTTCTTCTCGCCGTGCTGAGTATCGTAGCTCGTTGAGATACCCCATTTGTTATTCTGAACCGTGAGTAGAAGCGGAAGCTCGTTGCCAGGTCGGCTAGCCCAGATGAGTGACGTTGCGAAATCACCTTCCGCTGTTCCCGCATCACCACCGGTGACGATCGAAATCGCTTTTGATTTGCGGCGACGTTGCGCGATCGCGGTTCCGATCGCCATTCCGTATTGCACTTCGATCGGCGAAGTGACGGGCACGACGTTCCACTGCGGGAAGCAATAATGGTTACAGAAGTTGCGGCCACCCGTTGATGGATCGGTAGCTTTGTTCATCATGAGGCGGAGCGAATCGATCATCGGCATGCCCATCGCGATCAATGTGGGCGTTGCGCGGTAGTGCATATGCAAGTAATCGAACTCGGGTCCATGACCCTTGTGTACGAGAAGCCCGAGCGGAACGCCGAACGCTTCTTCACCCGCGCCGCCAATCCAGAAGAAGGAATCCCCCGTCTTGTAAACTTTGATCAAACGCTCTTCGAGAACTCGCGACTTCACCATGTCATCGAAAATGCGAAGCTGAAGCTCTTTCGGGAGCGTCGAGCGCACGTTGATCGTCGTGCCCTTCACGGCATCTTTCGCCGATTCTTTGCCGGACGCTTTCGATGATTTTCCGGTCAACCCCAGCTTTTCGCTGATCTTCTGCGTGACCTTTTGAGCTCCCTTTACGGGAGTCGATTTCTTCGTGGACGCGGACGTCTTTCGCATACGCATGACCTTGCCTAAGAGGTGGAATAAAGGCTCGAAATCAGGGGTACTTAAGGGCGCAACCTTTGTCAAACGCGGCGAGCCCAAGCTCGCTCGCACAGATCAAAAAAACTATCGCGCTTGGCTCGGCTGCCACGGCAAAAAAAGAAAACGCCTTAAGGATTTCCTTAAGGCGTTCTTGAGAACCTAAATTTGGGAAAATTTAGATCAGTTCTTGGTTTTCTTCTGGGCTTCAGGAGCCGCAGGCGTCACGCTACCTGCATCCGTCAGAACGATGCCACGTTGAAGCGCAAGCAAGTCAGCGGCTACCGAAACGGCTTCTTGGATGTCCGCGCGTTTTGCGTACTCAGCCGCTTTTTCTTCTTTCGACTGATTCTTCTTCTGATCCGCTTCGCCTTTTTTCTTCTCGGTGTCTTTCAAGCTTTCAGAGAGCTTGATGACCTTGCCCTTCTCTTTTGCCTTTTTGAGCTCTTCCGTGACCTTCGTGAACTCCGCGTTCTTCGCTACGCGAGCTTCCGAACGGGATTTCAACTGAGCCACAACAGGCTGCTCGATTTTCTTCCAAGCGCCTGTTCCCGAGGTTACGAAAGCATCTTGCGAGATGAACGAGTTGATCTTGCGCTCATTCAACGAGTAGTCGAGATGCTTTTCACCAAACTCGTTGGTTGCGTAAGGACCCGGAAGAACGATGTCGCCCTCAACACCTTTGTGCTGAGTCGAGAAGCCACCCGGTGTAAAGAACATACCGACCGTCACCTTCACCGCACCGAGACCGGGCGGGAGCGGAACAACCGACTGGACACTTCCTTTACCGAAGGTGTGATCACCACCAACGATGACCGCACGATTGTAGTCTTTCAAAGTGCCGGCAACGATCTCCGAAGCCGAAGCCGAGATACGGCTCGTGAGAACAACCATCGGGCCATCCCAATCAACCGCGGGATCGCGATCGTCCAAAGCCATCTCGCCTTGGCCAGGATCACGTGCCGACTGCTTCACCACGTTTCCGACTTTAAAGAAGAGACCTGCAATTTTGACAGCGTCATCAAGTGATCCGCCGCCGTTTTGCGACAGATCGAGAACAAGCGCATCAGCGGCTTCGGCCTTTGCCTTCTTGAGAAGCTGCTTCATGTCTTGGGCACTGGAACGTCCACCGCGTTTTGCGTCCGCGTAGAAAGAAGGGAGATTCAAGATCGCGATCTTCTTCTTTTCTCCGTTCACGTCTTTTTCGATGTAGCTGAGAGCTGCCGCATCGTCTTCAAGCTTGATCTTGTCGCGCACGAGATCAACGAAGAAGCGCTCAGGCGCTCCGTCCGTTTTCTTGCGCAAGATCTGCAAGCGGACTTTCGTGCCCTTAGGACCACGGATGCGACGAACGACGTCTTTCAATTCCATCTCGACAACGTTTTCCATCGGGCCGATGTCGCTCCCCGATTTGAACTGTCCAACCGCGACGATTTTGTCTTGAGGCTGAAGCATGTTCGATGCACGAGCGCTTCCGCCTTCGATGAGCTGCTCGATCGTCGTGAAACCATCTTGCGAGCTAAGCGTCGCGCCGATGCCTTCAAGCGAGAGGCTCATTTGGATTTCGAAGTCTTCGAGCATTTCGCGCGAGAAGTAGCTCGAGTGCGGGTCAAGAGCCCGACCGAAAGAATCGAGATAATTCGAGTAAAGGTCTTCTTTCGTCGTATCTTTCACGCGTTTAACAACGCGCTCATAGTTCCGGATCACTTGCTCTTGCGCTTCGGGCTGTTTCATTCCCGTTGCGATGTAGTTCGAGATTTGGAACTGAAGATACTTCGCATGGAAGGCGTCGGCTTCACCGCGGTTCTTCGGATACTGGCGCTGATCTGGATCAAGCAACAGCTCCGTCTTATTGTCGAACTTCCACTTCTTATCGCTTAGAGTTTTCTTCGCGAAGTCCGCGCGCTCTTGCACGCGCTTGAGGTAGAGTTCTTGAACTTTATCGAGCGTTGCGCAGTTTTCATCCTTGAGCTGCGCGAAGAGGCCCTTCATGTCCTTCTTCACTTGAGCAATATCGCTGTCGAGAAGATAGATCTTTGCGGCATCCAAACGCTTTGTGTATTGGTCGATCGTGCGCGCTTCAACTTCAGGCGATGCATCTTTGAAGTTGATGTGCTGGCTGAGGAAGACCTTTTGGATCTTGTCGATGTTGCGGCAGTTGAGCAGGGGTGTTTGAGGAGCCGCGTTCGCCGCCTGTGGTGTAACCCACGCGCCCATTGACAGCGCCAGCGTGAATGCGAAGCCCGAAAACACATGCCGAAGTTGATGAGCATTCTGAGCCATGCGTAACCTTTCGAGTCTTGTCCGTTTCGAAAAGGATATCACACACACAGATAAACTCATGACCAGGATTTCTGTCGCTAGGTCCTGCCGCATTGCCTCCGAATCGAGTGGACTTTTGACACCTGTCGCATCCCGATTCGCTCATACAATTTGACGCATTCCGCTTTGCTGATCGCGGCCGAAAGACACGGCTTTAGAGGGAAGCTGAGTCTAATGATTTAAGGGATCAGAGTCAGTTGCTCGATAGCGCCAAGGTCCTGACCCTTCGCACAAAGAGTGGCTTCCGTACGATCTTGATACACTTCCCACTTCACGAACCGCCCTGCTTGGGTCTCGATCACAAAGAAGGACATTTCAGGGTAATCGGCCTTGAGGGCCGTCATCTCTTCAACGATGAGCTCGATATTATGAGGATCGTCATCTGACATTCCGAAGCGGTGATGAGGGTTGTTTCCGTAAAGCTCAATCGCTCGTTCAACCGATGCGCGAATCGCCGCCTTCTTCAAAGCGGCAACGCTTTGTACGAGATTCTCATCACCCAAACCACGCCGCACTTTCAAGTTCGTTACCGGATAGACGCTGAGATAATTGGGCTCGTAAGGAAGGAACTTTCTCTCAACGAATAGCTTTACGCCTTCCTGAATTGTTTCGGGTGCATGACCGCGAGCCGTGATCAACGAAACAGGGCGTCGATTCAAAGTCGCGTGGTAGAAGCACGACCATGAAGGACCTTTCCACTGAAAGTCGGGATAACCAAGAGCCGCCGCGAGATCTTGAACGAAGATCTGCCGCTTTCCTACGAGACGTTCGACGAGCGTGATTTCTTGATCGCGGAAATGACGGAAAGTTCCCGTGCGATCACAAAGGTCGATTTTGTATTCCGCGTACGGACCCTGTTTACCGACATGACGATGAACTTGCGCAAACTCGCCGCTCGAGAGCCGAACTTCTTCACCCGTTTCCTTATGAAAAATGAAAGCCGGAGTTGAGAGAAACGCGACGTTATCGTCGAAGTCGAAGAAGTAGAAGCTCCGGCCGCCCTTATGCGCATTCCGGTCTTGAACAATTTCGCGTTCAATCGGCAATTCTAGCTGACCTTTCTCCGGCACTGGAGGCAGGTGTCGATCGCCTAAATCAGCTTTCAACTCGGTCAGCGGTTTATTGGAACGCACGGACATACAACGAGCCTTCTATCACCAACGGTTTGACGCACCATACCACATAAATCACCTGATCGGTACGCCAAACTCGTTTTCGCCCGTCGAAAGCTGGCTAAGTATCTAATTAGAGCCAGCTTTTCGGTCAGCTTCTTTACGATCAGCCGCTTTTTTAACGACGGTCTTAGGGGCCGCGATCTTTTTGACTTCATCCTCTGCCGGAGCCGCTTGCTTCTTCGCTTTTTTCACGGCTTTTTTCGCGGGAGCTTTTTTAGCGGGCGCTTTCTTAGCCTTTGCTGCCGCGGCCTGGGGCGACTCACCCATCTTTTGCTCAAGAAGCTTCAACGCCATCTCGAGTGTCAGATCTTCGGTCTTCACATCGTCAGGGACGGAAACGTTCACTTTCCCGTACTTAATGTAAGGGCCGTATTTGCCACTAAAGACCTGAACCGGGTCTTCGCTGCCTTCAACTTTGCCAAGTTCTTTGATTGGCGCTGCACGACCGCGTCCCGTCTTCGGTTTTGCGAGAATCTCAAGCGCTCGTTCAAGCTCAACCGTAAACAAGTTATCGGTCTTCGGAATTGAGCGGAAGTCTCCATCATGAACGATATAAGGCCCGAATCGTCCGAGACCTGCTTTGATGTCTTTTCCTGTTCCCGGGTGAGTTCCAAGCGTCTTCGGCAACTCAAGGAGCTGAATGGCTTGCTCAATTTTGCAAGCATCGGGCTCCATTCCCGCCGGAAGTGAAACACGCTTCGGCTTTGCGTTCTCGTCGGTTGCATCTCCGAGCTGCACGTAAGGTCCATAACGACCCGTGAGAACGTAAATCGGCTCACCTGAAGTCGGATGTTTGCCGAGTGCATCGGAGCCATTGATCTTCTGGTCGATGAGTTTGTTTGCGATCTCGCGCGTGATGTCCGCAGGCGCTTGAGCCTCCGGCAACGACGCGCAAACTTCACCTTCACCGTCTTTGCGGCAAACGTAAGCGCCGTAACGCCCAACGCGGAAGTCGAGATCCTCCAAGCCGAGAAGTTTGATAGATCGCGCCTCGTCTGGATCGATCTTTTTTTCTTGGGCCTCAACTTGCGTCTTCAATCCAGCTTGGGCTTTGTCGCCGAAGTAGATTTGCTTCAAATAGTTCAAGTGATTGAGATCACCACCCGCGATGTCATCGAGCGATCGCTCCATCTCGCTTGTGAAGCCGAGATCGACGAACTGCGGAAGATGCTTCATCAAAAGCTTCGCTACCACCATCGCGGTGAACGTGGGCGCAAGAGCGTTGCCCATCTTCTTCACGTAACCGCGGTCGATGATCGTGCCGATGATCGAAGCGTACGTCGAAGGACGACCGATCCCCTCTTTTTCCATCGTCTGGACGAGGCTTGCTTCCGTAAAGCGAGCCGGAGGTTTTGTTTCGTGCTCGGTCGTCGTGATCTCGTGGCAAAGAACGCTATCGCCGACCTTCAAGTTCGGCAGACGCACTTCTTTTTCTTCGAGAGCTGCGTTCTCGTCGTCACTTCCTTCGACGTAGGCGCGAAGGAATCCGGGAAACTCAATCGTCATCCCGCTTGCCGAGAAAATCGCTTGCCCCGCTTCGAAGCGAACCGAGACTTGCTTTTGACGGCTGTTCACCATCTGGCTCGCCATCGTGCGCTTCCAGATCAAATCGTAGAGACGAAGTTGAATACCGCTTAAGCCCGTTTCTTCAGGCGTGGGGAACTCGGTTCCCGCCGGACGAATCGCTTCGTGGGCTTCTTGAGCGCCCTTTACTTTTTTGCCTTCGTACGTACGCGGAGCTTCCGGCAGATAGTCTTTACCGTAGAGCTTTACGATGCGCTCGCGCGCAGCCGTCAATGCTTGCTGCGAGAGGAAAGTCGAATCGGTACGCATGTAAGTGATGAAACCTTGTTCGTACAAACTCTGCGCGACTTGCATCGCTTCGCGCGCCGACAAACCAAGCTTTCGGTTGGCTTCCTGCTGAAGCGTCGAAGTGATGAACGGAGCCGGAGGTTTTCTCGAGACAGGTTTTTCTTCCGCCTCTACAACCTTCCATGACTTGCCGCTGATCTCCGATTTTACAGCTTGCGCCGCTTGACCGTCAGTGAGGTGAAAGACTTCTCCAACTTTGTCTTTTAGAAGCTGACCCGTTTCGGAGTCGAAGTCTTTACCAGTCGCAACGCGCTTTCCTTTATAGGAGAGCAAACGTGAGTTGAACTTCGTTGCGTCTTTTTCATTCTCTGCTTCCACGCCCCAGTAAATCGAGCGACGGAAACGCAAACGCTCATGCTCGCGTTCGACAATCAGTCGAACCGCGACGGATTGAACGCGACCTGCGGACAAACCGTAGGCGACCTTCTTCCAGATGAGAGGAGAAATCGTGTAACCCACCAAACGGTCGAGAATGCGGCGAGCTTCTTGAGCGTGCACAAGATTGGTGTCGATCGTGCGCTGCTCTTTCAAAGCGTCGAGAATGGCTTCCTTCGTGATCTCGTTAAAGACCATTCGACGGAAGGGAACTTTCGGCTTCAAAGCTTCCACTAAGTGCCAGCTGATCGACTCTCCTTCACGGTCTTCGTCGGTCGCGAGAATCAGTTCGTCAGCCTCTTCAAGTCTGTCTTTGAGCGCCTTGATCACTTTCGTTTTGTTCTTGGGAACCGTGTAGATCGGCTCGAAGTCGTGATCAACGTCCACACCGAGCGTTGCCCAAGGCTGCTTCTTGAATTTCTCAGGAATGTCTTTTGCGGACTGAGGCAAATCGCGAATGTGACCCATGCAAGATTCCACGACGTAATCTTTGCCGAGGAATTTGCGGATCGTCTTCGCTTTGGTGGGCGACTCCACCACCACGAGCTTTATGCCAGTCGCCTCTTTATTCGCCGTCTTAGCTGCCTTCGCCATTCGCACTTTCTGTTCTCAGGAGAAACTAAGCCCTTTCGGGCTCGCGCCTTCCGCCTGCGTGAACATACATATAGATATCAGAGTTGGATGACCGCGCCTGGACCTTGGTCGCGGTGTCCGAAAGTTTTCGGGACCGAAATCTCCCGACTAAGAAAGGTGTGACGAACCGCAAGAAGTCCAAACGCGCCAAAATTAAAATGAGACTATCTGAGTAGTGATGCAAGTGGAAATTTTTGACGCGGCATATTTGAACTCGACAAACCAATGCAAGTTTTTTCGGCGATGGACCTAAACTGCATCGAGAATCACCTCACTTTTTCGCCGAGATCGAAAGCTTATGAAGCCGCTAAAAGATTTCTCTTCGACTAACGTCCAGTATCTCTTTACCGACATCGACGACACGCTCACCGATCACGGACAACTCAAAGCTCATGCTTACCAAGCGCTTTGGGATTTGCGCGCGGAGGGAATCGAGATTATTCCCGTCACCGGTCGCCCCGCAGGTTGGTGTGAGATGATCGCGCGCTTCTGGCCGGTTCATGGAGTCGTGGGAGAAAACGGCGGCTTCTACTTCCGCTATCACGATAAAAAGATGGATCGTCACTTCGTCTTCGACGAGAAAACTCGCGAGGCAAATCGCGCCAAGCTTGAGCTTATTCGTCGCGATGTTCTCAAAGAAGTATCCGGCTGCGCGATCGCGAGCGATCAGTTCTCACGCCTCATGGATCTCGCCGTCGACTTCGCCGAAGACGTTGGCCCGCTCGCAGAAAAAGACATCGACAAAATTGTGGCAATCTTTTCGCGTCACGGAGCTCAAGCGAAAGTCAGTTCCATTCACGTCAACGGCTGGTTCGGAACTTACGACAAACTTTCGATGTGCAAAGAGTACGCGAAGCGCGAGCTGGGCCTTGATCTCGAAACAAATAATGAGCGTTTCGCTTTCAGCGGCGACTCACCGAATGACGAGCCAATGTTCGCGTTCTTCCGCAACTCTTTCGCCGTAGCGAACATCACGAACTTCATTTCTCGCCTTCAGCACAAACCTGCGTTTGTGAGCGAAAAAGAAGGCGGCGAAGGCTTCGTAGAGATTGCCGCGCGACTTATGAGTTCGCGCAAATAAAAAGGGCCTCAGTTTCCTGAGGCCCTTTCCATCGTTACTTCTTAGCTGGAGGCTGATTTCCCAACAACGCCGCAAACGGATTGTTGAACGGAGATGCCGGCTGTCTCGGCGGTCCACCGCGGCCGCCAGCCTGCGGTCCGCCTGGGCGAGGTCCACCCTCAGGACGCGGGCCACGCGACGGGCCGGCACCAGGTCCACCTGGTCCACGCGCACCCATCGGGCGCGGGCCATCGGGCCGAGGCCCACGATTCGGGCCACCGGGACCGCCAGGGCGAGGGCCACCGGGTCCACGCTCAGGACGAGGTCCACGTTCGCCCGCAGGCGCTCCTTGCGCGCGATTGTCGTCGCGACGAGGTGCTGCTGCTCGCTCTTTCTTCGCGTCATCGAGGATCATCGAGAGCGAAATCTGGTTCTTCTCGAGATCGACGCCAAGAACGCGCACGGTCAC
>SXGS01186362.1_pt1 | contig 49190 bp, 45 predicted proteins | sample 3174681 | NCBI WGS metagenome assembly SXGS01 (sample SAMN11356861, study PRJNA531348) | freshwater metagenome | isolation source: freshwater sample F1-80 | place: China: Fuxian Lake, Yuxi | collected 2017-12-25
CCGGTACTCGATGGCCTTGTTGCCGTTCCACGAGTTGAACACCGCGTTGACCGCGAGCAACAACTGCTTCTTCGGGTCTTGCGGGAAGTCCTCTTTGATGTGCTTCTTGTAGACGGCCTTGTACTTCGTCACCAGCTCCTTGAGGTCGTCGGCGCTCAGATCGGTGTCGAGCTTGACGCCCTTCTTCTCCTTCATCGAGTGCAGCTCGTGCTCGAACTCCGAGTGCTCGACGCCCATCGCGGTGGAGCCGAACATGTCGATGAGGCGACGGTAGCTGTCGTAGGCGAACCGCGGGTTGCCGGTCTTCGCGGCAACGGCCTCGACCGACTTGTCCGTGAGGCCCAGGTTGAGGATCGTGTTCATCATGCCGGGCATGGAGAGCGCGGCCCCGGAGCGCACGCTCACCAGCAGCGGGTCGGTCGCGTCGCCGAACTTCTTGCCGAACGTCTTCTCGACCTTCTTGAGCGCCTCGTCGATCTGCGGGCCGACGGCCTTCGGCAGTTTCTTGCCCTGCTCGTAGTACGCGGCGCACACTTCCGTGGTGATGGTGAAGCCGGGCGGCACCGGGATGCCGATCTTGCACATCTCGGCGAGGTTTGCCCCCTTGCCGCCGAGAAGTTCTTTCATCTTGCCGTCGCCGTCCGCCGTCTTGCCGCCGAAGGAATAAACATGCTTGGCCATTTCAGGTTCCTGTGAGGAGATTTTGCTTGACAATTGAGGAAAGTATACGGATTGACGACGGCTGCTCAAGGTGCTCGAACAGCCTGGCGCTGATTTGGGAAAGCTATGGTGTGATGGGAGGCATTGGTCCTGAGCCTTGCAGGCGCTTCAAGAGTTCGACAGGTTCGAGCACTGGAATCGGCGAGTGGGCGAAATCGGCGGGATTGCGCGTGACAATGGCTTCAACCGTCGCCGTGACTGCCGCCGCGATGAGAATATTGTCCTCGAAATCGGAACCGGGCATGACGTCGGCGTCGAGCAGCGTTTGTTTGTCGATGGCGAGGATCTCAAGAGCCATCATGTAATTTCGCACGCCAGTCCGAGCGGCTGTGGTTCCAACCGCTTTTCGACCGACATAGAAGCTGGTCGCCAAGGAGAGTGTTGTCGCGGCACATTCGACTTGCCCTTGCGATAGGGCGCGCAGGATATCGTCGGCATCCTTGCACCAAAGCGCGCGTTGTACCATCGCGTCCAACATTACATTGGTGTCGAGCAATACTCGTATCAGCCGTACTTCTTCATTCGCGCTTCGTCGATGATTTTCTCGACCTCTTCGTCGCTCGGCGGATTGTCGGTCTTCCAGATGCCTATCAAGCTCAAAATGGCTTCTTTCCGTTCTGGCGAGACGTAGTATTTTTGTGCCGAGCCGGGAACGCGTGTGGCAACCGTTACCGAAACCTCTTGTCCCTCGGGCAGTCGGGCGCCGCCATCGAGGACAATAACGCCGTTTTTCACATGTCCGCGGACTACCATGTGGCACCTCCCGATCGTAACCAATTCCTACTTACAGCTTACCGAGACCGAACGAAGAAATCCACGGACAACCTGCGCGAGCGCCAAGTCGAGCGGATTGTTCACGAAGAGTTCGATGTAAAGCTGCGTCAGATTCAAGCGAACGACCTCGAATCTCGCCTCTTGGCCTCCGCCGCGGAAGATGCGTTCCTCGATGATGTCGTCGAGCGTAGCCGGGAATCGACATGGATCGAAGTTGCGCTCTTCCACCAGGAGCCGAACGATGGGCTGACCAAGGACGTTGACACCCGGTTCGAGCTTCCATCGTCGTGTCGAGGTTTCCTCGACCTTCACGAGGAGGTCCTTGTACGGTCCCGGCGACTTGAGCTCTTGCACCGTCGGTCGTATCTTCATCACGGGATCTACTTTGAAGATCCCCAAGTTTGCGAGCTTTTTCTCGGCGATCTGGAGCTTGCTGCGATCGAGAACCTGGCCGGGATAGAAGCCCAGCGCCTCACGAATGACGCGATCCTGGCTAATCGTGTTGCCGATGATGATGATTTCGCCGACATGCTCGATGGGCTTGTCGCGGGCAGGCTGCGTCGCACTCGGTTGAACGGCAGTAGTCAATAGTATCAAGGCAGCGACGTGGTTCTTCATGCAATGACTCCATTCCCCATCCAAGCCTACCAACGCCGACGAGTGCAGCCAAGACCAAATGAGATCGTTCCTTGCAATGGTTGCTCTGATCGCATAGGATTCTGCCGATGCAACCCCTCGTCATCCTCAACACCGTCGGCCTCACCTCGCGTCTCCTCCCCTTGGCGCCGCGACTGAACGCGCTCGCGCTGAGCCGATGGTCGCGGCCACTCTCCGAAGTGCTCCCCGCGGTTACCTGCACGGCCCAAGCGTCGATGCTCACGGGCAAACTGCCGAATGAGCACGGTATCGTCGGCAACGGCTGGCTCTATCGCGATACCATGGACGTGCGCTTCTGGCAGCAATCAAATCGGCTCATTCAAGCGGAGCCGGTCTACGCCACGCTCGGCAAGCACGGTCTCCGCGCCGCAAAATTGTTCTGGTGGTTCAATCAAGGCGCGGCCGTTCATCTCGCCGTGACGCCCAAGCCGCACTATGGCGCTGACGGCGGCAAGGCGTTCGACGTACTCAGCTATCCCGACGAATGGGCGACCTGGATGGTGCAGAAGCTAGGCAAGTTCCCGTTCCCGAGTTTCTGGGGACCGAAAGCGGGGTTGCCATGCACGGAATGGATCGCACGCTGCGCCGCAGAATCAATTTTGGACTGTGATCCGCCGCGCGATTTGACGCTCGTCTATCTGCCGCATCTGGATTATGAGCCGCAGCGCGTTGGGCCCAAGCATTGCGATTGGAAGAAGATCGTCGGCGAGCTCGATGCGGCCTGCGAACCCATATTAGATGCCGCGAAGAAGGTCGGTGCGGCCGTGTGGGTCGTGAACGAGTACACGCATGTGGACGTGGATCAGCCGATTTACATCAATCGACTTCTGCGTGAAAAAGGATGGCTCATTGCTCGCGATGGTCCGTTTGGCGAGCAGTTGGAGACGTTTGCGAGCCGAGCGTTCGCGGTTTGCGATCATCAGATTGCCCACATCTATGTGAAGAATTTGGCGAACTGCGCCGAACTGCGTGAGCTGATCGTCGTACAAACCGGCGTCGCGCGCGTTCTCGTCGGCGCGGAACGCGCGGAGATCGGGTTGGATCACGATAGGGCAGGGGACCTCATCGTGCTCGCGAATCGGAACGCCTGGTTCGCGTATCCGTTCTGGTTCGACGATGCCGTTGCGCCCGATTATGCCCGTACGGTCGATATCCATCGCAAGCCAGGTTACGATCCCTGCGAGCTGTTCTTTGACCCGCAGCTATTGTGGCCGATGGGGCGCGCGGTCACGAAAGTGATGCTTAAGAAACTCGGATTGCGTACGCTCGTCGATGTGATTCCGCTCGATGCGAGCCTCGTCAAAGGGAGTCATGGTCTGGCGATCGACGAGCCGCTCGATCGTCCGGTGTTCATCGGATCTGGCCCCATTCCCGATGAAACAGGGATAATGCAGGCGGCGATTCGCGATCGGATTCTGCGACATTTCGAACTGGATGACTGAATGCGTTCGCGAGGCGTCGTGCGAGCGCCAAACAAATCTCCCTTAAATGATCATTCCGGCAAATCCCTCCGCGCCGAACCATGCCTGTGAGTTTGAGCGGAGCGGGTTTGCGCGGCGGATCACCCGCGAACATTGAAATCGGCGGGCTATTGTGTGTATCACTCGCTCTGTACGTTCGTTCGATCCGGCTCGGCTTCCTCGCGCAGCCGTTCATGATAACGGATGAGGCGTTGCAGCGCGTTGTTGGCCATCAGCATCCAGGCGATGAACATGCACACGGCGACAGGCTGAAAATACGGGATCAGCATGAAGATGCATGCGATAAGTCCGGGCACCCAGCCTGTGTTGTGCGTGCGCGCGGGAGCGAGATAGCGCAGCTCGTCCTGGATTGCCGTGGACAGGCCGGGGATCACGATGAACATCCAGTAAAGATTGAAGACCGGCACAAAGAGCAGGCCGATCTTCAAGCCGGGCGAAAAGTCTTCATCGCCGCGCGCGACCAGCCGCCACGCTTGATAGAGCCACATTATTGAGCAGACCAGGAATGCAAACACGGTCACGCCGCCGGCGATACAGCCGATGACGAAGGCCACTGCGCCGATCCATCGTTTGTGCAACCCAACCAATTCGTGGACGAGCGGACCGCTGACAAAAAACATCAGCGCCAGCGGAATGAGGACGGCGCCGACGACCGCCAACATATTGCTCATGGGCGGCAGTACCCGCCAGCGCGGCCGGCGGCGCTCAGGCAGCCGCTCCTCAAGCATGTCATGCACGGAGAGGCCGCAGGCGGGACATGAATCTTCGGTCTTCGCGAACTTCACGCCGCACTCGATGCAGTAGATTGACGGAACCGGCGCCGCCCGCGCTGTCGGATTGCTGATGGGGGCGTATGCCGATTGCAGTGGCGGCTCCGGCAGCGACGGCAGCGGGTTCGCGGGTTTGGGCGGCGCGATGACGGGCCTGGGATCCACGTCCAGCGCGAGCGTGGCTTCCTTCTGCGCCTCGAAATCAAGAGCGCATTGTGGACACGTCACGACCTGCCCGACGTAGCTCTCTGGCAACGTCAGTTTGTGCTTGCAACCGGGGCATGTGATGAACGAGGTCAAGGTTAGCCGTTCGTCGGAGGAAGATTCGCGCGATTAGGTTTTTGTATCGTAGTCTGACGACTGCGGCGTGTCCAACAAATCCGCGGCCGCTTGCATGGTCGCCCGGCTTCCGCTAAACTAACACTAGGTAATCGTTCGATACATCCATGAAGGGGGCTTGATGGCGGCAAAACGCTATCTCATGAACGCGGGACGCACGACCAAGCAGGGTCAGCAGATCAACATCGGCAAGGATTCGCCGGAGTATCTCGCGATCGTCACCACCATCTTCATGAACGTGGACGATTTGAAGGAAGCCGGCATCACGGCGGGGACGGACGTTCGCGTCCGCTCCGACAACGGCGAAGCGGTCTTCCACTGCAAGGAAGGCAAAGTCCCGCCCGGCATCATCTTCGTCGCTTACGGCCCGCCGACGTGCAAACTCATGGGACAGACCACCGACGGAACCGGCATGCCGACGTCGAAGGGCTGGGAAGTCGAAGTCGAACCCGTTTAGCCGCGGATCGTAGATCCGCGCTGGAGTGTCCGATGAACTCGAGTGAACCCGAAATCCTCGGCCCCGATGGCACGCTGGATGCGCCGACCGACGACGTGGTCTCGGCGTGGGAGGAAATCGCTCCCGGCCGTTACATGCCGCGCCGCGTGCGCGGCAGTTGCCATGGGCGTGTGCTTGGCTGAACGTTCACGGTGCCGTCCGGTCCGGGCGAACAATCAACCAGGGACGTTTAGCCGTGGAGCGAAGGCCAGCGCGGTTCTGCGAACCGCGGCTAAACAAGGATTGATCCATGACCTTGACCATAGTCAAAAACGCCACCTGCACTTTCTGCGGCTGCGTGTGCGACGACATCGAGCTGCACGCCGACGAAATCCGCATCGTCGAAACGAAACGCGCATGCAGCCTCGGCGAAAGCTGGTTCAAGAATCACACCGCCGAGCATCTCTATCCCGACGCGCTGATCGACGGCCATCCCGCGACCGTCGATGACGCCGTCGAAGCCGCCGCCGATTATCTGCTCAACGCGAACATGCCGCTCGTCTATGGCATGAGCAACATCACCTGCGAGGCCCAACGGGAGGCGGTGGCGCTGGCCGAATTGATCGGCGGCGTCGTCGATAGCCATACCTCGCTCTGACACGGGCCAACCGAAATCGCCGCCCAGTTGGGCGGCAAGGTGACCTGCACGCTCGGCGAAGTCAAGAATCGGGCCGACTTCATGATTTACTGGGGCGGCAATCCCGCCGAATGCCATCCCCGCCACTTCACGAAGTACAGCCTCACGCAAAAAGGCAAGTTCACGCCCAATGGCCGTAAGGACCGCACGATGGTCCTCGTCGATATCCGCGAGACGCCCAGCGCCAAGGCGGCCGACGTGTTCCTGCAGATTCGGCCCGGCAAGGACTTCGAACTGATCGGCATCCTGCGCGCGCTCATCAAGAACCAGCGCGTCAACGAAGCCATGGTCGCCGAGACCGGCTTGCCGCTGAGTAAACTCGAAGAACTCGTCGCCATGATGAAGGCCGCCCGCTTCGGCGTCATCTTCTTCGGCATGGGCCTGTCGATGACGCGCGGCAAACACATGAACTCCGCGGGCGTCCTGATGCTGGCGGCCGAGATGAACGCGTTCACGAAGTTCGTCGCCATGCCGATGCGCGGCCACGGCAACGTCACCGGTGCCGACGTGGTGATGCGCTACACCACGGGCTACCCGTTCGGCGTCAACCTGTGCCGCGGCTATCCAAGATTCAACCCCGGCGAGTTCTCGACGGTCGATCTTCTGGTGCGCGGCGACAACGACGCCTGCCTGGTGCTCGGCGCCGACCCCGGCGCGACGATGCCGCAGCCCGCGATCGATCATCTCGCGCGCATCCCGACGATCACGCTGGACCCGAAGGTGACGCACACGAGCCGGCTGTCGCGCGTCCACATCACGACCGCGGCAACCGGCATCAGCGCGCCCGGGACCGCGTATCGCATGGACGAGATCCCGCTGCCGTTGCGGCCGGCGCTGAAGTCGCCGTATCCGACGGACGAGGAGGTCGTGCGCCGCATTCGCGAGGCGGTGGCACGGCGGCCGGCGTGGTTGCCGGAGCGGAATGGGGAGATGGTGGTGTAGCCCATGCTGATTCTGGTATAATGCCTTCATGACTTTAGCCGAACGCGATGAGTTGGCGAAACTTGTTCGTGAAATAGGGGCTAATTTTTCCAATGGTAGCTTGGGGCCGCTGTTTGTCGATTTTTCTAATTCCACACGCGCTACGACATTTGGTTCGTTCTTGGATATGCCAGACACCGAGGTGCTTGCAACCGCTCGCGAATTTGCCGAATGTCTGAACTCGCCGGTGCTGCCGATTCCGGTGACGCCGGCTGTGGAGGATGAAACATGATAGCCGAAATCACACTCGCCGATCGCGGCCGCGGCTTGCAGCTTTCTACGAGCCGTATTACGGTGGCGGACCTCGTGCCGTATTTCAAGGACAACTGTTCCTACGACGAAATCACTCGCTGGATACCCAGCCTGACGCCAGCAGAAATCGCAGTCGTCGAGGCGTATTATCTTGAACACAAGGAGGAACTCGACGAGGAAGACCGAAAACTGATCGAATACCGCGAGGAGCAAGCACGCCTACAGGCCAAGCGATTTCCCATTCCAGACGAGACTCGGGAAGAGAAAATCGCTCGCTTCCGGAAGCTGATCCAGGCGCGTCAGGAGAAAAACGGTGAAGGGAATTCTCGCTGACGCAAACGCCGTTGGTCATATCGACGCCTTGGTCCACCAAATGCAAACTGGCGAGTGGGCCGACTTGTGGGCGGCGCTCGGGTTGGTGCTGCGACATTTCGAGGACGTGGGGCTTTCGCCGGATGCGTCCGATCTGGAGATCTGGCAGACGTGCCAGGCCGAACAGTTGGCGTTGATAACCGATAACCGCAACCGTGATTCCGTGGATTCGCTGGAAGCCGTTATTCGTCAGTACAATCAACCGCAGAGCCTGCCTGTGTTTACGATTTCCAACAAATCAAGATTCCGCAAGAGCCGAGCGTATGCCGAGAGGGTGCTTGAGGATCTCTACGACTACCTGATGCGAATCGACGAAGTCCGCGGCACCGGGCGGCTGTATTTGCCGCAGAAGCCTTGAGGAACGACCGAATCACACGGGCTCTTATTGTATTGATGGGCTTCGTGGGTTTATTGGGGTGTGTCATGCTTCGCATCACCGGTGGCAAAGTCTACGATCCCGCCAACAACATCAACGGCACTATCCAAGACGTCTGCATGGACAACGGCCGCATCGTCGCCGACGTCCAGGGTGGCCGCACCATCAACGCCACCGGCATGGTCGTCTTCCCCGGCGGCGTCGATATTCACACGCACGTCGCCGGCGCCGCCCTCAACTTCGCGCGGGCCATGACGCCGGAGAACCAGCGCGCCGCCGCCAAGTTCATGCACACCAAGACGACACGCGCCGGCATCGGCGGACCCACGCCGACCACCTTCGCAACCGGCTATCTCTACGCGGGCATGGGCTACACCACCGTCGTCGAAGCGGCCGTGCCCGTACTCTCCGCCAAGCACACCCATGAAGAGCTGCGCGATACGCCGATCGTCGATAAGGCGTGCTGCCTGCTGATGGCGAACAACGAGATCGTCATGGATCTCCTCGAGAAGGGCGAAACCGAGCGGGCCAAGGACGTCGTCGCCTGGCTCATCTGGGCCGCCAAGGTCTACGGCGTCAAGGCGGTCAACCCCGGCGGCGTCACCGCCTGGAAGTGGGGCAAGGACGCCAAGCAGGTTCACGAGCCCGTCCATGGCTACAACAAAGTCACGCCGGGCAAGATCATCGCCGAGCTCGCGAAGATCGTCGACGAGCTCGGCCTGCCGCACCCGATGCACCTGCACTGCAACAACCTCGGCGCTCCGGGCAACGTCGCCACGACGCTCGAAACGATGAAGGTGCTCGAAGGCAACCGCGCCCACATGGCCCATCTGCAATTCCACGCTTACGGCGGCGACGACTGGCACACCTTCCGCTCCGAAGCGACGCAGATCGCCGACTACTTCAACAAGCACAAGAACCTCACCTGCGACGCCGGTGCCGTCCTGTTCGGCAACGCGGTCACGATCACCGCCGACGGCCCCTGGCAACACTTGCTCTATCAACTGACGGGCCGCAAGTGGGGCAACCTCGATGTCGAAAACGAGACCGGCTGTGGCATCGTCCCCTACACGTACAAGGGCTCGAACCTCGTCAACGCCGTGCAGTGGGCGGTCGGCCTGGAGCTGCTGCTCTTGATCGACGACCCGTGGCGCGTCTTCCTGACGACCGATCATCCCAACGGCGCTTGCTTTTGGCGTTACCCGGAGATCATCCACCTGCTGATGAACGCCGACGCGCGAAAAGAGCGCGTCAAGAAGCTGCCGGCCAAGGCGTTGTCGCGCATCGTGCTCGCGGACCTCGATCGGCAATACAGCCTTTACGAGATCGCGATCATCACGTCCGCCGGCCCCGCGCGGGCGTTGGGCCTGACGCAGAAGGGCCATCTCAGCGTCGGCGCCGACGCGGACATTGCGATCTACAATCAGAACCCCGACGGCGAACACATGTTCCGCTACCCGCGCTACGTCATCAAGGCCGGCGAGATCGTGGTCGAAGAAGGCGACATCAAAAACGTGCGCGACGGCCACGAATTCATCGTCAAGCCGCAATACGATCCGAAAATCGAGGACTTCCTCAAGCCGGTGTTTCAACAGCAGTACACGATGTCGTTCGAGAACTACCCGGTGGAGCTGGAGCGGGTACACGGGCTGCAGCAGGTGAAGATCTCTTGACCAAGATGGCCAGATGGCCACGCAAGACGGTGGCCATCTGGCCATCTGACTCGTCGCTTGCGCGCCTGGCAAACACGCGAAAAATCTCTCGCGTTTACCGCCTGTGCGTCGATATAATCAACACCATGACCATGACCATGCCAAGCCTCCCACCCTGCGGCCGTATCGATCCCGTGTTTTCGCGCCGAGACCTGCTGCGCAAGAGCGGCACCGGTTTTGGAGCCCTTGCGCTGAGCTATTTGTTGCGTGACGATGTACTCCTCGCCCAGCCAGCCGCGCCGAATCCGCTGCGCGCTCGACCGCAGCATTTCGCGGCCAAGGCGAAGAGCGTCATCTTCTGCTTCATGGAAGGGGGGCCGAGCAGTCTCGATACGTTTGATCCGAAGCCGCTCGTCAATCGGCTCGCGGGGCAGCGCATCCCGGACAGCTTTCGGCCCGTCATCACGCCGATGGGCGAATTCTACTCGCCGATCCTGGCGTCGCGCCGCCGCTGGGCGCGGCACGGGCAAAGCGGGCTGTGGGCGTCCGACTGGCTGCCAAACATCGCGACCTGTATGGACGACATCGCCGTCATCCGTTCGTGCTGGGCGAACGGGCTGAATCACTCCAACGGCGTCAGTCAGATGAACACCGGCTCGATCGTCGGCGGCCGGCCATCGCTGGGCTGCTGGGTCACCTACGGACTCGGCACCGAGAACGAAAATCTACCTGCGTTCGTCGTAATGCAAGACAACGCCGCCAGCGTCAACAACGGCGCACGCAACTGGGGTACTGGTTTCATGCCGGCCGTCTATCAAGGCACGCGCATCAACGCGACTACGGAGCCGATCAACTACCTCAACCCGCCGCCGCAAGTCTCGCCCGAACAGCAGCGCGGCCGGCTCGATCTCTTGAATCAGCTAAACCGCGAACACCTGGGACGCTATCCCCAAAGTCCAGGGACGGCTGTCCCTGGGCTGGCCGAGCTCGAAGCACGCATCAACAGTTACGAGCTTGCGTATCGTATGCAGGCCGAGGCGCCGGAAGCCGTCGATCTGGCGCTAGAGACCGCCGAGACGCAAGACCTCTACGGCATGAACGAGCGCGAGACCGCCACCTATGGCCGTATGTGCCTGTTGGGCCGTCGCCTCGTCGAACGCGGCGTGCGATTCGTGCAACTCTATCACGGTTCCGGCAGCAAATGGGACGCCCATCGCGGCATCGAACGCAATCACGCCGACAATTGCCGTGGCTCGGACAAGCCGATCGCGGGCTTGCTGAAAGACCTGAAACGCCGCGGCCTCTTGGAGTCGACGCTTGTCATCTGGGGCGGCGAATTCGGCCGTACGCCGCAGTCCGAGCAAGGAGATGGCCGCGACCACAACCCGTACGGCTTCACGATGTGGATGGCCGGCGGCGGCGTCAAGGGCGGTCAGGTGATCGGCTCGACCGACGAGATGGGGCTGCACGCCGTCGAGGACCGCCTGCACGTTCACGATCTGCACGCCACCATCATGCATATCCTCGGTCTCGATCACACGCGCGTTCTCTATCGCCATCAGGGGCGTCCCGAACGCGCGACCGTCAACGAGGGCGAAGCGTACACGCGCATCACCGGATAGACGGTTGGCCGGATGCGCAAGCGACGGAGCGGATGTACCGTCGCTTGCGCGATCGGCTTGCCCAATTCACCTTTCTTCTTGCACTCCCGCGTTTTCGTCCCGATAATCAGCCGATCTTCTACCGCACCATTTCCTCTTCAACCAGGAGCAGCACCATGGGACGTTACACCCTCGAATCCTTTCGCGCCCACAGCGTTCAGAAGGATCGTCACGAAGGCGTCTTTGAACTCGAATCCGACCGCTTCCTCGAAGTTCACCTCGATGGTATGGTCTGGACCAAGATGGGATCGATGGTCTCGTATCTTGGCAACATCACCTTCACGCGGGAGGGGATCCTCGAGCACGGCATCGGCAAATTTCTCAAGAAGATGTTCACCACCGAGGGCATGCAGCTCACCAAGGCCGAGGGTCATGGCGTCTTGTATCTCGCGGATTTCGGCAAGAAGGTGACGATCTTGCAACTGCAAAACGAGGCGATCTGCTTCAACGGCAACGACGTGCTGGCGTTCGAGCCGAGCTTGAAGTGGGACATCAAGATGCTCAAGTCAGTCGCCGGCATGTTGTCGGGCGGTCTGTTCAACGTGCGTGTCGAGGGAACAGGGCTGGTCGCGTTCACCTCGCATTACGATCCGCTGACGTTGCCGGTCTATCCTGATCGCCCTGTCTTCACGGACCCGAACGCCACCATCGCCTGGTCGGGCAACCTGACGCCAGAGCTGAAGACCGACATCAGCCTCAAGACTTTCTTCGGGCGCGGCAGCGGCGAGTCGTTCCAGATGAAATTCCAGGGGGAAGGCTTCGTTGTCGTGCAACCTTACGAAGAAGTCTATCAAGCGGGCAAATGACCGTCGCGCTCGAAGGGCTCGTTCCCAGGCTTCGCCTGGGAACGAAGAGACATTCTTGCCTTTTCTTGTTGCCGGGTTCCTTTCTTACCTGGATAATCACTCGACCGGCACGGCCAAGTGAGCCGTCCATTTCCTGAAAGGACCAACAACATGGGACGCTATTCCATCGATGCATTTCGGGCTGCCAGCGTTCAAAAGAACGACCAAGAAGAAGTCTTCGCCGTAAAGTCCGACCGCTTTTTGGTGGTCCAGCTCGATGGCATGGTCTGGACCAAAAAAGGCTCAATGGTCTCCTATAAGGGAGACATCAACTTCACGCGCGAAGGCGTGCTCGAACACGGCCTTGGCAAGTTCTTCAAGAAATTCTTCACGACGGAAGGCATGCAGCTTACCAAGGCCGAGGGGGAAGGCATGCTTTATTTGGCCGACTACGGCAAGAAGATCACGATCCTGGAACTGAACGACGACGCCATCTGCATCAATGGCAACGACGTGTTGGCCTTCGAGCCGAGCTTGGACTGGGACATCAAGATGCTCAAGTCGATCGCCGGCATGCTGTCGGGCGGTCTGTTCAACGTTCGCCTGGAAGGTTCGGGGCTGGTGGCGTTCACATCGCACTATGATCCATTGACGCTGCCCTGCTCGGAAAAGCGCCCCGTGTACACCGATCCGAACGCCACCATTGCCTGGTCGGGCGATCTGACGCCGGAGTTGAAGACCGATGTCAGTCTCAAGTCTTTCTTCGGCCGAGGCAGCGGCGAGTCGCTGCAGATGAAATTCCAGGGCAAGGGCTTCGTCGTGGTTCAGCCGTTTGAGGAAACCTACCAGGCAGGCGGGTGAAGCCTCACGAACAACGGCACACGTAATGTCTCGGATCGAGTGCGCCGGCGGACCAACGCTTCGACTTGTGCGAGCGGCGATTCATTTGGATTTACTGGTTTGGCACTCAATATTGGCCGTGCTGATAATGATCAGAGCCTGAATCGTGAACGAGGAACGCATTCACGCTTCAGGCTCTAATTGTCTTTTCCGGCAGCACTCTTTGTCAGTTCTGCTTGATATCGTAGCACAGGATCTGCTCGCTGCCGCGTAGATACAGGCGGCCTTGATGGATGACCGGGTGCGGCCAGCCGTTGCCGCCGATTTGGGGGCGGAAAGAGCTCTTGAGGTTGTAGCCCTTGGGTGAAGCCTCAATGAGGGCAACCTCGCCGCTCTCGTAGCGGAAGTAGAGATGCCCATCCGCGTAGAGAACGGCCGCCGACCCACTGCCGGGGCCGCGCTGTGGATCCCAGGCGAACTTGCCGGTCTTCCATTCGAGGCAGAACGGGAGCCCCTGGTTGTGTCCGTGGCCCCCATAGATGTAATCGCCGAGCATGATCACGCCGCCGTGGTGATTTTGCAGTTGCTTGCCGGTCTTGACGTAGACCTCGCTCGCCTTGACGCCGCCTTGGCCGTCGGATTCAAGACTCAAGAGGGCGGCGCCAGCGCCATAGCCGGTGGAGGTGAAGACGAGTTCCCCCTTGACGATGGCAGTCGGGATGTTGGCGGTGCCGTTGGCGACCTTACGATAGTTCCAGAGGAACTTGCCGGTGTTGGCATCGACCCCAACCAGGCCAAGCTCCGGTCCGAGCAGTGTGATGTACTGCTTGACGCCACCCGCCTCCGCGGTGACGATAGAAGCGTAGCCGGCACCCGAACTCGAAGGGGCTTGGCACTTCCAGATGACCTCCCCGGTCATCTTGTTGAGCGCGACCAGGACCGCCTGTTGCCCGCCAGGCGTGCAAATAAGATTATTGCCGTCGATCGTCGGCGATTCGCTGTAATCCCAGCCCGACATCATTTTGCCAGCGAAATCTTTCTTGAATTCCTTCTGCCAAACGACGGCGCCGTCGGCAATTTTCAGGCACGAGAGGATGCCCTGCCGCGTGACGGTGTAGACGCGATCACCATCGACGGTTGGCGTGCAGCGTGGGCCGTCCCCCTGGCTCGGGCCGACCTTGGTCTTCCAGAGTTCTTTGCCATTGGCGGCATCGAGGCAGAAGACGTAGCCGTCGCCCTTGCGAACGGTTTTCTTCTCGAGCTTGTCCCCCTTTTTGAATTCGACGATGACGGGAACTGAAAGGTCACCCATGGTGAAGATCTTGCCCTGCGCGATGGACATACTGGAGTAACCGGTACCGATCGAAGGGACGTTGTTGACCTTTTTTGAGTCCCATAGCAGAGCCGGCCCGCCTTTGGGCCATTCGCGCAACAGCCCCGTCTCGGTGGAGATGGCATTGCGTTCCGGTCCGCGCCATTGGGGCCAGTCGCCGGTCTGGGCGTTCTTGATGCCCTTGTCCTGAGCGTCGGCCTGCAACACATTCATGGCGACGGCGAAAGCGAAAAGAGAACCACAGACGAGAAGATTACGCATCGATCAACTCCGAAAAACGCGGCGGGAGGGTGGGGGGCAAAACCGGCGGGATCGTTCAGAGGACAACGTAGTTAATCTAATCAATCCCAGTCCAAAGAGCAAGGGATCGCGGCGCAGCGGATATCCCGCGACCATGGTCGTCGCAATGGGAGTCGCGTATGCAGGCAGCCCATTGTCTGCCGAGCAAGGCAACTTCGACACGTTCGAGCCGCGCTGGGCCGTCGAGGGCATCGACGTCAACGCCCTCTCGATGGGAGCGAAGGACCACGCCATCCTGATCGCCGACCCTTCACAAGCGTGGATGCTCAAGCTCATCGGTCAATCCTACCACGGCATCCTGGGCCGCACGTTCTTTGAACGCTTTCTGGTAACGCTGGATTATCGTACGAAGCAAATAAGGCTGACGCCGCAGGGGAATTGAAGTCGCCGAGGACACAGAATTACGGCAAGAACAACCTGCCGGTTCCGCGCACATCATCAATCCGCAGCAAATAATCATACAATGCTGCGACGACGCGCTGTTCGTAAGCCCGGCTGGCGCCGAATTTGTCGAGGTCGGCGATCGTGAATACAGGTAACGATTCGGACGTGTTGAATTGACGGATAGCGGCGTTCAGCGACTCAGGCGAATCGTCGTTGCGATTGTCAGTGATGAGGACTAACTCGTCTGTCTGACAGCGCTGCCAGATTTCCACATCCGTAGCAGTGATGGCAAGGCCGACATTTTCGAACCGGACCAAAACCAGGCCCAGGGCGTGCCAGAAATCCTCCCAGCCATCGGCTTGCATCAGTTGCATGAGATAGGCGACTTGGCCGATCACATTGTGGTCAGCCAGGATGCCCTTCACCGTTTTGCTCCTGACGCCGCTGGTCGAGAAGTCGCCGCAGCCGGGCCTTGGTTTCTTCCGGGGTTTCGTTTGTTTCGGGAAACTTCTGGCGTTGAAGGCGAATCTGTTCCGCACGCCGTTCTCTGGCACACCGGTCTTTTTCGTCGAATTCGGCTTTGTGTTCCAGGTAGAATTGCTCGACGACCGCGATCTCACCGTCACTCAAAGTCGGAATCCAGCGGCGAATCTCGCCGGAGGAACTTCCCTTCTGGAAATACCTTACAAGGTCCAGGACCGTGATCCGGCATGTCGAAAGCTCGGGACCTCGCCCACGATCGATTATCTCAATGATTTCCGTTTTCATGGTAGTCTCCTACCGGCCAGCTTACGCAGGATGGCTCGGGCTGTCAATTCACGCCAACAGGGATCGCGGCGCAGCGGATATCCCGCGACCATGGTCGTCGCAATGGGAGTCGCGTATGCAGGCAGCGAATTGTCTGCCGAGGACGGCAACTTCGACACGGTTGAGCCGCGCTGGGCCGTCGAGGGCATCGACGTCAACGCCCTCTCGATGGGAGCGAAGGACCACGCCATCCTGATCGCCGACCCGTCACAAGCGTGGATGCTCGAGCTCATCGGTCAATCCTACCACGGCATCCTGGGCCGCACGTTCCTTGAACGCTTTCTGGTAACGCTGGATTACCAGGCTGACGCCGCATGGGAATTGATTGAACGAGAATCATCCCATCGGCCAGGAATCCCGCCAAAAAAAAAGGGCATCAATTCGAGTGGTACGGCCACTGGCCCAAATCGAGGAGTGTTTCGCGCAGGGCTAGCCGATTAGGTATACTGCGCTCGGGCGGAAATGACACATTTGCCTCACTAGCCCGCAGCGCTAGCAAGGGCAACCACGGACATCCCTTGCTGGCGCTGCGGGCTAGTGAATGAGTCAATCCTGACCGCGTGCAGTATAGATTCATGCCAAACACCACGACCGTCGCACGGCCCAAGGGCGTCTTGCCGACGATTGTGATTCCGTTCCAGCGAAAGTGGCGTTCCCACCGTTGGCGCCGTGGATTGAATAGTCGCACGATCCGTTTCGTCTTTGGGTCGATGCCAGACAGGTTGCTCGATTTGTGGGAGTTGCAGAAGTAACACGCTAATGCGAGATTGCCCAGGTCGTCGCTGCCGCCGTGTTTTGTCGGAATGATGTGTTCAACTTGGAATTGAATGAACGGCTCATGCTCCTGCCAAAGCCGGCAGTATTCGCAGATCCCGTCGGCCCGTTGCCAGACGAGCGTTCGAGTTTTCTTGTCCATTATTATTTCTTGCGCTGACGCGCCAGCACGGCGCGGGCCTTGGCTTGAAGAATGGCAATGACGTTGTTCGCGGAAACGAAGGCATCGTACTCCGCCTTCTCTTCCGGCGTCAGTTTGCCTTCCGTGCAACGGCGTGCGAGGCGTTCCATGTTAGCCTGCAATTCGGCATCTGCGCGGAGATTCACCAGGGCTTGGGCCGTCTTCACGCCGAAGCTCTTGCCGACTGGATCGAGCATTCGGACAAGTGTTGGTATCGTATCCATGGTGGGATTATACCCTGATAAGACCCGTCAAGCGAGAGCATTTCACGCCAACACCTCCGGCACCACTTCACCCGCCACGTCCGTCAAGCGAAAATCGCGGCCAGCGTGCCTATACGTTAGCCGCAAATGATCGATGCCCAGGCAGTGCAGGATCGTCGCGTGCAAGTCGTTGACGTGGATGGGGCGTTCCGTCACGTTGTAGCCGAAGTCGTCGGTGGCGCCGATCGTCAGGCCTGGTTTGATGCCGGCGCCGGCGAGCCAGTAGGTGAAACAGCGCGGATGGTGATCGCGGCCGAACTCGCCGGAAAGGTCCCCCTGTCCGTAGGCGGTACGGCCGAACTCGCCGCCCCAGATGACCAGCGTCGAGTCGAGCAGGCCACGCGTTTTCAGGTCGCGGATCAGGGCGGCGATCGGCTGATCAACATCACGGATTTGCCGTTGCAGGCTGGCGGCGACCGCGGTGTGCGCGTCCCAGCCGCGGTGGAAAAGCTGCACGTAGCGGACGCCGCGCTCGAGCAAGCGGCGCGCGAGCAGGCATTGGCGGGCAAACGTCGCGGGATCATTGACGTCAGGGCCGTAGCGTGCGAGCGTGGTCGGCGTTTCGTTGTCGATGTTCATGAGGTCTGGCACCGACGTTTGCATGCGGAAGGCCAACTCGAAGGCGTTGATGCGTGTTTCGATTTCGGGGTCGCCGACGTGTTCATGGCGAAGGCGATTGAGGTCGTTGACGCCGGCCACGATCGCGCCGCGCGCCGCGTGCGACAGGCCGGGTGGGTTCGAGAGGTAAGAAACCGGGTCGCCCGCGGCCTGAAACTGGACGCCCTGATGCTGGGACGGGAGAAAGCCGTTCGAGAAGTAGCGCGGCGTGATTGGTTGGTCGAATGCGCCGGACATCATGACGATATAGGCGGGCAGATTGCGATTCTCCGAGCCGAGGCCGTAGCTGAGCCAGGAGCCCAGCGACGGCAACCCGGCGTCCGGGCGGCCCGTTTGCATGAGCGTAACCGCGGGATCGTGATTGATCGGCTCCGTGTGCATCGAGCGGATGAACGTCAGCTCGTCGGCGACCTCCGGCAAATAGCGCCACAGGTTGCTCATGTCGTGCCCGGCCCGGCCGACCTTGCGGAAGCCAAAGTCGGTCGCGGCCGTCTGAAAGTGTCCTTGATTGCGCGTCATCAACGTAACGCGCTGGGTGCCGAGGATCGACGCCGGCATCTCCTCGCCGTGGCGTTGACGCAGCGTCGGCTTCGGATCGAACGTATCGACCTGCGATGGGCCGCCGCCCATGAAAAGGAAGATGACGTTTTTCGCCTTGGGCGCAAAGTGCGTGCGTGTCAACACGCCGGGTACGGCCTGTTCGTCGGCCAACAGCGACGCGACCGCGGCCATGCCCAGGCAGGCGCTGGTGCGCGTCAGGAATCGGCGGCGCGTCAAAATCGATTGGTTGTTCATGAGATCAGCCTTCGCATACAAGCCCGTGGCGCAAGCCGATGTCGGAACGGTGGCCGTGCGTTTGGGTACAGGTGGCGCACTCGTAGGACATAAGTGATACTCCGCAATTGCTTGACGCCGCGCTCACTCGCGCGTCAGGACTTCGTCGAGGTTCAGCAGCATGTTGCCCAGAGCCGTCCAGGCTGCGAATTCAACAATGTCGAGCCGGGCGTCACGCGGAAATTGACCGACGTTGATGAAACGCTCGGCGGCGCCTCGATTTTTCGCAAAGCGGACGCGTTGCTCCTCGAAGGCATCGCGCAGCACATTCAACTCGGAATCCTGCGGCACGCGACACGTTGCGCTCTTGAACGCAAACGCTAAACGGGCGTCGTGATCCTTGGGGCCTTGCGTGAGGATCTTCTGCGCGAAGACGCGCGCGGCCTCGACAAAGGTCGGGTCGTTGAGCGTCACAAGCGCCTGAAGCGGAGTGTTGGTCCGCAGCCGCGCGACGGCGCATTCTTCGCGCGTCGGGGCGTCGAAGGTCACGAACATCGGATGTAAGGCCGTGCGGCGCCAGAAGGCGTACAGCCCACGGCGATACTGCTCGTCGCCGCCGCTGGAGGTCCAGGGCCAGTCCTCGTTTTTGAAGCGGTAATAATCCTTCGGCTGATACGGCATGAACGACGGGCCGCCGATCTTGTGATTCAACAGGCCGCTGATCGCCAGGGCACTGTCGCGCAACTCCTCGGCGCCGAGCCGGTGACGCGGCGCGAACGACAGCAGCCGATTGTGTGGATCGATCTTGACGGAGTCTTTGCGATAGATCGACGCCTGCTGGTACGTCGCCGAGAGTGCGATCGTGCGAAGGATGTGCTTGATGGACCAGGGGCGTCTTTTTCCCGTCGCTAACGCTTCCGGCTCTGAGAACTCGATGGCCAGCCAATCGAGCAACTCCGGGTGCGACGGGTAATCGCCCTGTGTGCCGAAGTCGCCCAGGCTGCGGACGATGCCGTGGCCGAACATTTGCGCCCAGAGACGATTGACGGCCACGCGAGTGGTCAAGGGATGCTCCGGGCTGACGAGCCAGCGTGCCAGGCCGAGCCGATTCGCCGGCGCGTCCTTGGGCAACCGCGGCAAGCTCACTGGTACGCCGCGCTCGACGCGCTCGCCTTTTTGCTGAAAGTCGCCGCGCATCAAGATGTGCGTGGGCCGCGGCCTGGCCATTTCTTCGGTGATGAGGGTGTGCGGGATCGCGTCTTCGATCGCCTTGATCTTCTCCGTAAGGTCCTCGAAGTCGCGGTCGTAAAGACCGATCGTGTCGCGCGCATCGACATGAATCTTGCGCAGGTAATAATCGCGCAGCAGTGTTTTTTGTTCGGTGCTGCGCATGGCGGGGTGGGCCTTGATCGCCTCGCGCAGTTCCGGGCGCAGATTACCGTCGCCTTTCGCGTGCGCCTCCCAGGCACGCTGCGAACGTGCCGCGAGATCGGCGGTGATTTCCTTCGGCAGGGTCTTGCCGTCGAGCGGATCGGCATACGAGAACCCACCTACTGCCTTGGTGATCGCCCTGGCGACTGGCTCGAGCGACTTGCGCAGATCCACAAGCGCGGCAGTCTGTTCCGGCGTGGGGATCTTCAAAAGGGGCGGCAGCGCTTTGCCGTGGACACTGAGGCCTTCCGCCATCGTTTCGGTGATGCCGTTGAAGTACGCGAGGAGCTGATAGTATTCCTTGTGCGTGATCGGATCGTACTTGTGGCTATGGCATTCGGCACAGCCCAGCGTCAGGCCGAGCCACACTGCGCCGAGCGTGTTGGTGCGATCGATGTTGTAGCGGATGACGTACTCTTCGGGATCGACGCCGCCCTCCTCGTTGAAGCGCGTGTTGCGATGAAAGCCGGTGGCGATCCTCTGTTTGTCCGTCGGCGTCGGCAACAGATCTCCCGCGAGTTGTTCGATGGTGAATTGGTCGAACGGCATGTCCTTGTTGAAGGCGTCGATGACCCAATCGCGCCACAGCCACATTTGCCGGGTCGTGTCCATGTGATAGCCGCTGGTGTCGCCGTAGCGTGCCAGGTCGAGCCAGGCCAGCGTCATCTTTTCGCCGAAGTGCGGTGACGCGAGCAGCCGATCCACGGCCTTCTCAATCGCTTGCGGTCTAGCGCTCACGTTCTCACATGCTTTTTTGAACTCCTCAACCTCGTCAAACGTCGGGGGTAACCCGATCAAATCGATCGACAAGCGCCGAATGAGCGTCACCGGATCTGCGGAGGGCGACGGCGACAATCCCGCCGCTTCAAGACGATGCAAAACGAACGCGTCGAGCGGATTCTGAACCCACGCTTGATTCTTGACCTTGGGAAGCTCGGCCCGCTGCGGCTTGACGAACGCCCAGTGAAGCTGATACTCCGCCCCCTCGGCAATCCAGCGTTTGAGTAAGTTCTTTTCCTGATCGGTGAGCGATTTGCCCGACTTCCGCGGCGGCATGCGTTCGTCATCGTCAACGAAGAGGCGGCGCACCAGTTCGCTCTGATCCACCTGGCCGGGCACGATTGGCGTCGTGCCGCGGCGGCTCCTCTTCATGGCGGCGTCACGTTGATCGAGGCGCAGCCCTCCCTTGCGCGCCGTCGCATCCGGTCCGTGGCACGTGAAACATCTGTCGGCGAGAATGGGCAGGATGTCGCGATTGAAATCAACCCGCGTTGGCGTCGGCACGGAGGGAGCGTGCGAGGGCGGCGCCGGCGGATGCCAGATCGACAACAAAAGAACGGAGGCGCCGCACAGAAGGCACGCCAGCAGCCGACGGGTCATTCAAATCACCTCTCGCGACAACGATTCCATTGTGACGGCTGAGGCGTCGAATTGCAAGGGCAGCGACCCGCTCAGAGCCAGCGTTTCCAATAGAAGAACGTCACCGACACGACACCGCTCAGGAGCATTAACCCATTGGCAATGTAGAAGCCGGCCGCGTTGTTCTTGTTCGGCACGAACTCCTCGAAATTCATGCCGTAGATGCCCGCGACCAACGTCATCGGCAAAACGATGGTCGAGATCATCGCCAGCACTTTCATGACCTGATTGAGATGGTTCGACTGCGCGGACAGGTACGTCTGCATCAGATCGCTGACCATTTCGCGCGAGCTTTCTATCAATTCCGTGAAGCGCACGAGGTGATCGTAGACGTTGCGATAGTAGACGGTCTCGCGTTCGTCGACGAGCGAGAACTCGCCGCGTGCCAGCCGTACCAGCACTTCGCGCTCAGCTATCAGCGTCTTGCGCAACGTGATGATGACGCGTTTGAGCCGCAGCAGGCGCATGTAGAGTTCCGGCGTCGGCCGCTTCATGATGGTCGATTCGAGATGATCGAGGGTGTCCTCGATTTGATCGAGAACGGGAACGAACTCGTCAACGGTGAAATCGAGGACGAGGTGAAAGAGATAGTCGGGCCCGCGCTGGCTTTGCGCTTCGTGTCGGGCCAGGTATTCACGCACCGCATCGATGCACTTCAGCGGCGCGACGTGGTGTGTAATGAGGATGTGTTCTGTCAAGACCGCGCTAAGCTGTGTCAAGATGCCATTGGGATCGGGGACCGACGTATGCGCGAGCGGATTGACGATAACGAACAGGTGGTCGGGAAATTCCTCGACCTTGGGGAAATGCGGATGGGCGTTCGGCTCGCGGCGCAGACGCGTGACATCCTCCAGCGAGAGCGCGTGGATACTGTAGAACTGCTGGAGGATGAGTCGTTCCTCGTCCTCGCTCGGATTGCACAGATCAATCCATAGTACCGTGTCGGCGGCGCGCCATTCGTCCTTGCGGCTCAATAGATCATCGGGATTGAGCGTGCGCAGTTTCTTTTCCGAGCCGGTCCAGGCGAGAATCGTGATCATGCTGCTGCCTCCACGCCACATATAACAAAAGGGGCGAATGGGACCGTCAAGACACGCTTGCCCATCTTCACGAGCGGTGCATGGAACCTCTGTACTTTCTTTTACCTATCGCGCTGGGCGTGCCAATCCTGCTGTTGTTTTATTGGTGGCGTCGAAGGAAGCACGGCGCGCCGATTGACCAAGGGTCGGCGCAGGCTCGATTCGCGCATGAGCGGACGCGCTTGCAGACGGCATTCTTGCAAGCAGCGTCGGCTTCGGGCAAGCCGCGCGGGCTGCGCTGGAAGGAGTGCCAGTGGAACGATCTGATCGAATGGGTGCGCGACAAACAAACAGGCCATCTGCTCGCTTTGGTCGGCGTGACGATCTCCTTCGAAGCGATCGAAGGGAGCGACATGGAAGGGGTCGAGGCCGTCGGCAATCTTCGCAACGCCACGGCCGTCTTCTTCTTCGATGGCGAATGGCGCACTGTCGGCCGCGTGGTTTTCAACCTCAACCCGGATGAGGCCCTTGCACACTTCAAGAGTGGATTTGAACGCGTGACCGAGGGGGCTTGACTGGGCTATTCCGCAGGCGAATGTCCCAGAATCGTCAGCCCGATACCGATGCTCGCATCCGTTAGTTTGCCGTTGACGACGAGGTTGCATTTGGAGCTGACGACCCAGTGATTCTTCGGTCGTGGGGTGAGCTCAGGAACCTTGGGCGCGTTGGTGGGCCAAAGCATGAAAACAGCCGGGTGGCCCAGGTCGAGGCTTTCGCCGCTGCGATCGTGCAGCATCTTCGCTTCAAGCAAATTTGGCTTGGTGTCGGCCTTGGCGTTGATTAGGAGCACGAATTCCTGAAAGTCCGACACATCGGCGGTGTGCTTGCCGTCGGTAGGCTGATAGCCCAGGCGCATTGTGTAGAAGCCGGGTTTGACCTTCTGCTTGCGATAGTCGGTCCAGTTGACGTGAAATTGAACCGCGCCAAGTATCTCCGTTTGCTTAACTTCGCGGAAGGTCACGCCGGTTTTCAGCTGTGCGGGGGTCGCCTCGGCGGGAAGTTCCTTGCGAAACCAGATGTCGCAGATTGGTTTGCCCGACGCCTCCGTGAACTGAATCGAACTGTCCACGAGCATCTTCTGGATCGGCTCGGCGAATTCCTTTGGCAACGGCGTCGCATTTGTCTTGATCGCGTATTTCTTGCCTTCTTGCGCGGGGGCCGGCGCCAGTGAGATGAAAATCACACCAAAAAAGAGCGGTATCGCGAGACACGCAAGGCGCATCATCGGGGGGGACTCCAAGAATGAATCCGTTTAGCCCGCGGGTCGTTGACCCGCGCGGTTCTGCGAAACGCGGCTAAACGAAGAAAGGGACTTACTTGACCTGGAACGAACCAACGTAGCCCGCGCGACGATCGCTGTCGGTCCACGTTTCGCCCAGGCCTTGGCCGCGGAAGCTTTGCGTCACCACGCCGGCCGGGAGGACCTTCACGTTGTTGGCCATCGGCGGATAGAAGGCGTACTCGTTGCCGCACACCTTGTCGTGCTCGGCGTCGAGACAACGCGTCTTGAGTTTGGCGACGGTGGCGTCCACTTCGAAGCAAGCGTTGAATTTGCACGGGCAGCCGTCGATCTTGATCGGTTGCGCATGCACCTTGACGACGTTCGCCACCAGATGGCCGCCTTGCTGTTGCACGAAACGAACCAGCGCATCGCGTTGCGCGTTGGTGGCCCGACTGTCCACGATGATGACGGCCTTCGCCGGCGAACGCTGTTCGAGGCCGATGGTGTTGGCGGCCGAGATGACGGCGACGACGCTGAGCCCGTCGAGAGAAACGTCCCCGGCTTGCCCCTTGTCGATGCGCCAGGCCATGACGCCTTGTTTGCCGCCGATGTTGAAGTCGGCGTTCGCGAAGCACGGGCCGGTCCAGACATCGCAGGTGCGAGCTTCGAGGTACGTGCCGTTGGCGGTGATGTCGGCGGCTTTGTTCGACGCGGCGACGTGGGCAACACTCATGAGGCCCAAGCCGAGAGCCGCGATTGCGAGCAGGGTCCAACGCATGGTCAATCCTCCCCAAAGTGGTGTGAAGGCGGGACTGTGGTATTTTCGACGACGGACGCGCTTGCGTCAAGGGCGAATCTCGCTTTGCTTTGCTGGTGCCGGCTGCCCGGTATATCAATAAACTATCATTCCCACCGGATATTACACCACGCCAGCCCGCCTTGGAGACTTCGATGCAACGCTGCCTTTCCCTGCTCACCATCGCAATTTTCACCTGCACCGCGCACGCCGAAGACTGGCCCTCGTGGCGTGGTCCTCGCCTGGACGGCAGCTCCCTCGAAAAAAACCTGCCGACCACGTGGAGCGTCGTCAAGGACAAGAACGGCGCCGAAACCATGACCGGCATAGCCTGGCGCACGCCGATCGATGGCATCGGGCATTCCTCGCCGATCATTCACGGCGACCGCGTCTTCGTGACCACCTGTTTGCTCAAGGAACAGAAGCGAGTACTCCTGTGCATCGACCGCACCAACGGCAAGGTCCTCTGGCAACGCGAGGTCGCCGAGTCGCCTCTCGAATCGCTGCACAAGCTCAATAGCCGGGCGAGTTCCACTCCCGCGACCGACGGCAAATACGTCTACACGAGCTTCTTTCGCCTGCGCAAGAAAAACGATAACGATGCTCCATTGAAGCCCAAGGGGAAACTTCCGGTCGACATGGTCCCCGAGGTTGTCATCTCCGCCTACGACTTCGACGGCAACAAAGTATGGGAGAAGTCGCCGGGCCGATTTTATTCCGTGCACGGCTTTTGCAGCTCGCCGATTCTTTACAAGGACAAGGTGATCGTCAACGGCGATCAGGACGCCGAGGCGTACATCGTCGCCCTCGACAAGACGACCGGCGCGGAGAAATGGCGCATCAACCGGCCCAATCGCCTGCGCTCCTACTGCGTGCCCATCATCGTCGAGGCTGGGGGAAAGACGCAGATGGTGCTCTCCGGCGGACTCGACGTGACCAGCTATGACCCCGAAACCGGCGCGCCGATCTGGATCATCAAGGGACCGACGCAACAGTACGTCGCCTCGCTCGTTTATGGCGACGGCCTCTTCTTCCTCACAGCCGGCTTCCCCGATTACCACAACATGGCGATTCGGCCCGACGGCAAAGGGGACATCACGAACTCGCACATCGTCTGGCATGAAAGCAAGACGAAAGCCATCAATGCGTCCTACGTGCCGTCGCCGCTCGCCGTCGGCAAGTTCTTCTACATGATCTCAGACAAGGGCTACCTCTCGTGCTTCGGGGCGCAGACCGGCAAACGCACCTTTATCGAGCAGCTCGGCCGGCATCACAGTGCCTCCCCCATTTTGGCAGATGGGCACGTCTACATGAGCGACGACGACGGCATTACTTACGTGCTAAAAAACGACGGGACCTTCACGGTCGTGAGCCGCAATCCATTGGGCGATGAATGCTACGCGTCGCCGGCGGTGTCAAATGGGCAGATTTTCATCCGCACCTTGCATCATCTGTATTGCATCGGCAAGAAGTGATAGGCGTTATCGTTGGGTGCGTCTCCGACGCACCCAACGGGTAGCAATAACACCTCGGAGAAACGACATGACGCGCTGCATCTTGTTCGCATCGATGACTATGGCATTCGGCTCCATCGCTCCGGCACAGGCAGACACGCCGCCGATCGTCGCGGTGAAAGCGACGCCCAACGATGGCGTGTTCAAGGACTCGGCCTGGAACAAACCGCTCGTGATCCAATCGGCTGACGACGCTGCTAAACACTTCGGCAAAGACGCGCTCGAAGGCTTGATGAAGCAAGTCGATTTCAAAAAGCAAGTCGTGCTCGTCTTTGCCTGGAAAGGCTCTGGCGGCGACAAGTTGACTTACACCGTGGCGGAGTCCTTTCCCGAACAAATCTTCTTCAAGCTGCAACCTGGGTTGACACGCGATCTGCGTTCCCACACGCACGTTTACGCCTTGAGGTCCAATGTGCGCTGGAGCGCGGCTGGCAAGGGGGCCGGCAAAGACAAAGACGCCAAGCCCGGCGTACGGCCGATCAAGTTCAATCCCAAAGATCCGACGGTGGCCTTCACGCTCGGCGGCCTAAATAAACTCACCTCGATGACGGATGCGGCGGCCGTCGAAAAACTCGTCGGCAAGGCGTCCGCGCAATCGCTCATTGACGCGATCGATTTCCAGAAGGAAGCCCTCGTCTTGGTGAGCTGGACCACCAGCGGCCCGCCGGACGGCGTATTGAAGCACGAGATCAAAATGGACGGCAACGCCCAGCGCGTGATCTTCTATGTGCAGGGTCCGACCGGCGGCGTGCGCGGCCAGCGTGCCCGCATCGGCGCCGACTTCTTCGCCGTGCCGCGCGATGCCAGAACGACGTTCGATCCGCAGGAACGTTAGGCACGCGGGTGGCCGATCAATCAACGTATAGGAATTCATTCGCGTTCAAGAGCACCTGGCACAAATCGATCCACGCCGCCCGGCGCGCGTCGATCGTCGCCAGCGGCGCCGAACTGGCGCTGCCGTGCCGTTGTAAGGTCAACCGGCTCGGCGACGAGTCGTTGAGCATGCCGGGGGCGGGCTCAAATTGCCAGTAAGCGACAGTGTTCTTCGACAGCGCGGGGTTCATGAAGAGAAGCTGGCTCTGCGGCAGGCCGATGTTGGACAGACGCACGTCGTCGATCATGCCGTCCCAGGAGCGTTCCAGCTTGCCCATCGTGCCGCCGATGCAGAAGGTGTTCTTGGCCGCGGTCATTCTAACGACCTTGTGCGTCGTCGAGTAAATTTGCAACGGGTCTTCGTCGTTGGCAAGGTCCTTCAGGTAGAACGTAATGCCCTTCTCGCCGGCGTCTTTGAGGTTGACCGACACCGCGACGTAATACGGCCGATTGAGCTGCATGAGGAAACCCGAGAAGATCGCGTCGTAAGCAATCTTGCCGGCGTCGTCTTGGCCCCAGAGCTGCAAGACGAGCGACTGCGGCTTGTACGCCGACTTCTTGCCGGTGACGCCGAACGCCCAGCCCGTCGCCTTCGTGTCGCCGTTCCAGTGCGAGGCGATGGTGCGGACCGTGCCGTCGTCGAAAACACTGCGCAGATAAACGAACGCCTCGAGCGTGAACTGGTCGCTTGGCAGCTTCACGTCGTCGGGGAGTTGGAAGCGTGCCTGCGGGCTGCCGGGCGTGATGACCGCGGCTTTGCCCTCGTGGAACGGGATTTTGGCGGTTTCATAAGGCGCGACCTTGTCCTTCACAGGGACGATGCGTTTCTGCTGTCCAGCGAGGAAGGTTTGCGCGATCTGCGTTTCTTTGCTCGATGGGGAACGCGCGAACGCCAAGCGAAAGGCGCGCTCGATCTTCTGATCGTCGGTCGTGGTGTTGTCTTTGTGCAGTCGGTCCGCGAAGCCGGCGCCTTGCTGGAGCATATAGTTCGAGTTCATCAGATAGAGCGCCTGCGTTGAATTGGTGCTGACGTTGCGTTGGGCGGCGCTGGTGAAGCCGTCGGGCACGTCGAAGATTTCGAGCAGGGGTTCCTTCGTATTGCGCAGCCACTTCAAATAGACGCTGCGGCGTGGCTCCTTGAATTCGACGGACGGCCCGCCGACCTTGCGATCGAGTTTGCCGGTCGCCAGCAGCATTGCGTCACGGATTTGCTCGGCGTCGAGGCGGCGCGTCGTCATCTTCCACAACAGGCGGTTATCGGGGTCCTTCTGCATTGCCAACACATCGGCGGCTGATAGAGAAGATTGCTGATACGTGTTCGATGTCGCGATGAGCCGATGTAGCTTCTTCATGCTCCAGCCATCCTTGACGAAACGGTCGGCGAGCCAGTCGAGCAATTCCGGATGGCTGGGTTTCTCGCCGAGATTGCCGAAATCGCTCGCGGTGCCGACAAGACCGCGCCCGAAGTGCTGTTGCCAGAGGCGATTGACCAGCACCCGGCTCGTCAGCGGATGGTCCGGGCGCGTCAGCCAGTTCGCCAGCACCGCGCGTCGTCCCGACGTTGACTTCGTCGGCGTGATCGCCGGCGCGTCCTGGCCGAGCACCGTCAAAAACGCGGGGGCGATGTCGCTCGCTTTTTTCGGAATCGACGTCGGCGGCGGCTGCGTGCCGACTTCGCGCACGCCCTGGCACATGGGCAGCGGCGGCGGCTTGTCGGCGTCGAATTTCGCGAGTTGCTTACGCAATTCGAGCAGCCGGTCCTTCTCGGCGCCTTTGATCTTCGTGTCGATTTTGTCGTACTCAAACGCGATCTGCCGATACGCCAGCGTCGCGAGTTGCTGCTCCAGCGGATTGCGCTGCGCGTACGGCATCCGCAGCATCGCTTGAATGTCGGGCTGAAACTTGGATGTCATGGACGCCGCGTCCTTGGCTCGGACGGGATTCTCGATCTCGCCGATCTGTTTGCGCAGCGCCACGGTCTTCGCCTCCCACGCCGCCAGCTTCTTGGCGTGTTCGCCCTGTTGCGCTGCGGCGGCGTAGGGCAATTCCTCGCTCGGCATCAGGCCGTCGAAGAACGATTTCAGCGCGAAGTAATCCTTCTGCAAAATCGGATCGAATTTGTGATCGTGGCAACGCGCGCAGCCCATGCTTAGGCCGAGAAACGTCTCGCTGGTGATGTCGGTGATTTCTGAGATCATTTCAAACCATTGGCCGCGCACGTTGCGCTGATTGAACTCGTAAATGCCGTGCGTGAGATAGCCGATGGCGACAAGCGCGTCGGGATTGTTGGGGTCGAGTTCGTCGCCGGCGATTTGTTCGCGAACGAAGCGATCGTACGGCTTGTCGTCGTTAAATGATTTGATGACGTAGTCGCGATAACGATAGGCGTGTGGCCGAAACGTATCGAGGCGATACCCGTCCGACTCGGCGTAGCGTACGACATCGAGCCAGTGGCGCGCCCAGCGTTCGCCGTAGTGCGGGCTGGCGAGCAGGCGATCGACCAGTGTCTCCACCATCGCTTGCGGTTTCACGCTCGCGTTCCAGGCGGCGACAAACACTTCGGTTTCTTCCGGCGTCGGCGGCAGGCCGATGAGATCGAACGACAACCGGCGTATCAACGTGCGCGGATCGGCGTTCGGCGACGGCTTGAGGCCCTCTTTGCGCAAACGTGCGCGAATGAAGCGATCGATCGGATTCGCCTCGTCGCCGGCGGGGAGATCAATGGCCTGCAGCGGCTGAAACGCCCAGTAGCGGCGATCCTCGGCGGTGATCTTGCCGGGCGCGCGCAATCCCGATTTCGCCGGCGCATCCGTCCACGCGCCGCCCGCCTTCACCCAGGCGGTCAAGATCGCGATGTCCTCAATCGCAAGTTTTGGAGCGCTGCGCGGCATTTTGAGCATCGGATCTTGGTGCGTGACCGATTTAATGAGCAAACTCTGGGCGGGGTCGCCAGGCACGAGCGCCGGCCCGTTGTCGCCGCCCTTGAGCATGAAGGCACGCGTGTCGAGCATTAGATCGCCTTTGGCCTTGCCCGCTTCATGGCTATGGCACTTGAAGCAATGGGCGTGCAAAATGGCACGAGCCTTTTTTTCCAGCTCGGTCGGCTGCGCGGAGACGACGCCGGTAAACAGCACGCTGACAAGGGATGCGACGAAAAATCGAATGGGTGGCCGGTTCATGAGGAACGCCTTTGTGCTTGCTTTCGATGACAACGTGGCATGAAGAACAGATTACCAGAAATTGACGCAAGTACAATCGCCAACGCGCCTGCCGTTTGACGCGCGCGGGGATATATTGAGTCTGGGCGGGTTTGGTCAGGCTGGAACGCCCGACCTACAGATGCGTTGCAAAGCCCCTCAAGGGCAACTCGGTTCGGTCACTTCTTTGAGAGGGTGAGGAGCCAAAGGTCCGTTTTATTTTGCAGGAGTAGTTGGTTGGCGCTAATGCGCTGGACGCCGAACCAGGAAGCGAACAACACTTGGTTGGAAGGCATGGACATTCGGAGAACATCGTCAACTTGCCGTCGCTGGTGGAGACTTGACCGGCTGGCGCGGGTTCCATCGCCCAGAAAAAGCCGTCTCCCCTGGCGTAGAAATGGAACCAATGTAACTCGGGACTTTGCAGCCGATTTGACGTGGGGAGTGGCGTCTTGGAAGATGCTCGGTTGTTGGCTGACACCTTTCCCCGTATTATCGACTCCTGGCCCGTTGTCCTTCAGGGTTTTTTTTCCAAGTCCACTCGCTTCAGGCGCACCAATTCCCAACGATCCCCGTCCTGGGTGCGGAATTGGTTTGGACGATTTTCTCCCGCGCTACTCCAGCATAGGGTCAGATGATCTCCTTTCAATTCATAGATGCCTTGAACGATCCTGCCGTCCTCACGCTTGAAGTTGATGGCGTTGTCGCTGTTGGGCACGAATTCAAGTTTGCCATGCGTTACTAGAGTTTGAAGACCCTCGGAAGAGGAGATCATTACGTAGACATCACCCAGAAAACAAAACGCTTTGGAATTCTCAGCGAACTCCCACCTCGTGTCAACCGGAAGCTTCTTTCCGTCTATTTTTTTGCCGTCGAGTTCGATCTCAAAAGCAGACCAGATCCCCGTTATTGGCGGGGTCTTACCAGTGCCCGCCTGATTTTTGGGAGAGGCGAGCCGCCTATAGGCCTCGACTACAAACCCATCCTCGGTGGGAGTGATCTTTTCCGGGCGGCGCAAGGTGGCGTTTCCGCCGTGCATGCATATCGACAGCGTGTTTTCCTTCAACTCAGAACGGCTTCGGATCGTGAAGTTGTTTTCGGGATCGAGAAAATCAATCGCGCCAGGGTCGGTGCTATTACCAACGGAGAACTCAAGCCGGTCAGCGTATATGCTCAAACCAAAATTCCGAATGGTGTAGACGCTTGAACCTTTTATTACTTTCACACATCGAAGAATGCGGTATCCCTTCGGATCCGTTTCTTCGAGCTTTCCTTTATGGTCCCAGCGGCCTGTCTGTTCCCAGATCCCTTGTAATGATGTGACGAGCCGCTCCCGGTGAGCTTTTTCAGTCTCGTTCTTAGTTGGCTTCCCAAGCGTGGGAATCGCTGCCATTAGGGTAGCGAAAAAGCACAGACACGGAACGACAAGTTTGCCCCGCATGATACTCTCCTTTTTGTATGCCGCGCTCGCGATGTCACGCCTAGCCCGGCTTATTCATGCCTCACCGCACCATCGACGCAAGTCCTTTCGTGCAAATGCCTTATGAAAACCAGGTAAAATGCACTATGTTATCGGCGTTCCTGGTGAATTCCATGGTTCGCAAGGGTCATGAATAATCCGGGCTAGGGACGGATTGGCGGGAACCTGTCGTCGCGCGGCTGTGGTAGTGGTGGTAGCGATGGAACTGGATCAAGCGCGTCACGTTCAGTCCGAAGGAGACGCAATCTTTCAGCAGCTGCGTATCGGTCCAAGGCCGCCTCAATCCTTTGAAGTAGCAATTGTGCGCTAATTTGCACCATCGCATCTCGACGAGCTCGCTGCATCGCGATCCACAACGATGGCGTGCGCGAGATTGGCCTGTTCCTGGGCCGCTTGGTAGGCGGCAAGGGCGATCGCCTGGCTTGCGTCGAGCTCGGCGGCGGCAGTGGCGATGGTCGCGCTGAGCACCGCCTCCGCGCTGTCGAACGCGGCCTGGGCGTTTTGTGCATCGGCAATGGCCAGAGCCAACGCGGCTTGAAGCGGCGTGACCGCCGTGTCGTAGGCGGCATCGGCTGCGAGCAGACCGGCCTGGTAAACTTGTTCCGCGGCAGCCACCGCATCGTCGTACGCGGTTTGCGAGGCGGCGATGGCGGCGTCGTAGATAACCACGGCCGCGTCGGTATCCGTTTGATAGGCCGCATCGGCACTCGCTACGGCGCTCCCGTAATCATCCTCGGCATCGGCAATTGCCGTTACATACGCTTGTGTCGCCTGCGTCACCGTGCCTTCGTAAGCGGCGTAAAGTTGGGCAGCGGCGGATTGAGCCGTTGCGCGAGCAGCGTCAATGTCCGCTTGGCGCGTGGCCGCCGTCTCAGTGATCGCATCGGCATAGACCTGATTTGCGGCCGAGACGTCCGTTTGATACTTCGCGTAGAGCTCGCTCGCCGATGGAATGTTGGTGAGGTAAACCGACGCGATGGAGGAATCCGTGCCATACGTGATCCTGTACGACCACACATCCGTGCCGGTGGTGTTGCCAAGGTAAGCGACGGTGTTGTCGAGATTGACCGAGGCAATGCCTTTGGCGCCCTGGGTCAGAATCTCAATGGTTGGCGTTCCGAGTGGGCTGACGTCGTTGGCCAAAACGTCGATGGTGACCGCGGAGCCTTTGACGACGGGCGTAGGCAGAACATCATCCACGGCGAGCAAACCCGCCGCCATTAAATCGCGAATTTCGAGTGGTTCAAGCATGGGACGAAACGGAGTTCGACGCCGACGGATCGGCCGTCGATGCGCCCCCCCCCATGTGGACACGAGCCTAGAAAACCAGCAGATCGGCTTGAACATTAGCTTGCCTCACTTCGCGAAGAAGAAGCGGGAGGCGTAAATGAACTGTTGGATGAAAGTAACACGAGAATGTGTGAAGTCAAGAACAAATACGGCGGATTTTTTGTCTTGGCGCGCAGATGGCGCCTTCGGTTCTCTGAACAGACGAACGCACCCGGGCGCCGCATGCTTTCAGGGTGAGCGCGGCCTGCAGGCTCTTCCTGCAAACAGGCCCTGAAAGCATGCCGCCCGGCTCTTTCGATCAATACTCACGATCGCGCAGGACACCCGGTTGCGGCACCAAGTACTTGCCGTTGACAAGTTGCAAGGGAGCCTCCGAGTCGTTGGTCAGGCGGTCCACCGTCGGCGCGAACTCGTGGGCGCAGTTCAGCATCTGATCGCGCGTGATGATCTGGCCCGTGTGCGCGGCCATGCGGCCCATCGCGGTGATCAGGCTCGCCTCGGCGCCGCGCGCGACTTCGTTGTACGCCCGGTTGTTGCGGATCGCGTCCAGCAGGTGGTTCCATTCGAGCTGGTACGGGTTCGGCTCCGGAGCGTTGACGCGGTTGCCGAAACGCCAGGCAATGTTCTCGGCGTTCGTCATGTCCTGATTGCGATAGATGCGGCAACGCGCGGGATGATGCCCCGATTGCGAGATGACGGCGCTGCCGCGCGTCCCGTGCGCGAAGCTGGAGAATTGCGTGTGAGCGCCGATCACGCAACGGCCTTCCAGAAAGAGTTTGGCGCCGTCGGCGAAGGTGTATTCCACCGAGTACGTGTCGAAGTTTTGATCGAGAGAATCGCCGCGGAAGTGCCGGCCGCCGGACGCTTGAGCTTGTACGGGCCAGGCGTTTTTCATCATGGAGCATTCGTCGATGTTGTGGATGTAGAAGTCGCTGAATGCTCCGCCGCTGGCCCAGAGGAACGAGTGGAATCGCTGGACCTGGTACATCAGATGGCTGATGTTGTCGGGCTTCGGCGGCGAGTTGAAGAAGCCGATCGGGCCGTGCATGCGGTAGGCGCGCATCAAGGTGAGGTCGCCCAGCTGGCCGTCGCGGATGCGCTGCTCCAGTTCCTTGCGGGCGTCGCAGTGCCGGCACATCAGGCCGACGCCGACCTTGAGGTTGTGCCGGGCGGCTTGTTCACCCAGGGCGAGCATGCGGCGCGTGCTCGGACCATCGACGGAGATTGGCTTCTCCATGAAGACGTTGAGCCGTTTCTCGATGGCGTAGGTGAATTGCACCCAGCGAAACGCAGGCGGAGTCGCCATGATGACGACGTCGCCGGCGCGGAGCGTATCCATGGCCCGGCGATAGGCGTCGAAGCCGACGAAACGGCGCTCGGGGGGCACGTCGATTTGCCGGGGAAGTTCGCGCGTCAGGTTGTTGTGGCTGAAGGCGAGGCGATTGGCGAAGACGTCGGCCATGGCGACCAGTTGGGTGGGGCCGCCGGTGGCACGCAGGGCGTCGATGGCCGCGCCGGTGCCGCGTCCGCCGCAGCCGACGAGGGCGATCTTGATGGTGTTATTCTCGCCGGCGTGTACCTGCGGAATGGCGACGCCTGCGAGAGCGCCTGCCGCGGCGACGGTCTTGATGGCGTCGCGGCGCGACACGCCGCTCTTTTTCTGGTTGCTCATGTTGGTTGTCCTTTCATTGGCGCAGTCACGCGAGTCTTGGGATGAAGTTGAATCTTGACTGATACTACCACATTGAGGATGAAGGCGTCAATCAACTACCGCGAGACTTGTTCATGCTGAAGCTAATCTGCCAACACCTCCGCCGACAGCAGTTGCTCCAAGGTCCACGGACATTCGCCTGGGAACGTCTCTTCAGGCAAGTCCGTCTCGTCCGCCGCCAACTCGACGGCTTCCGCATACGTCTCGGCGAGTACGCTCTCGGCATGTTTTCGCAAGGCCCCGCTCTTGAACAGACGAGCCAATTCCATTCGTTGTGCGCTGATGGTGCGGCGCCAGCTAGGTGTGCGTTTGTTCTCTTGATGCAGCCACTTGAGGATATGCATCATGAGAATTGCCAAGCGACTTTCCACTTTGCGTCGATCGCTCCGTGCCATGTCCTTGAGGTACTCCCCGAGATGAACGTAATCAAGGTCCTCCAACCGTCGTTCGGCGATTAGCTCTGACATCGCATCGAGCCACGCGGTCTCGTCGGCCTCGTACAAGACCGTTAGCGGTTCGGGAGTTTTCGCGACCATGATTCAGTACCTCCGCGCAAGTCTCTGTTCTCATTCCTTTGATTCTATCTCGCTCGCCGCGAATACGGCCATCAATTGCCGAACAGGACGCGCATCACTTCGCCGCGGTTGAGATGGACCGGGCGATTTTGGCGATCGCGCACTTCGATTGCCGGATCGACGCCAAGGACGTGGTACACCGTCGCGCCAATATCGTCCGGCGAGAACGGCGTCGTGGACGGATACGCTCCGATGCGGTCGGAACTGCCGATCAACTGTCCGCCGCGAACTCCAGCGCCCGCGAAGACACCGAAAAAGCAGGGCGCCCAGTGGTCGCGGCCAGGCACGGCCGTGGCGTTGACTGCGAACACGCGCGGCGTGCGACCGAACTCGCCGAGCATCATCACCAGCGTGTCATCCAGTAGCCCCGTTGCCTCCAGATCGTCGAGCAACGCCGACACGCCCTGATCAAGCGGAGGCAAGAGGCGGTTCTTGAGTTTGCCGAAGTTGTCCGCGTGCGTGTCCCAATTTTGCACGATGCCCATGTTCGCCTGCACGACCGGAACGCCCGCCTGCACGAGCCGACGCGCGAGCAAAAGCGATTGCCCGAACGGGTGCCGGCCATAGCGATCGCGCACGGCCGCCGGTTCCTGGTCCATCGCGAAGGCGCGGGCAATTCGGCCCGAGGCGAGAATTGAAAACGCCGCTTGCTGCTGATCGCTCAAGCGTCGGCCCTCAGCGCTGAGGGCGAGCTGACGTTGCTGCGCGTCAACCTCTTGCAAAAGTGCGCGGCGATCGTCGAGCCGGACGATGTCGATGCCTTCCGCCGGACGCAGGCTGTCCATGCCGAAGTCGGCGGCGCCGGGATCGCGCGTAATCTGCCAGGGATCGTGCCGCGGTCCCAGGAATCCCGCGTGCTGTCCGGGCCAAACCAGCGGGCCTTCCATCAGGAACGTCGGCACATTGACGCCTGATGGCAATCCATCCGTGCGCGGCCGCAGATAGTCGACGGTGGACGAATAGCTCGGCCAATCATCGCGGGAGGCGACCTTGTCGAAGAACGCGCCCGGCTGCGGATGCCCGGTCAGCACGTGATGCGTTGCGACGAGGTGATTGTTCTCGCGATGTGAGAACGACCGCACGACCGCGTACTTATCGGCTCGTGCCGCCAGCCGCGGCAGGTGCTCGCAGACGTGCAAGCCGGGGACGCTCGTACGAGTAGGGCGAAACTCGCCACGAATTTCGGCGGGCGCGTCGGGCTTCATGTCGAACATATCGAGATGGCTCGCTGCCCCGGTGAGGAAGACGATGATGACCGATTTCGGGCGTGATCTCCTCTCTTCCCCAGGGAGAGGGGCCTGGGGTGAGGATGAACCGGCTTGCGCGCGTTGTCTCAACACCGACGGGAGACCGATGCCGAGCAGCCCAGAGTAGCCGATTTGTAGAAACGAACGGCGCGAGAGTATCTGTTGATGCATGGGATATCCTTGCTCAAGTTTCGCTTGGTTGAGGAATCCGATTGCCGCCTGGCCGCTACACATTTGATTTCCTGTTTTTCTTCCCGCATTTTTTGCGCTTCCAGGGGGACGGGTGAAGATAGGCCTTGCGTCTTCGCTTGGCGGCGTTTCGCAGATGTTTCTTTCGCATCATCGCAGGAAGCTCCTTGAGAAGAAAAGGGCAAAGGATCATTCTATCCGAAGAATTGCTTTGCGTCTCCAATGCCGATTTGGCAAGGTGGCCGTCTCACGGGTTTATTTTCGACCCCAGACGTGTTTGCCATGAGCCCTTTTTCTGTCGTGTTCGGCGCGTCGCTTGCATCCGCTCCTGCCGAATGGTACTCTAACCATTCCTGAAAACGATGCCCATTTTTCCTCCTGCCTCGGCGGTTTGCCATGAAAACGCACGTTCTCGTTTCCATTGCAGCGGTATTATTCGGCACCCCCGCGTTGATGGCGCAGGCGATCACCTTCGAGACGCACGTGCGGCCCATTCTCAAGGCGCACTGCTTCGAGTGCCACGGCGACGCCAAGAAACCGAAGGGTTTGCTCGACGTGCGGCTACGTCGGCTGCTCGTCGAGGGCGGCGACAACGGGCCGGCGATTGTGCCGGGAGACGCGGGCAAGAGCCTACTCATCGACAAGCTGCGCAAGGGCGTGATGCCGCCGGGCAAACGCAAGCTGACGAAGGACGAGATCGCGACCATCGAACGCTGGATCGCCGAGGGGGCCAAGACCCTGAACGCCGAGCCGATGACACTTGCGGCCGGCTTTCAGATCACAGCCGAAGAGCGGGCGTTCTGGGCGTTTCAACCGACCAAGCGCCCCCTCCCCCCATTCCCCAGCAAGTTAGCCGGACGCGCAAGCGACGGATTGCGGACGCCGATCGACGCGTTCCTCCTCGCGAAGCTCGAAGCGAAGGGGCTATCGTTCGCGCCGGAGGCCGATCGGCGCACGTTGATCCGCCGGTTGTCGTTCGATCTGCTCGGTCTGCCGCCAACGCCGGGGGAGGTCGACGATTACGTCAACGACAAAGGGCAGGACGCTTATGAAAAGCTAGTCGATCGTTTGCTCGCGTCGCCGTACTACGGCGAACGCTGGGGTCGGCACTGGCTCGATGTCGCGGGCTACGCGGATTCGGAAGGCTACGCCAGCGAGGATGCTTTACGAAAATCTTCGTATCGCTATCGGGACTACGTGATCCGCTCGTTCAACGCTGACAAGCCATTCGATCAGTTTGTCATCGAACAGCTCGCCGGCGACGAACTGGTGAAGCCGCCGTTCCACAAGCTCAACCCGGCCGATCTCGACAAACTGGTCGCGACCGGCTTCCTGCGCATGGCGCCCGACGGGACCGGCTCGAAAGACGTGGACCTGAAGCTCGCAACGAATCAGACGATCGCGGACACGTTGCAAATCGTCTCGACATCGCTGCTGGGTTTGACGACTCACTGCGCCCAGTGCCACAATCACCGCTACGATCCGATTCCGCAGGTCGATTACTACCGTATGCGCGCCGTTTTCGAGCCTGCTCTCGACTGGAAGAACTGGCGCGCTCCGGCGGCGCGCGAGGTGCTCGTGCTCAGCGAAGCGGACCAGAACAAAGCAGCCGTGATCGAGGCGCAGGCGGTGCTGATCGATCAGGAACGGCTCAAGAAAGAGGCCGAGTACATCGAGGCGACATTCAACAAGGAACTCGCGAAACTGCCGGCCGAGCTGCAAGACGCAGCACGCAGGTCGCGCAACACGCCGCTCGCCAAACGCAATGCCGCCGAGCAGAAGTTGATGCGCGATCATCCGAGTCTCAACGTCACCTCCGGGTCGCTGTATCTCTACGACTCGAAGGCGGCGGCGGATTTGAAGGGCATCCAGGCGAAAGCGGTTGCCCTGCGCGCGAGTAAGCCCGTCGGCGAATCGATCCGCGCCTTGACCGAAATCCCCGGCAAGATCCCCACGACGCATCTCTTTGATCGCGGCGATCACGAGCAACCCAAGGACGCGGTCGCGCCGGCCCACTTGACCATTCTCAGCCCGTTCAACCTCGGCAGCATTCCAGATCGCGATCCGTCAGTCGCATCGAGCGGCCGACGCCTGGCGTTTGCGCGCAGCCTCGTCAATGGCAAGCATCCGCTGACGGCGCGCGTGCTTGTCAATCGCGTCTGGATGCACCACTTCGGCAAAGGCATCGTGAACACGCCGAGCGATTTCGGCTTCTTGGGCGAACGCCCCTCGCACCCGGAGCTGCTCGATTGGCTGGCGAGTGAGTTCGTAGACGGCGGCTGGAAAATCAAGCGGTTGCACAAGCTGATCGTGACCTCGACGGCCTATCGCCAGAGTTCAGCGCGGACCGCCCCGGTGCAGAAGATCGATCCGGAGAATCGCCTGCTGGGCCGCATGAGCGTGCGTCGTCTCGAGGCGGAGGCGATGCGCGACGCGGTGCTCGCGGTCAGCGGCAAGCTGAGCGTCAAGCAATTCGGGCCGCCGGTGCCGATCATGTTCGACGAGTTGGGCCAGGTCGTTGTCGGCGTCGATACCACCGACACCGCGGGCCGGCCGACGGGCAAGGTCGTGTCCCTGGGCGGCGACGAATTCCGCCGCAGCATCTACATCCAGACGCGCCGCACCCGTCCGCTCGGCGTGCTCGAAACCTTCGACGGCGCCATGCCGACGCCGAACTGCGAGATACGCAACAGCTCGACGGTGACGCCTCAATCATTGCTGTTGATGAATAGCCGCTTCATTCACGAGCAAGCGGATTTCTTCGCGCGGCGAGTACAAAAGGAAGGGGGCAAGGATGTTCGCACACAGGTTGTCCTAGCGTGGCGTTTGGCGTTCGCAAACGAGCCGGCGGCGAAGGACCTTGACGGCGCGGCCACCTTCATCACCGCGCAAACCGCCGCCTTCCGCGCCCAACCGAAGCAAACGGAGCCAGAGACGCGCGCCCTGGCGAACTTCTGCCAGGCGCTCCTGAGCGCGAATCAGTTTCTCTACGTGGATTAACAGAGCTTGAAGCGTGAGCGAAGGTAGACACTCTCCTTCTCACGCTTCAGGTTCTGCGGAGAAAATCATGAATAAGACTCTCGCGTGCCTCACTCGCCGGCACTTTCTCTCTACGGGCGCCATGGGCCTCGGCGGCGTCGCTCTGGCGTGTCTCCTCAATCAAGAGGGGTTGCTCGCCGATCCGACGCGCCCGGAGTTGGAGCCGCGCCGTTTCGATCTGACGCCGAAGCCGCCGCATCACGCGCCGAAAGCGAAGGCGATGATCTCGCTCTTCATGCAAGGCGGACCGAGCCACGTCGATCTCTTGGACCCCAAGCCGGCGATGACGCGCTACGACGGCCAAACCTACCCGGGCGTCATCCGCTACGACAACCCGGCTCAAGCGAGCGCCAAGGTGCTCGCCAGCCCGTGGCGCTTTCGGCCGCACGGGCAGTCGGGCATCGAGGTTTCCGAGCTGTTGCCGCATCTGGCGGAGATCATCGATGACCTGACCATCGTGCGCTCGATGCACACCGGCGTCAATAATCACGGGCAGTCGATCAACGCGCTCAATACGAGCCGCACTTTGGCTGGCCGGCCTGTGCTGGGCAGCTGGCTGACCTATGGCCTCGGCTCGGAAAGCCAGAACTTGCCGGCGTATCTCGTGCTGACCGATCCGCACAGCTTGCCTGTCATCGGCGTCGGCAACTTCTCGAACGGCTGGCTGCCGTCTCTCTACCAGGGCACGGTCGTCCGCCCGCAGGAGCCGCGCATTCTCAACCTCGATCCGCCGCGCGACATGCAAGGCGAAGCCCAGGGCCGCTATCTCGACTATCTCGAACGCTTGAATCGCGGCCATCTCGAACGCCATCCCGGCGAGCACGATCTCGAAGCCCGCATCGCCAGCTACCAGCTCGCCGCGCGCATGCAGACGGCCGCACGCGAAGCGCTCGACATCGCCAACGAATCCGCGGCGACGAAGCGGCTCTACGGCATCGACGATCCTGTCACCGCCGACTACGGCACGCGCTGCCTGATCGCGCGTCGGCTGGTCGAGCGCGGCGTTCGCTTCGTGCAAGTGTTCACGCGCAATCAATTCTGGGACCACCACGGCCGCATCCTCACCGCGTTGCCCGCCGCGTGCCGGGCGACCGACAAGCCCGCAGCCGCCCTGGTGCGCGACCTGAAGTCGCGCGGCCTGCTCGATTCGACGCTCGTGTCGTGGGGCGGCGAGATGGGCCGTTTGCCCGTCATCCAGAATGACGCGGGTCAGGCAAACGTCGGCCGTGATCACAACACTTACGGCTTCACGATGTGGTTCGCGGGCGGCGGCATGAAAGCCGGCTGCGTCTACGGTGCCACCGACGACTTCGGCCATCGCGCCGTCGAAAACGTCGTCAACCACTGCGACTATCACGCGACCGTCCTGCATTTGTTCGGCCTGGATCATCGCCGGCTGACTTATCATTACAATAATCAACAGATGACGCTGACCGACAATCAGCCGGCGCGGGTGGTGCGAGAGATTCTGATGTAACACTTCGATATCGCCACTTGCCGTTTAGCGCTCGCAGGGAAGATGCGGAAAGAAAAAGAGGCCAGACCGCGAGCGCTAAGCCGCAAGCGGCCAACCAGAATCGGAGCCATCATGAAACGCCTCGTTGCAACACTCGCCACGCTGATTCTCCTGTCGCCATGCGTGCGCGCCCAGGAGAAGCTCGACACAAAACTCGCGACGGTCGAAAAGGACGTGCTCTGGTACGACGTCAAGCATCTCAACCTCGAAGGCAAGGCCTGGACGGACACCAAGGCGTACTACGATCGTCTGCCCGCGAAGGCCGAGGGAGTCGTACGCGATCCGGTGTGGAGCCTGAGCCGGCATTCCGCGGGATTGTGTGTGCGCTTCGTCACCGACGCGTCTTCGATCCAGGCGCGCTGGACGCTCACGTCGCCCAAACTCGCGATGCCGCACATGGCCGCGACGGGCGTCAGCGGACTGGACCTCTACGTCAAGACCGACAAGGGCTGGCGCTGGCTCGGCGTCGGACAGCCCAAGGAGCAGACGAACACCGCGACACTCGCCGCGGGCATCCCCGCCGGAACGCGCGAGTATATGGTCTATCTGCCGCTCTACAACGGCGTCAGCTCCGTCGAGATCGGCATCGCCAAGAACGCGTTTCTCGCCAAGGGGCCGGCCTATTCGAAAGATCACAAGCCGATCGTCTTCTATGGCACGTCGATCACGCAGGGCGGCTGTGCCTCGCGCACCGGCATGGTGCATACCGCGATTCTCGGTCGCCGCCTCGGCTATCCGGTCGTCAACCTCGGCTTCTCCGGCAACGGCCGCATGGAGCCGGAGGTCGTCACGCTGATGGCCGAGATCGATGCATCGGTGTATGTGATCGACTGTTTGCCGAACATGACGGCGAAGGACGTCGCCGCGAACACGGAGCCGCTCGTGCGCTTGCTCAAGAGCAAAAAACCGGGCACGCCGATTTTGCTGGTCGAGGACCGCAACTATGACAACGCGCATCTATTGCCGGGGCCCAAGCAGCGCAACCAGGCAAGCCAGGCGGCCTTGAAGGCGGCATACAATCAACTCATGAAGGACGGTGTCAAGGGCGTTTATTATTTGCCCGGCGCCGACCTGCTCGGCGATGACAATGAAGGAACGGTTGATGCGTCACATCCGACCGATCTCGGCTTTCTGCGCCAGGCCGACGCGTTCGAGAAGGCGCTGCGGCCGATATTGAAGCGTTGAGCTATTCTGCGACGCGGAGCGTCGCACCACAATGTGGCACGACGCTCCGCGTCGTGATGGACTATCCGATGCACATCGACCATCACCCGCTGCTCGATGCGCACGTCTTCACAACGACCTTCGCGCGCCCGCTCGGCGAGACGCCGACGCCGCCGGAGATCTTCGCACTGCTGTCGTTGCAATCGGAAGCCCCGTTCAGGAGCGACGATGCCGTGCGCGAGGCAGTGCGCGTCCTGTTGCGACATGGCGGATTCAAACCGTCGGGACGCAGCAAGCCGGCGTCGGAGTACCTGATTCGCGCGGTCGGCGACGGCGTTTTGTCGTCGATCAACGCCTGCGTCGATGTGTGCAACATCGTGTCACTGCACAGCGGCTTGCCGATCAGCGTCGTCGATCTGGCGAAAGCGACACGCCCGTTCAAAATCGCGATCACGCCGCCGGGCTCTTCGTACGTATTCAACGCGTCGGGGCAGGCCATCGACCTCGGCGGCCTCGTGTGTCTGTATGACGCGGAAGGACCGTGCGCGAACGCCGTCAAGGATGCCCAGCGCACGAAGACCGACGCGCAGACGACGCAAACGCTCACAGTGATCTGGGGCACGGCCGCACTGCCGGGCCGGGCCTCACAGGCGGAAACGTGGTATCGGCAACTACTCCACGCGCTCGGCGCGGCGACAGCGGATGTTGTCGCGGAATCATCGTCATCATGAACGCGCTGACTGATCGCATCAAGGAACGCGCCCACACACTCGGCTTCGAGCTTGTCGGCATCGCGCCTGCGACCGACGCGGACGGCTTCACACATCTTCAAGAGTGGCTGCAAAAAGGTTGCGCAGGGGAGATGGACTACCTGTCGCGCCACGCCGACGCTCATCGCCATCCCGAATCAATATTGCCGGATGTCAAGAGCGTCGTGATGGTCGGCATCAATTACAAGCCGACGACCGATACTCGGAACTCGGAACTCGGTACACAGTACTCAGAACTCACCGGTCACGTGTCCTGTTACGCCGGCGGTCTCGACTATCACGACGTGATACGCGACAAGTTGAAAGCGCTACTCGCGTGGATTCAGGAGGAAGCACCCGACTCGCGCGGCCGCGCGGTCATCGATACCGCCCCGCTGCTAGAACGCGACTTTGCACGGCGTGCCGGGCTTGGCTGGTTCGGCAAGAACACGATGCTGATCGACAAAAAGCTCGGCAGTTTTTTCTTCCTAGGCGCCCTGGTTCTCGATCTCGCCTTGAAGACGGACGACCCCTTCGAGACTTCGCACTGCGGCACGTGCACGCGCTGCCTTGACGCCTGCCCGACGGATGCGTTCGTCGCGGCGTTTCAACTGGACGCGCGACGCTGCATCAGTTACCTGACGATCGAACTGCGCAGCTCGATCCCTGAGGATCTTCGGTCGAAGATGGAAAATTGGATATTCGGCTGTGACGTGTGCCAGGACGTTTGTCCGTGGAATCGCAAGTCGCTGGCGGGGAGCGAACCGTTGTTACAGGCTACGGTGACAGGCACACAGGTTGACCTGCTGGAGATCTTGAGGCTTTCCGACGAGCAATTTCGCGCGCGTTTTCGGCACACGCCGATTTGGCGTGCAAAGCGTGTTGGTCTGCTGCGCAATGCTGCCATCGTCTTGGGAAATCGCGGCGATGCGCGTGCGCTGCCCGTACTGCGCGAGGCGGTCACGGATGCCGAGCCGCTCATTCGCGAGGCGGCGCAATGGGCGATCACACGGATTGAAGCGAGGGATGGCAGCGTGATCCAGACCGACGCCGATCGATGCTTATGACCGACTGCCTTTCATGTGCTGTCCGCGTCGGTATCGCGCATCATGCCCGTCGACAGATATTGATTTCACCTTTCAGGTCGGGCGCGGTGATTCGGCCCTGACCGCTTCAGCTCACGTCGTGACTTTTTCTGAGCGTGCGATCGGCTCAAGCGCCGCGAGCAATTCCGTCGGTGTCTGGAAGCGATTCGCGGGGTCCTTGGCAAGCAAACGCAGAACGAGGGCGTTGAATGCGTCCGGGATCGAGAGCTGGATTTTCTTGGGCGGGGCCGGCTCCTGTGATTCAAGGGCTTGGGCGACCTGCTTGTAGGACCTCCCCTGAAACGGCGGCTGGCCTGTCAATAATGCGTAGACCGTCGCGCCCAGTTCATACAGGTCCGATCGGCCGTCCACCGTTTTTGTTCCCAGCGCCCGTTCCGGCGATGAATACACAATATCCCCTATCATCGTGCCCGGATTGGTAATCTCCAGAGCGCGCTGGCCTTGGATCGCTTTGGCGAGCATCAAATCGCCGAGCTTGGCGAAATTGTCTTTCGTGCGCATCAGGATATTCGACGGTTTGATATTTCGATGCACGATCGAGTGCTGTTGGGCGTACTCCAGCCCGCGCGCGACGTGAACCGCGACGCGCAAGCCGTAACGCCAGTCGAGAATGCCGGCGATGCCGATGCGTTGGATCACCTTGGCGAGCGATTCGCCTTCGACCAACTCCATCGCCATCCAGCAGAAGACGCCGGTTTCGCCAACGTCGAGCACGCTGACGAGATGCGGATGACGCACGTCGAGCATGGTGCTGGCCGCACGCAGAAATCGCTGCTTGGCTTCGGGGTTACGGCTGAACTCGACGTGAAAAACCTTCAGCGCCACCGGCTGCGCGTCCCCTTTTTTCGTGGCTAGATAGATGATTCCCGTTGCGCCCGTGCCGAGCGTTTTGCCCAGTTGATAGGCGCCGAGCGTCGCCCCTTCCAGGAGCGACGCGTCTTCCGGCAGCACCCTCGGCGCCGCCGCCGACGTTGAGGCTGCGAGGAGTTGCGTATCGGGAAACATGACGGTGCGCCCGTCATTCAAGGTGTTGAATTGCACTTGCAGTTTCGTCGAGCCGACTCGGATGACATCGCCGGACATCACGAATATCTTGCCGTCGATTTTGGCGCCATTGACGACGGTGCCACTGGAGCTGCCCATGTCGGTGAGCGTTATCGATCCTCCCTTGAATTCGATCTGGCAGTGCATGCGCGAGGCGAACGGGTCCGCGAGCTGTACTTCGACGTTGGCGCCGCGGCCGATGCGAATGACTTGTCCGTCCACGAACGGGATCGCCCGCCCTTTGTCCGGTCCTTCGACGATTTGCAGTTGGCCGTCCACTTTATTCTTCACCTCGAATGCCAAATAAACCTCGGAATGCCTGTGTTCAGTTTGCTTTGCCGGATTGTCGATGTCAAGTGTCTTTTCTCCATACAAAAACGTCATGATTACGCTGTACTGCTGGAACAAGGGCCAGGGCGTTGGCATGCTGCTCAATCCCGAGATGTTGCGCACGCACGCCGACGCGCTACGGCAATCGTCCGACGTGTACTGGATCGATCTCGATCAGCCGACCCCTGAGGAGGAGGCGCTCGTTCTGGAAGAGTTCTTCTCGGTACATCGGCTCACGCGCAAAGAGATGATGACGCACCGTGAGGCCGGCGCCCTGCCGACTTTTCCGAAGGCCGAGGCGTTTGCCGACTATCTCTTCGTCGTCGCCAATCCTCTCTCAGACGCTTTTCTTACGGACCTGCGCGAGTCTTCACGTTTCTTGAACGAGGGCACCAGTGGAGCGGTCATCACTCAGCTCTGCGCCGTGCTGACTGACCATGTGCTGATCACGCATCATCTGGATCGGCTCGATGCCGTTGAGCGCTTGCGCTCCTTTGTGCTCAGCCACGAGGAGCAGGCGGGACGCGGGCCGGATTATCTGTTCCACCTCATTCTCGACGCGATGATCGACAGCTACGCCCCGGTGCTGGATACGCTGTACCCGAAACTGGAAGCGATCGAGGATCAAGTCCTTTCGACACCGACGCCGACGTTGATGCAGCAACTCGTGTTCCTGAAACGGCTGGTCATTCTCCTGCGCAAGACGATGACCTACGAACGCGAGGTGCTGGCCCGCCTGTCGCGCGGGGATTTCAGCCAGATCGACTCACCTGAAATCGCCTACTATCGCTTCGTTTACGATCATGCCGTCCGCTTCACCGAACTGATCGAAGGCGCCCGCGACATGATCGGCGATTTGATGCAGCTTCATCTGTCGGCGGCCTCCAACAAGATGAACGAGGTCATGAAAGTGCTGGCGATAATCTCGGCGGTGGCGCTACCAATGACGGTCGTCTCCGGCGTCTACGGCATGAACTTTGAGTGGGCGCCGGCGAAGGAGCTGGCGATGGTGGAGATGTTCGTCGCCGGCGGCATAGCGCTGGCTTATTTCAAATGGCGGAAGTGGATCTAACGATGGATTGCCCGGCGGTCAGCCAAGCTCGCCTGGTCGGATGGTTATTGTCTATCCAACAGTGCTTGCAATTTGTCCAGGTGTTCGCCCCAGTATGCCTTCATTTTCGCCGCCTGTTTCGCGTTCTTGAGTTTTGCGTGCTGCACTGTGATCTGGCACCTGTCCTTGTCCTTCGGGTAGAACATCACCTCAACGCTCGAATGGCCGTCGATCCAGGTGATGCGCAGCGAGCGATTCTCAGTGGCCTTGCGAACCGTGATGTCCGGGTCGGCAAGCCATTTTGCGCGTATGCATTTGTCCTGCCACGCAGCAAATGCGTTCGCGATCGGCACGTCGAGCGTCTTCGAGCGGCTGACGGAGAATCCGGCCGTGGTCTCATGTTTGACGCGCAGGCCGCGCGCCTGCTCGTAACCGACGGCGACCATCTGCTGCCACCAAGGGTCGACGCCGTGCTGTTCCCCAAGGATGGCGACGATTTCCTTGTGCGTCTTCTTCTTGCCGCCGACTTTGTCCAGAAAAGCGCACCATTCATCCCAGTTCTTGCCGGTCGCTTTTTGGACAGCGTCGGCACCGATGCCCGCGGTTTTCCTGGCCATGACTACTCCTTGCCGTCCATCTCGTACGCGATCTTGAACCAGTGCGTGACTTCAGCGTCGATCTCATCGACCGACGCGATCGGGATTCGATGGGTGATGCGGTTTTTCTTCGCGAGGCCGCCGGTGTCGATCAGGCGGCTCGTCGCTTTTGTATCCTTCAACGCGAAGCCCATGTCGATGCGTTTCAGCGTCGCGGGCTTGATCTCGGCGAAGACGTGCTGGCGATAGAACGGCACGATCGTCTTGCACGGGCACGCCTTCACGTCCTTGCCGAGGCTCAGTCCGAGGGCGAGGAGTTCGTCGAAGATCGGCTTGAGTGGCGCTTTCTTGCCGGCGAACATGTCTCTGACGAATTGCTCGGCCTGTTTGAGGTAGGCTTCCGGAGAGTCCTCCCAGCCGCCCGTGCCGGCCGCACGTTCGGCCAGCCACCAGGCGCTATTGGTTCCCAGGCCGTGCATCTTCTTGAGCCAGTCGCGGCGTCCCGTCTGGGTTTCGGGGCCTTCTTTGTTGATGTACTTCAGCCACTGGTCAAGGGAACGCCCGGTCTTTTCCTTCAACTCGGCGACCCATTTCTGGACCATGTAGACGCCAGCGTGGACGCCGTAAAGCGATTTGCACTTGGTCATGAACGATGCCTTTCTTCCAGCCCGTTGCGGCCTGGCGTTCGCGTCGTATCGCATTGATCTTGGCGCATCCACGCGAGCGCTAAACGAGATGCGGTTACACATCGTCCCACAGTTCGCCGACCTCCTTGTCCTTCTTTTTCTTCGCCCGGGCACGCACGATGCGTTTTGGTTCGCCCGGCGTTTCCGCGTTGCCGTCCGCCTGCGGCGCCTTCGCGCGTAAGTATAATTTGATCGGCACATCCGGAAAACGAAAATGATCGCGCATCGTCTTGAGCAGATAGCGCTGATATGTCTTGTCGAACAGCTGTGGCCCGTTCGTGAACAACACGATCGTCGGCGGGAATGAAGAGACCTGCGTCGCGTAATACACTTTTGGCAATCGATTGGCGCGAACGGCCGGCGATTGATCGAGCAGTGCCCGCTTCAGCACGCGATTGAGATCCCCCGTGCCGACGCGCTGGCCCGCCTGCTTGTGCAAATTCTGGGCGAGATCGAGCAACCCTTGCACGTTTTTGCCGTCCTTGGCGGTGATGAACGCGATCGGCACGTGCTCCAGGCTCGGAAATACCTTGTGCAAGTAATCGCCGAATTCGCCGGTGACGAGCTGATCCTTGAGTAGATCCCACTTGTTGACGACGAAGATCGCCGGCTTGTAGTATTCGAGGATGTAGCCCGCGAGTTGTTTGTCCACCATGCTGATCTTCTTGGCGGCATCGAAAAAGTGTAAGACCACGTCCGCCCGGCGAATCGACCGCTCGGCACGCGCCAGGCTGTAGAACTCGACGTCGGACCGGAGGCTGCCGCGATTGCGCACGCCGGCAGTGTCGATGGCGAGAATCGTCTTGCCGTCTTTTTGAAAGCGCACGTCCACGCTGTCGCGCGTGGTGCCCTCGACCTCGCTGACGATGGTGCGTTCTTCTTGCGCGAGGCAGTTGATGAAGGTGCTCTTGCCGGTGTTGCGTTTGCCGACAATCGCGAGCTTGATCGAATCTTCGGCCGCGGGTTTGGTGAGGCCGTCGTCGTCGGGGAGGTTCTTGCGGATCAGATCGAGCAGGTGGGGTTTGCCGCGGTTTTCCTTGGCGCTGACGCAATGGACGTCGCCGTAGCCGAACTTGTAGAATTCGCCGGTCTGCTCCTCGAAGCGTGGCGTATCGCACTTGTTGACGACGAGCAGCACCGGCTTGTTGACGCCGCGCAGCCGGTTGGCGACTTCCTCATCAAGCGGCACGGGGCCCGAGCGCGCGTCAACCACGAAGAGGAGTAGATCGGCGCGGTTGATGGCGAAATTGATTTGCCGTTCGACATCGTGCGTCAGATCGTCGACGTCCTCGATACCCATGCCGCCGGTGTCGGTGAGCTCGACGTAGCCATCGCCGACTTCGATGGGCGCGGTGATGCGATCGCGCGTGACGCCCGGCGTCGGGTCCACAATCGAGATGCGTCTGCCTGCGAGCCAATTGAATAGCGACGACGTGCCGACGTTCGGCCGGCCGATGATCGCCACGTGTGGGATTGCCACGCCAGTTCCTTTGCAAATGCGGGAATGTTCGTTGCAATTGAATTATACGGTCTCTTCAAGAAATCGCGCGTTGCATGCGGGTGCAAGTGCCATTAAACTCTGATCAAGGCCACATTCCGTTTAGCGTTCGCGGTGAAGCGCCAGATTCCTGGCGCTTCACCGCGAACGCAAAACGAATA
>SXGS01366892.1_pt1 | contig 49134 bp, 45 predicted proteins | sample 3174681 | NCBI WGS metagenome assembly SXGS01 (sample SAMN11356861, study PRJNA531348) | freshwater metagenome | isolation source: freshwater sample F1-80 | place: China: Fuxian Lake, Yuxi | collected 2017-12-25
CACCGCCGGGCGCGAACTCCAGCTCCCGCCGCTGTGAGCGAATCGCCCCGTGCGGGTTGACTCGCTGTCGCGGTCGCCCGTCCCCGCGGGCGAATTCGCGCCGGGCGGGCCTACGGCTCGGTGCCCGGTGGCGGGGTGCGGTGATCGGGTCGAGCCGGCCGCACCCCACCGGGGTGAACCTACTTGTACATGCCCTTGCGGAAGATGGCCTCGGCCTTGGCGGCTGCCGCTTCCGCGCGGTCTGCGGCCTGCGAGGCTCGGGTCGCGCCCGCCTCCGACCGCGCCGCAGCGTCCTCGGCGCGCTGTGCTGCCAGCTCCGCCGGGCTCGGGCCCTTGTCCGCGCACCCCGAGGCGCCCAGTCCAGCCATGACCAGGGCCGCCACCACCACCACCTTCTCGAACCGTCTCCGCATCTCCCTGCCTCTATTTTCTCTCGGGCCCCCGGGCCGGTCGCGCCCGCGCGGCGTGGCCGATCCCCAGAGAGCGTTCGTGGCGACGGTCGCACGACACGGAGAGACAGACAAGGGCTCCGGCCTTGGGGTCGGCTCGTAATCGCCGCGCATCCCGGTGCCGGCGAGCATCGCGACCGCAGGGACTGTCGGCTGCCGGGTCGGCTTGTTAGATCGGCCCTGTCCGGCCCGTTGCCGGACGAATGAACCAGGATTGCACCGGCCCGAGCTCGCGGCCGCGTTCAGAGGAGCGTCTCATTCATGGCCACGATGATCACCGACGAGTGCATCAATTGCGGCGCCTGCGAGCCCGAATGCCCGAACACGGCGATCTATCAGGGCGGCGTCGAATACGAAGCGCTCGACGGCACCAAGCACCCCCCGCTCTCGAACGACTTCTTCTACATCGTGCCCGAGAAGTGCACGGAGTGCGTCGGCTTCTTCGATCAGGAGGCGTGTGCGGCGGTCTGCCCGGTTGATTGTTGCGTGCCGGATCCGGGCCGAGTCGAGAGCGAGGAACTGCTGGCGGTGCGGGCGAAGGAGATTCACCCGGACAAGGACTTCTCGGGCGAGCTGCCCTCGCGCTTCCGCAAACCGGCGGCCGGCGACGGCTCCGTGGCACCTCCGGTAGGCGGTGCCACGGCGGCCACTGCCCCGATGGCCGCGGGGGCGGCCAACTCGCGAGCTCCGATGGCCGCGCCGATGGTCCGCTTCGGCAAGATCGAGCGCAAGATCGAACCGCTCGCCGCGCCGGTGGCGCGCAGCGGACCGGTCGCCGACGCGTTGCCGATCGAGTTCGCCGACGCCCTGAACATCGTCTCGGCCGGCGCCCCGGTGGGTGCGGGCTCGCGGCTCGTCCGGCTCTTGGTCTGCCTCGGTCAGCCGCTCCTCGGCGCGCTGCCGGCAGCGGCCAAGGTCCGCCTCGAGGAGGCGATGGGCGATCGGCGTATTTTTAGCGCCAGCGGGGCCACCGCCTTCAACATCATGCTGCACGTCCTGCTGCTGCCCTTGCTGGCCATCGGCTTCGCTGTTCTGGTCGAAGGGGAGAGCATCTACACGCGCGGCCTAACCGCCTGGTTCTTCTTCGGGATGATGGCTGCGATCGGCGAAGCCCTCTGGCGGCTGCGGGAGGCCGTGATCTTCGCCCGTCCGGTCGACGAGGTGGTGTGGCGTGGCAGCATCTACGGCGTAGCCCTCCTGCCCGTGGCAATGCTGCTGGCATCGCGGGCCGGTGCGGCGCGCCGCAAGGGCGAGGTTTCGGTCGAGGGCTTCTACGGTCAGGACACCGCGTTCGACGACAAGCGTGAACGCGAGCGGCGCTACGGCGAGATCTACGCTTTCGAGGAGCGTCCCGACGGTTGGGTTCTGCGCCTCGAGCTGCCGCGACGGATCCCGCCCTCGGGTGTTCGGGATCAGCTCGGCCTCGGCGAGATCATGCCGGATTATGAATTGACAGTCCGTGTTCTCGCCGGCGCGTTGCAGGTTCACGGCCGCGTCGTCGACGAACGCCTGCGTGTCGTGGCCGCTACGGCCCCGGCGTTCCCGCCGGACTTCACGATGCAGGTGCCGCTGCGCGAGCGGCCGCTGGGCTTCGTGCAGCAGTATGCGGACAAGCTTCTCGAGATCGTCGTCCTCAAGCCGTCGGCGATCGACAAGCTGCCGCGTGCGGCTGATGCTGCCTGAGGTCCGGATTCTGGCGCTTGCGGCCGAGCTTCCGGGCGAGCCGGTGGCGCTCGGCGGATTCTTCGGTTGTAGCGAGGCGGAACTGAGCGCTGCGACCGGTATCGCGGCGCTGTACCACTCGGCCGACGGCGACGGCCCCTCGGCCCTGGCCGAACGTGCGGCCCGGCGCGCGCTCGAAGCCGCGGGCGTGGCCCCCGCAGACGTCGCCATGGTCATCTTCGCGACCGCGACGCCCGACGTGAACTTTCCGGGGGCGGCCTGCTTTCTGCAGGACAGGCTTGGCCTCGGTACCGTACCGGGGCTTGACGTGCGAGCGCAGAGCGCAGGATTTCTCTGCGGCCTCGAACTCGCCACGGCCTTTTGTGGCAATTCGGGCCCGCTGCAGGCGCGGCCGACGCTTCTCGCGGCGGGCGAGGTGCTCTCGAGCGGTCTCGATCTCACGCCTGCGGGTCGCGAGATGGCGAGCCGGCTCGGCGATGGCGCTGCCGTGGCGCTGGTCGGGCCGGGCACAGCCGGTCTGGCCGTGCGCGCGCTCGAATGGGCCACCGATGGCGAGCTGGCCGAGAGCTTCTGGTGCGAGGCGCCGGGGAGCCAGCGCATGGCCGGGCGCGTCCAGGCCTCGGATTTCGAGACGGGCCGGATCTACCCGCAGGCCGACGTCGCGGCGCTGGCCCCTGTGGCGCGCGAGCGGCTTGCCGACGCGCTGGCGCGCGTTCGGGCGAGCGTGGGCTGGCGGGCGGACCAGGTGGATCTGGCCATTGTCGACTGGATCGATCCCGAGGTGGCGCAGGAGGCGGCGGCCGCCGCCGGGTTGGACGGAGACGGGCAGGTGGTCGTGCCGACACGCCGCTTCGGCAACGTCTTCGCGGGCGGGTTGCCGATCGCGCTCGCCCAGGAGATGCCGCGACTCGGCGCCGGGGCGCGGATTCTGCTCGCTGCCGCCGGTCCCGGCTTCTCGTGGGGGGCGGCCGCGCTCGAGCAGGGCGCGCGGGCATGATCGCGCGCACCCATATCCTCGGCCTCGGCACGGCGCTGCCGGAGCACGTCGTGACCAACGACGATCTCAGCGGCCTGATGGACACTTCCGACGAGTGGATTGCCCAGCGCACCGGGATTCGCGAGCGCCGCCACATCCAGACCGACACGGGGGCGACCGATCTCGGTGCTGCGGCCGCGCGCGCAGCACTGGCCGACGCCGGTACCGACATCGACGCCATCGACGCGATCATCTTCGCGACGCTCTCGCCCGACATCGACTGGCCCGCGTCAGCGGTCTTGCTCGCGCGCAAGCTCGGCGCCCGGCCCATGCCGGCCTTTGACGTCCGCGATCAGTGTTCGGGTTTTCTCTACTCGCTCGCGGTGGCGGACGCGCTGATTCGCGCTGGCCGTGCCCGCCAGGTGCTCGTCGTCGGCGGCGAAGTCCACTCGACCGGTCTCGACTTGACGACACGCGGTCGCGAGGTGGGCGTGATCTTCGGCGACGGGGCGGCTGCGGCGGTGATCGGCCCGACGCCCGACGCGCAACGGGGGCTGCTCTCGGTGCACCTGCACGCCGAGGGTGCTTTCGCCGAGCGGCTGTGGATCGAGGTCGTCGCCAGTCGCCGCAAGCCACGGATTCGGCTCGAGGATCTCGCGGGCGACGATCCGGCCATCTATCCGCACATGAACGGTCGCTACGTGTTCAAGCACGCCGTCACCCGCTTCCCCGAAGTGATTCGTGAGTCGTTGGCCTTCAATGGGCTCTCGACGGACGACATCGACGTCCTGGTCCCGCACCAGGCCAATCTTCGCATCAGTCAGTTTGTCGCGGCCGAGCTCGGTCTCGACGAGGCGAAGGTTGTCAACAATATCGACCGTTACGGCAATACCACCGCCGCCTCGATCCCCCTGGCGCTGGCCGAGGCCGTGCGCGACGGGCGCGTGACGCGTGGCCGGACGGTGTGCCTCGCGGCGTTCGGCGCCGGTTTCACCTGGGGGGCGGCGGTTCTCCGCTGGTAGGAGCGATGCTGTGGCGCGCTCCCACCACCGCGGTTTGTCTGCGACCGATGGTCGAGCACGATATTGACGTCGTCGTGGGGCTGGCGCTGGCAGCCGACCTGCCCAATGCCAACCGCACCAGCCTGGAGCGGGAGTTCACGCTCTCCTTCTCGTGCCGGCAGGTCGCCGAGCGTGAGGGGCGGCTGATCGGCTACTCGATCCACTGGGATCTCGGCGACGAGGCCGAGCTGCACGCACTCGCTGTCGCGCCCGAGGCGCGCCGGCAGGGAGTCGGCCGGGCGCTCCTGCGCGGAGTCCTGCTCCACGCGGGAGCTGGGCCGTGCATTCTCGAGGTGGCGGAAGACAACCATGCCGCCCGGGCACTCTATGAGGAGTGCGCTTTTTACCCGCAGGGCCGGCGCCAGGACTACGACGGGCCGGGCCGCTCCTGCCTTCTGATGCGGCATGAGGCGGCACCTTCTGCGGGAGACGTGGCTGCGTCCATTGGGGGCAAAGGTTTCGGCATTGCCGGAGTCTGAAATTTCGATTACCATCGGTTGGTTCGCTTTGTCTGCTGGCTTGGGAGGGTGTTTGAGATGTTCAAGGTTGGTGAGAAGGTCGTCTACCCCGCCCACGGCGTTGGCATCATCGAGAGTATCCAGAGCAAGACGATCGCGGGAACGGAGAAGAAGTTCTACATGCTCCGCTTCCTCGAGAGCGACATGACGATCATGGTCCCGACCGAGAACGTCGATGCGGTCGGCCTCCGCCGCATCATCGGCAAGGAGACCGTGGCGCAGGTCTACAAGATCCTGCGCGACAAGCGGGTCGAGGTCGATCAGGTGACCTGGAACCGGCGCTACCGCGAGTATACCGACCGCATCAAGACAGGTTCAGTCATTGAGATCGCCAAGGTCCTGCGCGACCTCTTCGTGCTCAAGGGCGACAAGGAACTGTCGTTCGGCGAGCGCAAGATGCTTGACACGGCCCGTAATCTTCTCGTCAAGGAACTGGCGATCGCACGCGCCCATCCCGAGGAGAAGATCATGGAAGAGCTCAAGGCGATTTTCGCGCCCTGAGTTCCGCCGGCAGCGCGTCGTTGAGCGAACCGCTGCGCAGTCCCTTCAGATCGAGCACGGCGTGGCGGAAGCCGGCCCGGCGCACGCCATCGGCCAGCGTGCGTGGCATCTCTCCTGCAGTTGCCCGCGGGAGGTCCGCCACGGGTAGTTCGATCCGGGCGGTGTCGCCATCGAGTCGCACCCGGAGTTCACGAAACCCCAGCGCCCGCACCGCCGCCTCGGCCCGCTCGATGCGCGCCAGCGCCTCGCGGGTGACGGGGGTGCCGTAGGGAATGCGCGAGGCGAGGCATGGGCTCGCCGGCTTGTCGGCCGTCGGCAGCCCGCGTCTGGCGCTGATCGCGCGCAATCCCGCCTTGTCGAGCCCGGCTTCCACGAGCGGGTGGCGCACGTCGCGCTCGCGGGCCGCGGCGAGCCCCGGGCGGTAGTCGGAGAGGTCGTCGAGGTTGACGCCGTCGACGATCGTCGCGAGGCCCAGGCGATCGGCCTCGCCGCGACAGAGCGCGTAGAGGTTGTCCTTGCAGAACCAGCAGCGATTGGGTGGATTGACGGCATAGCCGGCGATTCGGGTCTCGTCGGTCTCGACCACGAGGTGGTGCGCTCCGATGCCGGCGGCGAAGGCTCGGGCATCGACGAGTTCGTGTTGCGGCACGGCCGCCGAGGCGGCGGTGAGTGCAACGCAACGTTCGCCCAGCACCTCGTGGGCGACATCGAGCACCAGGCTCGAATCCACCCCGCCGGAGAACGCGACCAGCACCGAATCCATGCCGCGCAGCGTGCGACGCAAGCGCTCGAGGGCGGCCGTCTCGGCTTGTGGCGCGGAACTCATCGACATCGGTGGTCCAAGGCTCCGGCGTGGGCGCACGCTGGCCGAGGTGCCGGGGCGGGCGGGTTCAAATCCCTTCCCCGCGGAAGAGTTCGGTCGTGAGGTAGCGGCCGCCGGCGTCGCAGAGCACCGTCAGCACGACCGCATCGGGGGGCAGCTCACGGCAGAGCCGGAGCGCCGCGGCACAGTTGGCGCCCGAGGAGATGCCGGCCAGGATTCCCTCGGTACGCGCCAGCGCGCGCGCGATCGATGCCGCCTCGTCGTCGTCGACTGTCTCGATGCGTTCGATGATCCCGCGATCGAGGACGGGGGGCACGAAGCCCGCACCGATGCCCTGGATCGCGTGGAGTCCCGGAGCGCCGCCCGAGAGAACCGGCGAGCGGGCGGGCTCGACCGCGACGATCCGGCAGTCCGGACGTTCGCGTCGCAGCACGCGGCCCACGCCGGTGATCGTGCCGCCGGTGCCGACCCCCGCGACGAAGGCGTCGAGCCGCGGCATCTGCGCCAGAATCTCGCGCGCGGTCGTTGCCTCGTGGATCGCCGGATTGGCCGGATTCTCGAATTGTTGCGGCATGAAGGCGTGCGGTTCGCTCGCGGCGATCTCCCTGGCTCGGGCGACGGCCGCGTGCATGCCGTTGGAATCGGGCGTCAGCTCGACCGCAGCCCCGTACCCTTCGAGCAGACTCTGGCGCTCGCGACTCATGGTGTCGGGCATGGTCAGGATCAGTCGGTAGCGCTTGACCGCCGCGACGAGAGCCAGTCCGATACCGGTGTTGCCGCTCGTCGGTTCGACGATCACACCGCCCCGCGCGAGCTGGCCCGTGCGCTCGGCCTGCTCGATCATCGCCTTGCTGATACGGTCCTTGATGCTGCCGCCGGGGTTGGCGAACTCGCACTTCGCCCACAGCTCGGCGCCGCCCTCGGGGGCGAGGCGACGAAGCCGCACCACCGGAGTGTCGCCGATGAGGTCGAGCGGGGAGTCGGCGACGGCGTTGGGGGCGGGCATGGCGCGATGCTAACCGGGAGGACACTCCGATGCATTCGCGCGAGGCGTTGATCCTCTTTCCGGGAGCTCTCGGCGACATGGTTTGCCTCGAGCCCGCCGTCGCCTGGCTTGCCGCGCGAGGTCGAGTGTTGACCATCGCCGCGCGGGGCGCAGCGCGAGAGGTCACGTCGTTCTTTCCGGCGCGGCCGCAGGCGGTGTCGCTCGACGCGCCCTGGGTTGCCCGGCTCTTTGCCCCGATCATGGTGGGTGACCCGCCCGACATTCCGGCCCCGCTGCGGGCGGCGGGCCTCGTGGTGAGCTTCACCGGGCGCGGTCATCCCGCCGCCGAAGCCCGGCTCGCCGCCGCGGGGGCGAGCGCTCATCCCTTTCCCGTGCGGGCCGGAACGACAGGGCACGCCGCCGATATTTTTCTCGCTGCCGTGTCGGACGGGCACGCGTCCGGGCCAGGGGTGCCGCGCCTCATGCCTGTAGCCAAGATCGCCGTCGAGCCGGGCCTGCTCGTCGTTCATCCGGGAAGCGGCGGGTCCGCCAAGCGGGCACCGGCGTCGATCTGGCTCGGGTTGATCGACGACTGGCGGCGCGTCGCGCGCGGTTCGGTCGAGGTGTTGCTCGGGCCGGCCGAGCCGCAGGAGGACGATCGCTGGAGGGCCGTCGGCGCCTCGGTGGTCCGTCCCGAGGACACGAGTGCCCTGGTCGGTCGCATCGCCCGGGCCTCGGTCTTCGTGGGCAACGACGCCGGGCCGAGCCACGTCGCGGCCGCGCTCGGCGTCCGCACGATCGTCTTCTACACGGTGACCCAGCCCGCGGCCTTTGGTCCGCGTGGCTTCGTCGCGGCGGTGCAGGGGGCGCACGAGGATCCGGAGCGTGCGCTCGCGACCGCGAGCCGACTCGCCTTGACAGCCCACGGCTGTGGTCTAAACGGCGCCACGTGGCTTGCGGCGGTCTCGGAGCAGCGCGGCGATTTTTCGCGAGATTGATCGAAACGTCGCCGGCACGGAACGTCCAAACGCCTGCCGGCGGCGTGGAGTGGCCATGAGCGATCGGGAGCAAGACAGGGACAGTGCCGGCGGCTTCCGGGTTGTCGACCGGCGGCGCTTCGACGCCGAGGGCCAGGAACGCGAGACGACGGAATCCGTCGTGGGCAAGAGCGAGTCGGTAGAGCCCGCCGCCGAACGGCCCTTGCCTGCGTTCACGGCAGCGGCGGCGCCCGTGCCGCAACAACCGGCTGCACCAGTGCCGGAGAGTCCGTCCACGGCGCGTGCTGTGCCCCAGGGCGAGCCCTTCGAAGGCGAATCTCCGGTCGAGGCGCCGAGTCTCGGCCAGCTCATCCTGAGTCTCTACACCCAGACCATGCTCGCCCTCGGTGAGGTGCCGACACCCGGAGGGCAGCCCGCCACTGTCGATGTCGACTCGGCCCGCTACACGATCGACCTGCTCGGTGTTCTCCAGCTCAAGACCCGGGGCAACCTCGACCCCGAGGAACACCAGCTCCTCGAAAATGCTCTCTATGATCTGCGTGTCCGCTTCGTGGCCCATCGCCATGGCGAGTGAGCGAAGCTGTTTGGAAGATCTCTCGGTGGAAGGAAGGTTCTGATGCGAAGCGTGTTCCGAATCATTGTTTTGATCGTGGTGGGATTCGCTCTTGGCGCCTGGGTCTCGCACCAGCGGGCCGAGATGATGGCGGCGGGGCCTGTCGGCTCGGCTGTGGCGACGGCCGCGGCAGAAGAGGACCACGACGGCGATGACCACGGGAAACACGCGACCGGCGGCGCCTGCGGCGCCTGCACCTTGCCGGACTTCACCGAACTCGCTGCAAGGCTGCGGGGCTCGGTGGTCAATATCTCGACCAAGGCGGCGAAGCAGAGCACCTCTGGTTTCCGCGGACAGCTTCCTCCCGGCGATCCCTTCGAGCATTTCTTCGGCGCTCCCGGCGGTCCTGGCGGCGGCGGTGGTGGCCAGCCCCGGGCGCCCGAGCGCAGCCTCGGTTCGGGCTTCGTGATCGATGCCGAGGGGTACATCCTGACCAATAATCACGTCGTCGAGAACGCGAGCAGCATCAAGGTCAAGCTTGAATCAGGAGAAGAGCTGGAAGCCAAAATGATCGGGCGCGATCTCAAGACCGACGTGGCGTTGATCAAGATCGAGCCGCCGCATCCGCTGGTGGCGGTTCCGTTCGGCGACTCGTCGGACCTCAAGGTCGGCGAATGGGTCATGGCGATCGGCAACCCCTTCGGCCTCGAGTTCTCGGTGACCGCCGGCATCGTGAGTGCCAAGGGCCGCTTCATCGGCCAGGGCAATTACGACGATTTCATCCAGACCGATACGCCCATCAATCCCGGAAATTCGGGTGGTCCGCTGATCGATCTGCAAGGTCGCGTGGTCGGTATCAATACGTCGATCTTCAGCCGCAGCGGCGGCAATATCGGCATCGGTTTCGCGATCCCGATCGATCTTGCGCGCGAGCTGATCCCTCAGCTCAAGGAGAAGGGCAAGGTCGTGCGGGGTTGGATGGGTGTGATGATCCAGAAGGTCACGCCCGAGCTGGCCGAATCTCTCGGCATGGAGCACGCCGAGGGGGCGCTGGTGGCGGACGTCGTCGCGGGTGGACCGGCCGCCGATGCGGGAATCAAGGTGGGCGACGTGATCGTCAGCTTTGACGGCACTCTGGTCAAGGAATCGACCGAGCTGCCGATGCTGGTGGCGCGTGAGCCGATCGGCAAGTCGGTCGATCTCCTGGTCCAGCGCGGCGACGAGCAGAAGACGCTGGAACTCGTCATTCGCGAGATGGCCGACGACGAGGGGGTGCTCTCGGGCGAGGCCTCCTCGGCGCTGGGGCTCACCGTGCAGAACTTGACGCCCGAGATCGCCGAGACGCTCGGTCTTGATGCCGGTACGAAGGGCGTCCTGGTGTCTTCGGTTGACCCCGATTCGTCGGCGGCCGAGGCGGGACTGCGGCGCGGCGACCTGATCGTCGAGGTCAACCGCCACGCGGTTGCCGACGTCGGGGCCTACTCCGAGCAGATCGGCAAGACTCCGAAGGGCAAGAGTGTGCTGATGCTGGTGCGCAGAGGAGAGAGCACGATCTTCATTGCGATCAAGCCCGCACAGGAATGATCGTTCTCGGTCTCGAGTCGTCCTGCGACGACACGGCGGCGGCCGTCCTCGAGGACGGCCGCGAACTCTCAAGCGTTGTGGCGTCGCAGGACTTGATCCATGCACCTTTCGGCGGCGTGGTGCCGGAGCTGGCGGCGCGCAACCACCTCGCGCAGATCATACCCGTGATCGAGCTGGCGCTGGATCGTGCCGAGATCGACATCGCGGGCATCGACGCCGTGGCGGCTACGCGCGGTCCGGGTCTGCTCGGCTGTCTGCTGGTCGCGTTGCAGACCGCCAAGGGGATCGCGCGCAGCCGCGGTCTGCCGCTGGTGGGCGTCCATCATATCGAGGGCCACCTGCTCTCGACCGAACTCGACCAGCCTCTGCCGCGACCTTTCCTCGGCATGGTCGTCTCGGGCGGACATTCGGCGCTCTACCTGTCCGAAGCCGAGGGCCGCTGGAAATTGCTCGGCGAGACGCGGGACGACGCCGCGGGCGAGGCTTTCGACAAGGCCGCCAAGCTGCTCGATCTCGGTTACCCCGGCGGCCGTCGCATCGAGGCCCTCGCGCGGGAGGGCGATCCGGCGACGCTCGTTCTGCCGCGACCCCGTGTGCGCAGCGAGGCGGTCGATCTCAGTTTCAGCGGTCTGAAGACGGCACTCTGGCAGCGCTTGCGGGAGCGACCCGATCTGCCGCCGGCCGGCGTAGCCGCCTCCTTCCAGGCTGCGGTGGTCGAGACTCTGGTGGCGGCGGCACGGCGTGGGTTGGAAAAGACGGGGGCCGGCTGCCTGGTCGTGACGGGTGGGGTCTCGGCCAACGGCGCGCTGCGCGCGGCGATGGCCGATCTCTGCCGTGACGTGGGCGTCATGCTCGTCGTGCCGCCACTCGCGCGCTGCACCGACAATGCCGCCATGATCGCGTTCGCCGGCTGGCGGCGTCTGGCCCGGGGCGAGAGCGATCCCCTCGACATCGAGCCCATGCCGGTGTGGCCACTGGGGCGCTGACAAGATCTCCCGCGCCGCCCCACGCGGAGCTGCCGCGCGGCTACGCAACCGCCCTCAGGGCGATCAAGCAATGCAATTATGGCCTGCCGCCTGCGGGTGGTCCCTGCCGCCAATTCAGGATTGGTGCTGCTTTACGGGGAGGTCGGCCGGATGATTCTCGAGCGGCAGGATCGCGCGGGCTGGGGTGCCAAGATGATCGACCGGCTGCCCACGCACCTGCGCGAATCATTCCCGGCCATGAAGGCGTTTCGCTCGCGCAACCTCAAGTACATGCGCGCCCTGGCCGCTCAGGTGTTCACGGACCCGCACATCCTCGACGTTCTCGGCACTGCCGATCCACGCCGTGTGCGCGAAGTCGAGAGAGCGCTGCCCGGAGGGGTAGTTTCGACGCCGGGGGCAATGCCATCCAGCGCCCAGAAGCCCGTCGATCAGGGGGCCTTCCACGGTGGTCTCGACCCCTGCTTGCGGACGGTGTAGCCGCCGGCAGCCTTGCGGGACGACGATGGGAGGACCACGGACACGCCGACATGCTCTCGGGCAGAACTTCCTCGTTGATCCGGGGGTCGCCCGAGCCGCACTGGCACTCGCCGAACTCAGGGCTGCGAGTTCGGTGCTGGAGATCGGCCCCGGGCATGGCGCCCTGACCGACGTTCTCCTCGGCGCCGGACACGAGGTGTTTGCCGTCGAGATCGACCCTGCGCTCGGGGCGAAGCTGAGTGCCCGCGGGCATGGGAACCTGCACGTCGAGCAGGCTGATTTTCTACGCCTGCCCCTGTCCGCGATTCCGGCCAGAGTGCGGAATGTCGTCGCGAACCTGCCCTATTCGAGTGGAACAGCCATGGTGTCGCGACTCGTGACCGAGATCGGGCGCTTCGAGCGGATCGTCGTGCTGCTGCAGCGCGAGGTCGCCGAGCGGCTCTGCGCCGGTCCGGGAGAGCACGCCTATGGCGCGCTCTCGGTCCTCACAGCAATGGGAGCCGCGGCACAGCTCGGGCCGATCGTGCCACCCTCTGCCTTTCGGCCGCAGCCCAAGGTCGAGTCGGCACTGGTCCGGCTCGATTGTCGCATGCAAATTCCAGAAGGGGTGCCGGACGTTGCCGTTTTCCGGCGGGTGGTCCGTGGTGCCTTCGGGCAGCGTCGCAAGACGTTGCGCAATGCGCTCGGCTCGGCCCTTGGGCGCGAAGCCGCGCTCCTCGTGTTGGCGGCGGCGGGCATCGATGGCGGCCGCCGCGCCGAGACACTGGCTTTTGGAGAATTCGGCGCCCTGGCGCGGGCGGCTCTGGCGCTGGAGGGCGACACGAGTGGCGCGGAGGCGGCAGCTTCGCCTGCTGAGCCGGCGGGCGAGGGGGGCTGAATGCCCGAGTTGCCCGAGGTCGAGACCGTCCGGCGGACCCTCCTGCCCCACGTCCGCGGGCGACGGATCGCGCGGGTCGAGGTCCATGATCGCCGGCTCCGTGAACCGGTGCCCGAGTCGTTCGCTTCGCGCCTCGAGGGCCACCGCGTGGTCGGCGTCCGTCGCCGTGGCAAGTTCCTACTTGCCGATCTCGACGATGGCGGCGTCTGGCTGGTCCATCTCGGAATGAGCGGGCGTCTCTGCGTCGGCACGCCGCTGCCGGGTACGCCGCACGTTCACGTCCAGATCCTGTTCGAGGGGGGCGAAAAATTATATTTCCAGGATCCGCGCCGCTTCGGGGTCATGCGCGTCGAGGCGGGCGAACCCGAACTCGCGCTGGGGCCGGATCCGCTGGTCGAGGGGGTGGACGGCGAGATGCTCTGGGCTCTCACGCGGCGCTGCGGCCGCCAGCGCATCAAGACCTTGCTCATGGACCAGCGACGGATCGCGGGTCTTGGCAACATCTACGCCAACGAAGCCCTCTTCCGGGCCCGCATCCGGCCGGGACGGCGCGCGGGACGGCTCCGTCGGGCCGAGGCCATGGCGCTCGCCGCCGTCATCGGCGAGACGCTCGAGGAGGCGCTCGCCGCGGGCGGTTCGTCGCTGCTCGACTACCGCGATGCCGACGGCCGCGAGGGGGGCTTCCAGCGCCGCTTCCGCGTCTACGACCGCGCCGGCTTGCCCTGCGTGACTTGCGCCACGCCCATCCGCCATCAAGTGACTGCTGGCCGCTCGAGCTACTACTGTCCGACGTGTCAGCGCTGATTGTCGCGCGAGCAGCACCAGCGGACCGTTGATTCCGTCCGAGCGCGCGTGGGCAGCGCTAACGGGGGGTTGGGCTTGGCGAGGTTGGCGCGATGATCCCGCTCGGGCCGATCCTGTCCGAGCGGGACGCGCTGCAGGTTGCTTGCGCCGACGGGCGTCGCGTTGCGCCTTGTTCGCCGTGATTGCGTTGTTTCGTCGGGCACTTGCTGATACCTTCGACGCGCTCGTCGAGGCGACGGGTGCTGTAGTGGTGGTGGAGGTGGAGAGGAGATGCACGGCGTGAAGCGTGTGATCATGATCGGTGCGGCGCTGGCCCTCTGGCTCGGCGTGATGATCGGCCCGGCGGTGGCGGCCGATTTCCCGCGTCCGGCGGGGCTCGAGCCGGCGGTGGCTTTCTGGCGCAACGTGTTCGGGACCTGGTCGGAGAACCAGGTCGCGCTGCACGACAACGAACACCTCGGCGTCGTTTACGAGGTCGTCGATCTCCGAGATCTGGTCGGGGCCGATGGTCGGCCCGAGGCCCGGTACACGCGCGAGCGTGAGGCTCGTGTCAATCGGGCAAAAGCGCGCATCGTCGCAGCGCTCGAGAAAGCCCATCGCCACGGTCTTGGTGCGAAGGTTTTGAGCGCCCCAGAACGGGAAGTGGTGCGCAAGGCGAACGACCTGCCCGGCGGGCGGACCCGCTTCCGGCAGGCCGGAGCGCGACTGCGCGGGCAGAGTGGCCTGCGCGAGCGTTTTTCCGCCGGTCTCGCGCGGCGCAGCGGCTACCTCGAACGGATGCGCGAGGCCTTCGTGGAACGAGGCCTGCCCCCGGGTCTCGCCGATCTGCCCATGGTCGAGTCCTGCTTTGATCTGGAGGCGTACTCGCGCGTCGGCGCCGCCGGTGTCTGGCAGTTCATGCCGTCCACCGGTCGCCAGTATATGCACATCAACTCGGCCATCGACGAACGACGCGACCCGCTGCGTGCTACTACAGCCGCCGCCGAGCATCTCGGTCGCGACTACGCGGCGCTGGGAAGCTGGCCGCTTGCGATCACGGCCTACAACCACGGTGCGGGAGGCATGCGCCGCGCTGCACGCGAGCTCGGCACGACGGATATGGGAGTCATTGCCCGGCGGTACAAGAGTCCGAGCTTCGGGTTTGCGTCGCGCAATTTTTATGCCGAGTTTCTGGCCGCGCACGACGTGGCGCGCCAGGCTGGGCGCTACTTCGGACCGATCCGCGCGATCCCGGCGCCACGCACGCGCGACGAGAGGGTCGCTAGCGGGACCCACGTCCGCGACCTGGCGCGCCGCCATGGCTTGACGATTGAGGAGATGGTCGCGCTCAACCCGGCGATTCTGCCGGCGGCGGTGCGCGGTCAGGTCCGCTTGCCCGGTGGCACCCGAATCCGCCTGCCGCGGACGCCTGACGATCTGCGCGTGGCCAGCGCGCATCTCGGCGACCGCCGCCGCCAGCTCGCCGCCGATGCCTCGCGCAGCGTGGTCCATCAGGTCCGGCGCGGCCAGACACTGGCAGCGATCGCACGGCGCTACGGAACCAGCGTGCGGGCGATCCAGACCGCCAACGACGTGCGGCACCCCAACCGCATCCAGGTCGGCGCCCGTCTCCTGATCCCGCCGAACGGCTAGCTCAGGGCGCAGGCGAGCCCCGCCGTGGTTCTCGCCATGAGCTGTACGATCCGCGAGATCCGCCGGGCGATCTCCCCGTGAGTCAAGCAGGACGGGCGACCCGTTGAAGGTCTCCGCGTGGGGGCGCGGTCCATGTCTTGCGGGCGTACCGCTCGGACGCGCGGCGCTTCGGTGCCGAGCCTGGGTGTGTCGTCTCCGCAGTCCACAGCGACCCTACCGGGCTGCCGTCTCAGGGCGTCGGGGCCGTGCGCACTGTCCACATCAAGGGCCCGAGAGAAGGCGGGCGGTCGATGCGCCTGATGGTTTCTCGCGTCATCGGGGTCGGTCGCGAGGCGATGGGCTACTTCGGGTGCGCGATCATATCAACGAGATAATATGCATCACCCTTGATCTGGAAGTAAAAACGCCAGTCTCTTGTGTCTCGGGCCTGCCAAACATCTCGTACCTCGTCGGCTTCCTGGCACGAAGGGAAGGGTGGAGGAGGTTCCCTGCAAGGAGTTCTACCTTCCGATCAAGGGTCTTTTGGATCGCCGGAGGAGCGTCGCGGTAGCTGCGCCGAAAGCGCTCCGAGAAGAAGACTCGCATCACGCTGAGCCGCGGGTTTTCTTCTCACCCCGCAGCGCTGCGGCGAGCTGCCTTGCCGAGCGGTAGGGGCCATGCGCCCGGCCCTTTCGGATGTCGTTGAGGCCTTCGTCGATGCCCCGATCGACGAGCGTCTTGGGGGCGAAGATCACCTTGCCCGAGCGGAGCTCTACCTCGAGGAAGTCCCCCGGGGCGAGCCGAAGTTGGTCGTGGATCAGCTTCGGAATCACGACCTGGCGGCTCGTTCCGATCTTCACGACGTGTCGTCGCTGTGATCCTCCGCTCGGCTTACGCTCTGGTTGTGGTTTCATATATTCATTTCTTGGGCCCGATGACCGCTCGCAGTCAAGTGGGGCGGCGCCTGTGAACGAAGGCGAGGCGGCGGGTCGGCGCATTTGGGGTACGCCTGATCGCTCAATGGCGGCGCGATTGCGCCGGCAGGAGCGTGCGGCGGCCCAGTGGGGGGTGCGGGCTTGTTGATCCGGACCTCCTTGGGAGGTGTGCCTTCATCGCGCTGGTGGTGCCACCTGGCCCGGGGAAGGGCGCGTAGGTTGCGGCACTGCAGGCGCGCGCCCTCCTCGGCGACCTCGGTGCAGGTCTCGGCCTTGGAGAGGACCTCCCGCTTGAACTCGCCGGTGAACGCCCGCCGAGGGGGGAGGCTACTTCTACGACGGCCGCCAACGGCTGGCGCCCCGGGCAGCCGCAGCCGCGACGGTGATGGCGCGACGGTGCGCATTTGCGGTCACGATCGCCCTCTCCGCTGGGGCCAGCGCTCAGCAATCAGTCCCGCCCTCGATTCCAAGTCCCACGGGCGCCACTGTCCCACTGGTGTGGGCAAATGAGGAAGGGGGCGGCGCGAGAGGCCGTCGCACGAGACGGGAATGATCATGGCGTTCGTGATAGGGTCGCCCCGTGAGCTTCCTGCCGATCAGCGTGCGGGTCGAGGGGTGCCGTTGCGTCGTCGTCGGAACGGACGCCGAGGCGGCGCGGCGGGTGCAGGCGTTGATTGATGCCGGTGCCGGGATCGTCGTGATCGGTGCGGCGGGCGAGGCCTCCTTTGAGGCTTTGTGCCGCCGCCACGCGAACATCGAGCGTCGGCGCCGGGCCTACCGCGCGGGCGACCTCGAGGGCGCGACCCTGGCCTTCGTGTGTGGTCCGGGCGTGCCGGTCGAGGCGGTGCGCGCCGAGGCAACCCAGCGCGGTCTGGCCCTGAACGTCGCCGACGATGCGGCGTCGAGCACATTCATCATGCCGGCCATCCACCGCCAGGGCGCGGTGGTGGTCGCGGTGAGCACGGGCGGCGCGAGCCCGGCGCTGGCGCGACGTGTCCGGGACGAGATCGCAGCACTGGTCGGACCCGAGTATGGCTCTGCAGCCGAGGTGCTGGCGGAGTTGCGTGCCCGCTTCGCGCGCGGCACCGAGAGAGCGCGTGCATTTACACGCTTGCTCGAGGGCGGGCTGGTCGAGGCCTTGCGCAGTCGTGACGGATCTCGCGTCGAACGGCTCACGGAACGTGCAGAAGAAGATCTGCACCGCGGCGCGCGGACGCGCGCGGACTGATGGACACATCAGCCGCGAGAGCACAGCCGCGCTACTCGCTGGAAAGCACCACGCGGGCGCGTACGGATTGATGGAGGCGCTGCTTCTCGACCTTGCTCTCGGCGCCTACTTGATCGGCACGATTGCCGCCGGCGCCGCACTGGTGCGGCCCGACGAGCGCGCTGCGCGCCTCGCTGTCCTGGCGCTGGCCGCGGGCTTTCTCCTCGGCTTCGCCATCGTTCTCGTGCGTTCGCTCGAACTGGGCGTCCTGGCGGTGTCGACAGGTGCAGAACAGACGGCACTCTTTGCCTGGCTTCTGGTCGGTGTCTATCTGGTCGCGCAAGTGCGTGGCCGCCTGGTCGTGCTCGGCGCTCTCATCGGGCCCATTGGCTTTGCGGGGACTCTCGCTGCCCTGGCCTCGGCGGGACGCGCGGCCGCAGTGCCGGACCTCCTGCGCAGTCCGTGGTTGCCGGTCCACGTGACGCTCGCCGTCGCGGGCGACGCGGCGTTTGCCCTCGCCGGGCTCGTCAGTGCGATCTACCTCTGGCAGGAGCACCAGCTCAAGGCCCACGCGAGTCGTCGCGCACTGGCCCGGCTCCCATCCCTGGAGACGCTCGATCGCATGAGTTTCCGTCTCCTGCTCTGGGGTTTTTTGACACTGACGCTGAGCGTTCTGGCGGGGCTCCTGTGGGCGGAGCTGACGCACGGCCGGCTTCTCAACTGGGAGCCGCGCACGATCTGGACAATGATCGTCTGGCTGGTCTACGCGCTGCTCCTGCACGCCCGCTTGACGGTCGGCTGGGGCGGGCGGCGGGCAGCAAGGCTCACGATCGCGGGCTTCGGCGTGCTCGCGCTCTCGCTGATCGGCGTCAACCTGCTGGCGCCGGGTAGTCACACGGGTGCCTACGGATGAGTGGAGCAGGGGCGAGAGGTCGGGTGGAGACGCTGCGGCCGCGTCGGCGCGAGGGCGAGCTGGTCGTGGTCGGTCTCAGCCATCATTCTGCGCCCGTGGAGTTGCGTGAGCGCGTCGCGGTGGCGCCCGAGCACGTTGGCGCGGCGGCGCTGCGTCTGCGGGCGGCGCTCCAGGCCCATGAGCTCGTGCTGGTCTCGACCTGCAATCGGCTCGAGGTCGTGGCGATGACCGAGGCTGGAGATCCACTGGAAGCCTTCGCCGCGGAGCTGACGCGCCACCACGAGCTGCCGCGCGCCGGTCTCGAGGGGCATCTCTACCTGCACCACGGGCGCGGCGCGCTGCGCCATCTCTTCCGCGTGGCCTCGAGTCTCGACTCCATGATTCTGGGAGAGCCGCAGATTCTGGGTCAGATCAAGGAACAATATCGTCAGGCGGCCGCGGTATCGGCGGCTTCGGGTGGCCTCAAGCGCTGTTTCGAGCGGGCTTTCCGGGTGGCCAAGCGGGTACGGACCGAGACCGGGGTGGGTCAGCTCGGCGTTTCGATGGCGGCGGCCGCCGTGGATCTGGCGAGCCGGATCTTCGATGATCTCGGTGACAAGACGGTGATGCTGATCGGGGCGGGTGAGATGGCGGAACTTGCCGCTCGGCACTTCCGGACAGCCGGAGCACGCGGCCTGATCTTCGTCAATCGCTCGTTTGACCGGGCAGTTGAACTGGCCCGTGGTTTCGGTGGCACGCCGGTCCCGCTGGAGCGGATCGAGCCCTACCTGCCGATGGCCGACGTGGTGGTGAGTTCGGTCGGCGGTGGCGGCTGGATTCTTGGTCCGTCGCACTTCAACGAAGCCCTCCGCCAGCGGCGACGGCGGCCGATGTTCCTGATCGATCTGGGCGTGCCGCGTAATTTGGACCCGGCGCTGAACGACATCGAGGGGATCTACCTCTACGATGTCGATGATCTCGATCGCGTGGCCGAGGAGCACCGGGAGCGGCGCGCCAGCGAGGCCCGCCGGGCAGAATCGATCATCGAGGAGGAGGTCAAGCGCTACTGGAGCCATTTGCGCGATGACGAGGTCCGACCGACGATCGTCGCCCTGCGCGACAAGGCCGAGGAGATCCGGCGCGTCGAACTCGAACGTGCCCTGCGCAGCCTGCCGGCCGCGAGCGATGCGGAGCGCGCGGTCCTCGAAGCGATGAGTGCGGCCATTGTCAATAAATTGCTGCACGGGCCGTTGGTGGCCCTCAAGGAACTGGCGCGCGAGGAAGCGGCGGCCGTCGAGGAGGCCGCGGAGATGGTGCGGCGGATGTTTGCCCTCGAGGAGTCACCGCCCGCGAGTGCTGCGCGGGATGAGGACGAGGGTGCCGAGAGCTGAACAAGAAGGGCCTGTACTGCGGATCGGAACGCGCGGTAGTCGGCTTGCTCTCGCCCAGTCGGGGCAACTGGTCGAGACGTTGCGGGCGGCGGGGATCGCAGCCCAACTCGAGGTGATCCGCACCAGCGGCGATCGTCTGCTCGACACGCCGCTGGCCCGCATCGGCGGCAAGGGCCTCTTCATCAAGGAACTCGAGGAAGCGCTCGTCGCTGGTTCGATTGATGGCGCGATTCATTCGTTGAAGGATGTTCCCGCGGCGCTGCCGGCCGGTTTCGCGATCGCGGCTGTTCCGCCGCGTGCGGATGCTTGCGATGTCCTCGTGCCGGCGGCGCGGCTTCGGGCACCCGCGGGCGACGGCTTGGAACTGCTGGCGGCCCTCCCGGCGGGGACGCGCATTGGCACGGGTAGTCTGCGCCGCCGCGCGCAGATCAAGGCCCGCCGGCCCGATCTCGAGATCGTGGCCCTGCGTGGCAACGTCGATACTCGCCTGTTGCGCGCTGACGAAGGCGTGGTCGATGTCGTGGTGCTGGCCGCGGCCGGATTGCGCCGGCTCGGTCTCGCCGTCGATGCCCGGTCGCTGCCGTGGGACGCTGTCGTTCCAGCGGCGGGGCAAGGGGCACTGGCGATCGAGATCCGGGCGGACCGGACCGGGCTGGGCTGCCGTCTCCGCGCCGTGGAGGACGCCGCCACGCGCGTGGCTTGCGAGGCTGAGCGGGCCTTCTGTCAGGCTCTCGGGGCGAGCTGCGTCGCCCCGGTTGCCGCGTACGCACGGGCCGTGTCGGCGGGCCGTCTGAGCTTGACGGGTCTGGTGGCGGGAATCGACGGCGATCCCGTGCTGCGCGACGAAATCGAGGGGGATGCCGCGCATCCGGCCTCGCTCGGTCGCGAACTGGCGGCGCGCCTGCTCGGACGCGGTGCCCGCGCCGTGCTTGACGCTGCCGCCGCCCACCCCGGCGTTTGATCGCAACTCTTCGCCCAAGCCCGTCTGGTGCGCGGGCGAGAGAGAGGGCACGCTCGGCCGGGATGCGAGCGGCATTGGGTTCAGCCGCAGGATCCCTTCATGGACCACGACCGCCGCATCGCCCGGTCCTCGGCGCGGCGCGGCCGCGATTCATCACAGCGCCGTCGTCGCGCTGACCACGGCATCCGGGGAGGGGTTGGTGTTGGAGCCGCCGTTGCCGAGTTGGCCTGCTGCGGCGTCGGCCCGCCTGGTCTGCTCAGGGCGGCGAGAGTCGCTCGAGGTGTTCGACCACGAAGAGGCGGCCGCCGGCGCGTTCGTAGACTCGGCCGCTGGTGCGTACGCGCGCGGCGAGATGGTCTTCGAGCAGGGTCCGGACGTCGCTGGCAGGGCCGCGCAAGGCGGCTGGGTAGAGCTCGTCGGTGTCGTCCTCCACGATTCCGAGTGGCGCACCGGCCCGGCTGCAAGTCAGCGCGCAGGGCCGGTGTCCCAGCCCGCGCGCCCCGTCGCGCAGGTAGCAGCCGAGTTCGACGACCTCGCCGATGATCTCGCGTTCCCGCCCGTGCTCGGTAACGCGCGCGGCGGCGTCGACATTTCGCGATGGGCCGGCGGGGGGAGTGGCCGCAGGTGTCGCGCTCGGCTCCTGGGCGCGAGCCGCGGTCGCGCCGATCAGTCCGAGCAGGAGGGCAGCCCAGATGCCGGGACGGGCGCGCCGTCCCCGACGGCACGTGTCGCCAAGCATGCGCTTGTCGCGGAGGGCATTCGGCTGCATGCCGTCGCGCTAGCAGACCGTCGACGGTCCGGCCCCCCGCCTGCGGCCTCGGCATGGCGCGCTGGGTGTGGAAGGTGGGCCCGGGTCGGAGCGTGGGCGTGGCCGGTTTCCGTACGTGACCTCGACTGGCCCGCGAGCTGGCGTGGCGCGGCGCCGGAGGTTTTGGCGAAACAACTCTTGTCCGTGAGGTCGGGCACGGGCGTGGGAGCCGTGCTGCGCGGGCATGAGTGCGCGTTCCTCCGCAGCTCCCCACAGGGGTGCCGGGGTCGCGCGTTTGCCGCATCGGGTGCCCCGGAGTAGCTCTCGGCCATGTCCTCGGGAGCGGTCTATCTGGTCGGCGCCGGCCCCGGCGCTCCGGGGTTGTTGACGCTGCGCGGGCGCGAGTGCCTCGAGCGGGCCGAGGTGGTGATCTACGACCAACTCGCCAACCCAGCCCTGCTCGGCTTCGCGCCGCGCACGGCGTTGCGCATCTTCGCGGGCAAGCATGGTCGCGCCGAGCGCCTCCTCGAGCAGGCGGAGATCAACGCCCTGCTGATCGATCACGCCCGTGCGGGCCGGCGCGTGGTGCGCCTCAAGGGCGGCGATCCCATGCTCTTTGGCCGGGGAGCGGAGGAAGCCTGCGTTCTCGCCGCGGCCGGGATCGTCTTCGAGATCGTCCCCGGGGTGAGCAGTGCGCTGGCGGTTCCGGCTTGCGCCGGCATCCCGGTGACGCATCGAGACTGGGTTTCTGGTGTGACGATCCTGACTGGCCACGAGGCCGCGCCAAAGGGTGGCGGGCCGGTGCGCTGGGATCTGATCGCGAGCGCGGGCAACACGATCGTGCTCTTGATGGGCGTCGTGCAGATGGCGCACAATCTGGCTGCGCTGCGCGCTGCCGGGTTAGCCGACGATACGCCGGCGGCGGCCATTCGCTGGGGTTCGACGCCGCGCCAGACGACGCTGGTCGGTACCGTTGCCAGTCTCGCCGATCTGGTCGCGACGCGGCGTTTGCGCCCCCCGGTGACCGTGGTGATCGGCGAGGAGGTGCGCTTGCGCGAGCGGATCGCCTGGTTCGAGAAGCGGCCCCTCTTTGGCCGCCGCATTCTGCTGACGCGCGCCCGTCATCAGGCCGGACGCTTGCAGGCCGAACTCGCCGCGCTGGGTGCGGAGCCGGTCGAGATCGCGGCCATCGAGATCGCGCCGCCAGCCGAGTTGGCTCCACTGCGGGCGGCTCTGGAAAGCATTGAAAACTACGACTGGATCGTCCTGACCAGCGAGAACGGCGTGCACCGGTTCGTCGAGGCCTTGCTCGAGTGCGGTCGGGATCTGCGCGACCTGCACCGCGCGCGCTTGGCGGCGATCGGCCCGGCGACCGCGCGGGCGCTCGCGGCGTGGGGTCTGCGTGCCGACCTCGTGCCCGAGGAGTTTGTCGCCGAGTCGCTGGTCGAGGCCTTCCGCAGCGGCGTGGCACTTGCGGGACAGCGCGTCCTGCTGGCGCGGGCCGCCGGCGCTCGAGAGCTTTTGCCCCGAGACCTGCGCGCGCTCGGGGCGCGAGTCGACGAGGTTCACACCTACGTGAGCCGGATCCCCGCCGATGCCCCGGCCGAGGCGCGCCTCGCCATCGCCGGGGGCCCGCTCGACGCGGTGACCTTCACCAGCTCGAGTACGGTGAATCACCTGCTCGACGTCCTCGATGCGACGGACCCCGGCGCGGCACGTGCCTGGCTCGAGAACGCCCGCGTGGTTTGCATCGGTCCGGTCACGGCGGCCACCGCCCGCGAGCGCGGGTTGCGGGTCGATGCCGTAGCCGAGACCTACACCATCGACGGGCTGGTCACGGCGCTCGGCAACCTGCTCGCGCCGCCTTGAACCGAGCCGCGGCCCGACCGGGGGGGGCCGTGTCGACCCGCCCGGCGCGTAGGTCATGGGGGCGAGTGGCCGTTCCTTCATACCGCGGAGATTCGAATGATCGCTCGACGACCCGCGCCGCACGCCAGCCACCTCCGAAGTCGAGGTGGCTCGCGATCGCCTGCGGCGGAACGCCCAGATGCGCAAGTGCCTCAGCACAGGGTAAGCAGCCTCAGCGCCGCACACGGGTGACGTGGATCTAAGGGCGCGCGGCCGCCCGTTGGTCACGTACCTCCGAGGTCGAGGCGCCGCGAGACCGCTCGCTGCAGAACGCTGAACCCGAGCGGCTCGTTGTGGTACGGGCGGCGCATGGCAAACGAGCCCAGCCCCCAGGCCGGTGTCTTTCCCGTGGTCCGCCCGCGCCGTCTCCGTCGCACCGAGCGCTTGCGGCGACTGGTCCGGGAGACCCACCTGGAGCCGGCGCAGCTCGTGCTGCCGCTCTTCGTGCGACCGGGCCGCGGCCTCGCCGAGGCCATCGGGGCGATGCCGGGCGTGCGTCAGTGGTCCGTTGACCGACTCGCCGAGGTTGCGGGCGAGGCCTGGGACGCGGGCGTGCGCAGCATCATTCTCTTCGGCATCCCCGAATCCAAGGACGCGGCCGGCAGTGCAGCGTGGCGCGACGACGGCATCGTGCAGCAGGCACTGGCCGAATTGCGCCGAGCCCTACCTGAACTCGTCCTCATCACCGACGTCTGCCTCTGCGAATACACCGACCACGGCCATTGCGGCGTGCTGCGCGATGGTGAGGTCCTGAACGATCCGACGCTGGAGCTGCTCGCCCGCGAAGCCGTCTCGCATGCCCGCGCCGGGGCCGACATCGTCGCGCCCTCGGACCTGATGGACGGGCGAGTTGGCGCAATCCGCAGCGCGCTGGACATGGCCGGCTTCGATCACCTGCCGATTCTCTCCTATGCCGTCAAGTATGCTTCTGGCCTCTACGGGCCCTTCCGCGAGGCAGCCGAATCGGCACCGCGTTCGGGCGACCGGCGCGGCTATCAGATGGACCCGCCCAATGGCCGCGAGGCCCTGCGGGAACTGGCGCTCGACCTGGCCGAGGGCGCGGATATGGTGATGGTCAAACCCGCTGGGACGAATCTCGACGTGCTCGCGGCCGTGCGGGCGGCTTGCGCGGTGCCGGTCGCCGCCTATCAGGTGAGTGGGGAGTACGCGATGATACGCGCCGCTGCCGAACGTGGCTGGATCGACGAGGCGCGGGTGGTGGACGAGAGCTTGTTCGCGATCCGTCGGGCCGGAGCCGACCTGATCTTGACATACTTCGCCACCGAGGCTGCGCGCCGCCTGAAGGCAGGGACGACCGCCGTCTGAAGGGAGCTGCCAGCGCCCACGTTCCGTGGAAGCGAATGCGTTCGGTCCGCAGCCGACCGTATGCTCCCGCCCGATCGTGCCGGCGACCACGTTCAGTGGAAGCCGAAGCGTTCGATCCAGTCCTCGCGCGCGGGGCCCAGGTCGAGTCGCAACGGCAGCGAGCGGGCGCGTGCGCCACGCTCGCCCACCCGCAGGGCCGAGGGGATCTTGCGGCCATCGACGCTCATATCGATCGTCAATGCCGAGAAATCGCCCGAGAGGGTCACCGCGAGGGTCTCGCTCCGCGCTCCGAGCGGTACTTCCCAGAGCAGGCGCTCGGGCTTGCCTTGACGAATCTGAAAGGATTCCGAGCCGATCTCGACATCCTTGATCGCCCCCTCTTCCAGCAGGAGTCGGCCCTCGATCGTGGCCGGAGTCTGGCCGGGCTCGAAGAGAAGATGCAGGCGACCGCCCTCGAGCCAGAGGTCGCAGCGCGGTGCCCCGGCCGGATCGTCGGGAGGCAGGGCGGGGGGACGGCCGTGCAGCACCCGGAAGGGCACGACGTCGAGCGCGCGTGCCTCCGGTGCGAGCCCACCGCCGAGAAGGGCACAGGTCGCCACGAGCCAGAGCCCGAGGCGGGATCGAACCCGCGGGCTCACGGCGCGGCCGCGGGTTCCGGATCGGGCTCGGCGCCGGCTTCGATCCAGTCGGCGATCAAGGCGAGCTGTTCGGGCGAGAGAGGCATCGCGCCGATCGGCATCGCGCTCCCCTCGCCGGGGGAGAGATCGCCCGTGAGCTTGCGCATCAGGAAGCTGTCCTGGGCGAGGAAGGGATCGACCCGGAGCAGGCCTGCGGCCGCGGCGGTCGGGTTGGCTGCTTCGACGTCGACCAATTCGTCGTAGGACTCGCCCGCGGTCAGGGAGAGGTCGCCGGCGCGGCCGGCGGCACTGTGGCAGGCCTGCTGCGTACAGCCCGCGTCGAAGATCTCGGTCTGGATGGTGGCGTAGGTGCCGCCTCCCGCGGGCGGCGGGCCGTCTCCGGCGCAGCCGACGGCGAGGCCGCAGGCCATGAGGAGAAATGTACGGCGTCCTGCACTGCGCATGACCAGCGTTCGAGCGTTCATTGGGGCCGCTCCTAGCAGATTTGCCGAGGGGGTCCCGCTACTTCGCTGCGAGAACGGGCTGCGGATCTGTCGTGCGGCAGACGTGGAGAAGCGATCGATGGCCCACCAGTTGGGCCGTGTCCTCATGCGGGTCGTGTTTGCGCGTGTCGGCCGGCAGCGACGATCGCTCGGAGGCCCGCTCGGCGCGATCGGAAGATGTCCAACACGGCGTTTTGAAGGAGCCGCTGGGGCATTTGAGCTTTCCGGGTGCATGGCCTAGGGTGCCCGGGCGCTCTTGGGGAAGGGCGCCCGCGATCATGAGGGGAAAGATCACGATCGCCGCCCTGGGCTTGGTGTGCCTGGGGTCGGCCTGTGCGCTGCCGGTGCGGCATGCGACCGTTCCGGCGGTTGCGATGGCGTGTCCGCGCGGCTGTCCGGACCAGTTTCCGGTGCAAGGTCAGGCCGCGGTCGACGAGATGCTGCGCCACCCCACGGTGGTCGAGCAGGCGCGCCAGATGGTGCGGACCAGCGAGCGCGCGCTGCACGCGAACTACGAGAAGGGCGAGCGCTTCCACCCCATGATCGAGGAGGAATTGGCGCGGCAGGGCATTCCGGCCGAGCTGGGACTCATCCCGCTCCTGGAGAGCAGCTACCAGCCCAAGGCCGGCGGGCGCTCGGTCCGGGGCCTGTGGCAGCTCGCGGGAGCCACCGCGCGGGCTTACGGTCTGACCGTCAACGGTCGGGTCGACGAGCGCCTCGATCCCCGGAAGAGTACGCGAGCCGCGGCGGCCTACCTCGACGATCTCTACGACCGGTTCGAGGATTGGGGGCTCGCCATCGCGGCGTACAACGCGGGGCCGGCCCGGATCGAGTGGGCGCTGCGCCGCCGTCCCGGTGCCGACGTCTTCGACCTCGTGCGGGCGCGTCTGCTGCCCGCGGTGACGCGCCGCTACGTGCCGAAGCTTATGGCGACCGCGTTGGTGCTGGCCGAGCCCGAGAGCCTGGCCCACGTGAGTCAGGACGGACGCCGGCCGAGCTGAGCGCGGGCTCGGCTCGTCCCTCACGGCGGGAGGAGGGGCTTTCTCAGTGCACGGTCGGTGGGCCGTCGGCGACGACGCCCAGCACTGTAAGTCCGCCGTTGTCGTCACCGTCGACGTGGTAGAGGATCACGTACTCGTCGATCGGCAGGCAGAGGCAGCCTCCGCCGACCTCGAAGACCGACGAGCCGCGCGGCAGAGGATCGTCGGCCAGCGCCAGGATGGCCTCGCCGATGAGCCGCAAGGGCGGCGCGGGTATCTGCTCCATCTCACGGTAGGCGCTGTACGTCAGGCTGAGCTTCATCGTTCCCTCGTTGTCCACGGTTTCGGATGGTTCGGGGCGGAGCTTAAGTCGGAATCTCGGCCGGCGGGGCCCGGACGAGAGGCTGTGCGGGCGTGTCCGCGTGCCGGCTGGGCCTGATCCGATGGCTGGCGAGGGACCCGAGTGTCGAGTTGAGTTGAGCTGGTGTCGGCCGGTCCGTGATTCCATGGCTGGCGAGAGTGCGCGTACGGCGGCTGAGCCTGTGTTAGACGAGGCGGGCTCGATGAAGACGTCGCGTGCAACGGAAGCGGAGGGAGTTCCCTGGGTGCGTCCCGCCGTGGCAGCGCTCGAGGGCTATGTGCCCGGCGAGCAGCCGGCCGGCACCGCGCGGGTGGTCAAGCTCAATACGAACGAGAATCCGTACCCACCCTCGCCGGCGGTGCGCACCGCGATCGAGGCCGAGATCGAGCGCCTGCGGCTCTATCCACCGCCCGACGCGGCTCACCTTCGGCACTGCGCCGGGAAACTCTGGGATGTCGATCCCGCAGGCGTGGTGGTCGGCAACGGTTCGGACGAACTCCTGGTCCTGCTCCTGCGCACCTTCGTCGAACCGGGTGCCACGGTGGCCTACCCGGCGCCGACCTACTCGCTCTACTCGACGCTGATCGAGGTGCAGGGCGCGGTCGTGCACGAGGTGGCATTCCCGCCAGATTTCGATCTGCCACGCGGGCTCTTCGACGTGCCGGCAGCTCTCCTGCTCGTCTGTAATCCGAACGCCCCGAGTGGAACCCGGATTGACACCGCGGCACTGGGCGAACTCGCGCGCTCGCGCCGCGATGCCGTGGTCGTGATCGACGAAGCCTACGCGGACTTTGCCGATGGCGATGCGCTCTCTCTCGTGGGTTCTGCGCCGAACGTCGTCGTGCTGCGCACGCTCTCGAAATCCTACTCGCTAGCTGGCTTGCGTGTCGGCTTCGCCCTGACCACGCCGCAACTGGCGCGGGAACTCCACAAGGTGCGCGACTCGTACAATCTTGACCGTCTCGCGCAGGTGGGAGCGATGGCGGCCCTCGAGGACCAGGCGACCTTCCGTCGCAACCGCGAGTGTGTGCGCGCGACGCGGGCTCGTCTGCGCGCGGCACTGCTCACGCGCGGCTATGACGTGCCCCCCTCGGAGACTAACTGTGTGCTGGCACGCTCGCCGGGCCGCTCTCTGCTGGGGTTGATGGAGAAGCTGCGCCTCGAGGGCGTGCTCGTGCGCTGGTTCGTCGCTCTGCCCGACGCGTTGCGCATCACGGTCGGCACGGATCAAGAGATTGATGAACTGCTGGCGGCGCTCGACCGCGTCGGGCCCGCCTAGCCCGCGCGAGTCGGCACCCCTGCGCACAGCCGCAGCCGGCGCCGCCTGCCGACAACGCACCCGCTGGCTTCGAGCCGTCCGCGTACGGCGAGCCGATCAGGACGCCGCAGCCGGCAACGAGCTGTCCGCGTGCGGAGTCGTCCGCCGACAACGCACCGGGCGGCAACGAGCTGTCCGCATGCGGAGTCGTCCGCCGACGACGCATCTGGGGGCAACGAGTTGTAGGCGTACGGCCAGCCGGTCAATCCGCCACTGGGCTCGGCGCCGCTGCGGCGGGCTGGAAATCGGCCGCGGTCTTGTCGAGCCGTTCGAGAACCCACTCGCGAAGCGTGAAGGCGACTTCGCCACCCTCGGCCAGTGCGCGCGCGGGCGTACCCGTCTCGGGGTCGGGCGTGCTCGTGCGCACCCGGCCGAGGGGCTTGCCTGCGGCGTCGCTCACCGTGATGGTGATTGCGGCCGGGTCGAGGCCGAGCGCTTCCGCGTCACTGGCCGGACCGGCGAGCTGATCGCCACGCAGCGTCGCCAGGTCAGACGCCAGCCGGTCGGCCGCTACGCGATCGGCCTCAGGTGCAGCAACGTCGGCGGCGCCGAGAGTCCAGCCGTCTGCCGCACGCTTCAGCGTGAAACCCTTGCCGTCAGCGCGTTCGACTTCGATTGTCGCGGCGTCGTCGGCGTTGAACGCGAGCACGGTGCGATCGCGCAGATCGTCGGCGCTGCGGCTCAGGCCCTCGGCGGCGCTTTGCGCGATGGTCACCACGGAATCCGTTCCGGCCACTCGGGCATGAAGCTGCGGCGCGGGTGGGGGGGCAGGTGGGGCTCCGGGTTCCGGGCTCGGTTGCGGCGCGGGCGCGGCTGCGGGAGCGCCGAGCTCGAGGGTGCGACGGCTCCCGTCGGCGAGTTCGACGGCGATCGCCGCTTGCGGTGGCAGGAGACCCGCGGCAGCGCCGGTGGCATCTGCGTCATCTAGAAAACGCTCGGCGCGCAGCGCGCGTAAACTCGAGAGCAGCGACGTCATCGCCGGAGTGTCGGCTCTCGCCGCGAAGGGTTCGCGGATCATCCATGCGTCGCCATCCTTGACGATCCGTACGGTCGCGCCGGCGCGTGTCAGGACGACGGCGATCACGTCGGCGTCGTCGAGCGCGAGTAGGTTGCGGTCGCGCAGCTCGTCGAGTGTCCGCTGCACGGCCGGGCGCAGGGTGCCCGCCGTCACCAGCACGGGGCCGCTCTCGCCCCGGCGCACGTAAGCGTTGTCGCCGATCGGCGTCGCGTCGCCGACCGCGAGCCGCAAGGGCGTGCTCGTCTTTGCGGCCGCACTCAGCGTTACCACTGCGGCGGGTTCGTCGAGGCCGAAACGGGCGGCGGCGACGGGCGCGTCCTTGGCGTCCGCGGGGCTCGCTTCCAACGATCGCTTGACGCGGGCTCCGGTGAGGGCATGGACGAGTCCGTCGACGGCATTCGCATCGGCGCGGGCCGCGAGTGGAGAGCGGATCATCCAGGCGCCGTCGCCGCGCTCCAGCACGATCGGTTCGGCGCCGGGCAGGGCCAGCTCGACCCGCGCGATCTCCTCGGGCTTGAGCCCGATCAAGGCCTCGGTCGTGTCGGCAGGTGGCTCGCCGGGCTTCTCGACCAGGTAGACCCAAAGGCCGAGGCCGATGGCCACGAGGGCAAGCAGCAGAGTCGTCCGCGCGCGCATGCGGGGGAATCTCCCGGCTCGGAGCTAGAGGCTCGAGCGCCGCCACCAGACGGCGAGCCCGAGCACCATCAGCAGCTCCGGCACGACCAGTACCGAGAGGTAAAAAATCGCGCTTGCCTCATCCTGACTGAAGGAGACGCGCGAGGCGCGCACGCTGCGCGGCCGGATCGAGACCAGGTCCTCCTGACCGGCGAGCCAACCGAGGGCATTGAGGAAGAGATCGCGGTTGAAGAGGGTATTGAGGTACTTGTTGTCGGCGAAGGCGGCTGTGCCGAACACCACGAGTCTTGCCTCGCCCTCGCCGCGGCCCATCTCCTTCAGATCCGCCGTGGCGGCGGTTGCGATCGCCACCGGACCGGATTTGTCGGTCCCCTCGGTGAGGGCGGCCTGCTGGCTCTTGAAGAGGGCCTCGAGATCGGTCTCGGCCCAACTCGTCGGGCTCGTGCTGGCGAGTGCCGTGGCCGACACGCCCTTGGGTGCGGGCTCGAGCGGGCTCACGCTGCGGGTCAGCGAGTAGAGGGTGCGCTCGTGGAAGTCGCGCGTTATCGGGTGGGCGCCGTAGGTCGAGACGACCGGTTCGAGACCGAGCGCAGGGCCCTGGAAGAGTCGCACGACCTCGTCCACCACCGCATCGTTGCCGAGCGTGATGCCGTACTCCGCCAGTAGCGGCGTCAGAGTGTCGCCGCTGCGCGGCGGCAGGAGAAACAGGGCGCGGCCACCGGAGGCTAGCCATTTGCGCAGCGCGTCCAGCGTCGGATCGAGCAGCGGGCGCTGGGGGGCCGCCAAGATGACGACGTTGCAGTTCGCCGGGACCGTGCCCTCCTGAAGGAGGACGATCGGCTCGATCTCGTAGTTTTCGCTCGTCAACGCATCGCGCGCGAAACCGTAACCGCGCGGCGAAGTCGCGTCGTCCAGTCCCGGTTCCCCCTCGCCATCGACCCAGCAGAGAGTTCTCTTGCCCTGACGAGTCACGTTGATGATCGCGTTGGTCAGGGTCTCTTCGGTGGGCTGGTCGACCATCGTCGACTGGCTGCCGTAGGCGACGCGCACCGCGCCGTAGGCGCGTACCGCATGTTCCTGCGCGAGCTCGGGCTGGCGGTCGGGGTCGACGAGTTGCACACGCACCTGCGGCGAGGCGTGGGCGAAGCTCTCGAGCTGATCCTCGATGGCGGGGTTGTGTCCAGCTTCGAGGAAGGCCTGCAGGAGCAGTTCGTCCTGCAAGCCGGCCAGCACGCTGGTTGCCTGCGGCGAGAGGCTGAAGACGCCCTCGTCCGTCAAGTCGAAACGCTTGTCGTGACGGACGGCGAGCCAGTTCAGTGCGACCAGAACGGCGATGAAGAGCGCGGCCGAGGTGACCATGTTGGCGCCCTGGCGCGTCTGACGTGCGCTGGCGAGAGCGCCGAGATCGCGGAAGCTGGCGGCTGTGAACCAGAGCAGGAGGAGCGCGCCACCGGCCAGGTGCAGGACGGAGTAGAGTCCGAGCTGGAGCGTGAAGGCCCACGAGGCCAGGCCAAAGAAGACCAGCAGCAGGCCGATCAAACCGATCAGGGAATGCGAGCGACGCATCTGGACCTCGCGCCTCTCAGCGCCAGCGGATGGATTCGACGGAGCGTTGGGTCAGGAAGGCCCAGCCCGCGACCATCGTGCCGAAGTAGACCAACGTGGACGTGGAGACGATGCCGCGCACCATGGTGTCGAAATGTTCGGTCACCGCGAGGTGGCGCAGCACCGGGCCGAGAATATCGCCGGCGGTGTCGGCGGGCCAGGCGATGACGAAGAGGAGCAGCGTCATCACCAACCCGACGACGGCCGCGATGATCTGGTTCTCGGTCAACGACGACGCGAAGAGCCCGATCGCGACGAAAGTCAAGCCGACGAGCAGGAGACCGACATAGCCCGAGACCAGGACCTGGATTTCTGGATTGCCCCAGATGGCGAGGATCACGCCGAAGATCCCGCTGCCGGCGACCATCAGGCCGACGAAGGCCCCGGTGGCGAGCAGCTTGCCCAGCACGATCTGTCCGGTGCCGACGGGCGAGGTCAGCAGCAGCTCGTAGGTGCCAAGCCTCTTCTCCTCGGCGAAGCTGCGCATGGTGATCATCGGCACCACGATCAGCAGCACGACGGCGAGGTTGTGCAGCAGTGGCGCCACCACGAAATCGTTGAGGTTGAGACGCTCGGCCGTGTCGCCCGCGCCCTGGAAGCTCGAGTACATCTGCACCAGCATGTTGAAGCGCGCGACGAGGTTGAAGAAGAACCAGCCGCCGAGCAGCAGGAAACCGGTCAGGACGACGTAGGCCACCGGCGAGGTGAAGATCGAGCGCAACTCGCGCCCCGCAATGGCGAGCACGTTACGCATCAGAGGCCTCCTCCAGCACCGGGAGCATCGACCTCGGCGGCGGCACTCCGCGTAAGACCCGCTTCCCGCTCGCGGGCGTCGGCAGCGAGCAGGCGCATGAAGATCTCCTCGAGCGGTGCGGTGGCAGTGAGGTGCGCGAGATCGTCCTCGCAGACGATGCGGCCCTCGTTGATGATGACGACCTTGTCGCAGGTCTGCGCGACCTCGGGCAGGATATGCGTCGAGAGGATGACCGTGCGGTCGCCGCGCAGCTCGCGCACCAGCGCGCGGATCTCGATGATCTGGCGCGGGTCGAGGCCGATGGTCGGCTCGTCGAGAATCAACACCTCGGGATCGTGCACGATGGCTTGAGCGAGACCGACCCGCTGGCGGTAGCCCTTGGAGAGGTGGCGCAAGAGGCGGCCGCGCACATCGGCGAGCCCGGTCCGCTCCAGTGCCCGCTCGCAGGCGCCACGCAGCTCGCCTCGCGCCACGCCCTTGAGCCGCGCCACGAACGCCAGATACGCGCTCACCGTCATCTCCGGGTAGAGCGGCGGGTTCTCGGGCAGGTAGCCGATCCGGCGGCGGACCTCGTCGGCCTGCGTCACGACGTCAAAGCCGGCCACGCTGGCCGTGCCCGACGAAGGCGGCAGGAACCCCGTCAAGATCCGCATGGTCGTGGTTTTGCCGGCCCCGTTGGGTCCGAGAAAGCCGACGATCTGCCCGCGCGCAGCCCGGAACGAGATCCCCTCGACCGCGGTGCGGTCGCCGTAGCGCTTGGTGAGTTCCGAGACCTCGATCATGGTTCCCTGCCCGCGGGGCGAAGAGGCCCCGAACTTCGAGCCGCGGGAAATAGGCCGACGCGCCGATTCTGTCAAGCCGAGCGCCCCACCTGGGGGGAGCACTCGAGCCGCGGGCCGCCCTCGGGCTGCTCGGCCGGGTCTCGCTCAGCTCGAGAGGCCGAGACCCAGCGCGTCGAGGAGGCGCAACAGCAGGCTGGGGCGGCCGCCGGCGTCGACGCGGCGTAGGTCGTGGGTGACGCGGCCGACCGCCCAGCGGCGCAGCGGCTCGGGCGGGTAGGGGAAGGGGGGCTCGCGCACCAGTCGCAGGGTGAGCAAGTCGGAATCGCGTTCCAGCGTGACGTGCGCCAGGATCTTGCCGGCGAGGTGGGTCGTGCCGAGACCGTGGCCGGTGAAGCCAAGTCCGTAGTGGACGCGGCCGCCGAGTGCAGTGCCGAAAAAGGGCGTGAAGCGCGTCGTGGCGCAGATGGCACCCCCCCAGGACCAGGGGAACTCGAGCTCGCTCAGCGCGGGGAAGTGCCAGGCGAAGCTCGCGCGCAGTTCCGCATAGTGCCGGGCCGAATCGTCGCAGGCCGGATCGACCCGATTGGGCGGGTAGTAAGCCGCTTCACTCGTTCCCCAGAGCACGCGGCCGTCGGCCGTCAGGCGGTAGTAGTTAAAGAAACTGCGCGCGTCGGTGACCCCCTGCCGACCCTGCCAGCCGATGATCGCCCGCTGTGCTGTGGTGAGGGGCTCGCTCACCCGCACGTAGTCGAAGAGGGGGATGAAGCGATGCCTGACGCGTGGCAGGAGCCGGTGGGTGTAGGCGCTTGTCGCGAGCACGCAGCGTCGCGCCCGTAGCCGGCCGGTGGCGGTCGTGATCCGGACCCCGTCGCGCTCGCGTTCGAGAGCCTCGACCGGCGAGTCCTCGAAGATCCGGACGCCGATCTGCCTGGCGTAGCGAGCCAGGCCGGTCGTGAGCCGGACGGGGTCGAGGATTGCGCCGGCCGGGTTCAGCAGCCCGCCCTGGTAGCGCTCGCTGTGAATCTCGGCGCGCGTCTCGTCGGCCGAGAGCAGTCGCCAGTCATTGACGCCCAGGGAGCATGCCGCCGCGAGCGAATCCTCGAGCTGACTCAGGTGACCGGCGGTGAGGGCGGTGGTGAGGATGCCGGTGGGCTCGAGGGCGCAGTCGATGCCGTGGGTGGTGAGGAAGGCCGTGAGTTCGGCCAGGTTTGCGCGGCCGAGCGCGGCCAGGCGGTGGGCCTCGTCGTGGCCGAAGTGAGCGATCGCGAGCCGATGGCTGTGGTCGATGGTGTCGGAGAGGATGCCGGCATTGCGCCCCGACGCACCCGACGCGACACGCCCGGCCTCGACGATCGTCACGTCGAGTGCGGGCGCGAGTCGGCGCAGATGAATCGCGGTCCAGAGTCCGGTGAGTCCGGCGCCGACCACGACCAGATCGGCGCAGTGCTCGCCCGCCAGCACCGATTCGGCAGGGACCGGATGACGCGCCAGCCAGAAGCAGGCCTCCTCGATCGCACCCGAGCGGGGTTCGTGTCGCACGGAAGCGCAGCCTATCGCGATGTGCCGCCGATGCCCACTCGGGGCAGTTTGCGGGCGGTGCTTGGCGGCGGGTCCCCCCTCGCGCCCAACACCGTGTCGATACCCGCCAGGGCCGCTTCCACGCGGTACTCGGCCTCGCGCGCAACACCGTGCCCAGATCCACCGCGCGCCGTTTGCGTGCGCGGGCCGGGCGCTGGTAGGCCGGGCGCGTGCGGCAGGCGGGGGAGGCGAAGCGGCTCTGCCTGGTCGACGGGAGCGGCGTTCTCTTCCGCGCCTACCACGCGCTGCCGGGACTGCGGACGAGCAGCGGCCGGCCGACCGGCGCGATCTACGGCTTTGCCGGGATGCTGCTCAAACTCCGGCGCGAGCATCCCGCAGACCACATCGCGGTGGTCGTCGATGCCCCCGGCGGGAGTTTCCGCCAGCAAATCGACCCCGCCTACAAGGCCAACCGCGAATCGATGCCCGACGATCTGCGCGCTCAGATCCCCTACATCAAGAGGATTGTCGGCGCACTTGGCCTGCCGCTGATCGAGATCGCGGGCGTCGAGGCCGACGACGTCATCGCGACCCTCGCCGGCCAGGCGGTGGCGCGCGACTACGCGGTGCAGATCGTGACCAGCGACAAGGATCTGATGCAGCTCGTCGGGCCGGAGGTGCGGCTGGTCGATACGATGAACGATCGCACGACCGGGCCGGACGAGGTCCGCGAGCGCTTCGGCGTGCCGCCCGAGAATGTGCCCGACGTGCTCGGCCTGATGGGCGATGCCGTCGACAACATTCCCGGCGTGCGCGGCATCGGCGAGAAGACCGCGCGCCGCTTGATGGAGCACTTCGGTTCGATCGACGCGCTCTACTCGCGCCTCGATGAGATCGACGGCCTCGGATTGCGCGGCGCAGCCCGTATTCGCCAGCAGCTTGAAGGCGGCGAGGCCGACGCGCGGCGCAGCCGCGAGCTGGCGACCGTGCGGCGGGATGTCGAGGTGGGTGTGGCCATCGAGGCGCTCGCCGCTGGCGAGCCGGACCGTGCCGAGATCGCCGTGCTCGCGAGCGAGCTCGAGTTCGCGCGTCTGCTCGACGCCGCGGGTACCGCCGCGACGGCAGGGGCGCCGAGCGAAGCGCCGCCGCCCCCCGAGACGGTCTTCATGCGGGTGGATGCGACGCGTCTCGAAACCTGGATCGACGAGGAACCGCCGCTGGCGCTGGCGGTTGCGCTTGCGGGCGAGCGGACGCCCGCGGCCCTGGCGCTGGCACGGACGGGCTCGGACGGCGGCGTCGAGGTGTGCCTCGCCCCGATCGCGCCAGACGCCGACATCCTGCGCCGGATTCTCTCTGGACACCTGCGGGCGCGGATCTGGGTCGAAGATCTGAAGAGCCTGCTGCGTGCCTGTGGGGTGGGTCTCGACCGGCCGCTCGAAGGGCTTGGCGCGGGTGAGGTCTGCGACGCCTCGCTCGCGTCGTATCTGGTCGATTCATCGCGCCGCGCGCACGATCTCGAGGCAGCCTGCCGGCTGCGTGGGCTCGAGCCCCCGGCGGGCTCCGCCGACGATCCCGAAACATGGGCCGCGTCCCGTGCGGCCGCGCTGCTGCGGCTTGGCACGCGGCTCGCCGACGAGCTCGGAGGGGGACCGCTCCGGACCCTCTTTGTCGAGGTCGAGATTCCGCTGGCGCGGGTGCTGGCCGGGATGGAGGCCCGCGGCATTCTCGTCGATCCGCATGTTCTCGAGGAGTTGGGCACAGAGTTCGGCCGGGAGGTCGCTCGTCTGGAGGCCCGCATCCACGAACTCGCCGGCGGTCCCTTCAACGTGCAGTCGAACGTCCAGCTTCGCGACGTCCTTTTCGCGCGACTCGGCCTGCCGACCCAGGGCGTCAAGCGCGGCAAGACGGGACTCTCGGTCGATGCGGAGGTCCTGGGCCGGCTCGCCGAGGAGCACGAGATCGTCCGCTGCATCCTCGAGCATCGCTCGCTCGCGAAGCTGATCTCGACCTACGTCAATGGGCTACTCGAGCTGATCGCGCACGGTGGCACGCGGATCCACACGAGCTTCAATCAGACCGTTGCGGCGACCGGGCGGCTCTCCTCGAGCGACCCCAACCTGCAGAACATCCCCGTGCGCACGGCCGAGGGGCGGCGTATTCGGACTGCGTTCGTCATTCCGCAGGGCCGCGCGCTGCTCTCGGCCGACTACTCCCAGATCGAGCTTCGCCTGCTCGCCCACCTGACGGGCGATCCCGTGCTGGTCGAGGCCTTCCGCACCGGCGAGGATATCCATATCCGCACGGCGGCTGAGGTCTTCGGCGTGTCGCTGGGGCAGGTCACCCCCGAGATGCGGCGCCGCGCCAAGGTGGTGAACTTCGGCATTCTCTATGGGATGGGTGCGCAGCGTCTGGCGCGGGAGTTCGGGATTGCCGTGAAGGAGGCCGAGGGCATCATCGCACGCTACTTCGAGCGCTATGCCTCTGTCCGGGCGTACTCGGAGAGGATCATCAGCGAAGCACGCGAGCGCGGCTGGGTAGAAACCATTTATGGACGAAAGCGCCCCTTGCCCGATCTCGCGACGCGACAGCCCGTCCTGCGCCAGGCGGCCGAGCGTATGGCATGGAATACCCCCATCCAGGGCGCGGCTGCGGACCTGATCAAGCTGGCCATGCTCGCGGTCGAGCGCAGCCTGGCTCGCCGGGGCGGCACGGCACGGCTTCTCCTCCAGGTGCACGACGAACTCGTCCTCGAAGTAGAGACTCCGGAGATCGCGGAGATCGGTGCCCTCGTGCGGCGCGATATGGAAGGTGTTGCGGCACTTGCCGTGCCGCTCGTCGTGGATCTGCGCAGCGGACCGAACTGGGCGGATCTCCATTGAACATCTCCGGCCAGAGAACGTCCCACCCCGGGGGCCGTGACGATTCGGAATTGGTGCAGGAAGCCGCGGCCGGCGATCGCGCGGCGTACACCGAGCTGGTGCGACGCCATCAGAGGCGGGTGCAAGCGGTGGTGACAGGTATGGTGCGCGATCCCGAGCTGGCGCGGGACATCACGCAGGAGGCCTTTCTCAAGGCGTGGCGGTCGCTACCGCGCTTCAACGCCGAGGCGAAGTTCTACACCTGGATCTACCGCATCGCGGTCAATCTATCAATTGACAGCAAGCGTAGCGACCGGCGCCAGCCGCTCGCGCTGGCGGTGCCGAGCGACCCCGACGAGGGCACGCCACTCCTCGAGCGGATCGCTGACGGTCGCCCCGACGCCGACCCCGAGGATGTGCTGCGCGGCGGCGAGTTGCGGCAGCGGGTCCGCGAGGCCCTCGACGAGTTGACCCCGGATCACAGGGCCGTGATACTCCTGAGAGAGGTCGAGGGCCTCTCCTACGAGGAGATCAGTCAAGTCATGCAGTGTTCCAAGGGCACGGTGATGAGTCGCCTTCACTATGCTCGCAAGAAGCTGCAGGCCGGCCTCGGGGAGTTCATGTGACCTGCGCCGAAGCCGAGCGTCTGATCGATGCCTTCCGCGACGGTGAGCTCGATGCTCGCACGATGCGGCTCGCCGCACTGCACCTGGCGCGCTGTGCGGCCTGCGCCCGCGAACTCGACCGGCAGGAACGACTCGGCGAGCTGCTTCGGGAATCGCTTGGCGTCGGTGAGGAACGTGCCGCGGACGACGCCGACAGCGAGTGGATTCGGGCGGGTGTGATTGGAGGGATCGTGGCGGAGGCACCGCGCGGGTTCAGGCTTGCGGCAGCGGCCGTGGGGATCCGTGGCGTGCTGCTCGGGCGCGGCGGGTCTCGGGTGGCGGGCGAGGACGATGGCGCTGCCGTCGAGCCCTGGCTCAGGGCGCAGCCGCGCGGGCCTTCCGGGCTCGGGGTGGCGGGTGGCCTGATCGCTCTGGCTGCCGCATTGGTGGTCGCGGTCTACTTCGGGGCTTTCGGCCCGGAGGACGAGAGCGAGCGGGTCGCCCGCGAGAGTCCGCCCGCCGCGGCTGTCGCGGTGCGCGTGGCCGACCGGGCGCTGCCGCAGCCGTCGGCACAGATTCCAGCGAAGGCCCCGCAGCCGCGACTGGTCCGCGCGGAGGGACGGCCGGCGCAGATCGAGAGCGTGCACGGATTCGGGCGCGGGGAGGTGCAGGTCTGGGCCGAACCGCGCGAACGTGCCGCTGTGATCTGGCTCGGAACTGCGCCACCCGGAGCGCGCGACCTCGAGGTCCAGCGGTGAGGATCGGGCCGGCCGGTCGGTCTGGATGGCTCGTCGCTCGGGTGGTCTTGGGGGCGGTGCTGCTCGGCGCGTTGATCCTCCCGCCGCCGGCCTTGTCCGAGGAGCAACGCGTTGCGATTCACGTCGGCACGGTGCTCGCCCATGCCGGGGCCAGCGGCCACGATCCGGCACTCGGTCCCTTGAGTGCTCAGCTCGAGCGCATGTTCCACTATCCCGCCTATCGCCTGATGCGCCGCCAGATGCGTTCGGCAGGGCTTGGCCGCGAGGTTCGTTTTCGTCTGCCGGGCAATCGGACGCTGGTCGTGGTGCCCACTCGCTTGCAGGGCAGTGAGCACGTCGTACTGAAATTGATGCTGGATGAGGGCGGGCGCCGACTGATTGACAGCCAGGTCGCCGTCGCCGGCGACGCGCACGTGCTGCTGGGTGGTCCGCCGCACGCCGGAGGTGTACTGATCATCGCCGTCGGCGCGCGGCCCGTGTCGGCAGAGCCTCTGCCGGGGCTGGACTCGGCCGGGCCGGTTTCGGGGGGAGAGCGATGAACACGACGGGACGACAGCAGGGCGTGCTCGACTGGATGCTCGCGGCGCTGGCCGAGTCGGCTGGCACGGCTTGGCAGGAAATCCGTACGAGCTGGCCGCCGGCGGAACTCTTGGCGGGTCGCTCGTGGGAGGAGCTCTCGCGCGTCACCGCACCCGTCGAACCCTTCAATCGCCCCGAACTGCTGGCGCCCGTGATCGGCCTCGCTGGCGTGGTGCTCGGTCTGGTGCTCGCCGGCGTCGCACTCGGCGCACTCGGCACGCTGCTGCTCGCCGTCCTCGGCATGGGCATCCTGCTGAGCCGGCTCTACGGCGTCTCGCTGGAAGTGGTTGCGCTGGGGGCGTGAGGCCCTTGGGGACCGAAACCTGCGCGCCGGAACGCTTCCCGGCGGTGCCGGTCCGTTCCCGGATTCTGTAACGCTCGACCCGTCTGCAGCGAGCCTTCCCGTGATTTGCCTGCGGCGAGGTGGAGTGGCCGGCGTGGTCCGGGGCTTGCTCGGTCAGCGGATGGGGGCGGATTTCGGAGGTCCCGAGTCCTGGCGTTGGTGCGCGCTGAGGCGCTGGTGCTGCCCGAGGCCGCTGTCGCCCCGCGAGGAGAAGCCATCGCATGGTCGTACGCGTCGCGTCATATTCGTTGCGCTACACGAGGGGCAGTTGTCCCCCGAGGGGATCGACAGGTTTCGGGATTCGATCGTGGCGGGGGCCTCTCTGGCGACGCCTGGCCGTGGCGTGCGCGTGTGGCTTCGTGCTCGGGGGAGGGGAGGCCCGGGCGGCGAGCGGGGCGGGATCCCCCGCCGTCCGTCCGGGCCTCTGGGCCGCGGCCCCGAGTGTCGCGCCCCTTGCCATCGATGGGCCGTGGGGGAGCACGCTCTCGCTCGAAGTCTACGAGCGACTGCGTGGTGAGTTCGTCTCGTGGTTCGAGCCTCTGCCGGGCTCGCCCACGCCCAGTTACAGCTATGATTTCATGGGCAACAAGCTGCAACTCGGGCTGCGGGCCAGACGCGGCCCGCTCGACATTTTTCTACAATACGAAGACGTGACGCTCGCCAACGTGCCGGCGAATGCGGTCGGGCCCGGAGGCCTCTATTACGCCAATACGCCGACCCGAACGCAGCACGGCGCCGTGCTGCGCAACGCCTGGGCGAGCTATCGCGTGTCCTTCGCGGCCGACGTGGCGCTAAGCGTGCGCGGCGGACGTCAGCTCTACGGCAACGGCCTCGAGGTAGCCGTGCGCGATCCCGAACTGCGCTGGCTGCAGAGCCAGCGTCTCGCACAGCGCTTGATCGGGGCCTGGGACTACACCCAGGCCGGGCGGAGCTTCGACGGCGGTCGGATCGCACTGGAACATCCTGCCTTCAACCTGACCGGCTTTGGCTTCCGGCCGACATGGGGCGGCTTCGAGGTCGATGCCAACCCGGAGCTCGACATCGTCGTCGGCGGCGCCGCGATGTCGTTGCCTGACTCCGATCATCTCCCCGGAACGTTCGCCCAGATGTCGTGGATGTTCTACCAGGACGGGCGCGACGTGCTCTTCATCGACAACCGGCCACTGGCTGCGCGCGAGGCGAGCCGCGGGCGTCCGGCACGGCTTCAGACGCTGGGCATCAACGCTGCGCACGTCGAGCGCTTCTCGCAGGGCCTGCTCGACGCGGTCGCCTACGGATTCGGCCAGGCCGGCGACTGGCAGGGGCAGGGCGCGCTCGGCTGGGCGTACGGTGCGGAGGCAGGCTGGCGCTTCACGGAACTGCCGGCCCGGCCCTGGTTTCGCGCCGGCATCAATGCGGCCTCGGGCGATCCCGATCCGCTCGACGATCGTCACCAGACCTTCTTTCAGATGCTGCCCACAGGCTGGATCTATGCGCAGATGCCGTTCTACAACATGATGAACAACCGGGATATCTTCGTGCAGGCGATCCTCGATCCGGATCCGAACGTCTCCCTGCGGTTCGACGGCCACTGGCTCGGTGTTGGCTCGGTTCAGGACCTCGCGTACTTCGGCAGTGGTGCGACACGCAACGATTTGTACGGGTACGGCGGAGTCCCCACACGGGGGCACCGCGACCTGGCCTTGATGGTCGACATCCAGGCCACGGTCCGCGTCACGACGTGGTTTTCGATCTACGCCTTCTATGGCCATGCCTTTGGCCAGGGCGTGATCGGGGCGAACGACGCCGGCACGGGCAATGACTACGGCTTTGTCGAGACGAGTTTCCTGTTCTGAGGGAGCCCCGGGGCTCGATCAAGCGCTCCGCATGGCCTCGGAAAGGATGTGCGAGGTGGACTCGCGCATGATGCGGGGATCCACCTCGCGACCTTCGACGAGGGCCGCCCGGACGTCCTTGCCCGAGATCGAGACCGGCTTCTCGCCCGGGTGGTTCTCCGTGAGATCGACCCGGCCCATCGACTCGTAGAAGGCGGCAAAGCCGACCTTGAGTGGTGAGATCGCGAGCCCCCCGGCGAGCTGGCTGAAGATCTCCTGAGCGTCGAAATCGCCCCAGATCGCCGATCCATCGGCGTAGGGCGCATCGGCGTGCTTGCGCCCGATGACGATGTCCGTGAAGCCGAAGTTCTGGCGGTAGATTGCGTGCATGATGGCCTCGCTCGGGCCGCCGTAGAACATCTTGATGTCGAGGCCGAGCAGGATCACGCGGTCGGCGACGGTCTCGCCACGCGGGCCCCAGAGGCTCGGGTCGCTGTCGCCCTCGCCGATGCCGCGCGACTCGATCAACGCCTCGTAGGTGTGCATGCGGACGTCGGCCGGCACGTCGTCGCCCTTGGTCTCGCCGACCAGCGGATTGAGACAGGCGCCCGCGTTGTAGCCGGCGCGGATCAGCGTCTCGAGGCCGTAGACCAGCGCGTACTCGTGGGCTCGGTGGAGCGGGTTGCGTGTCTGGAAAGCGAGCATGCGCTCCCAGCCCTTGCTGGCCAGCAGTTGACGCACTTCGCGCGGGCTCAACACATAGCGCCCGAAGGATGGATTTCGCGGCTGAGGCAGGACCTCGATGCGGCCGCCGACCAGATGGGTCTTGTCGGCATCGCCCTTCAGCACCATGTCGGCACCGGGGTGGTCCGTGCGTTCGGTGCGGTAGACGGATTTCAGATACTTGGGCTTGTCGTAGTCGAAAATGTCCGAGACCTCGAGCGTGCCGACGATCTCGCCCCGGCTGTTGGCCAGGGCGACCCGCTGGTCGCGTCCGAGGCGGGCCGCGGTCTCGGCCGTCGCCGGCAGCGATAGAGGGATCGTCCACGCCCAGCGCTTGCCCGAGGCCTCGATGCAACCCTCGTCCAGGACGCGATGCCACGTCGCGCCGTCCATCGGCCCTTCGAGCGGCGTCAGCGCACCGTCGGCCCAGCGGTAGACGGTCGAGAGGTCGGCATCCGAGACCGGCAGCACCGGCAGCTTCGAGGCCGCGGTGCGGAAGGCGTCGCCACGTTCGGCGGGAACGCTGCGGTCGACAAGCTCTGTTTTGCCGCCGTGCGGCGGAACGCGATCGGTCATGATTCGAAGGGTCCTTTCGTCGGGAGGTCGCCCGGGCGGCGCTCGGTGTTGCCTAGCAGACGAGACCGGATCAGCACCCCGTCCGGTGGCCCGAGTCGCGCGGGCATGGTTCGAGGTGGAGGGCTGCGTTCTTGCTGAAGCGAAGGCCATGGCGGGCCGGGGAGAGAGCGATGGAGCGTCACGATAGGATCGTTCTGGCGTCTCGTATCCACACCATGGCGGAGCAGGGTGCGGCGCCGGCACGCGCCGAAGCCGTGCACGTCGTCGACGGGCGAATCGGCGCCGTCGGCCGGCGCGATGAGATCTTGACCGGCCGCCGTCACGGCACGGAGGTGATCGATCTCGGTGACGCGGTGCTTCTGCCCGGGCTGATCGAGCCGCACACCCATCCCGATCTGTGCGCGCAATTCGCAGCGTGGATCGATGTGAGCGGGTTTCGATATCCCGAGGTCGCGGGAGTCGAGCAGGCGCTGCGCGACGCCATCGCAGGTGCCCCGGCCGGCGGCTGGATCTTCGCGTTCGGCCTCGATCCGATGCTTACGCCCGACCTTGGCGCGTGGGGCCGGGATCGGCTCGATCGGCTGACGACCGATCATGCGGTGTTCGTGCTGATCCAGTCGCTGCACACCGCCTTCGTGAACTCGAAGGCGTTCGAGCTCGCGGGCATCGACGACGCCACGCCGCTGCCCGACGGTGGGCACGGCTTTGGTCGCGACGCGGCCGGCCGGCTTGACGGCCGTCTGGCCGAGCAGCCGGCGATGGGCCCATTTATGCGATTTGCGTTGGGCAGCCCGGAGTCGGCGCGGGATTCGCTGGCCGCACAGTATAGCCGCTACCGGGAGGTCGGCATTACCTCGATCGGCGCCGCCGGAATCGTCGGCGGGCGTGGGCACCTGTCCATGCTCGCGAGCGTCGCGAGCGCGCCCCGGACACCGGTGCGTACCACCGCCTACTTGCCGCACGACCTCGCCGATCTCCTGCCTGGCATGCCGCGCGACGGTGATCGCTGGCGCGTGCGTGGCGTCAAGCTCTGGTACGACGGGTCGCCCTACACCGGCACCATGTTGCTCGACGAGCCGTATCTCGATTCGCAGCTCTGCTGTTGCACGCTCGGCATCCCGGCCGGCACGACGGGTCGTGCGAATTTCAGTCCCGATCAGTTGATCGACACATTGGTTGGTCTCCACGATGGGGGCTGGCAGGTGTTGACGCATACCCAGGGCGATCGCGGCTGTCGCGAGATGCTGGACCTCTACGAGCGCGTGATGCGTGAGACTCGACGGGGTCCGGCGGCCGATCATCGCTGGCGGCTCGAGCACTGCGCCCTGATTTCACCTGAGGAACTCGTCCGTGCCCGCGAACTCGGGGTGTCGCCGAGTTTTCACGTCAATCATGTTCGCCACTACGGGCCCGAGCTGCGTGATTCGATCCTGGGGGCCGAACGTGCCGAGCGCTTGATGCCGCTTCGGGAGGCGGTACTGCTCGGCCATCGGATTTCGCTGCACGCGGATTCGCCGATGTATCCGCCTGATCCGCTCTCGCTGGTGCGCACCGCAGTCACGCGCCGGACACGGCATGGGGACGTGCTCGGCGCGCACCACGCCGTCGACCTGGACGCGGCGTTGCGCGCGGTGACGGTCGACGCGGCCTGGCAGCTCGGTCTCGACGGCGAGACGGGCTCGATCGCGCCGGGTCTGCGCGCCGACTTCAGCGTGCTCGAGCGCGACCCGGCCGCGGTGGCTTCCGAGGACCTCGACCGCATCGCGATTCTGGATACCTGGCTCGACGGCACTCCGACCTCGGCTTGAGGTCGGGCTCGGCCGTGGCCCGCATGTCGTACACGCCGATCCGCGCACTCCCGCCGCGACGGCTTGCGGCAAAATCGGGTTCTGATGGCCGCCGTGGCGACCTTCTGGTCGCCACGGGCCTGCGACCGCCTAGTCGGCCGTGGCCTTGGCGATGAACTTGGTCGAGTCGTTCTTCTTGGCTTCGGCGAATACCGACTCGAAGCAGACCCCGGTGTCGCGGGCGACGATTTGCGCGGTTACTGGCAACGTCCAGGGCGAAGTCGGCAGAGCGAGCGCGGTACCCTTGCCGCGCACCAGCATGAGCCCCTTGGCTCCGGTCTGTACCTTGGCGAAGCGCAGACCGTCGGCCGCGCCGGTGGTCTCCTTGTAGAGGAAGAGGCCGGGCTTCTCGGGGTCGGTCACCCATAGTTTTGTGGCGAGTGCGGCCACCTCGTAGGTGGCGACCGCGTCCGGCGGCAGCGCGCTGTCGACCAGGAGCCCGCTCGCGTCCCACACGCAGAGGCCGAGATCGCTCTCGGCGGAGGGGTCGCCGACATCAGCCGCCGGCAACTCCGCCCCGGTCCAGCGATAGGTCAGCGAGTCGGACGCGTCGTTCGCGCCCTGCTTGGCGACCAGTCCGCTCTTGCCCGAGGCGAGGCAGCCGCTGGGCGGGCTCGCCGGGCAGCGCGCCGTTCCCTTTTCGATCCGGAAGCTGTCGAGAATGTCGCCCTCGTGCCCGAGGAAGTGGCCCTCGAGGGTATCGCCGTCGACCTCGAGAACCATCGTCCCGTAGCTCACCAGTTTCGAGGCCATGAGACGGTGGCCCTCGACCGGAATGAAGGGGCGCGCATCGGCGGCGCTGCCGGCGACGACGAAGACCGCGCCCTGGTTCGGGGCCTGACCGGTGTCGGCCTTGCGGTAGGCGCCGTCGGTGTCGGGGGCGCCGCTGCCGGTATCGAGCAGCATCGAGGCGTCGAGCGTGTCGGACAAACCTGCGTGTCCGTCGATCAGCGGCGTGCGCTCGTAGGAGTGACTGTGGCCGCTCACTACGAGATCGACGCCGTAGTCCTCGAGCAGCGGCACGACGTTCGCGCGCATCTCGATCTCGTTCACCTCGGTGTCCGAGTCGTGGTACTGGCCCTTGCTGTAGGGCGGGTGATGCCAGGCCGCGATGGTCCAGTCGGCGGTCGTGGCTGTGAGGTCCTGTTCGAGCCAGGTCAGCATGGCGCTGCCGACGGCGCGCGAGCTGTCCATCGAGTCGAGGATCACGAAGTGGATGTTGCCGTAGTCGAAAGAATAGTAGGCCTCGGTTCCCGAGGCGACACCGTTGGTGCCCGATTCCCGCGCGCTCGGGAAGTCGAACATGGAGAAATAAGGGCCCGTCTGCGTGGCGCTGGTGTTGCCACCGTAGAACTCGTGGTTTCCGAGGACGGACCAGAGCACCTCGCGCCGCATGAAGTCCTCATAAAAATCGAAGACAGCGGTCTGGTAGTTCACGTCGTTGGCGAGGAAGTAGGCGTTGTCACCGAGCATGAGCCAGACGTCGGTGGCATCCGACGGGTTCGCACCGCTGTACGCGAAGTAGGCATCGCGCGTCGCGGTATGGGCTGCGTTGGCGTAGCCCGAGTCGCCGTAGGTCCAGATGCGGATCGGCTGGCGCGTGCCTGGCGTCGGTAGTGTGGTGAAGCGATGGTCGGTGTCGTCGCCGCCGAGCCGCGTGGTCGTTGTACCGACGGCGTAGGTGTAGGTCGTGCCGGGAGAGAGTCCGGTCACGGCGATCGAGTGCTCGGTGGTCACGGTGGCGTCGCTGGCCACGTTGCCGAGGCTACCCGCGGCAGCGCCCCACTCGACGCGCGAATCGCTCGCGGTGTCGGTGCGCCAGCGCACGACGATGCTCGTCGTCGTCGGCTTCTGCAGGTAGGGCCCGCGCGTGATCGTCTGGGCGCTCGCGGCGGCGGGTGCGAGCAGGGCTGCGACGAGCGTCGTCAGCGTGGCGGCTCGACCGACGAGGGTCGCGTTTCGGGAAATGCGGCTGGACGTCATGGGGCAGAGTCTCCCTTCGGGGTGCTGCTCGCCGCGAGACTCGCGTCGATTTCCCGCTCGAGTGTGGCGATGCGTTCGGGGTGGCGCGAGCGCGGGTGCAGGCGCAGGACGGCCAGGGCGTGTTCGCGGCTGCGGGCCGCCTCCTCGCCGCGGTCGAGGGTGTCGAGGATCGCCGCGCGTTGCGCGAGCCATCCGGGGTGACGCGGGCTTTGGGCGAGCAAACGGTCGAGGCGGGCGAGTGCTGCGGCGTGCCGTCCGGACTCTCGCTCGAGGCGGATGGCCGCGAGTTCGATGGAGGCGACCGCGCCGAGGCGAACGCGAACTCGATCCGCGACCGCGAGCGCGCCCTTCTCGTCACCGCTCGCCACGTGGACGCTCATGGCCTCGAGGATGTCGTCGGGCGAGGGCTGGGCCGTCAAGTCAAGTGCCGCGGCGAGATCCCGGGCCGCGCCGGCGAAATCACCTCGTGCGCGGCGTGCCTGCCCGCGGGCGCGGGTGAGAGCCGGGTCTCCCGGCGCCTGGTCGAGCGCTGTTTCGAGGGTCTCGAGTGCCTGGTCGGCGTCGCCGGCATCGAGCAGGGCTGCGGCGAGGGCCAGATGGGCCCGCGACGGTGTCGCTCCGAGGCGCAGAGCGCGGCGAGCCGCGGTCGCGGCGGCCTTGGGGTGGCCGGCCCGACGCTCGATCGCCGAGCGCTGCAACAAGAGTTCCGGATCGTCGGGGTGGGTGGCTTGCGCCGCCTCCAGCGCCTGGATCTGTTCGCTCGGCGGGAGGTGGGCAGCGGCGATCGCGCCGTGCGCGCAGAGCAGTGCCGCGACCAGATGCCGCAGCCGACCCTGCGCGCTTCGCCGCGGCAATGCAGGAAGGCGCGGCATGGCTTGCCAAGGTAGGTCGGGGCCCGGGGTGAACACAAGCCCGATTCATCACGGAGAATATCGAGAAGTCACGCCGCGGGGGCGTGCGTCGGAGTCGCGTGGGTCCCTCGGGCGGATGTTCGCTGCGAGAGAAATAGGAGGGGGCCTTGGCCGGGCGAGGCGGATGCGGCACGTTCTGGCAGGGCGCGGACGGCAGGCCGGGTCAGCCTCGCCGCGACGGGCAGCGCGGGCGAAGTGCTGGCCGAACCAAGGCCCTCGCGACAGGCAATGCGAGCACGCCCCCGAGTGGCGTGGGGCGAGGAGTTCAGGAAGGTGACAGTCTCGTTGCCCGCGACAGGCAGCGCCGGCACAGTCCGGTACGCCGGCGGGGCGCGGCGTCGCGCCACTCGCCGTCCTCCAGCAGGAGGGCTCGGGCGCGGTCGTCGGTCGCGTCTGGGGCGATCCGCGCGAGCCAGCCGAGGGTGGCCAGCGCCGCCATGGCTCCGAGGAGGGGATCCTCCAGCGCACTCTGCGACGCAGAGCGCCGTCGGCCATCGGCGGTTTCGGTTTCGTCGCTTGGCCAGCCGAGGCACGCGAGACAGTAGCCGGCGCGGGCCGGGACGAGCAGGAGCCCCGCGAGATCGCCCGCGTGCAGGCCGATCTCGCCCGTCCGCGCGGGCACGCCGGCGAGGACCCGAGCGCTGTCCGGCCGCGCGGCCCCCGTGCGAGTCGCACCCGCGCGCGCGAGTCCTGCGGCCGCTCCCGTCGCAGCCGCCGCACTCATGTCGCTGCGCGGGCCGGTCTCGGCAATCGTCACATCAAAAATAACTCCCGTGGGGGCGACGCGGGCTCGGCGGACGAGGCGTGTGTCGGGCCGGCGCTGCTCGAGCGGGGCCAGCGCGGTCTCGGCCGAGGGTCCGGCGCTCGATACCCAGACGATCCGGCCGACGCCGGCGCCGGCGAGATAGCTGGCGGCGAAGGCGGGAGCTGTGCCCCCGCCGAGGATCTGCACGCTTGCCGCGGCGAGCAGATCCTGGCCCCGGCCCCCCATGGCCGGCACCAGGATCTGCCGGCTGTAGAGGTCGATTTCGTTCTCGGTGAGGGCCATCGGCAGGATCGGCGCGCGGACTGGTCGCTGGCTCACAGGCTCGGGAGATCGGCCGGGCGCGGGATCTCGCCCCAGCCGCGCCACAGGTTGGTGCTCAGGTACTTGTCGCCGAAATCAGGGAAGACAATCACGATCTCGCCCTGGTCGAGCGTGCGGGCGAGCTTGAGCGCTGCCCAGCAGGCCGCGCCCGAGGATTGTCCGACCAGCACGCCTTCCTCGCGGCCGATGCGGTAGACCATATCGTAGGCTTCGTCCGTCGGTGCGGGAATTCGGTCGTCGAGCTCTTCCTCGTGGTAGATCCCCGGCACGATCGAGCTGGCCATGTGTTTGAGGCCCTCGAGGCCGTGAAAGGAATCCTCGGGCTCCACCGCGATCACCTGGATCGCGGGATTGCGCTGCTTCAGGAAGCGGCCCGCGCCCATGATGGTTCCGCTGGTGCCGATGCCGGCGAGGAAGTGCGTCACCCGGCCCCTGGTCTGTTCCCAGATTTCGGGTCCGGTGGTCTCGTAGTGGGCGAGGGGATTGGCCTCGTTGAAGTACTGGTCAGGCTTGAAGTAGCGCTCGGGGTCGCGTGCGATGATCTCGCGGCAGAGCCGGATCGCGCCGTCGCTGCCTTCAAGCGGGTCACTCTCGATCACCTTCGCGCCGAAGGCCTGGATGATCTGGCGGCGTTCGACGCTGGCGTTGCTCGGGACCACCAGTTCCACCGCGAAGCCGAGCGAAGCGCCGAGCATCGCCAGCGC